>Ga0105247_10002954_pt1 | contig 11287 bp, 7 predicted proteins | sample KBSS24metaG_FD_81519 | JGI IMG/M metagenome (GOLD analysis project Ga0105247, IMG submission 81519) | Switchgrass rhizosphere microbial communities from Kellogg Biological Station, Michigan, USA - KBS S2-4 metaG | ecosystem: Host-associated > Plants > Roots > Rhizosphere > Soil | place...
GCTGCTGTCGGACGGCTTCGCGCAGTTCGATGCGAACAATCGGCTGGCAAATGTGTTCTTCAGTGCAGCGGACGCGGCCGGCAGTGCGAAGGCGCTGCGCGCCTTTCTGGCAAGGAACTATCCGTTCTTTCCCGATTTGTCTCTTGCCCCGACGGTTCCGGAGGTGGTGGATCGCCTGGATCCGAACCTCAAGGTGTCGTTCACGGCGCAGTACAGTGGAGGGGTAAGCCACGATTTCGGCCGCCGACTGACAGGGGACGTCGACTACGTCCACGCCGACGGCCACGACATGCCCGTCTTCGTCGATGACAACATCACGCTCGAGCACGGAGTCTATTCACCCGCGGATCCGCGGTTCGCCCGCATTCTGACGTTGAAGAATGTCGGGACCTCGCGCTACGACGCAGTGCTCACCCGAGCGCAGTACCGCTGGAGCAACGGGCACTCTGGAGTGTCCTACACGCTCTCGAAAGCGACCTCGAACAACGAGGGGGGCATTTTCGGGGGGTCGGCGACGAATCCATTCAACTTGACGGAAGACCAGGGGCCGGACAGTGCCGATCGCCGTCACAACGTGGTCGTGAACGGTTCCTATATGCTCCCGTTTGCCATTCAGCTGGCCGGGATTGCGATTTACCGCAGCGCCGCGCCCTACAGTGTGTCCACCCGATTTCAGCTCGACTCCGACTCGTTCAAGGACAGGCCGGAGCCTCGCAACTCGCGGCGAGGCGACAGCGAGAGCACGGTGGATGTGCGCGTCAGCAAGATCGTCCGGATCGGCTCGCTGCGCATTACAGGATTCTGGGAGATGTTCAACGCGTTGAGTACCGACAACTTCATCAACTACGCTGGCAGTTTAGAGTCTCCTAGCTTCGGGCAGCCGCTGGCCGCCCTCGACAAGCGCCGGCAGCAGATCGGATTCCGCGTCGACTTCTAACGCGCATACACTGCGAACACCCCATGTCTTCCCTTCACGAGCGCGCCGGCGAAGTACTTGTCGCGGCGCTTTCGCGGCCCGCCGAGGAACGTGATGCGTTCCTGGTTGCGGCGTGCCGAGGTGACGACGAACTGCTCCATGAAGTGGGATCGCTCCTTCTGTTTCACGAGGGCGGCGGCGTCCCCGATGTCGATCCATTTTCTGACAGAAAGGACTTTTCAGCAGGCGACGTGTTCGCGGGCCGCTATCGGATGATCGCGCGAGTCGGCCGCGGCGGCATGGGGGACGTGTGGCGAGCTGACGACTTGATTCTCGAGGCGCCTGTCGCGCTCAAGTTGATGCACTCGACAAGCCCATCAGACCGCAGTCGCATTCTTCAGGAAGTGCGCCTCGCGCGAAAAATTACACACCGGGCGGTGTGCCGGGTCTTTGATGTCGGCGAAGACGGCGAAACGATCTTCTTCTCAATGGAATTCGTGCAGGGAGAGGATCTGGCGGCCTTTCTCAAGCGAGCCGGCCGCCTGACGTCTCGACGCGTGCTCGAAATTGCTCACCAACTGTGTTCCGGACTCGCCGCCGCTCACGCCGAGGGCGTTCTGCATCGCGACCTGAAACCGGCCAACGTGCTCATCGATCAGGATGGACAGGTCCGCATTACCGACTTCGGCATCGCCGTGACGACCCGCGACGCCGTACCGCACGTGATGATCGGAACTCTCGGGTACATGGCGCCGGAGCAATTGGCGCCGGACGGTGCTCTTTCAGAACGCACGGACATTTACGCCCTCGGAGTCATCCTGTACGAGCTCGTCACGGGACAACCGCATCACACATTGCGATCGGCGGATCCGTCGTCGCGGCTATCCCTCCTCGCTCCTGACGTCAATCCTCTCGTCGAGCGCGCGATCCTGAAGGCGATCAGCCCGAATCCGCTAGACAGACCAGCGACGGCCCTCGAGATGGCGGCAGCGCTGCCGGCGCTTGAGACCGCGAAGCGTCCCGACCGGATTGCAGGACTTTCGAAGCGTGGCGTCCGACGACAGATATCCGTGTCGCTGGCAGGCGCAGCCGTCGTCGTCGCGCTGCTCGCGGCGGTCGCAGCGTTCCTCTGGACGCGTCCGGGACGTGCCGCCCTGACGGCGCGCGACACGATCATCCTGGCTGATTTTCTCAACACGACCGGCGATCCGGTGTTCGACAGCACATTGAAAGTCGCCCTGGCCGTCACGCTGGAACAGTCGCCGTTTCTGAAAGTGTTCTCCGACGACCGCGCGCACGAAGACTTGTTGCTCATGCAACGACCGCCGACGGAAGGAATCACCCGGGCGATCGCGCGGCAGATCGCCGAACGGGAGCAGCTGAAGGCGCTCGTCGCGGGCTCGATCGCCAGTCTGGGACGCCACTACGTCGTGGGTCTCGAGGCCATCAACGCGCAAAGCGGCGATGTGATGGCGCGCGAGCAGGTCGAGGTCGCGAGCAAGGAAGAGGTCCTGACGTCTCTGGGGGGTGCTGCATCGAGATTGCGGCGACAGCTCGGTGAATCGCTCGCCTCGATCGCGCGGTACGACGTGTCGCTGCCGCAGGCGACGACGCCCTCGCTCGAGGCGCTGCATGCGTACGCGCTCGCGATCGACGAAGGCCGGATTAACGACCAGCGTCCCGAGTCGATTCCACACCTGAAACGGGCCATTGAGCTCGACCCGCATTTCGCCCTCGCGATGGCGCAGCTCTCCGGCACGTATGCGAACACCTGGCAGTCGGCACTCGCGCCGGAGTGGTCGCGGAAGGCGTTCGAGCTGCGCGACCACGTCAGCGAACGCGAACGCTACATGATCTCGTGGCGGTATTACCGCGATGCCACGCAGGCGTGGGACAAGGGCCTCGAGCTCGCGCGCTCCTGGACAGATGCGTATCCGCGAGAATCGACCGCGTTCAACAGTCTCGGTCGCGCGGCTTGGGCGCTGGGGAAGTATCAGCAGGCGATCGCACCGCTTCAAGAATCCATCCGTCTGGATCCCAGGTTCTTCGCGCCCCGATTGAATCTTCTGTGGACGCTGACGGCCCTGAACCAATTCGACGCGGCGAAGCAGGTGCTCGACGACGCGCGCGCAGCCAACGTCCATTCCATCGGGTTTCCACAGATGGCCTACCTCTTCGCTTTTGTCGACAACGACACGGCGACGATGGCGCGCGAGTTGGCTGCTGCCGTGGCGCTACCAGACGGAGCATGGGCGTCGAATTGGCAGCCTCGCGTATCCGCCTTCGGCGGCAGCATGGCGAAGGCACACGACGAGTTTCGCCAGAGTGTCAGGGTGACCAGCCAGGCAAATCTCAGCGAACTCTCCGGCCTGTACAGCGCACAAGACGCCATATCGCATGCGCTGGTTGACCAATGTGCGGAGGCGCGAACCGAGGCGGCCGCCGCCGTCCGTCTGAGCCGCGACAATTTCACCCTCGAAGCTGCGGCACGCGCGCTGGCCTGGTGTGGCGCCGACTCGGAGGCCGCAAACCTGTCCTCGGAGTTGGCGCGACGCTACCCGGATGCGGTCCTTACCACGCATGTGATTCTTCCAGTTATTGCGGCGACGTCCGCCGTTAGGAGCGGGAGGCCGGCGCGTGTCCTGGAGTTGCTCGAGCCGGTGAGGCCGTTCGATCATGCCCAGGTTGCGGAATTCTGGCCTGCGTACTTGCGAGGCGAGGCACAGCTGCAGCTGAAACACGGCGCCGAAGCCGCCGCCGAGTTTCAGACCATCATCGACCATCGCAGCGAACTGGCCGACGCGCCTCTATATCCGCTCGCGCATCTCGGCCTCGCGCGGGCACTGGCGTCAGGGAACGATCCTGACCGCGCCCGTGAAGCGTACCTTGCGTTCCTCACGCTGTGGAAGGGCGCCGACCCGAATCTTCTGCCGCTTCAGCAGGCGCGGCGGGAGCTCGCTCGTCTCCAACATTAGCGAGGAAGCATATGGCCTCGACGAAACGACCGATTCAAGAGCTGTTCCCGCTGATGTACAACGAGCTGCGGCGTGTCGCCGGGAGATATCTCGGACGTGAGCGAGCGAATCACACCTTGCAACCCACGGCGCTTGTGAACGAGGCCTGGCTTCGACTGCAGAACGACCGAGCCGCCGCACTGCCCGGGCGCACGCAGGGGCTCGCGTTAGCCGCGCAAGCGATGCGGCGCGTGCTCGTGGATCACGGTCGCCACCAGAAAAGTCACAAACGCGGTGGCCGGCTTCCTCACGTCGAACTCGACGATCTGCTGCACGCAGCCAAGACCGCCGCCGTGCCAGTCGAGGACCTACTCACTCTCGAAAGCGCTCTCACACGTCTTGAAGCGATCGATCCGCGCGGTGCTGAAATCGTGACACTGAGATTCTTTTCCGGCCTGTCCGTACCCGAAGTCGCCGACCATCTTGGCGTGTCCGTCAGCACGGTGGAGCTCAAGTGGACGCACGCACGCGCGTGGCTCAGGCGGGATCTCGCCGGAGGAACTCCGACGATCTGACCCTGGCCATCGCGGAGTCCCCTTGCCTCCTAGAACGCGCGGAGAGCGGCCTGCCCGATGGACCAGGCGGCGCCGGCGTACCCGATCGTCGTCAAGGTAAAGCTGCCTGCCATCACCGCGCCGAATGGGCTGGCCGGCTGCTGGCGAAGGGTTGGATTGATCGCCAGCGCGATGAACCCAACGGGGTTCATGAGAGACCCCACACTCATTGCGATCACCACGAGGGGTGATGGCGACACTCGAAAATGGTTGAACAGGAGGAAGAAGATCATCAACAGGCCCGTCATCATCAAGTAGTCGAGGTGAGCCTTCAACAGGTTCTGGTAGTTCGGAAACACCTTCTTCATGAACGCCGACGACCGGACACCCACCAGGCACCACGCGAGTACCAGGGTGATCATCAGACAGAGACTCCCAACGACGACCAGGATGCTCGAGAAATTGCGCATGACGGATTCCCTCCTCCACACAGGCCATGAACCGGACCGTCGGCGGGTCGCCGACGTCCTCGCTGTCGGTTAACGCGGAAACCAGTCAGAAACCCCTTAATCGCAAAAATCACTGGGATTAGGGCACCCTGCGTCCGGATCAACCGGGCCCGACGGTGATGCACATTCGAGCCAGGTGCAGCGGTTCAAAGAACCGGTGCCTGCTCATCGACCAGACGACGTCGAAGTCGAGAGGGAGAATCGCGAGTGCAACCGGCAGATTCACTGAAAGCGGACACCGGCTCAAGCGTGGAACCGACTCCATATCAGCAGCTTCGGAGGAAGGCTCCGTCGAAAAGAACCGTTGCATTCCGCTCAGCGCGGCGAGCGCGTGCGAGGCGCCGTTTTCGCGCCGGTTCCGGATGCTGGCAGGGACAATTTCAGGGACAACCCTGGGGACAGGACGGTTCTCGGTAACTCAAAGGAGGATCGCTCGCTTCGATTTCTTTCAGGCGCGCGAGCGCGGGTATACCGGCAATCCTCTCGGCGGCGGCCCCGTCCACATGTCAATAACCGTCGTTACGCCGAAGGCGAGTAACTGCTGCAGCGCTTCTCGTTGAAGCAGCGGACTCACGTGCACGTGTGCGTCGATTAGCCCCGCAGCAGTGTACGTCCGGTGCCGTCGATCTGTTGTGCGCCAGGGGGGAGGGCAGTGTCGGCGTCCCGGACAGCGACGATCTTGCCACCCGCAACAACGACCGTCCGTCTCTCCGCGACCCGCTCGCCATCGAATACGCGCACACCACGGAAGACGAACGTGCCGGTGTCGGTCTGAGCTGGAACCCGTGGAACCGCGAGTGCCAGAAGCAGGAGCGTTGCTAAGCGTCGTAAAGGTCAGGATGGTTAGGCTCGCAGAGGTCCCGATCGGGCGATACGGTCCTCGGCGTCCACGCGCGTGTGTGCGGACACAATCACGAATCGTTTGCCTTCCACCGTCTCAAAGACCGCGCCTGACATTCGGCCGTAGTCCTGTGGAGCGTCGACGACCAGGATACGCGCCCCCTCGACGTTGTCCCCGCTCAGGTCGCGTCGATACGCCGTCATAGTGCTGGTGAACGTCTCTCTGAAGTCTTCCTTCCGCCTGCCCAAGGGCCGCATCGCGGCCATGAGAGGTTCATTGCGGGCATAAGCGCCGGCGAGACCATCCCTCTCTTCCTGCGACGCAAAAGCATTGAACCACCAGACCTCCTTTGGCCCCGCCGTTGACGTCAGGGCGAGCTCCGGATGCGGACACTTCAACGTTGCGCAGATGGCCGCCAGTCGCAACTCGTTCCTGGCCGTAGGCTTCTTCGCTCCCGGGGCGCAGCCGCTGGCGGACGATCAGGAGGAATAGAGGGGTCATGAGATGCTACTCGACCCTCAGGGCCTCCACTGGATCCACAGCTGCAGCGCGCCGCGCGGGCACATAGCTCGCCATCACCGTCGCCATCATCAGCACCAGAGGTACCGCTACATAGGTGACGGGATCGAGTGGTGTGATCCCGTACAACAGCGTTGACATCAATCGTGTCAACCCCGCTGCGGCGACGACGCCAATCACGACCCCGATGCCGGAGAGGCGCAGGCTATGACGGACGAACATCCCCGTCAGTTCGCGCCTCTGCGCGCCGAGCGCCGCTCTAATGCCGAGCTCGCGTCTTCGCTGCGACACGGCGTAGGCAATCACCCCGTAGATGCCAACGACACCCAACAACAGCGCCATCGACGCGGCAATCGCCAGCATCACCAGCGTGAAGGACGTCCGCGCGAGCGAACGATCGTAGACCTCGCGCATTGTCCGGGGCGACACGGGCTGGCTGGCGTCCACCGACCACACGGCCTGACGAAGCTGACTCAGAAAGCCTTCTGTGCCGGCGCGCGTGCTCCGCACGACGAACGTCAGCCCACGGATGGTGTTCGGCCGAGCGAGGGTGCCAAGACCCAGGTAGCCGGACATGGTCGGCCAGTACACGGTCGCGGGAGCGGGTTGGTTCAGGCCGTTTTCCCGCACGTCCTGTACGACTCCGATGACTTCGTGCCCGGTGGTGCCTGAACCCTGGCGAAGATGTTTGCCAATCGCGGCGGACGGCGTACCCCAGAGCTCACGGGCAAGACCCTCAGAGATCACGACGACCGGCCTGAGACCGTACACTTCCGTCCACGTGATCTCACGGCCTGCGATCACGCGAGTGCCCGCCGTCTTGAAGAAACCGGGCGAGGCGTACTTGAACATCCGCAGCGTATCCGACGTCTGGTCCGGACGATCGTCCGCGCGGACGACGCCCGAGTTCATGACACCCAGGTTCGATCCGAATCCCTCCATCGGCATCGCGCTGCCGAACGCGGCCGACGTCACACCTGGAATCGCTGACAGCTTATCCTGCATGTCGTTCTGCACACGCGTCAATCGCTGCGGATCGGCGACGGCCCCAGACGCGAAAAACATCCGCATGACCAGTACATGTTCCGGATCGGTAAATCCCGGCTGGACCGTGCGTATGGCGTCGAACGTACGAATCATCAATCCGGCGCTGACGAGGAGCACGAGCGCGATGGCCACCTGCACGACGATGAGGACGCTGCGGGTGCGGAGCCGGTCCCGACTCACGCTCGTCGTGCGGCCGAGGCTGGCCAACGCCGCGGAAATCCGCGGTCCCGTGTATTTCAGCGCAGGGATCAACCCAAACAACACGCTCGACAGAACAGACAGGGTCGCTGTAAACGCGAACGTTCGTGCGTCCAGCGAGATTTCGTTCAGCCGCGGAAGATTCGTCGGACCGAGCGTCACGAGCACGCGCAGGCCGCCATCGGCGAGGCCTGTTCCGATGGCGCCGCCGATCACGCCGAGCAGCACGCTCTCGACCAGGAGACTCCGCACAATCCGCCCCCGGCCCGCGCCAAGCGCCGCACGGACGGACAGTTCCCGCTGCCGAACCTCGGCCCGTACGAGCAGCAGATTTGCGACATTCGCGCACGCGATCAGCATCACCAAGCCGATCGTCGCCATGACCACCCAGAGCATGTCGCTCACGGTTCCGACGACGTCGTCTTTCAACGGACGCAGCGCGGGCGCGATTTTCCAGGTCTCATACATCCGGGGGGTTGTGCCGGGCCCATCGGACCAGGATTGCATCCAGATTGGGATCAGGCGTTCGATGTCGGCGGCGGCCTGCTCGATCGTGACTCCCGGTTTGAGTCGGCCGACGGCCTGATAGTTGAACGTCGCCGCGCTCGATCCGCCCAACGTGAGCCTGTCGCGATCGAAACCCGCCGGCCCGATCACATCTACTTCCGTGTCCCCGATCCTGAAGTTCCGAGGCATCACACCGACGACCAGCTGCGGACGTGCGGCGTCGAAGATGATCGTGCGCCCCACCACTGAGGGATCGCCGCCGAAACGCCGCTGCCACAGCCCGTAACCGAGCATGACGTTCGTCACGGCCTTGAAGATGCTCGGCGGCGGACGTGTCGCGCCGAGCTGGTCGGCGGCTGACAGCCAGCGACCGGCCGCGGGAGGAACCGCGAGCGCCTGCAGCACGCCGTCGCTGACAAGCGCCCAGCGCGCCGTTTCGGGCTGGGTCGGCCCTATGGACCCAATCGTCGTGGTCCACACACCCAGCGATTGAAACGTCCGGTTCTGCTCGCTGTAGGTGAGAAACATCGACGGCGAGAGATTCAGTGCACCCGATGAACCCGATCCGCCGGCGCCTGGCGTCACGTGCCGGAGCGCGATCAATTCCTCGGAGCGTGGGTACGGCAGCGGCTTGAGCAGCACGCTGTTGATGACGCTGAAGACGGCGGTGTTCGCGCCGATGCCGACGGCAAGCGTCAATACAACGACCACCGTAAACGTGAGGTTGTGGCGCATGCAGCGCAGCGCGTAGCGAACGTCCTGCCAAAGGGTATCGATGAGAGGGATGGTGAGGTGATCGCGATACGCCTCGCGAGTCTGGGTCAGCCCACCCATCGCGCGTCGAGCCGCGGCACGGGCCTCGTCAGGGGAGAGTCCCTGCGCGCGTGCCTCCGCTTCGAGTCCATCAACGTGGTGAGCCAGCTGCGAGTCCAAGTCGGCCTCCAGACGGCGCCGGCGGAAGAGGTCGAGAACGCGGAACCAGGTCACCGCCCGCCTACCGACTTGGAGAGAAACTTCGCCATCAGGGCCACCGTCAGTTCCCAGCTTTCTGTTTCTTCGCGAATCTGCCGCCGCCCGCGTACCGTCAGCTCGTAGAACTTGGCCTTCCGGTTGTTGTCAGAGATCCCCCAGCGAGATTTGATCCATCGTCGCTGCTCGAGCCGAAGGAGCGCGGGATACAGCGTGCCCTGATTCAGGTCGAGAAGGCCCTCCGACACCTGGAGGATCCGCTTGGCGAGTCCGAGCCCGTGTTGCGGTCCCATCGCGGCGAGCGTCCGCAATACCATCAGATCGAGCGTGCCTTGCAGTACTTCTTTTGACATTCTACATGAGCATGGATCCGCTCGTGTAGAATGTCAATACGAATAAGGGCCGTGGTCACTTGCCACGTCTGCTGATCCGCGATCGAACATCGGCGGGAGAAGATGCGGCCACCGCTTAACGCCTCCGCCTTCGGCAAGGTGCAATTCTCGTTGGGCCAAGATTTTGTGAATCTCACAACCTTAACGACTGGGCTGCTCGCACTGGCGTCCTGCCTCTGGGTCGCAGGGAGTACTCCGGCCGCTCAATCGAGGTCGCTCGCCATCACGCACGTCAGCGTCATTGACGCAACAGGCTCAGCGCCACAACGAGATCGGACGGTCATCGTGACGGGCGACCGTATCGTCGCGATCGACGCGTCGAATCGAGTGCGGGTTCCAATCGGGGCGGAGCTGCTCGACGGAACAGGGAAGTTCGTGATCCCCGGCCTCTGGGATATGCACGTTCAGTCGCCGTTCCACCGCGGGTGGTGGGCGCAGCTGGTCCTCCCCAAGAAGTTCGAGGATGCGCGCGAGGTGGGCGTGTCCGCGGACCAGCGATACACTGCAGATGGTTGCGGCGAGCCGAGGGGATCGACGGTCAGATTGAAGCGACGAATGCCTCGATTACTGGATGCAACGGCTTTCCGGCTATCGAACCAATCTGCGGTTGGAACAATGTGGCAAGAAAGAACGGGTGATTCGGTAATTCGACAGCTTCGACGCCAGCGTCATCAGCACGGGCCGCAATCACAAGGCCGCGCTCGACGAGTCGATCGGCGTATACGGCCGCGAGTCCGTAGTTGCACCAATGGAAGCCGACGAACGGCGCATCGCCGCACAGGGCGTGCATGCGTGTGCCGGAGATCGCTGTGACGTTTCGTTCTTGAGCGATCAGGCTGCAGGCGAGCTGGCCAATCACGAGTGTGTTCCCATCGGGCGTCGTCTCGGCGTGGTCGGCATCCGCGATCCCGGCGACGTTTCTCGCGAACTCCACTACCGCGTACTGGAATCCACCGCAGGTGCCCAGGAATGGCTGGCCAGACGTTCTAGCCGAGCTGATCGCCGAGTACACGGCGGTGTCGTTTCGATAGGGGCTGCCTGGGACCACCCAAACTGCATCCGCCTGCGAGGTCCGCACCGCATCAGGCGAATCGGTGCCGACCCATCGAGCGGTCACACCGCCGGGTAACAGCTCAATGGCCGCATCGAGCTCTCGGTGAGTCGGAGAACTGGAGTCGCGATCACCGAGCAGAAAGATATTCTTCACTGCGTTCCTTGGATGAACGACGCGACGCACTGGTGGAACCGGTCTGCCGCCTCTATAAACGGAAAGTGGCCGACGCCTTCAAGCGTACACAGCGTAGGCTGTGGGAGGTGCGCCGCAAGCCACTCCATATGCGGCCGGTACGGATCGCTGTGCCCAACGACAAGCAGCGTGGGCACGTCGAGTTCGGCAACGTGTCCGCGCAAATCGTAGTCCGGCAGCTCTCGAGCAAATGCCGCGGTATACGCGTCAACCGAAAACTGCAGCGACTCGAACAAGGGCCAATGTTTGTCGTCGCCGACAAAGAATTGGGGCCAAGCGCTGCGAAAGTGTTCGCGCAGGTCGGCATCTGTTGCGACGGCCGCTGCGCGGGCGGAAACCGGACCGGCTGAGGTCGCCACGAGGATCAAATGGGTCAGCGACTCGGGCCAGCGCGTCGCGTACTCGAGCGCCAGGAAGCCGCCGTACGAGTGACCAAGCAACGCAAACTGCCGCAGCCCCAGGACCTGAGCCAGATCGTGGACGTCAGCTGCCCACACGTCGTGTGAATAGTCACTGCGGCTGGTGCGCTCCGACTCGCCGTGTCCGCGCTGATCAGGAACGATCACGCGAATGCCCAACCGCGCCAGATCCAGAATGCCAGGAACACGAAGGGAGGCGGCATCGATGCCCATGCC
>Ga0105247_10002959_pt1 | contig 11267 bp, 10 predicted proteins | sample KBSS24metaG_FD_81519 | JGI IMG/M metagenome (GOLD analysis project Ga0105247, IMG submission 81519) | Switchgrass rhizosphere microbial communities from Kellogg Biological Station, Michigan, USA - KBS S2-4 metaG | ecosystem: Host-associated > Plants > Roots > Rhizosphere > Soil | place...
CGTCGTGACTGTTCAAGTACTCGAGGTACGCAGTCTCGTGGGTGTGCTGCGAAGGTGCCCAGGTCAGCACCGGTGCCAGAAAGAAGCGCCGATTGCCGGGAATGTCGCGGAATGAATTACCTCGTTCCCAGGCGGCATTGAAGCGGTACAGGAGTGCTCCATCGGAGCGCAGCGGGCCGCCGGCATCCAACTGGGTGCGCTCGCGGCCAAACGAGCCTGCCTGGTGCTCGAGCGACAGCATGGGGGAGCTGAGGGGTTGTTTGGTAACGAGGTTGACCAAACCGCCAGGCTCAGTGCGGCCATAGAGCAGCGAAGCGGGCCCCTTGATGATTTCCGCATGATCGATATTGGCCATATCCCGGAAGGTATCGTGATGCACGTCCGGTGACACCCTCGCATCGTCCACATAGTACTGGTAGGTCGGAAATCCCCGCATTTCGAAGCCCAGTGCCGCTTGTCCGTCCGGCACAATCTCCGTACCGCTGACGAACTCCAACATGTCCTCCAACCGGGTCACTTGCTGATCGCGCAGCAGCTGTTGCGTCAGCGACTGCGTCGTGACCGGGACGAGCAGGGATGGCGCATCAATCTTCATTCCAGCAACAGTTGTGTCCGAGGAGTAGCTGCCTTGCGAAATCCGATCTCCGGTGACCGTAACAGTCTTGGGTCGGGATGCTGCCGTGTAGTCGTAGCGTGCGGCAGAGTCAGGGCGAGCTGCAGCGTGTAACGCAACGGCATCGTCGGCCGTAAACACAAAAGTGATGCCCGTCGATGTCAGAAGCTCCTTGAGCGCCTCTGAGGGTGAACTGGCTCCTTTTACACCGTGACTGGCAAGTCCCTGGACCAGCCGCGGATCGTAAAGAATCTGCAGTTGGGTCAGGTCGGTAAGCTTCTGTAGCGCGCTCTGCAGCGAGCCTGGCTCAATATCGATCCGGGGCGCTTCGTTGCCCGCGAGCACAGTGGGTGGGATCCACAGCGGGCCGCTGAGAATGAGCCAGAAAACCAGTCCTGCAATACGGCGCAGCCGTCGGCGTGACAAGTCAGAACTCCACTCGCCATGACCCGATCCAACGTCGCGGGCCTCCTGGCATCACGGTGCGAGTCCCGCTGAGCGATTCGAAGTAGCGTTTATCGAAGAGATTGTCGATGTTCAATTGAACGCTCATCCGCGTATCCGCGGTGTGCCACGTGTAAGCTGCCACGGCATTGACTCTTGCAAACCCAGGGAGCTGATAGTCGTTGATGTTGTCGCCCTCCCGTACGCCGCGAATGACGGCGCCGGCACCCAACTTCAGCCCCCTGGACGAGCCATCCGTAAAAAGATATGTACCCCATACGCTGCCACCATGGTGAGGCACGCCAAACAGCTGATTGTCGTCGCGGCCGATCAACTCCTGGCCATTGAATCTGCCGGACGGACGGCGGTTACCATTGCTAATGCGCGACTGTATGTAGGCGTAGCTCGCCGCGAGCTGTAGATTGGCCGTGATTGTGCCGCGAAACTCGAATTCCAGTCCTTGGTTGTGCGCGCTGCCGGTCTGGAAGAGCACACCCGACTGGTTCAGGGCGGGCTCGAGCAGCGGCAGGGCGATGTTCGATTTCGTGAGGTCGAACCAGGCCAGTGTAGCGGAAGCCCGGCCGCCCGGAGTTTCCAACTTGAGACCCGCTTCCCACTCATGTGCCGATTGTTCGGGCAGTAAGAGGCCGGCGCTGGCGTCGGCGCTCACGTACAAACCCGGGGCGGCACCGAAGTTCTCCGCGTAGTTCAGGTAAATACTGAGTGGCTCTGCAAAGTGCCATAGAATTCCTGCACGCTGCTTCAGGCTGCGAAGTTTGTTGGCTTGGGCGCCATCGGGAATGAGTATGCCGGTCTTCGTGGCATTGACACCCAATCTGACGTTATTCCAGACGTTATCGAAGCGCCAGCCGCTGAGCAGGTACAATCGGTCCGCGAGTGACACCTGATACTGGATATAGGCTCCCGCCCAGAATTCCCGGGTCCGCAGATTTGAGGACCAGTCTGGTTTATCCAGCAGAGATGTCGGTATCGGCGTTTTCTGGGGATGGAAGAGATCGGTCGCCAGGGACGGATCGCTGCGCGAGAGCAATATGCTCTTTTCCACGGACTGAAACGTCTCCATTCCCAACAACAATGTGTGCCGGGTTCGCCACAGGGAGAAGTCGCGGCTCAGATCCACCGACCCATACTCGGTCTCACCGGTGGCGTCGAAAACCGAAACCAACGCCCGGCTCACCGAGCAGCTGTCTACACTGCAGGAGGCCGGATCGAGTCCATCCGCGGCAAGCGCAATTTGCGGTGCTTGAGGCGCGCGCAGCCGGCGCGCTTCGACGTGATGCCGAAGTACCCACCCAGAGGCGAATGTATGACGGCCTCGCAAGCCTAACCGAAGGTCGTTCGTGTGTACCTCGCCTCCCTCATCCAGGCTGCGCTCGATCGGTACGGACGGTAGGCGATTGCCAATGACAGGAAGACCCGAGTCACCCGGATCATGACTGTCCAGATACTCCAGGGACACGGTCTCCTCGGTGGCCGCCGATAGTTTCCAGGTCACGGTCGGCGCCAGGAAAATGCGGCGGTAGCCGGAGATGTCGCGGAACGAGTGTCCCCGCTCCCAGGCGGCATTGAAACGATAGAGGAGTGCCCCGTCGGAGCTCAGTGGGCCGCCGGTATCGAGCTGCGTGCGCTGCCGGTCGAACGAGCTCACCTGTTGCTCGAGCGACAGTAGGGGAGAGCTGAGGGGTTGCTTGATCACCAGGTTCAGCAGACCACCGGGCTCCATGCGGCCATAGAGCAGCGACGCGGGCCCCTTCACGATCTCTGCGTGATCTATGTTGGCCAAGTCCCTGGGGCCGTCGTGATGTACGTCCGGCGAGCTCCTGATGCCATCCACGTAGTATTGGTAGGTCGGGAAGCCGCGCATCGCGAAACCCAGTGCCGCTTGTCCGTCCGGCACTATCTCCGTGCCGCTTACGTACTCCAACATGTCTTCCAACCGGTTCACCTGCTGATCTCTCAGGAGCTGTTGCGTCAGAGACTGGGTCGTAACCGGAACGAGCAGAGACGGCCCATCAACCTTCATACCGGCAACAGTCGTGTCCGAGGAATAGCTGCCGTGCGCAATCCGGTCTGCGCTGATCGTAACTGTCTTGGGTCGGGATGCTGCCGTGTAGTCGTAGCGTGCGGCAGAGTCAGGGCGAGCTGCAGCGTGTAACGCAACGGCATCGTCGGCCGTAAACTCGAACGTGATGCCCGTCGATGTCAGAAGCTCCTTGAGCGCCTCCGAGGGTGAACTGGCTCCTTTCACACCGTGACTGGCAAGTCCCTGGACCAGCCGCGGATCGTACAGAATCTGCAGTTGGGTCAGGTCGGCGAGCTGCTGTAGCGCGCTTTGCAGCGAGCCTGGCTCGATATCGATCCGGGGCGCTTCGTTGCCCGCGAGCACAGTGGGTGGGATCCACAGCGGACCGCTGAGAATGAGCCAGAAAACCAGTCGTGGAATGCGGCACAGCCGTCGGCGTGAGGTTTCACGCGTCTCCCCCTTGCTCATCGCGAATCAGTGCCGGTCGCGAGGAGTTATCTCGACATGCTGCTGATCGAGATAGCGCACATCAATGGGCAACGCCGTGCTGAGTGTACGTAGGAAGAGTCCGAGGTCTGCGATTCTGAATGTCCCGCTGACACGCAGATCCCTCAGGTGCTCGTCGCGGAATGTGAATGTCACCGCGTGGTAACGCGTCAGGCGCACGAGAACATCTGCGAGCCGCTCGTCCTCGAAGTGCCTCTGGCCTGCCGACCAGCGTGTGGCGGCTGCTTCGAGAGGCCGTTGCGTGAGCAGATTTCCATTGCTGTCATAACCGCCTACCTGGCCGGCAACGAGAAGAGCTTCACCGCGCGAAGTCAACACTTCAACACGTCCCTGGAGCACCGAGATCTGCGTGGAACCACCCAGAGCGTCAATGTCGAATTGCGTACCCAAGTCCCTGATCCGCCCGGCTCCAGCCACGACCTCAAAGGATCGCCACGCTTCGTGGGTGACGGTAACCAGCGCCTCGCCGCGTGTCAGCAACAGCCGCCGCGCATGCGCACCTATGCTCGCCGTGGCCTCTGAATCCGCATCCAGCAGGACTTTCGTCCCATCATCGAGCACAAACGACTCCGGCTTGCCTTTGGCAGTGGACAGACGAACTTCGGGACCGTTCCACCAGCGAGTCCCTATCTTCCAAATTGGCGCAGCGAGCGCCACCAACGCAACGGCGGCACAAGCTGCGAGGACAATCCGGCGCTGTCCGCGATGTTGCTCACCCGTGGCCGAGACATCCATCCGTCTGGCCGCCGCGCTCGCCAACCCTTCGACCGATGAGGTTGGCTGATCGGTAACTACAGGCCGTTTCAGGCTCCCCGCTACAGCCCAGGCGCGCGCGACCTTCTCGTAGGCCTCGCGATTCTCACTGGCAGCGGCGAGCCACGCCTGTAGCTCAGTTTCGTCCGATTCCAGCCATTTGCCCGAGTGGCGCCGCGTCCACACGCGGATGGCGTGTTCCATGCATACATTGGTGGTGGTCATTCCAACACCTGGACGCACAAGCGCAGAGCCCGCTCGATGTGGCGCTGAACTGTCTTGGTGGACACACCGAGGCGGGCGGCGATCTCGGTGTGCGTCAGCTCTTCGAGCCGGTTCAAGAGGAAGGCCTCACGGCATTGCGCCGGCAATTGCTCGAGGGCTGCCTCCAATCGCTCCAGGCGGCCGGCCGCATCGGCTTGAGCCTCAGGGTCCGGGCGCGGACAGGCGGCTTCAGCATCGCCCGCTTCGCTGACAAAGACCTTATCGGCGGACACTTCACGGCGATAGGTATCGGTTTCCAGGTTGGCCGCCGTCCTGAACAGGACGGCCCGCGGCTCCTGCCACGATTGCGCGTCATCGCGCTCGCGCAGTTTAAGCCAGACAGTCTGTACGATGTCTTCGTCCGCGCCCCCCCGGCGCTTGCGGCCGCGCCGCTTCAGAAAGCGCAGCAGATCGTCACGAGCCTCGAGAAAACTACGTGTGAGTCGGTCCACCGAATTCAAGTTGGCATCTTGCCAGCTGAAGATCAGTGCCGATTTTAACATTATGGCGCGTCATTGTGGCTCGGGAGGTTACGCTTGCGTGGGGCGCAATCTCAGCTCACCTTTCTTTCATGGCCCAATCCTCGAGGCGGGCACGGGTGCGCCGCCAGGCTCGCAGGAATTTCTTGCGTGCCCTCACAATGAACTTCATGCGTTCGAAGAAGATCATCAGCGCGAAGGCGAAGGGTCTCGCCAGACCCGGCCGATACACATGCCCTTGCCGCAACGTTCCGGGTCCGCTGTACGCGGGAAACATTTTCCGCACGCGCTGCAGATCCTCGCCTGGATCGATGCCTGCCGCCCGCAGTCTGCGGTAGAAAGCAGTCGGACGGCCGTTGCCGGTTCGTGTGTGCTCCATGGATACGGCATCTACGACGTATAAGGGTTTGCGACCATCGAGCAGTGCTCCCCACGCCCAGTCGATGCCCCAGACACTGCGGGTCCACCGGAAGGTGTGAATGAGGCTGTCGAGCGCCGCGTTGGAGAAGCAAGGCGCCATGGCCTCGACGAAGCCGACCCTGCGCAGCACGCACGCTGGATTGCGAACCAGCGAGTTCAGTGTTGTATGCGTGCGCCAACGCAAGGCAGGTTGACACAGATACAGATTATAAAAATCACACAATCTAAAGAAATGCGACAACTCGCCCGGGCGCAGATAAATATCGTCATCCAACAACAGGATGTAACGGTAGTCCCAGGGTTGCGGCCGGCGCTCCCAGAACTGCAGAAACCCCTCCAGCTTGTTGCCGACTGGCGCGTCCGCCGAGCCGCAGTAGTATTCCGCCAGCCCGTCCTCCGTGGGTTCCTGGTACCAGTTGACGCAACAGTCCCAGTTGCGGTCAGGATTCTCCTGAATCAGCCGCCGGTGCCATGACTGCCGGCCCGCAATCACAAACACCAGATACTGCCGCCCCGTTGCGGCATGGGGCATGCGCAGCCCCTCTGCAGCACCGATGGGGCTGCTGGACGTCTCGCAAATCGCAAGCAAAAGGTTCCCCTTCCTGGGACATACGCCAGAAAATCCGGACCCTCTCGCCGGCTTGGCAGCCGGGAAAACTTCGGGCCCGATCAGTACGACGCGCGAGGTAGGTCTGACTGGACAGCTGGGGGCGCCCCATGCCGAACAGCGTTAGACTGCGCAGCGAAGGCGATTTTTGGGAGGCGCTACCCCTGGCCGGGCTTTCGCACCAGGCGGTGGCTGCGGGCGCAGCGCTGATGCGGGCACACAGGGCGACGATGAAGCAACTTCTGATTGTCTACCACACGGTCACGGGCGGTACGCTGCAGATGGCACGCGCCGCTGCGGCAGGCGGCAGCCGGGAATCGACAGTCAGAGTGCAGCTGGAAACTGCGGCGGCAGCCGGCCCCGACGCGCTGTTGAAGTCGAGCGGCTACCTGTTTGCCTGTCCCGAGAATCTCGCCGCCATGTCAGGCATGATGAAGGACTTCTTCGACCGCACCTATTACCCGGTGTTGGAAAGCCTGCAGGGCCGACCCTACGCGACTCTCATTTGCGCGGGCAGCGATGGCACCAATGCAGCCAGGCAGATCGAGCGCATCGCTACCGGCTGGCGGCTCAAGGCGATTGCCGATCCCGTCATCGTGTGTACGCACGCCCAGACACCGCAAGAGATCCTCAAGCCGAAGCAAATCGCGGCTCCCGACCTGGCGCGCTGCGAGGAGCTCGGGGCGACGCTCGCAGCCGGCCTCGACCTGGGAATTTACTGACCGCCCGCAAATACTTTACGCGAGCGGCAGGTGATGCGGCCTCACGAGCAGGTTCCAGTCCTGGTGCTCTTCCAGGATGAGTGCAATGGCACCCTCGATTGCCGCTTTGAGCGCGACGGGATTCCCGGCGGTGGCCACTTCCGCCAGGGCGGTTTGAATGTGCTCGCTCGAGTTACTCAACTCCCTGGCCAGACGCTCCGAAGTCGAGCCGAGCCGATAGGCTTCGGATTGTGCCAACGCGCCATGCAGCGAGGCACCCAGGGCGGGAAAGAAGGTTGTGACCAGGGAAAGCCACAAGGTGTGGATGATCAGGTGCAGTAGCGCGCCGAGCGCCGTCAACCCGAACAGATAACCGTTGATCGAATGGACCCGATGCAGCAGCACGTGCTGACGGACAGCAACGCGCGAATGATAGCGCCGCTGTTGTTCCAGGATGTCCAACGTCCAACGGGCATAACCGCTCACGAAATCGGAATCAGACCAGGCGGCTGCGAGTATCTGCCGGGCCAGAGGCTCAACGCGGCCACACAGTTTTGACACATCATCCGCCGTGCGCAGATGCTGACCAGGATCGAAAGCGCGCACGTACCAGTTGGGTTCGCCGCCCGGCGAAGTGAAATCCAGCAGAGGGGCGAGCATCGGCAGGTACCAGGCCAATTCGGCCGTCGTGCGGGCGCGCAGCCATTGACCTTGCCAGTCGCGTCGGTGCCCCAGCCAGTAGATCGTACTCACTGTCCCAATGATGAGTACCTCGATGACTGCCCAAACACCGGCATAGGGATGAAATGTATGGCTTGGGCTATCCCACCCCAGCGCGAGCGGCAGTACCGCACAGAGAACTGCAATCGCGCTCAGCAGGTAGATGGCCCAGAACCCGCTGCGATAGCGATGTCCGAAGTGTAGTGCCTGCCGATCAAACTTCTGGTGCTCGGGTTCGATGGCCTCGACCAGGGGCAGCAGCCGCTGCGGTGGTTGTGGGGGCCGCCGCGGTTCGTACGCTTCCAGCCGTACGCCCAACAGCAACAGACGTTGTATTGCCTGATGCAGCGCCACGAGCGGCTCAGTCCACTATTTCGTAGGTTGCAGCGAAGATTGCCTGCGACACGATGCCGAGACTTCCATCGCCATAGTCGAGCAACCAGTCGCCCGGTTGCCCTGTCAAGCGTGACATTCCATCCGCGAGCAGCACTTCAAACACACCGGGCATCGGCACCGCCATGATGGAATTGGGAAGGCTGACATACCGTCCCGCCTGACCCTCGACGGTCGGAGGCACCGCTCGATACTTTGCTGCGAAGTGCCCACGTGACACACGCCATCGATCTCCCGCGCCTCCGGTGACTATTGCATCTCCGGGGCGTGCGTGGACTACACCTTCGTGAGTTTGCACGGTGCATGCAGTAGGAGTGAATTGCACTTCGACCTCACGAACCACCTTGCGTGCCAGGACCCGTCGCGGATGGTTGCTTACAGCACTGGAGTAGCCCGGCTGCGCGTGAGATCGGAACACAGGCGGTGCCTCCGCAGTCACTGCGGACTCCGCGCCGTTGCCGTTGGGGCCGATTCGGCTGATGCAGTATCTATTTTTGTAACCGTTCCAATGTGCCGCCACAGCGGGGGGTAAAGCCTAACAAACGGGGCTTGCGGTGTGTGCTGCGGGACCTTAATTTGCGTATTGACTTAATTAAGCGATAGCTACATGATGGCTCAATGCGGTCCTTGAACGTGCTTGCCGACCCCACCCGTCAGCGCATCGTGGAGATGCTTGCGACGGGCTCTATGTCTTCCGGTGATATCGCTCGTCGCTTCGACGTCAGCGCGCCCGCGATCTCTCAGCATCTGCGTACGCTTCGTGATGCGAAGCTCGTACGTGTACGGGCGGAAGCGCAAAAGCGCTTTTACGAGCTCGATCCGGAAGGGGTGGGGGAATTGGCCAATTGGATCGCCCGCATTCGCAGCTTCTGGTCGGAGAAGCTGGATGCCTTGGAAGAGGAGCTTCGCAAGTGACCCTCGATAAAGAAGACAAAGATCCGAGTGCCCAATTTCTCAAGCAGCCGGGTGTACGCCTGGAACGCATGCTGCCGGGACCCATCGAGCGCGTATGGGAACATCTGACAAACACCAAGCTCCTCCACGCCTGGTTTGGCGACAAGAGCAACATCGAGCCACGGCAGGGCGGAGCGGTGCGGCTCATGGATGGTCACATCCGTGGAGTTGTCACCCAGTGGCACCCGCCACATCGTCTAAGTTACACCTGGAATGTGTTCGCCCCCGCGGATCCCTCAGATGCCGTGTCGGCCTACCCGGAATCTTACTTGATGCTCACACTCGAGCCGCGAGGGGAACAGGTGCTGTTGGTACTTACCCACCTGCCAGTGCTGGAGCGCTTCGAGAAGCAAAACGCGATGGGATGGCACACGTTCCTGGACATCCTCGCCGACACGCTCGAAGGGCGCAAAGTCGGCAGCCGGCAGGAGTACATGGTGCGAAATTCAGCGCGCTATGGGGTGGACATGAACAACATGGCGCGGTGATGTGGGGGCCCCCCCGAGGGCTCTCCACCTGACCCACCCACCCGTGAGAATTCATGTCACCTGCGATGAGGCGGCCGAACTGCGCGGGCAACTGAAGGGGCTGAGACTCGACACCTCTTTCTGACTTAGTCCAAAATTTGCCCTTCACAACGGGGAGGTGGCACGCGAGGAGCTCCCGGCGTCTTCGCCTTCTACGGATGGATCCATGCAATCAGTTCAGAACGTAACGCGCGAAACCTTTCTTCCATTACCCCGCATGCAGGAGCTCGCCAAGTTGGCGGCCGGCTCGTATCGTCGTGCGACGCCATTTCCGCACGCCATATTTGACGACTTCTTCGATCCAGCGATGTTGGAGCTGGTGCTCTCCGAGTTCCCTGCGCCCGGTCAGATCGCATGGCGGGGCTTCAAGAACGAGTATGAGATCAAGCTCTTCTCCTCAGCCGAGGCGGCCTTTGGGCCGGTCACGCGATTGTTGATGTATCACCTCAATGCCAGCACCTTCCTCGATTTTCTGACTCAGGTGACCGGAATCGATTATCTCATTCCCGATCCGACCTTTAATGGCGGTGGCCTGCATCAGATCCAGCGGGGTGGCAAGCTCGGTATCCACGCTGATTTCAACAAGCTCAAGGGCTGCAACCTCGACCGACGCCTGAACGTGCTCATATACCTGAACAAAAACTGGCGCGATGAGTACGGCGGCCATTTGGAACTGTGGGACCGGAACATGACCCGCTGCGAAGTGAAGGCAGCTCCGTTGTTCAACCGCATGGTGGTCTTCAGTACCACGGATTTCAGCTATCACGGTCATCCCGACACGCTGCAATGTCCGGAGGGCATGACGCGGAAGTCGCTCGCTCTTTACTACTACACGAACGGGCGCCCTGCCGAAGAGATGAGCGCCAAGCACTCGACGCTGTTCAAGGCCCGGCGTGAAGGCGAGTTCGGACGTCCTAGTTGGAGAAAGAGGATGCGTGCGAAGCTGAAGAATCTTACGCGAGCTATAATCCCCAGATGATTCAAATACAAAGAACTACCGGCGGAGCCGCGAATGAAAATAAGCCCCACCGTCCTTGCCACCGCTGTCCTCTTCTTGCACACATCCCTCCCGGCCCACGCGGCAGACACACCGCCACCGCGTCGCGCGCTGACACCCGACGATTTCTACAACATGCAGATCATTACCGACCCGCATGTCTCGCCAGACGGAAAATGGGTTGCCTACGTCGTAAGCACCAACGACCGCGGAGCGGACGAGGACCGTAGCGCAGTCTGGATGGTGAGCTGGGACGGCACGCAACAGATCCCGCTGACGAACCCGGCGCACGACATCAGCTCACCTCGCTGGAGCCTCGACGGCCGCTACGTCTCGTATATGGCAACTCCCACCGGGACGGATAAAACCCAGATCATGCTCCTCGATCGCCGCGGCGGAGAGGCGAGGGCACTCACTGCCGTAACCGATGATATCGAGAGCTACGAGTGGTCCCCGGACAGCAAGCGTCTCGTACTCGTGATGGAGCAAGGTAACGCCAAGGCGCCGAGCACAACAGGCGAGCCAGGTGAGAAGCCCCGGAAGCCTGCGAGCAACATTCCCGAGGCGACAAGACAACCTCCCGACACCGGCAAGGGCTCTATCGTTGCCGAGCCGGCACCGGGTACGGCGGATTCCACCAAGAAGGCAGCCGACGCTCCCAAGCCTATCGTCATCGACTCGATGCATTTCAAGGAGGATAAGGACGGCTACCTGGGTATTGGACACAACCGTCACCTGTATCTGCTCGATGTTGAGACCCGGAAAATCGAGCCGCTGACAACCGATTCCGCGTTCCATGAAGATCTGCCTGCCTGGTCTGCCGACAGCCGCCGGATCGCCTTCA
>Ga0105247_10002969_pt1 | contig 11249 bp, 8 predicted proteins | sample KBSS24metaG_FD_81519 | JGI IMG/M metagenome (GOLD analysis project Ga0105247, IMG submission 81519) | Switchgrass rhizosphere microbial communities from Kellogg Biological Station, Michigan, USA - KBS S2-4 metaG | ecosystem: Host-associated > Plants > Roots > Rhizosphere > Soil | place...
CCCGGATTAACAAACCTCACAAACTCCCAACTCTCACGCGCCAGCAACGTATTCGATCTCTCCGGATTCGCTCCCGACCGCCGCCACTCACTTGGAAACATCGGCCTCACGTGCGCTTCATCCTTCACACGCGAAACCGGATTCCCCCCATGACACGCCGTACAACTCAACCCGACCGCATCCTTCCCATCCTTGAGCTTCTCGAGCGTCTCCGTCGTCCCATACTTATGCATCGGCTCAATCTGCCCATGACACGAAACACACCCTTCCGTCCGTACCGGCTGCTGCGCCACTACCGGCCACGCAAGAAATAAGATTGCTACGATGAGTATGATTCGATTCATGCCTCTTCTCTGTGCAACCTCTGTGTCCTCTGTGTCTCTGTAGTTTATCTTCCGCGCAACCACAGAGACACAGAGGACACAGAGGTTGCACAGAGAAGAATTAAAGAACTCGCCGACGTATTCCATCTTTCAAAACGACAACGTTGAAATTAATCAGCAAACCTAGCTTCCAGCCTCCCAAGCGCAGATAAGTTAACAATTGAGCGTCATGGATAGGCGCCAATGCTTCCACAGCCTTTATCTCGACTACAACAAGATCAGCCACCAATACATCCAGCCTATAACCACATTCCAGTTGAATTCCTTTGTACCGCACCGGCAATCCGCGCTCGCGTTGAAAATCAATCTTTCGCAAAGCGAGTTCTCTACACAGACACTCCCGATAAGACGATTCAAGCAACCCCGGACCTAACATTCTATGCACTTCAATAGCAGCTCCAATGACCTCATATGTAAGCTCATTTAAGTGAGGATTCATGGCTTCTCTTCTTTCTCTAAAAAATCAACTTCACTTGCCCAAACAACGAATACAACATCTTCTTCGGACTGATCACACTTGGCCCACAAAAGTCTTCCACGCCCGGCGGGCAATTCCGCGACGAGTCAGTAAAGATATCCCTGAACCCGCGTCCCGTCTGCAACGACGCGGCGCCAAACGTCAATGTGAAGTTATTGATCAGGAACGGCCGGTAAGCCACACCGAGACTGTAATCGACTCCGATGTCGTGGCGAATGCGATTTTGAAAGAGCAGCAGCTCCAGCGGCTCGGTGCGATGAAAGCGCAGGTAGTTGATATTCACCACCGCCTTGATCCGCTGCGTTAACTCGACGTCAACGCCGCCGTTATAAATAAGGATGCCGGGATTGACGAAGTTTGCCTGTCCCTGAATCTTGCTGCTTCGCAAACTCGGCAACAGACTGTTCGGTTGGACCAACCCGACACCAGTTTGCGTGAGACGAATGCCATTGCGCACCCAGAAAGAAAATTGCCCGCCCACGAAATTCGGATCGTCGAAGATCGCATCGAAGCCCGTCGCTCGATCGTCAGTCGGATTGCTGTCGCCCTGCGCCCAGAAGAACGAGCCCTTGAAGCGAAGATAGTCGCGATCGACAGAAGCTTCGACCGCGGCCATGTTCGAACGTACCTGCACTCGCCGTCCTGCGATCTCGTTTCGCTCATCATGACCAAACGCGAAGTAGTAAGAGTGCGAGAGATTCAGCCGGCCGAGATGTCCATCGCCGCTGACACCGAGATAACCAACCTTGATCGCGTGCGGCCTGACGTCGCCAACCGGCGCAGGCCGCACGAGAAACCCGTTGCGATCAAATTCAATGCTGCGCCGGTCGTCGCTGTAATGGAAACTGCCCTGAATCGTGTAACCCTTGCGAATGAAATCCTGTCGAAAAATGTTGGCGATGTAAACGTTCTGGTGGCGGGTGTCGAAGCGATTGAGGCCGCTGTTCGTGTCCTTTTCCAGCATCGAGAAGTAGGCGCCATTGAACTGGTAACGGTTGTTGTCAAACGCGCCGAACACACGCGCGCCGAGATTATTGTCGGAGAAAATAAACCCGCGAAAATCGGAGACAAACGGCTGAATACCGGCGCGTACCGAAACGAAATCGTAGTTGGCGTCGAGGTCAGCGAGTTTCACTTCACCGAAGGCTTCTTCGAGTGATGCATGCCAGTCTGTGCGATTTGTTCCGCGCCGGACGTCGATGTTGACGATGCCGTTCTCACGCGCGTTGAGATAATTCCGGATGCTGAAAGTCGGCGAGAACTTGATGGCCCAATCGCGCGGCTTGAACGTTGTGTCGCCGTGAAATAGCTCGAAGCTGAACTGCAAAGTCTCGCTGGCGGCAAGTTGTTCCGGACGACCGAAGAACTCAGCGCTCTCCGGATCGACGGCGCTGACACCTGACGGCGTGGGCGCGCGACGCTGCTCGACGTTAGTTGAGCTCACGGCGGTGAGGATCATGAAAAGCTTGTCGCCTTTGATCGGGTAATCGCCTTTAAGGACGTTCTGGTTGTACGGATCCCACCAGCGTCCGCGCTTGAAAGGGATGTCGCGACCGCGCGCGCCGCGATCGCCGTAGCGATCGTATTCGGGAAACGTGATGCGCCAGCGGTCGGGAGTCTCGCGTCGCTGCGGTGCAGGCGCGGTTGACACAGGTGCGATGGGAATGTCGACGACAGTCTCCTTGCCCCTGCCCCCTTCAATGATTACATTTTCGAGCGTGTCGCCGCGCACGATCGCGAAGTCGCCGTAGTTTTTGTCTTTGTCGAAGAGAGCAGTGCTGGGTTGGTCCAGGCTGATGCGATACGCGCCCGCAGACAGCGAAAGTGAGTAGCTGCCGTCAGCGTTCGTGCGGGCGCGGCTGATCTTTCTTGTGACTTGGTTGGCGACAACGACGACAACGCCCGCTGCCGGAGCACCTGCCGAAGTGCGGACAACACCTCTGAGCCGTCCCGATTCCTGCGCGAACGCCGAGAGACAACTCGCCACGATCAGAAACGTCAGCGCTGTTGTTTGGACCGTGCGGCGGATCACGCGATCCGGGTTTTATCACAGATTCCACGGATTCCACAGATAAAATTTCTGCGTAATCTGTGGATTCGCTTGTGGTACATTGTGGCGCATGCGCGTTGTCGTCTTTCTGCTGACGGTTCTGCTCATCACGGCCAGCGTCATCAAGTTCGACAAAGCCGGCGCGCAGACGGCGCGACCCATCCTCATCAGTCATCCCGATTCAACACGCGCCATCGCATTCGAATCCGTCACACGGCAACGCGAGCCATTCACGACTACGGTCCAGGTCAGGTTCGGTTCAGACTCAGCCACACGCATCATGCTGTTCGCGATGAATCTACAGTTCCAGCCGGGCGAAACAGTGACGGCCGATGCGGAAGACGCGAGTCACACGATTTATCCGTTGACTGTGGAGAACGCCGGCAGCGTTCCCGATCAACCGTGGGTCACGTCGCTCGTTGTTCGTCTCGCCGAGAACATGCCGCAAGCAGGCGACGTGCTCGTGCGAATCAAGTATCGAGGCTTGGAGAGCAATCGAGTTCGTGTGGGGCTAGGACACGTCGGCGATGGGCCACCGGACGACAACAACGCTGAACCAACACCCGGCGTTTTAGAACCGGATCCGCCGGCAAACGCAGCCGCCACGAATCTCGCGCAAACAGACGTCCAGACGATCCTGCAACAAGCTGCCTCGGCGGCGAGCGCGCTTGGCAGAGCCGTGAACATCGTCGTCACGGATCGTGAAGGAAATGTGTTGGGACTCCTGGCGATGCCCGGCACGCCGTCGTCAACGATTCGCAGTGTTGGTCGACTCGGACAAGGCTTGGAAGGCACAGTCGTACCGGCAGTCGAAGCAGCAACCGCGAAAGCCGCGACAGCCGCGTTCTTCAGCACGAGCGGCAACGCGTTCACGACGCGCACTGCGGGCTTCATCATTCAGGAACATTTTCCGCCCGGCATCAGCTTTCGCGCCGGTGGACCACTTTACGGCGTCCAGTTCTCTTCCCTGCCTTGCAGCGATATCAAAAAGCCTTCGGCGCGGCTCGGCCTCTCCGCAGATCCCGGTGGCTTGCCGATTTATAAAAACGGTCTTCCGTCGGGCGCCATCGGCGTCGAGGGCGACGGGCTTTATACTGTCGACCGCAATCCCGCAGACGACGATCAGACATTCGAAGAGCAAATCGCCGCGTCTGGTATACGCGGCTTTGAAGCGCCGCCGCTGATCCGTGGCGATAATATTCTCGTTGACGGCATTCGTCTTCCTTTCTCGAACGTCGTAAACCCACCTTCGCCCTCGACAACTGCGAGCATCGCGGGGGCGACGTTTGGTTTTGGACCGGGCGGCGTGCCACCTGCTTCGGAGTTTGTGCCGCAGATTGTGGGTGGTGTGGCGGGCGAAGTCAGCCCGCGGTTCTTTCCTTTTATTGCTGGAACAGCTCCGAGCGGAAGTGGATTAACTGCGAGTGAGGTTGGAACGATCATCGCGCACGCAGCGCAGCAGGCAAACATCACGCGCGCCGCGATCAGGCAACCGCTGGGTAGCAACGCACGCGTTACGATTGCAGTCGTCGATACTGCCGGTGTGGTTCTCGGAATCTTTCGTCAACAGGATGCGCCGGTGTTTGGTTTCGACGTCGCAGTCCAGAAAGCACGGACTGCTGCGTTTTTCTCGGGTGCAAACGCCGCTGCTGCACTACGAGCTGCCGGATTCGGATCGTACGTCGATCGCGCGCAGGCTGACGGGCTGCAATTCAACGGCGCGTTTGCTTTCACCGATCGTGCGACTGGATTTCTGCATCGTCCTTTCTTTCCGGACGGGATCGACAACAGCACCGCCGGGCCGTTGAGCACTGCGATCTCAGACTGGAGCCCTTTCAACGTCGGACTGCAGCTCGATCTGGTCAAGACAAACTTCCTGGCGTCTGTTGCTGGGCCGGCAGTGCCGTGTACGTCGATTCCTTCGCTGCCGAATGGAATTCAGATCTTCCCCGGCAGCGTGCCGTTGTACAAAAACGGCGTGCTTGTCGGCGGGATCGGGATCAGCGGAGATGGTGTGGACCAGGACGATCTGATCGCGGCTGCCGGTGCGAACGGTTTTTCACCACCAACGCAGATCCGGGCGGATCAAATCTTCGTGCGTGGCGTGCGTCTGCCGTTTTTGAAGTTTCCGCGTAGTCCAAACTTATGAGACTCGCTAAATTCGCGATTTTGCTGATGGTCACGGTCGTGATGGGCCAACAGCCACCGGGGCAGCCAACTGGCGTGCTGCGGCTACGCGTGCGTGTGAAAGCGGACGACACAGCGCCGCTGCGAGGTCTCGCGCGCAAACGCTTCTTCCTGATTCCCGGCACGCTCGAACAAAACCGCGCGCTCATAACCGCCATCGAGCAACAACCACTCACGACGCGCGACTGCTATTACAAACAACACCACGCCAGTGCGCAATTAATTGCCTGGTTGCAGGAAGGCGATTGCGAGTCTGTTTACTGCCGCAGTATCGAAAACGAGTTCGTGAACGGGCCCAAAGCCGTACCCGAATTCGCAAACGCGTTTGCTGCGAACCACAGTCAGTTTGGCAATGATTTGATCGCGCTACAGTGGTTGACGAACTATCTCAGCCCTGATTTGCGCGACGGCTTCTATAAAGATCGTCAACGCACACTTGAAACACTTCTCAAGCAGGGACAGCTCGGCATGATCCAATCTGTCATGACGGATCGAAACGGGACTGCATACTTCACGGATCTTGGCCCAGGAACGTACGTCCTATCGAACGTGATCCCAACCGAGCTACAGCAAACTCTGGTGACATGGAATTGCGAGGTCCAGGTCAAACCCGGTGATCTCGCGACCGAAAAGCCGTACCTGGTTTCGAACCGGAAAGATAGGCTTGTGAAGTGCGTTGGCGTCGAGAAACCCAAGCCCGTTTGTGCCGCGGATTGAACGGATAAATGAAAACGATTACCACCGATAAAAAAATCCGTCTTTATCTGTGTTTATCCGTGGCCCTGCTTTTACCTATTGATTACACGAAATTCTCCCACTCCACACAGAAGCACCAGGCAGCGTGCGTCACCTGTCACAAAATCCCGACCAAAGACTGGACCAAAACATCTTCTTTCCCTGATATCACGGATTACCCGAGCCACGATGCGTGCGTGAGTTGTCATCGTCCGCAGTTCTTCCGCAGCGCGCGGCCGCCGATCTGTTCGGTGTGTCACTCGAAGACCTCGCCGCGCGATGACGTGCGTTACGCGTTTCGCAACCCGGCTTCGAAGCTGCAGTTCGCGATCGAGTTTCCGCACGACAAACATCAGGACGCGATCGCGATGCTGCGTTTCGCACATCCGCCGCAGGGCTATAACAACTGCACCATCTGTCATGGGCCACGTACGGCGACGTTCAAAGCCGCGCCAACGGATCACGGTTCGTGTTTCAACTGTCACTGGAAATCCCAGGAACCAGTAGCAGCTAATTGCAACGGGTGTCACAAGCTCGCGACCACACCGTACGTGCTTGCGGAGCCGGCGAGGAAGTCAGCGAAGTTCGTGCACGATGGTGGCGGCGAGAAGAAGCAGCACGTCGCTGAGTGCACGACGTGCCACATCAACATAACAAAGTCAGCATCGCTGCGCGGGCTAAAACCTGATGTTCCGATCACAGCCTGCACCGAGTGTCACAACAAAGACGGCTTGCGGCAGGATCTGAGCAAAGAGTTAATTGCGATCGATAAGAATCGTGGTTTCACGTGTGTGTATTGTCATGCGGCGAATGTCGGGAACCTCGATCCGCCGGCGAGTCATTACCTGATTGCGGAGCGACCGCCGCTGAAGCGCAGGGACATCAAATGAAAACATCTTTGCGTCTTTGCGCCTTTGCGTTAATTCTTCTCGGACGGGCCTCCGCCCAAAGCCCCCAACTCGACTACTCTAAATTTCTGCATAGCAGCGCGCGCCACAGCTCCCTCGCCTGCAACTCATGTCACGAGCGCACCGATAACTCAGCCACACCGCGCTTTCCGGGTCACAAAGCCTGCACGGATTGTCATCGCAGCCAATTCACAACGCCGCAAGTGCCGATGTGCACGATCTGTCACACAAACATCAGCAGCGGTAACCCACCACTCAAGAATTTTCCTGCGAACTTCAACGAACCCTTCAACGTGAAGTTTGATCACGCACAGCACATGAACGGCGCGGCGCGCCCACAACGTGGCTGCGCGGGTTGTCACAGCTCACCGATCAATCGCGGCGTTGGCTTGTCGATCCCCGCGAACCTCGCCGCACACAACGGTTGCTACACCTGTCACACGCCGTCGAGCAAATCATCCTCGGGCCGCGAGATCGCGTCCTGCGGTGTCTGTCACGATCGCAAATCGTATCGTCCCACGATCACCAACGCGCGCGCCTATCGCTACGCCTTCAGTCACGCCGATCACGGCGCGCGAGAAAAGCTCGCCTGCACCGACTGTCATCGAACCACAGCCGGCGCACCACAAACTCGCCAGATTAGCTCCCCGACCGCCGCGGAACACTTCGTCACAACACGCAGCACGACCTGTCTCACCTGTCACAACGGCAAGCGCTCCTTTGGCGGCGATCTCGCCTTCAAAGACTGCAAGCGCTGCCACGCGGGCCCGACATTCCGCATGCCGATGTAAAAATTTTGTGCCTTTTATGCCTCTTTGTGGCTAGAATGAACCCTTATGAAGATACTTCTGATCCTGATTCTGTCGCTCGGTTGCGTAGGCGTGATTGCGGTCCAGGAAAAGGAGAGCAAGACACAGCCGAAAGAGGTGGTCCTCAGCAAGGACAGCCAGTCAGATAAATATGGGGAGGTGGCTTTCAATCACGAGAACCACTCGACCAAGAAGTACAGTCCTGACGGGCAGAGCGTGTTGACGTGTGTTGAGTGTCATCACACTGACCAGCCTGCGGCAAATCTCAAGGCGCCATTGAAAACCTCAGAGCGCGCGGTGGTTTTGACGAAGGAAGCACTCGCGGCGGCGGATGCGAAGCCGGTGAAAAGCTGTCGCGCTTGTCACCTGCAGGCTGGTGACGATAGCGCGCCCATACCGGCGGTCCAATACCCGGACAAGCCCGCGCCGACGAAGTTGACCAACGAGGTCGCCTATCATTTGAATTGTAATCTCTGTCACGACAAGGCGATTGCAGCGCGTCCGGCGTTGAAAGGAAAGGTGCCGGGATCAAACGATTGCCTCCCCTGCCACAAACCAGCAGGTTAGCCACAAAAGGCACAAAAAGGAACACAAGAAGCACAAAATAGTTTTGAGGAGTCGGAGCTCGCAAATCTATTTTGTGTTTTTGTGCTTTTTTGTGGCTATTCCTTTTTGTGCCTTTTTGTGGCTAAGGGGAGACGGTTGTACACACCTGCTGGGCACAGGTGAATGTTTGTTTGGTTATGACTGACACTGGCTGAGTGCCGAGTAAGGCTGGTTGAAAGCGCGCTTTTCTGATCGCTTCGATGGCCCGCTCAGTCAATCCAAATGGCAATGGCTCATCAATCGTAATGTCTGACACGCGGCCGTTGCTGCACACCACGAGCTGCAAAACGATTTTTCCTTCCACTTTTTGTTGTACGGCGTCAGAGGTGTACGCAACTTCAAGCTGGTCGTTCAAAAACGCCATCTGTGTAACACCTGATCGTCTGTAGATCGGGCTGGGGCATTCTTCGTCCGGAGCGGGCGCGGGCGGTGGCGCTGCCGGAGTGGGCGTCGCAACAGCAACAGCGGTTGCCGGGCGTTCGACGGCGAGGATTTCCTGCCACAAGCGAGCCTGCAAATCCCAGTTCAATTGTCGCACTTTAGCAACGACCTCGCGTGCGGTCGTGTTTTCTCCAAGCCTCAGATGCGCGATGCCGAGATTGTATAAAGCACCAGCGTAGTCAGGGACCAAACGCACCGCTTCGCGATAAGCCGCCACCGCCTCTTTCCAACGACCGGCGCCTGCATATGCAAGTCCGAGATTATTGTAAGCATCAGGCCATTCGGGCTTGAGCTCGAGCGCCTTCTTATTCGACGTGATGGCCTCTTCGTACTTCTTCTCCCTGAGTTGGGCCAAGCCGAGATCATATTGCGCGGCGGCAGAGTTGGATCGCAGACTGACGGCACGCTCGAGTATGGTGAGCGCTTCAGGGTATACACCTTCGGTAAGCAACTGTGCGCCCAGGTTAACGTGCGCTTCAACACTATTTGGATTGGCCTGGACCACTTCGCGGAGTGTGATGCCCGGCGTCTTTTGCTTTAGCCCGACATGCTTTTCGTTGTAGCGAGCTTCCAACGCAGCCAGATTAGCAGCGCCGCCGGCGTGTTTTGGATCGACCGCTATCAACTTCCGGAAGTAGTCTCGCGCCTGGTCCAACTGATCCAGCTTGAAACTGATGTAACCCGCCTGAAAGAGCGCCTCGACATCATTCGGCTCTCGTTGCAAAAGCGACTGATAGTGGCCCAGTGCTTTGTCAGGCATGCCACGCAGCCTGTAAATCTCGGCTAGATACCGGAAAGTCCCCGCGTGAGTCACCGAGTAATCAACGCTCCTCGCCTTCGCGTAACCATCGACCGCTTCATCCAACTTACCGGCATCGAACAGCATGGTGGCCCAGTAGAAGTATCCGTTGGCATCGATGCCTCTCAGATCGGCGCCTTCCTTAAAGATCTCCGCGGCTTTCATCCACTGCTGATCGTTCGCGTAGGCTTCGCCAAGATAGTAAAAGTCTTCCTTGATGTAGCGCTTCAACGCCGTGATGCGAGTGAGGTAGGTGATGGCTTCCGTAGCTCTGCCTGACTTGCTCAACGCCACGCCTAAACTGCTGATCGTATCCGTGTCGTCAGGCTTCAACTTGCGGGCGTTTTCGAGTGGCTCAACTGCCTGCGCGTATCTTCCGTTTTCAAGATGGATCCGGCCCAGATAATACTGTGCGTCCCAAAGAGCGGGATTCTGCGCGATGGCATCCTGGTAGAGCTTGAGTGCTTCGTCGTCACGCCGGAGCTCGTAGTAGCAACGCGCGAGGCCGGTCAACATCTCGACGGAGTTAGGATCCTGCTTCCGCGCGTATTCAAGATACTGGAGCGCGGTTTGAGCATCTGAGTCCTCAATCAGCCCCTTACCAATTCGCACGGCTTGCGCGGCGGACATTGAAAACGGCAACTGAGGATCAGTCGCGCTGCCGGTTTTTGCAGTGGCTTGCCGCGCAGATACAACCGGAACGTTTAGAGGCCGCGGCGCCATCTTTTCCTGAGGTGGGGCGGCGATCAGATAGATCGGGTGAGCTTCGATCGGATGGCGGTCAGTATAAACAACAACCGTTTCCTCAGCCTGGTTTCGTATTTCAGTAAATGACAGGACGAGCAGCACTGGCAGGAGAAAAGCGAGCCAGCGATAGTTGAATCTGCGTTTGAACTTTCGCTTTGCGTGCTGCATGGCTTTGAGATTCTCTGCGTAACCTCTGCGCCCTCTGCGTCTCTGCGGTTTAACGGGCGCCTATAACCGCAGAGACGCAGAGGGCGCAGAGGTTACGCAGAGAAGAGCTACTCACGATCACGAGCAAGCCGGAAGCCGATCGTGGGAAACTTGAAGTTTTCGTCACCGAACCAGGAGCGATCTGTGGCGTTGTGAAAATCACTATTCATCTTCTCAAAGAATGAACCACCCCTTTGCACACGAGCATTTTTGACAGCCGACAACGGGCGCGAGTTGTCGTAAAAACGCGGCTTCGACGACGTCCATTCCCAGACGTTGCCAACCATGTCCTGTACTCCCTTTTGAGTCGCGCCTTGCGGGAATGAGCCGACGTCTACCGGACTCTTTTTCTCATTGATGTTGGCGCGTCCGTCTTCCCACGAGTTTCCCCACGGGAACAAAGAATCCGCCGAGCCATTACGCGCCGCAAACTCCCATTCTTCTTCCGTCGGTAACCGGTAGACGACCCCGTCGCGCTTCGAGAGCCACGCGGCAAAGGCTTCCACATCTTTGGGCGAAACATTAGCCACTGGCCAATGCTCACGACCTGCCGGTGGATTCCTGCCGTTCCACGGTTGCCAGTAACTTCCATTCACCGACGCGTCGATCGCCGGCGCCGGTTTGCCCGTGTCTTTAATGAACTCAGCATACTCAGCATTAGTAACTTCATACTTGTCTAAATAAAACGACGGCACCGTAACCGTGTGCTCTCCTTTTTGTTCCTCGCCGGTGTTATTCGAGCCCATCGTGAAACTGCCGCCTTCGATCAAAACCATCTCGCGCTTCGCGTTAGCTGCTGCGCCGCTAGTTTGGGTATGCAAGCCCGATGTTTCAGCGTCTTTCCGGGAATAAACAAATACGGAAAGCACGATCAAAGCAAGAACCACGACTCCCGCTAC
>Ga0105247_10002971_pt1 | contig 11244 bp, 9 predicted proteins | sample KBSS24metaG_FD_81519 | JGI IMG/M metagenome (GOLD analysis project Ga0105247, IMG submission 81519) | Switchgrass rhizosphere microbial communities from Kellogg Biological Station, Michigan, USA - KBS S2-4 metaG | ecosystem: Host-associated > Plants > Roots > Rhizosphere > Soil | place...
ACTACGACCGGAAACGCGCCGAGGGCAAGCGGCACAACGCCGCCCTGATCTGCCTCGCCCGCCGCCGCGTCGACGTCCTCTACGCCATGATCCGCGACCGCAAGCCCTACCAGCCCCCCGACTCCGAACCCGAAGCCGATCAATCCCAGGCCGCTTGACAACGCCATAGAGAGACACCCCCCAGGACCCGCATCCCGCCGCTATGGTCGCCAATAAGGGCCATCGCGCAGCCGGAGGCCGTCGTCCCCAGCATCTGACCCTCCGTCCGGCGCCGTCGCCGCGCCTACCCAGCGGGTCCCGAATCCCCGGCGATCGGACTACCGCGCTGGACGAGCACCAGGCAGGTAACTGTGTGTGTGCATCAGCGCGACACAGTTTGCGCGGCCTCGTACGCGGCCATGACCGGGCGACCGTACCCAGGTCGACCGCCTCGTCGGCCGCGTGCCTCCCACCATGGGCGCGCCCGAAGCCGGCGGTCGCTGGGATGCCGGTGTCAGCGAGGTGGTTGCCGAGGTTGCTCGGCCCAGCAACGGCCAGTACCGGGTCGAGGCCAGCATCACGCGCCGCAAGCTGGAGCGCGGCCGGCAGCGGGTGGTCGTCGGGCAGTTGGAACGGCCCATTTCGGGCGGTGGAGTCACCCGCGCCGCCCGTTGTATGTGTCCTGCCTCACAGAACCGGGGAACCCGTGCCCAGACTGCGGCAGGGGGTGACGATCAACGTGTGACCGAACGGGGACCCGGGGCGCGCTGGACGAGCGAGACAGCCCAGATCTACCTCCTATTCGCCGGATTGATTTTGCTTGCCGGGGCCGCTCTCGGCACGATCCTCGGGCTCGTTCTGAGACCGGGCGCCGGTGGCCTGGTGGGGGGATTGTTAGCTTTGGCTGCGTTCACAATGGCCGCCGAGGATGGGAGCGCTGAGCCTTGGCCCATCGCCTGCAATCACCCCAGAAAGGCCTCCTGACGCTACATTAGGCGGCTATGCTGGTATTCCGACGGCCAGCCCCGGCCAGAACCGCGTCCCACGAACGGGCGCCAGGCGCGGCGGTGGCGAATCAGATATGGAGTCTCTGCGGGGGAGTAGAACATGACCGAAAGGACCTCACGCGCCAGAAACTCGATGCCTGCCCGGTTAGATTGCGCTCAGCCGGCCTGGTCATGACGGCAGCACGCCGCAGCTTGCACGATGCGTCCCCACTGTCGGCCGCCACAAACAAGGGGCACGAGACGTTGACAGCCTACGAGGTCGAGGGACTAAGTGCCCCCTGTAATCTGGCCGACGGGCACGCAAAGCTGAGACCCATAGCCCAGAAGTTGAGCCGACGGCATATCGCGGCACTGGCGGCAGTAGACCCCCAAGGCCAGGAGAAGCATTTCCTGGAGATCATCGGATCATTCGCGGGCGAGCGATTCGACCAACGCGGACTGGTGCTCTTTCCATCGGCCAGCCTCGCCATCGACACGATCGCTAAGTTTCTCGCCGCCACAGGCCGCCGTCAGGTCGCCCTACTGGAGCCCACGTTCGACAACATTGCCCTGCTCCTCAAGCGGGCCGGCCTCGGTCTGACGGCGGTCAGAGAAAGCACGACTGATATATACGAGGCTTGCCTGGACCATGACGCACTCTTCCTGGTATCTCCGAACAATCCAACAGGATGGCATCCGGAGCCGCCTTTCTGGGATGCGCTGGGGGAACACCTGACCGCCACTCAGACGCTGCTCATCGTTGATCGGACCTTCCGTTTCTTTCTCCCCGTCGACGCCGGTCTCAACGAACTCGCCGCCACGAACCCGCTGGTCATCACGATCGACGACACCGGGAAGACGTGGTCCACACTCGAATGCAAGGTATCATTCGCCGGAACACTCCGCCGGTCCTATCTGGCCCTAATTCGTGAGATCGCCGAAGAAATCGTCCTCAACGTCTCGCCGCTGAGTCTCGAGCTCTGCATCCAGACGATGAGGCTTGAACGAGGCGCCACGCGTATCAGCACCTCGATTCTGCAGAACCAGGAGACGATGGCATCCGCGTTACGCGACTGCGGGTTTCAGAACTATCGAGGCAGCCTCAGCTTCCTGCTGGTCCAGGCGACCGCTACCGCCACCGGCTCCGGTCTCGTCGAGGATCTCCTCGCCGAGGGCGTGGCAACACTTCCGCTAGCGAAATTCTACTGGAACAGCGGGGCCAATCCTCCGAATACCGTCAGGATGTCCCTGGCCCGACCGCCGGAGACCGTGGCAAAAGCCGCCGACATCCTCCGCCGGAAATTCTCCTGAAAACATCGATGGGCCAACTTGCACGCCACCAAACGCAGCGGGCCGCCGAGCTCCTATGAGACCTTGTCGGTCGAGGCGTCGAAGACACTCTCCTCCGCGCCGTCGCACCCGACCGTCAACGTCCGCCATGAAAATGACAGCGACGCCCTGCCGATCCGAGCGCTCATCACACATCTGATCGTTTCGCCACCTCGCAAAGGTAGGGCCTCGGGCAATGGGAAGAAGCACTGCCGCCAGTGTAGTGTCTCGCCCTCCGGCGCGGTAGTCAGAACGATCTCGTCAACCAGCTCAAGCCAGAACCAACCAGCGAAACCATGCATCGTACCGCGGCTGAGGTTCGCGAAGGATACCTCGAGGACAAACTCCTCACCCTCGCTAACACCGAGGACGAAGTCACCGGCCACCACGGGCAACGCGAGCGGGCGGCCATCCCGAACCGTGGTCCTGATGTACACGTTGTTGCGCGCTCGCCGCGCCACTGGCGAGAAGTCGAAGCCATAGGGGCGCCGCTGCCAAAAATCAATCGGTTCCCACGCACCCGGGTACTCCATCGGGACCAGATGCAGGCGCAGCCGCCGCGGGACGATAACCGCCGTCTGTGTGCAGTGGCGTATCCTAGCGTCCCGCAGGATCTCAATGACACCCTCGTCGATTCCCCAGAATCCTATCGTCTCCGATACGACTACCGTCGCAAGCTCCGGCAGGACGACATCCCGCGAGTCTCCAACGATGATCTCAATGCGATCGTTAAGGCGGTTCGCGTCGACGATTTCAGCCGCGAGGTGCGCGACCGCTGTCGACTCCAGCGCATAGACCTTCCGCGCCCCCGCCTGAGCCGCGAAGAATGCGAGCAGTCCAGTCCCGGCTCCGATGTCGACGACCACCGACTCTGCATCGACCACACGCGTGATCGCGCGCCGGTACGCCTCGCAACGGGCCACGTCCAAGAGCATCGTCTGATGGGCCCCAAGCTTTTCGAAGAAGGAACCCGAGATCGGCATCATCTCAAACAGGGATCTTGACGGTTCATCCTTCACTTAAATTCCCTTCATCGACAATTGAAACTAATATAACGCAGGCGAGATCGGCTTCCTAGTCGTATCCGGCCACCGGCGGACCCCTCTGTGCGGCGTGGGAGACGCACGGGCGGCCCGTCCGGTACGGTCGGCAGATGTGTACACATCCCGGCGAGCATGCCGCCGCTTGCGCGGTTGCGCGGCACCGAGACCGTCGAGGGACGGAAGCGGGAGCGGTTCCGACATGTTCTGCTCCTGTAGTCACCGAGGGAGGCGTCGGGTAGGTTACTCGACGATACCGTTACCACCATCTTCGCGGCGGTGGTCGAACGCACCTTCTGACCGCCATCGCCGCCGGGTCCAGACCGAACGACCAGATCGCCCAGCGCCGAGCTCCTCATCATGAGATCGTAAGGCTCAACCGCATACGCTGGAGCGCCGGCGTCGCACGGAAAGGTTCGACGACTTACCATTGATCACGCTCGCCCCAGAATCCGGCCAGAGCGCCATCCGGAGGTAGGAGCTGACATGGACTTCGCGTCTGCAAAAGCCGCAGTCGTCATGGTTCTCGACGGCGGCGGCGTCGTGCAGGGCACCGGGTTCCTAGCCACATCCGAGGGTCAGGTGCTCACCTGCTGGCATGTGGTGGAACAGCTCAGCAGGATCAGGGTGCGTTTCGAGGACGAGTCGGCCGAAATCCCGGCGGTCGTCCGGCTCGATCTGTCGGATGCCGAGTCCGACATCGCGGTACTGCAGCTTGATGCACCGCCCGGCCGTGAGCCGGTTCGGTTCGGCGGTCGCTGGGCGGTCGGTGACCGGCTCTGGTCGTACGGGTACCAGTATCGAGAATACTTCTCGACCGGATATCCGGTCGACGGCACCATTTCGGGCGACACCCACATTAGGAGCCAGCAACTCATCGTCGTCTCGAATACTGATGTCCAACGAGGGTTGAGCGGAGCTCCCGTCTTCCAGACCGCCACGGGGCGAGTCGTGGCGATGATCAATGCAAAATTCGATGACAAGGGTATCGGCTTCGCGATCCCAATGACCATCGTCGGCCGCAGGTGGCCAGCCTTCTTGCGGATACTGGGCGCAGCTGAGGATCGACTCCGGACCAGCGTCGCGAATCTTCTCCGGGCGATTGGGTACAAGGTCGAACCGGACCCATACCAAAGCAGTGGCGATCAGGCCTTTATTAGCGCCCACCTGAAGGTCGGCCCGACGGAGATCAAACTCCTAGTCCTCTGCTTGGACCTCGACTCCGCAGCCGATGCAGGGCAGTTCGCGATGTCCGTTCACGCGCTGGTCCGGCTAGCGGCGCAGCACAGGTACGAGAAGTCCATGGTAGTCACGAGCGCGCCGAGCACGGCTGCCGCCGCCCAGCTCGCCGCGTCACTGGGTGTCCAGCTGCTGACCTACGGGCAGCTTACCGCGGAGCTCATAGACTTCTCAGAATACGTCGACTCGGTCGTGCACGACTACGAGCACTTCGACGAGTACTACAGCCTGCAGAACTACCCGATCATCGAGTACTTCCGCTGGTGCGACCTGCATCGCTACTACGTAGACCTGCATGCTGTGGATCCGTCGAGCTCGCGTAGGTTCGAAAGCGCGCTCAGCGCACTGCAGGGTTTCATAGAAGACGACGCGCACCGACACCTATCTATTCTCGGCGACTATGGCACCGGCAAGACATCGCTGTGCCTCCAGCTCACCTATGACTTGGCCCGCCGATATCAAGCAGATCCCGTAAACAATCGCATCCCAATTTTTCTGGCGCTGCGGAACTTTGATATTCGAGGTGGACTGAGGCGTTTTATCGTCGATTCACTCGTCGAGTACGGAATCAAGATCATGGACTACCGCTCTTTCGAGATCATGCTAAAGAGCGGACGATTCGTACTGATACTTGACGGCTTCGACGAGATGGCGGATAGCCTTGACCGCCAGGGTGCCCTGCAGGCATTCAACCAGCTGGCACAGCTCGTGACCCCCGCATCAAAGGCTATTCTCACCTGTCGGACGCACTATTTCCGGTCGGAGAGCCAGAGCATGGAATCTCTCACCGTGGACACGATGACGCCGTTGATGCGTGAGGTGCACTCTCGACGCACCTTCCAGATCATGGAATTACTGAAGTTCGACGAGCAACAGGTTCTCGACCTAATATCGCGACACACCGACGATTCCACCGTGCGCTGGGAGCAGATGAAATCAATCTACAACTTGGCCGACCTAGCGCGAACCCCCATTCTCCTGAATATTATTATAAATTCTCTAGAAAGACTCTTCACACTGCGGAACCGGCGCGAGATCCGGTCCGCCAGTCTCTACGATATCTACACCCAGTTCTGGCTGGAACGAGATGACGAGCGTTCCAGCGTCACCACGACGGAACGCCGCCTGTTCGCCGAGGAACTCGCCTGGCGTATGTACGAGACAGACAGTCTATCTATCCCAAACGAAGAGCTGAAGACGTCGGTGAACAGATTTTTCTCCGCATTCTACCAGCGCGGCGGAGAATGGTTCGAGCAGCTCGACACCAATGTTCGAACATGCTCCTTTCTAGCCCGCGACCGTTACGGTAACTATCTTTTCGCGCACAAGTCCTTCATGGAGTTCTTCGTCGCGAAGAAGCTCGCACGAATGGTTCGGGAGTGGCCGAGTGCCGACCTCTGGGCCCGCATCGTCCCTTTTGAGATTGTTTCGTTCCTGCAAGATCTCCTCTCTTCCGAGGACATGCAGCTGATAAAGGCCATGTCCGTTGACCGTCAAAACGACGAGCTTCTCCGAAGCCTTTGCATGGACATCCAGATCGGCGTCGGCGACACCGTAAAGGATGAGCCAATGGTTCTGCGGCTCACCTACGACACGACCGGGCGCGTCCTTGCCTCGGCCAACGCCGACTGCTCGGTCCGACTCTGGTCGGCCAATGACGCACAGCCGATCCGACTGATTCGACAGCTCGAAGGACACGAGGACTGGGTTCGCAGCGTAGCCTTCAGTGCTAATGGCCGCTACCTCGCCACCGGTGGCTGGGACAATCGAATCCTCCTATGGTCGCTGCCCGAATACGATATTGTACGGACCTTCGACACGGACGAGCGGATAAACTCGGTCAGGTTTAGCCGGGACAGCGCATTACTTTTCTCGGGTGGGTATGACCAGGTTCTCTCTATGTGGGATGTCGGCTCAGGCCAGTTGCTGCGTCAGTTCGCCGGGCACTATGCGAACATTCGCAGCATTGTGACAAATCCGACGGATCGACTGGTGTTCACCGCAGGACTTGACAAAACAATTCGCGTCTGGTCGCTGAACGACCCGGAGCGCCCTCCCGTCATCTCGGTGCAGGAAGAGCCGGTAACCTGTATCGAGATCTCACCAGACGGTCGTTATCTGGCTAGTGGCACCTGGACCGGCGAGCTGACATTGTGGGATGCAGTCGAGATGGAAGTGGTCCGAACTTTCAGGGGTCATGCAAACATGGTGAACTCGCTCGCATTCAGCCCGGACGGTACTTACTTCGCGAGCTGCTCGGATGACCGCGAGGTGCGCGTCTGGAACTGCCCCGCCGCCCGGCTTGTCCAGGCGTTCGTGGCTGGCTCCGACTTCGTCTCGGGACTCGCGTACAGCCCCGACGGCAGGCAGCTGGCGGCCGGGGGCTACGACTCGACCCTGAGCGTGTGGCAGACCGACAGCTGGACCCTCGCGAGCTCGGTGCGCATCGCACGGCGCGCCGGCAGTTCGTGACGCCGCGTGTGGCCGACGTTCAGCAACAGGTAGGCGACCTTGAGTAGAATTCTGGTCGTCGGAGCGATATTCTCGCCGAAGGCGCTCGAGGTGCTACGTTCTTCGCGACATGAGGTCGAATGGATTCGTAGGGCAGTCTCCGCCGAGGAGCTCCAGGAACGTCTGGTTGATTCCGATGCGTGTATTCTCGCCGGCGAGGAGAAGATCGACGGCCGTATGCTTGAGACGGCCACGAGGCTTCGTGTAGTCGTGGTCCTCGCGACAGTTTTCGCCGATTGGGTAGACGTCGTCGCTGCCCGTCGGAACAACGTGGAGGTTATCGGCACTCCCGGGTTCTCAGGCGATGCCGTCGCGGAGCTCGCTCTCGGGTTGATGATAACCGCCACCCGGCGGATGATTCACGGCATCATGGCTGTCCGGCGGGGAGAATGGCAGGAGCAGCAAGGCCTCGGCCTGGCCGGCCGACGGCTTTCCATAATCGGGCTCGGTGCCATAGGTGAACAGTTCGCCAAGATGGCGAGCACTGGTCTTGGCATGCGGGTAAGTTATTACAGTCGGCGTCGGCGCGAGTCGCTGGAAAAGTCCCTCGGGCTGGAATACGTGGCGCTCCCAGGGTTGCTCAGCAATGCTGATGTGGTCAGTCTGCACTGCCCGCTGACGGCGGAGACCAGATGCATGATCGGCGCGGCCGAGTTTGATCTCGTTAAACCTGGTACCGTGCTCATCAACACGGCGAGAGCGTGGCTCGTGGAGCCGGCTGCGCTACTGCAGGCCCTGCGGACCGGGCGCGTTGCCACAGCCGCATTCGATGTCTACTACCAGGAGCCCGCAGGCCCTCCCAATGAAGATCCTTTCGGGCTGCTCCGTCTGGCGGACGATAAGTTCATCCTCACGCCGCACAGCGGATATGCGACCATCACCTCAGTCGATCGGATGAGCGTGGCGGGAAGCAGGACGATACTTAGACTCCTCGACGTCTGACGTGTCCGGACGTCACGGGCGGATTCTCAGTAAACGGTTGCGAGCTCACGCGGCGCGAGCTGGCGACGGCGGCGAGAGTCACGGCGGGACCGTTGCTGCTCAGCTCGGGTGAGAGCTACGGCGGCTGTATTTGCGCAGGCTGGAGCGGCCGTCGGCGGGACCGTCGCCGAACTCGGCGAGCATCCGGGCGGCGAGGACCGGTCCCAGGCCGGGCTGGGACAGCAGGACCTCAGCGTCCGGGTGCCACCTCGGCCAGGTCGGCCAGGTCGCTGTCCCCGGCCGCCGGCCGCAACCGGTTACGGTCGGTACGGGCATATCCGCCAACGCGTGCCAACGTGTGTTGGTGCATCTGAGGTGCAGGTAGCGCAGGGTTCCCTCGGCGCGGGCGGTGGTCTCGTCCGCATGCGCAACCGGCGCCCCGGCGACCAGCGCGCGCACGTGTGGCAGGAACCCGGTCTTGAGCAGCCGGGCCGCCCGGCCCCGCGGCGAGGAGACGCAGCCCGTCGAGACCACCGCCCACCGGAGCGGCCAGCGCGGCAGCGACCCGGCGCACCTGCAGGAACTGCCCGCACCGTAGCCACACCGCCCGCGCGAGCAGGCCCGGTCCGTAGCTGATCCGGCCCGTCACCCCGGCGGGTGCCGGGTCGCTGGTCGTCGCCGCGCGGCACGGGCAGACCCGCGCCACGAACCGGTACTCGGTCACCCGGGGCCGCGGCGGCGGGGCCGGCGCGTCGAACACCTGCTGGCGGCGGATCCCGAACACTGGCGCGCCGGCCAGCGGCCTGCCGCACTCCCCCGACACCGGGTCCAGGGTGAACACCTCGTCCGGGTCGGTGACCATGTCGCGCGTCTGCCCGGCTCGCCGGGCTGCTTCCCACGCGGCCGGCCCGACAACGTCCGTGACGACGCTTCGGCGCCTTCCTCGTGTACGGGTCATCCGACGTCGACGGCGGACGCGACGACGTCCGGCTCTCCTTACCGGCCTGGCGTTCCAGTTCCTCGAAGCGGTGAGCGCCTCGAGCAGTCCGGTCAGCGCCGCGATGGTGGCGTCCCGCTCCGCGACCGCGCGGACAAACTCCTCGTAGCTCGGGCAATCCGCCGGACTCCACCCGACGAACCTAGCGATCACAGTCCCACGATCACTAAGGCGTCAGGACGACTGCCGCACAAGATCCAACGAACAGTCGGCCAGCGCCCATGACCCGAGCTGACCAGCTACGCACTACCCATCGGTTTCACGTCGTCGGCTCCGCGGCGGCGTCCTCCCTTCCCCAGGTGAGGGTGACCGTGAAGTGGGACTCACTGGCAGCCTTGGCGACGACGGCGCCGATCTCGGCGGTGATGGCGACCCCAAACTCGACCTCAACGGTGTGTGGCCCAGCGCGGCGGACCTCCGAAAGGACTGCCGTCGCCGCCGCAGCGATAGATCCGAGGGCTCCCTGCAGGGTGGTGGATGCGTCTACGATGGAATCTCGTAGCCTTCCCGTCATGACCGGTCCGCCGCCGCCCGTGGTGCCTTCGACGAGGATCGATCCCCCAGCGGCCAAAGGTACGCGGATTATCTCGGTCATCGTTGTCCCGTCTGGTTGCGGCTATTCGGCGCTGACATGCCTCGGTGGCGTCGCGGCAGCAGCGCAATGCCGATTCTATGGCGGGCCGCTTCGTCCTCAGCCTGGATGCACCGATCCGATTTCGAGTCGGATTGTTTTGATCTTTAATGGTTGTAACAGAGCTTGTCCGTTGATGGATGTCCTAGTTGATTGATGTCTAGTTGACGCTGACGGTTCGGCGGGGTGTCCGGTCCTGGTTCAGGGGGTGTTACTATGGCGTTGTCAAAGTGGCCTGGGGTTGATCGGATTCGGGTTCTGAGCCGGGGGGCTGATAGTCCTTGCGGTCGCGGATCATGGCGTAGAGGACGTCGACGCGGCGGCGGACGAGGCAGATCAGGGCGGCGTTGTGCCGCTTGCCCTCGGCGCGTTTCCGGTCGTAGTCGCCTGCTCGCCCAGTGCGGCCGTCAGCTTGACCGGCAACGTCTTCGCGAGGCGAGGCGAACGCGGTCGCATGACCTCGGCAATGCCCGCTTCGCCGAGCCGGTTCCAGCTGCTCACGTCCATATTTGCCGCTCCTGGCGGCCGGGGTTGTCGGCCCGGGCCCAGTCGGTAGCCGGGGCGATTATTCGGACATTCCGGACGGTCGCCTGGTCGGCCGTGGTCACGTTCGCGGCGTTCCTGGCGGCGCTGCTGCTCATCGCCGGCTGCGGGGGGCCGCACGCCGGGCCGCCCCATCAGTGGTCGGCCTCAACGCCGCCGACCGTCGGCGCCATCGACGAGGCGGCCGTCGAACGAATACCGGTCGCGGCGACGCGCTGGTCGGTGTGCGGGGGCGGCCTCCAGTGCGCGAGCGCGGAGGTGCCCGTCGACTACGCGCACCCCGCCGGCCCCCGCTGCGTATCGCCGTGGCCCGCCGCCCCGCCGACGACCCCGCCCGCCGGGTCGGGGTGCTCGTGTTCAACCCGGGCGGTCCGGCGTTGTCGGGGATCAAGACTCTCCGGCTCGCCGCCGACGCCTTCCCCGCCGAGATCCGCGCGCGGTTTGACATCGTGACCTTCGACCCGCGGGGCGCAGGTGGCAGTTCCCCCTGGCCTGCGGTCCGGCCATCGCCACCGCCACGGCGGCGCGGCCGGTGCCCCCGGCGGCCGCGCCGTTGCCCGCCACCGTCCCCTACCGGGCCGTCCTCGACGACTGCCGACAGCGCCACGGTGGGGTGTTGCCGTTCATCTCCACGGCGGACACGGCGCGGGACCTCGACCTCGTCCGCCGCGCCGTCGGCGCCCCGTCGGTGTCCTACCTCGGCCTGTCCTACGGGACGCTGCTGGGCGCGGAATACGCCCGGCTGTTCGGCGACCACCTGCGGGCGGCCATCCTGGACGGCCCGATCGACCCGGCCGAGAGCATCACCGACGCGGCGGCCGACCAGGCCGCGGCCGTCGGCGCGATGCCTGCCCTGGCCGCCTTCGACGTCCTGCGCCAGCGGCTGGCCCGCGCGCCGCTGCCCGCGCCCGGGCACAGCGACCCCACCCCGGTCACCGAAGGCGACCTCGACCTCGCGACGCTGACCTACCTGTCAGCGCCCTCGCTCACCCCCACTACCCGGACGCACTCCAGGCCGCCCTGCGCGGTGACGGATCAGCGCTACGGGACCTGGCGGTCGGACAGTTC
>Ga0105247_10002976_pt1 | contig 11241 bp, 3 predicted proteins | sample KBSS24metaG_FD_81519 | JGI IMG/M metagenome (GOLD analysis project Ga0105247, IMG submission 81519) | Switchgrass rhizosphere microbial communities from Kellogg Biological Station, Michigan, USA - KBS S2-4 metaG | ecosystem: Host-associated > Plants > Roots > Rhizosphere > Soil | place...
ACTGATCGAGGGCGGCTCCGTCGAGACGTATGTTGCCACGCACCGGCTGCCAGACGCCGACGAGCAGGCGCACAAGTGAAGATTTTCCAGAGCCGCTCGGTCCGATCACACCGAGGCCTTGCCCGGCCTCGAGTTCGAAGGCGACATCCTGGACGACAATCTTTGCGACGCCTGGGGGCGCGCCACTCGCGCTTTCGACGGTGAGCCGGTGGGCCGGCGCCTGCAATTGCATCGGCGCCGATTGCGCAGGAGAGGCCAGCAGCAGCCTGTTCAGCCGATGCCAGCTCTGGCGCGCGGCCACGAAGCCTTTCCAGTTCGCGATTGCAAGGTCGACAGGCGCGAGAGCGCGCGCACTGAGAATCGATCCGGCGATAATGATGCCGGCGCTGGCTTCCTGGTTGATCACAAGATAGGCGCCGACCGCCAGAACGCCGGACTGCAGCATCATGCGCAGCACTTTCGACGTCGCGCTGAGTCCGCCGCCAAGGTCACTCGCTTCCTGCTGGCTCCGCATGTATTGCCGGTTGGCTTCATTCCATCGCGCGGCGATCCGCCCGGCCATGCCCATGGCAACAACCGCTTCGGCATTGCGGCGGCTGGCCTCTGCGAGTCCGCTGCGGACAACGGCGGCTTCAGTTGCGGCTCGCGTGGGTGCCCGCATCAGAATTTCGGTGAGCAAGGTGAGCGCTATCAAAATGATCGCACCTGCCAGCGCAGTCAGTCCGATGAGCGGGTGAAATGCGAAGCAGATTGCGAGGTAAAGCGGAATCCAGGGCAGGTCGAACAGTGCCACCGGACCGAGACCGGAGAGATAAGAACGGACTGCATCAAGATCGCGCAACGGCTGCGTGCCATCGCTCCGGGCGCCGCCCCGCAGGGGCAAGCGCATCAGGGTGTCGTAGACACGGCCGCTCAACGCTTCGTCAAGCGAGCCACCGATGCGCACCAGAATGCGCCCCCGGATGGCATCGAGAACGCCGAGGGCGGTGAACAAGGTCGCGGCCAATACCAAGAGGCCGACGAGAGTTGGCATGCTGCGGCTGGGCAGCACACGATCATAGATTTCCAGCATGAACATCGCGCCGGTGAGCATGAGAATATTGCTCATGCCGCTGATGACCGCGGTGCCATAGAAGGCGCCGCGGCACGCCGCAAGTGCTTGAGCCAGTTCCGAGCGGACGGGGGCCTGTTTTCGGTCCGACTGGTTACGCTGCATCGACTGGTACCTGACAAGGCTCACGGGCTTTAAGTGGCACTACAAGCCGATCTTCATAGCCGAAATCAAGCGCCCTTATATGAACTATGCCACGAATACCGCAATTTGTCGCTTGCGCCACGGGGCCACGGTTAACTCTGAGGGGTCGCTAAATCGTTCTGTTTCGGGCAAAAAACGCCGCAGCCAATGCCGATTTGCGGACTAGGCGTGGTGAAGAATATCCGACCCGGTGAGGTTGATGTTCGTACCGGTCAGATGGATTTCCATATCCACGTGGTTCGCCGTTGTGGTCGCATTGACGTAAACGACCGTCTCATTGTGTTCGTTGTCCACGAACCAACTGATGCTGTTGGCATCTACTGTGTTGGCCGAAGCAACCTGTCCCTGGATATTCGCCAGCCCCAGGATCTGCGACAGATCGATGTGATCCGAATTGTGTGTGAAGTCGGTGATGGTGGCAAATTGGCCGGCGCCAGGTTGTGAATCGATTGTTGATTTGAAGACAAAAGTGTCATCGCCGGCGGCGCCTGTCAGCAGCGCCCCAGGACTAACGAAAAGAATGTCGGTGTTGTTGCTGCTGCTCGGCGTCTCTACAGTCGGCGTATCGGTAATCAATGTGCCGCCATTGCCGTCGCTCCCCAACACGAAGTTCGCGGTTGTATAGTCACCATCCGCAAAGGTCAGGCTGTTGACTGCATTTTTAGTGCCATCAACAGTTTCAAAAATCGTAAGGGTGCCGCCTGTGTCAGATCCAGCGTTGTCGGAGTAGGTCCACGATGTGCCGGCATCGAAGACGATCCCCTTAAGTTCGATTGAGTCTGAATTTTGCGAGCCGATGCCGCCACCGAACCCAGAAATCTGGCCCGTATAAGTGATCGGGTTGTCGAGCACCAATGTGCCGAAATTCCCATCTTCGAACGCAACATTAGCGGACGAAGTTCCACTGAATTCGAGCGTCGCGCCGTTGATTAGCGCGGTCCCCGAGCCCGTAACCGCGCCGTTGATCGTGATATTTCCGCCATCGGCCCAGATCAGACCCGAATTCGAGAGATCGCTATCAACAATCAGACCGCCGCTCCCGGTTGCCTCAAGCGTTCCGGAGTTGGTCACAACATTTGCCCCGGTATCGATCGTCAAAGCATGACTACCGCTTGCTACAATGCTGCCCTCGTTGATCAGTACAATCTGTTGGTCGCCAAGTTGGCCCGCGCCAGAAATCGTGTTGTTTATGTTTGTGAGCGTGACGTCGGGGAAGGCGCCAGCAATCATATTCTGGTCGTTGTCGGAAAGGATGAGCTGGCCGCCGCCCTGAAGTGTGATGCCATGTTGAATCAGCTCGAGTTCAGCTGTGTTTCCAGCCGAATTGAGCTCGATGGTACCTGTATTGTTGATGATACCGCTCAGCGGCAAAATTGCGCCGTCCGCGATAGTCATGATCCCGGCATTGTTCACGACCGGGACCTGATCGAACACGAAGTTGCTCGCATTGAGCGACGCCGTGGCTACGCCGTAGAGGGTGATCGACTGGCCGTCAGCCAGCGTAATCTCTGCATTGCCATTGGCATCGGTGGTCAAATGATTTTTGACATCATCGAAGCTATTAAACCCGGCATATCCGATGAGATCGATCTGGTCATCGACGGTATTGAAGCCGTAGATCGCGTCGTCACCGATCGGCTGTGAGAACGCGAACAGGTCATGGCCGCTCGATCCCGTGAGTGTATCGTCTCCCGACCATGCGAACACAGGTGATTCGGGCGCGTACGCTTCCAGGTTATCCGTAACGATCTTGATCCCGGTACTTCCATCCGCATTGGTCCATGTCTCCGTCACACTCAGCGCAAGCGCACCGACGAAATCCGCAGGCGGCGTGACGGTCAGAGATTGGACGTCAGTGGTGTGTATGCTCCAGGAGCCGTCGCTGAGGTGGGTTCCCCCATTCAATGTCCATCCCTGCAGAAGCCCGCCAACCGTGACTGTGATCTGACCGTTCGCATCAGCTGAAGAATTGGCTAGAGCCAGGTTGATGGGCTCTCCCGCAACGCCTGCTGGCTTAACATGCGTGTTGGTGATCAGCGTAGACAGGCTGGTGCCGCCGCTGGTCAGCGTCACACCCGCAAGATCGACTAGGATATCATTGGCGCTATTTGGAGTATTACCGACTTGTTCGTAAATGTAGGTGTGGGGTGTTCCGTTGATGGTTGCAGTGAATGCAACTGTTGCGCCAGCATTGCCCAGGTCATTGTGTTGCAGATAGTCAACAACAGCTGCCACACGCGTGGTGTCCGTCAAGCTTAGCGCAGCGGCATAGCCATTTTGGTCATCGAAAGTGATGATGCCATTTGAAATTGTGTGCGACTTCACCGTTTGACCACCAATGGTCAATGTGGAGTTTGTACCATCAACGTTGGTACCCGTTGCGGAGGTGGGCGAACCCTGCAGGTCCAGGAAGTCATTGGCCGTAGCGAAGCCATTTATGACGTCGTATCCGGAAATCGTGCCATTATTCCCGGAACCGCCGACAGTAACTGCCGACTGCGTGCTGGCGATAACGAACGTATCGTTTCCTCCTGCACCATAGAAAGTGTCCACACCGGTTCCGGCCTTAAGGATGTCACCCTGCGGTCCGGCAACAAGCGTTGTCGGTCCGGACCCTGCTTGAAGTGTGTTGCTTTGCTGACCGCCGATTATGAAATCGCTTCCGCCGTTTCCGGTGATTACATCCGTGCCGTTCAGCCCATATGCGAGGTTTATCCCGCTCGCATTCGCAAGCGTTGCAAGATCGAACGTGTCGTTGTTCGTTGTGCCGACCCAAATTTTGACGACGGTGGTTGTAGTGTGGCTACCCGAGTCAGTACCAATCACATAGAGCGTGTAGACGCCGTTGCCGAGATTGTTTGAGCCGGTTGATAAGTGACCATCGGAGGACAGTAAAAACCCGGGCGTCGAATCTGCACGAAGATTGTACGTAAAGCCGCCCGAAAAAGTTCCCAGCGAAGACGATTTGTTTAAACCGTTACCCTGCAGGGCATCGAGACTCGGAAGGTCCAAAGAGAATGTGGGCGGCGGCAGGACATTGATTGACAGCGTGGCTGTAGCTTGATCTCCGTCTCCGTCCACGAGCGCATAGGAAAAGCTTTCGGCGCCGGTAGTGCCAGTTAAATAGGTATAGTCGCCGGCGACGTTGGCGCCTGACGTGGCAAAGAAGAACGTGAACGTGCCGCCAAGCGCGGTCGTGACGGTGAGGACCGGTGTGTTCTGAGTTGGTTGTGGTCCGGAGCTTGCCGAGATGTCGTTGCCACTTGGATCATAGGTGTACGTGATGCCGGCGATCGTAATCGATAGAATCCGTCCGCCATCTGCACCGAAGTTGTCGGCACCAGTGCTCGTGCCCGGATCGTTGGCCAAAACATTGCCGGTGATTGTGGAATGGAGTTCGAGGGCGTCCTGCAGCCTGTTGGGCAGTGCGGCAACGTCCGAAGTGCTAACAAGGATGACATTGTCCTCGACACCGGAAGGTGGCTGGACATCCGTATTGGGGTAGGCGATGGGCTCGAGATTGTCGACATCCACTCCATTGCCGATACCGATAGCGAAAACCTGATCTATACCCTTCGACGTGATATGGTTTTCCCACTCCGCGATCGAGACGTTGTTGCCGCTGCCATCGGTAGTGATGCCGCCGCCAGTGGTCGGTGCGCCGTCAGACATGAAGTAGACAATGCTCTGCTGGGAAGGCGAAGCCGGACCCGAGCCAAAGCTCGTAATTGCTTGCTGCAATGCGACGTCATAGTTAGTGCCGCCCAACGAGGTCCAGTTGGCGTTGTCTTGGATAAATGCCAGTGCTTGGGCCTTTGTGAGCCACAGAGTTCCGGACGCAGAATCGCCGAAGCGGATGATCTGAACGTTTTCGATTTGATCATTCGATGACAGTAGTTGCTGCATCGAATATCGGGCGAGCCCGACGCGGTCGTCGCTGTAACCGGGTACATCGAAGCCGACCCCGCCGCCGCCCGATGCAAACATGCTCCCGGATAGGTCGACGATAAATTGAACATCAGCACTTTGCTGTGTGCCTTCTACGACGGCGCGTGAATTGGGTACTGCAATCGGCGTGTCGTCGACGATGGCGATGTTGATCGTGCCGGTCGTGGTGTTGCCGTTGTCGTCGGTCACCTGATAGGTGAAGCTTTCGGCGGGACTGACCGTATCGGCGCCATTGTTGTTCTGGGCCTCTGTGACGGGCTTGGTCAGCGTGTAGACATAGCTGCCGTTGTCGTTGACCTGAATTGACCCGAAGGTCCCCGCCGTCACCGCGTTGCCGCCGCTGACCAGCTTGTAGTGCAGCGTGCCAACCCCGCCGGTCGCGTTGAGTTGGTTCGACGCATCGGTCTCTGCCGTCGAGCCCGGCAGCGAGCCGATCACCGTGCCCGCCGCAAGATCACCCGGATCCTTGACGAGATCGAGTGCCGCCTCGTTCACCGTCACGTCATTGTCCGTCGGTGCAACGAGCGTCACGTCGGACAGATTGATCGTCAGCGTGGTCGTCGACAGATCGCCGTCGCCGTCCTTGATCGTGTAAACGAACACATCGCTCGCGTTCGACGAGATGTTGTTGGCAAACGATTGATAGGTGTAGCTGCCGTCGGCCTTGAGATGCAGTGTGCCGTGCTGCCCGGCGATGTCCGTGTCGACGCCCGCTGTCACCGCCGACGTCGTATCGTTACTGGCGCCTGGCGTCCGAACCCCGACAACACCGCCACCTGCCGCAAAACCGTCCGCCCCCGCAATGTCGTTGTGTAATACGCCGGCGCCCGCCGCCACCGTCAGCAGGCTGCCTTCCGTCACGTTGTTGAGGTCAGACACCGCCGTCGGCGTGTCGTCGACGATGGCGACCGAGGCCAAGCCTGTTATGGCATCACCATCCGTATCAGTCGCCACCACCTGGATCCCGGTGACGGAGATCAAGTCTGACCCCGACGCATGAGGGAAGTTGTCGGTCAGCGTTGCCGTGATAGTTGGTGACACGCTGCCACCGACACTCGCGGTGGTCGGGCCGCTGATCGCTAGAACAATCGCGAGCGGATCACTCGCCGAGGTGCCGATATGGCCCTCCAACTGTCCCGACCCGTTAATCATCCAGAATAGGTTTGTGCCGGCCGCCGCGCCGGACAGGATGGGCTGACTGCCCAAGCTGAACTCGACGCCAGTGATATTGTCCGAACCGGCCGTAAAGATGAGCCCGCCGCTCAGCGCAGTCTCCGCCGTCGAGCCCGGCACCGAGCCGATCACCGTGCCAGCCGCAAGATCACCTGGGTCCTTGACGAGATCGAGTGCCGCTTCATTGACCGTCAGTAATGCCGTGCCGCTCACTGTCGGTCCTGCCCCGTCGCTGATTGTGATTGTCAGCGTCGTGGTAGTCGGTTCTTTGCCATCCGTCACCGTATAGGTGAAGACGTCTTCCACATCGGTAGCATTGCTGATGTTTGTCTTCGGATGATAACTATACGAGCCGTCCGCTCCTATTGTGAGCGTGCCATAGACTCCGTCGATAACGGTGCCGTTTGACGAGTTGGTGCCGGGGGCAACCGGCAGGTCCTCGCTCGAACTCTGGATGTTAATGACGGCGAGAGTGTCGTTGACGTCAACATCAGTATCGGCTTGATCAGAGAAAGTGCCGGAAGAGGGTGCGCCATTGTGTGGCAGCGTCTGCAGCACGTTGCCTGTCGCGTCGGTGGTGCCCTCTATCGCCCAGTTGGTGTCGGCGTTGGCTACTGGCGCAGAGTTGGTACCGAAGACCGTAATGGTCAGCGTTGCCGTCTCTGTAATGAGTCCGTCGGTTACCGTGTAGGTGAAGGCATTGTCGACCAATGTCTCGCCTTCACCGAGCTCTTGTACCGCTTGGTTGCCGCTGTCCACCACATAGTTGTAGGAACCGTTCGCCCCTATGGTCAGCGTGCCGTATTTCCCGTGAATGACACTGCCATTGGCTGATGTGGTGCCGGGATTGACCGCCAAGTTCTCGTCGGCGTCCTGAATGTTGGTGACCGTCAGTACAGTGCCATTGTCTATGTCAGTATCGGCATGATCGGAAAACGGGCCGGGGGAAGGAGCTCCATCATGCGTCAATGTCTGCAGCACGTTGCCGGTCGCGCTTGAGATGTCTTCTTTCGCCCAGTTAGAGTCGGCGTTGGCAACCGGCGCGTCATTGATGCCGTCCACCGTAATGATCAGCGTTGTTTGTGCTGTCGTCGTGCCATCGGTCACCGTATAGGTGAATGGATTATCTTGTACCGAGTCGCCTTGACCGAGCGCCTTAACCGTTGGGTTATTTGCGTCTACCTCATAATTGTAAGAGCCATCCGCGCCGATCGTCAGCGTGCCATAAAGGCCGTGGATAACCTGGCCGTTCGTCGTCGAGGTGGATCCCGGTGGAACTGGCAGATTCTCGTCTGCGTCCTTGACGTTGATAACCGTCAAAGTCCCGACGCCAATCACGGCATCGTTGTTCAGCACGTTGCCGACCGCGCTGTTGTCCGGTTTCGCGATGATGGTGTTTGTGTCCGGAATTGGCTGAGGTGGCGAATTCTGGATCACCGGTGGGATGACTTCAGGAAGTGATTGCTGGCCCGGTAAACCGGGCAAAGGGCCGCCGAGCGGGCCCGCTCCGCCGCCTGGCGGTTGATTGAAATTGTTGTGTTCAGAAAACGGTTGGAATTCTGGCGGCAGTCCGCTCGATCCGCCGTTTCCTAAGCCCGCGGGTCCTGATTGGCCCAATGAGTAAAGATGAATTGCATCATTTGCGGCGTTACCGAACCGCAACATTTCCGAAAGACTGTTCTGGACATAGCTGACGACTGTCGAACTCGTCAGCTTGCGAATAACGATCGATTCGCTGGCATCGCCCAGCATGATATGTTGTTCGGGCTGGGTCGCCGTCGCGGGAATGATCAACTCGATTGTGCCGACCGGCGCGTCTCTGAAATCCTGGCTCTCCTGATAGTTGATTTGGCCGTCGTCCAGGTGCGAGACGTTGGAGTCATCGGCCTTGGCGTTTTCCAGCCCGGCGAAGAACAAGGAGACCAGCGACAGCATGCCGATCCCACCAGCGCCGCTGCGTCCACGAATTTTTCCAAACGGCGTTTCAATGCCGAGGTGGCCAGCCTTGGCCATTTGGCCCGCGATGAAGGCGAAGGTGCCGTTGCTCACATCGAACAGGGCGTTCGGCGAAGCGCCAGTGGTGAACTCCTTCACCGCAAGGCGGGCGCGGTCCGACAAATTAAATACGGTGCCATCGATGAAACGAATGCCGACTCTGCCGCCCGCCGACGTCTCGATGATGTGATCCTGGCAGAGGGGATCGCCGATCTTGATCTCAACCGGTAGCTCGCCCGGCCGCACAAGGGTGCACGCGCCAACTACGCTTTCGATTCGGCCGACAAAAAGCGTAGCCCCCGGCTCACAAGCAAAGCCAGTCGCCCCACCGTCCGGCGTGACGTCCAAATTTCGGGACACTGGCCCCTCTGCACAGGCGCTGGTTCTGCCTTTTATTGCTTTAACTTGGTGCCAGCGCTTAAATGGTCTTGGCCCTAAAACTATCGCTCTGATTACAATTTAAATCAACGGCTACACAGTATATGGGTTGAAATTAATGGTTTATCTTGAGGGTTTTACGCTGCTTTTTATGTCACATTTAGTCACAAACCAAACGCCAGAGTTGAATCGGGCCCCGAGACCACCGGAACGATACAGGTAAAGTATACTGCCCGAATTGGCCGCCCCCTTATTGCTGGCCCCCCCTAATACTGCTACTTGTAACCAAGGACACCCGCCCAAAGGGTAGGACGATGCGCGCGCATCCAATTGCCGTCTTCGTAACGGGTGCCTTTTTGTCGATTGGTGGATTCTCCACCGCGACACAGGCACAGAATGTTCAGGCTCAGCCTGCCGTCCAAGACGCTTCGATAAAGCCTATCGGCAAGGTGATTACTGCCGCAGGTTTGGTGACCGTCGAGCACGTGAGTGCGGTGGTCGTCCAGGCCGCGCTTAGCAATCAGCCTGGCCAGGCGAAGATCGGTGATCCGATCTATCTCGGCGACGTTCTTTCGACCGGTGCCGATGGCAAGGTTGGCATTACGTTCACCGATGGCACCGCTTTCGATCTGTCGAGCAATGCTCGCATGACGATGACCGAGTTCATCTACGATCCGAACAGCAAGTCGAACTCGACTCTGCTCAGCCTGACCAAGGGTACGTTCACTTTCGTTGCCGGCAAGATTGCAAAGTCCGGCGACATGAAAGTCGATACTCCCGTCGCGACCATGGGCATCAGAGGCACGACACCACGCGTCGAAATCTCGGACGACGGCTCCGTGAAGTTCTCTACCCTCATTGAAGAGGGCAAGGACAAGGTAACGGAAAAGCAGACCAAGGCAGCGGCGCCGCAGGCGCCGAGCGCGATGGACCGAAAGCCCAATCTCGACATTTGTCGAGGCTGCTGACGCCGTAAGCTGTATTTGGTGTAGTCGATGTCGACACAGCCGACCTCGCCAAAGCACCGCCGCGATTTACGACGCGCGGTTATTGGGATGGCGCTTGCCTTCGGAAGAAATATGAAACTGAAGGGAAGCGCCGCTTTCGTTTTGACGCTGGTCTTGCCGATCGCGTCAGCGATGGCCGCTGCAGAAACCGGAAAATTCGCCACCAAGCTGAAGAACATTCAGCTGTGCAATGGCGCTGACCGCAGCTCTCCCGAGCCGCAAATCAAGGGCTGCACGGCGCTGATCGAATCAGGAAAAGAGACGACGCTGGTTCTGGCGGTCGCCTATACCAATCGCGGAAATGCTTACGCTGCGAAGGGTGACTTCGATCTCGCCATCAGTGACTACGATGTAGCGATCAAGTTGAATCCAGCGTTCGCAAAACCATTCAACAATCGGGGGGTCGCTCTTCAGAGAAAGGGGGAGTACGACCGCGCGATCAAGGATTTCGACGAAGCGATCAAGCTTCAGCCTGATTACGCCAGGGCTTTCGCCAATCGCGGCGAGGTCAATCAGAAGCGTCACGACTATCAAAAAGCGGCACAGGACTACGGCGAGGCCATTCGCCTTGCCCCAAATCTGGAAGCGGTTTGGAACGGACGTTGCTGGGCCCGCGCAATCCTCGGCGAGTTGCAGCCGGCACTCGCGGATTGCAACAAGGCGCTTTCGGTGCAGCCTAATGATGCTGCAACATTTGACTCTCGCGGATTGATCTACCTGAAGATGGGCCGCTTCGATTCCGCGATCGAGGACTACAGTTCCGCGCTGCGCATCGAACCGAAGATGGCAAGCGCACTTTATGGTCGCGGGCTTGCGCGAATAAAGAAGGGCGATGCTTCCGGCGGCAACGCCGATGTTACTGCCGCAAAAAACCTTGAAACGAAAATCGCCGAAGATTTTTCGAACTACGGCGTTCGTTGATCGAGACTTTCCAAAAATCCTAAGTTGCGCTCGGCCCGATTAACCTTCGGGTAACCGTTTCGGCGCCCTTTGAGGCGCCCTTGCGCATTACGTTTCGAGCAATGGTTCGGAAAGTAGCGATCAAAAACCGCTTTTCAGATTCGATTCACCGCAACGCCCAATAAGGCCGGACAGAAACCGGCTCCGTAAACTCGATAGCAAACGCTTGAGCGCAAAACTGCCCGTAAATCTCCAGGAATGGGATCGGGCCACCCCGACCGACATTCCGGAAAACAGGGGCGCTCGATCATGTCTGCTATTGCCCGCAGAGGGCACATTCTACTTTTGCTCGCCGTTTGCTGCGGCGTAGCTTTGGCGGATATGCACGCAGGCCGATCTGCCTCAGCGCCAGAGACAATCGGAAGCACAGCGGCTCCCCTCACGCAGGACACTAAATCGGGTGACTTTTCCGTGCCGCAATTGGTCGTCTTCGCTACGGATCTGCGTGCGCAGAACTCCGATGCGCTTGTCAAGCACTACAGTTCATCGACGATGAGCGTGGCGGACATATCCGCAAAGTGGAAC
>Ga0105247_10002980_pt1 | contig 11229 bp, 9 predicted proteins | sample KBSS24metaG_FD_81519 | JGI IMG/M metagenome (GOLD analysis project Ga0105247, IMG submission 81519) | Switchgrass rhizosphere microbial communities from Kellogg Biological Station, Michigan, USA - KBS S2-4 metaG | ecosystem: Host-associated > Plants > Roots > Rhizosphere > Soil | place...
CTATTCCACCGGATCCAACCGACCTTCGGCAATCAACTCATCGACAAGCACCAGGGTCCGCTCGGTAATCGTGCTCATCGGCCGTTGTGTGGGCGTGGCCACGACCAGACGCGTGACGATGCTCGGCATCACGATAGGTACCGCACGCAGGTGATGCTCGCCGCGTCTTGCCAGCAGTGCGTTGCGCGAGAGCACGCCGTACCCCACGCCTCGTTCCACGAGGTCGAGGAGGGAGCGAACGGCGTCGATCTCAAGGCGGATATCCAGCGAGACACCGTAGCGCGCCGCGTCCGCTTCGATCAGCTGGCGCACCGAATGCAGGGGCGACGGGATGATCAGGGGATACTGGCCGAGCGTCCCCAACGGAACCGTGTCGGGTAGTGTGCGTCCGTCACGCGTGCTCCCGATCAGGTAAAGCTCTTCGGAATGCACGTGGCGAAAGCGCATATTCGCGTTCACCGCCGGGTTGTACAGCAGAGCGCAGTCGAGGCGCCCCAGTTGCAACCATTCCAGCAGGCTCGCGCTCAACGCTTCGACCACGCTGATCTGCGCGGCCGGGTAGCGTTCGCGGAATCGCATGACCAACTCGACCGTCAGCAGCGAACCGACGCTCGGTGGCACGCCGATGGCCATCTTTCCCGCCTGCACCCCGCGCGCCTGGCCGAGCTGGAGGCGCGCCACTTCCACCTGCCGAAGGATGCCTCGCCCGTGCTCGACCAGCTCGCGGCCGGCTTCGGTGGCGACGACGCCGCGACCGTTGCGTTCCAGCAGATGCGTGCCCAGCTCCATTTCGAGCTGGCGCACCTGGCGGCTGAGTAGCGACTGGGAGACATCCAGCGTCGCGGCGGCACGCGTGAGGCTGCCGAATTCGACGATACGGATGAAGCTCTGCAGGTGTTTCAGATCCAAGGTTGCGTCGCGCACCGGCTATCCAGGGTGATCCGATTATGGCGCGAATGCGGCGCGGGTGGCGTCACTGGCTACCCGGCCCGCCCATGTTCACCATCACCCGCAGGCCGATCACGATGGCATTGGCCGGTACCCGCTTCACGCCCACCGTGTTGCCGAGGATGTCAGGGTGCATGATGTATTGCAGGTTCGGGACCAGGCTGACCACGGGGAACAGCTTGTAGCTGTAGTTCAGCTCGGTCATCCACTCGTTGCGCGCAAAGTGGTCGTTGGTGCCGCTGCCCTTGTGGATCACGTCGTCTTCGTAGCCGACGGCCTTGCGGCTGAAGCGGAACAGCGTGCCCTGGAAGCCCAGCGAATCGTTCGGGCGGGCGGCCGACAGACCGGTCCACAGCAGGCCGAAGGTGGACTGCAACGTATAGTTCTCGGCATTGTCCAGCGGCCCGGTGACCGAGCCGAACACCGCGAGATTGCGCGTGTTGCTGTTCGCATCCGGCTTCCAGACGACCTTGTCGGCGAGCACGTAGAGGCCGTACCGTCCGCCGTCGTAGCTACGCGCCGTTCCACCGACGAGGCCGCGATGCAGGCCCTTCGTATTGAGTTCCGGGTCGGTGAAGTCGGCGGAGTTGTACCAGCCGCCGATCTTCAGGTGCTTCGGATAGGGATCGTTGGCGAAGCTGGTTTCGTAGCCGGCCTCCACCGGGATCATCACGCCGGTAGCGTTGTTGATGCCCAGGTCCAGGCCATTGTTGTTGCGCCGGTCGGGATTGATTTCGAACGCGCCGATCGACAGGTAGCGCGCATCCGGCTGGTACTTCACGCGCGCACCCCAGTTCACGTACGGAAAGCCGCTGAACCCGCCGGTGGTGTTGGTGAGCTGGTACGGACAATCCGGCGCGCTGACAAAGCGGCAACCGTACGTGGAGCGCGCGAACTGCCAGGTCGCGTTGAGGCGGCCGGCAAGCACGTTGATGTGGCTGTCGGAGAATTGCTGCTCCCAGCTCAGCTGCGCAAGCTGCCACTGGCGCTTCGGATACCAGTACCCCTGGATCTTCTGCACCACGCCGATGTCGTCGGCCGCCACGCTGTGGCCGTAGTAGCGGGCGAAGGTGATGTGCATCTTGCCGCCGTCGATGCCGGCAAGCTTGCCCATGTCCAGATCCGCACCGCCGACCGCGCCGCCACCGTTGGTCGCACCCAGGCGCTCGCCGCCGCGGACGCTACCGGCCCAGTCGTTAGCCCAGACGAAGCGCAACGCGATGCCGTCGTCACGCAGGCGATCCACCGGGCCACGGGTGTCCTTCGGCGTCTCCGGTGTCGTCTGGCCGGGCTCCTGTGCGTCCGGAGTCGTTTGCGCCACGGCGGCAGAAGCGGCGACGGCGAACAATGCGGCGATGGCGAAACGATGGATCATGGATAGAAGCCCCCTGGAGCCGCCGACGGTTGGCGGAGCGGGGCGATGCTGTCGGCCCGGCGGCCGCAGAACAATACGATCGGAGAACTATCAGGTATGCGCAGAACGCATGACTTGCATTACGTCATGAATATTGTGCATCGCAGCAAGATGCCGGCACCGCCAGTGGACGCGCTACCGGGCTTCACGCCGTGCGGGAATGCGGCGGCGGCACATGCGCCAAGGGAGCCGGGTCTCCGCGTCACCAAGGCCGCGTGAATCCCGGCTAAGAGAAGGGACGGCGCATGGCACGATTAATTACGCCGTCCCGTTTACGATTGGCACAGGTGTTGAACATCTTGAGGAAGGCCATGAGCGAGAAAGAACTGCCGGACGTCCCAGGTGTCGCCGACTACGAGGGCGCGGCGGGCGGATGGGGCGCGCTTGGGGCCGTCGCGCGGGCGATCAGCGGGCAGCTCGCCGTCGGCCGCGAGACCCTGGCGCTGCACCGGATGAACCAGCCGACCGGCTTCGATTGTCCCGGCTGCGCCTGGCCCGACCCGAAGGAAACCTCCTCGTTCGAGTTCTGCGAGAACGGCGCCAAGGCCGTCACCTGGGAGGCCACCGCCAAGCGCGTAAAGCCGGAGTTCTTCGCCCGGAACAAGGTCGCCGACTTGTGGAACCTCAGCGACTACACCCTCGAAGGCCTTGGGCGGATCACCCACCCGATGGCGTATGACGCTCCCAGCGACACCTACCAGCCGATCGAATGGGACGAGGCATTCCGCCGCATCGGGGCCGCATTGCGCGCCCTGCCCGACCCGAACATGGCGGAGTTCTACACGTCCGGACGTGCCTCGAACGAAGCCGCCTTCCTCTATCAGCTATTCGTTCGTGAATACGGCACGAACAATTTTCCCGACTGCTCGAACATGTGTCACGAAGCGACCAGCGTGGGCCTGCCCAAGTCGATCGGTTCGGGCAAGGGCACCGTGCTGCTGGAGGATTTCGAGCATTGCGATGCGATTTTCTGTATCGGCCACAACCCCGGCACCAATCATCCGCGCATGCTGTCGACGCTACGCGAGGCCTCGCTGCGAGGCGTGCCCATCGTGGTGCTCAATCCGTTGCCGGAGCGCGGACTGGAGCGATTTACCTCGCCCCAGCATCCGATGGAGATGCTCACCAATAGCTCGGTGCGCATCGCTTCGACGTATTACAAACTGAAGATCGGCGGCGACGTGGCGGTGCTCAAGGGCATCATGAAGTTCCTGCTCGCCGCCGACCGGAGCGCGATCGGAGCTGGCCTGCCCGGCGTCATCGACCATGAATTCATCGAAGCTAACACCACCGGCTACGAAGCACTCGTTGACGATATCGATGCGACCCACTGGGAGGCCATCGAAGCGAAGTCCGGACTGAGCCGGGCCGACATCGAAGCGGCGGCCGATATCTACGCCAAGGCCAAACGCGTCATCGTCTGTTACGGCATGGGTATCACCCAGCACGCCCATGGCACCGAGAACGTGCAGCAGATCGCCAACCTCCTGCTACTGCGCGGCAACATCGGTCGTCAGGGCGCCGGCATCTGTCCCTTGCGCGGTCACAGCAACGTGCAGGGTGACCGCACCGTCGGCATCACCGAGAAGCCGAACAACGAACTCAACGATGGCATCCGCAAGACGTACGGCTTCGAACCGCCGGTCGAACACGGGCACGACGCGGTCGCCGCGGTGATCGCCATCCGCGACGGCCGCTCGAAAGCGCTGGTCGCCCTCGGCGGGAACCTCGCCGTGGCCATGCCCGATACCGAAGAGACCTTCGAAGCGATGCGCGGGCTCGATCTGGCTGTGCACATCGCGACCAAGCTCAACCGTTCGCACCTGATCCTGGCCAGACAATCCTTCATCCTGCCCTGCCTCGGCCGTACCGAGCTGGACGTACAGGCTACCGGTCCCCAATCGGTGACCGTGGAGGATTCGATGTCGATGGTGCACGCCTCGGCCGGCAGCCTGACGCCGGCGTCCGAACACCTGCGCTCGGAACCATGGATCGTGCGCGGTATCGCCAAGGCAACCCTCCCCCACACGCGGGTCGACTGGGATGGCCTGGTCGGCGATTACGACCTGATTCGCGAGGACATCGAGAAGGTCTTCCCGATCTTCTTCGACTTCAACGAACGCCTGCGCCAGCCGGGTGGATTCCGTCTGCGCGTGGCAGCGAGCGAGCGCGACTGGGCCACGCCGGACAAGCGTGCCCAGTTCCTTCTTGCGCGAGGGCTGGATGAGGATCCCTTGCCGGAAGAGGGCGACCTGATGCTGACCACGATCCGCTCGCACGATCAATACAACACCACTATTTATGGGCTGAACGATCGCTACCGCGGCGTCACCGGCCGGCGTGACGTGATCTTCATGCACGCGAAGGATCTCGCGGCACGCGGTCTCAAGCATGGCGACCGGATCGACGTGGTCGCCACCGGCGTCAACGCCGCCGATGGCAAACGCCGCGCCGTGGACGGCTTCGTTGCCGTGGAGTACGACATCGCGGAAGGCTCGGTGGCGATGTACTACCCCGAAGGCAATGCACTCATCGCCCTGGAAAGCCACGACCGTCGGTCCGGTACGCCAGCGTACAAGTCGGTGCCGGTGCGAATCACCGCTTCCACCCGACCGGCGCGAGAAGCGTCGAAGGGGCGCGTCGCGCATGCCGTCTGATCGACAGCCGCCGAAAGGCTGTGCCACCCGGCCCGTGCTCCGCGTGGAGCGCGGCGTCGCGACGCCGGACGACGATCGCCTGGCCGAGGAAGTGCCCATCGCGATGCACTTCGACGGTGAGCCGTTCGCGGTGATGATGGCAACGCCGACCGACCTGGAAGACTTCGCGCGCGGTTTCGCCCTTACTGAAGGTCTCGTCGGTGCGGTCACGGAGATCGAGCGGATCGACGTGCAGGAGGTCCTCGAAGGCATCACCGTAAACGTCCGCACCGCCAGAACCTGCAGGAGCCGCTTCAGCGGCGAACCGGGCTCGCCTCGGACGTCAACCGACGGCTCCGCAGGGATTGCCGATGAAATCGGCTCCTACAAGGAGCGGCTCTTGCCCGGTCGTAGCGGCTGCGGCATTTGCGGCAGTCGTGAGCTCGAAGACGTGGTACGCCACCCCGAGCCCGTGGGCATGGGTCCGACGATCGGTGTCGACGCCATCGAGCGGGCGCTGGAATCGCTGCGCGCATCGCAACCGATCAACGCCTTCACCGGTTCGGTCCATGCGGCGGCGTGGGCACTGCCCGATGGCGCCCTCGTCTGCGTGCGCGAGGATGTCGGTCGACACAATGCGCTGGACAAACTCATTGGCGCGATGAGCACGGCGCAGACCGACGCCAGCGATGGATTCGTCGTGATCACCAGCCGCGCGAGCTACGAGATGGTGACCAAGGCGGCGGTTGCCGGCATCACCATCGTTGTCGCCATATCGGCCCCGACGGCGCTGGCCGTGCACCTTGCCACCGATTGCGGGCTGACGCTGATCGGGTTCGCGCGGCCGGGTCGGTTTAACGTTTATAGCCGGCCGCAGCGGATTATCTGATGGGGTATCGCCGCTGAAGCGGCTCCCACATTCGCTCAATCAGTTCCTGCGGCGGCGCACGCTGTCTTTTACGTCGACATCGAAGAGCACGGTAGTCGCCACCGTGTCGTGGCCGGGGATGTCGAACACGAGGCCGTCCTTGCTCGGCAGGCGCGACTGCAAGGCGAACAGTTCGGTCATCGGCACCTTGAGTCGCCATTCGTGGGCATTGCCCTCCAGCGTGCACGAGCCGCCATCGGTGGCGTCCACCGAGTAGCGCATGACGAAGGCCTTGCCGAAGGCGGTCGAGCCGAGCAGGGCGACATTCCCGAGCAGTTCGGCCAGTTCGTCCTCGTCAATCCGCACACGGACCGTATCGTTCTCCAGCTGTACCCTCATGCGTTCGCCTCGCGCCATTCGTCAGGGGTGTTGCAGTTGGCCAGAAGGAGCGGATCCAGTCCTTCCAGTGGCAGTGTGGTCGTGCCGATGCGCGTCTGCAAGGCGGAGACCGAGCGATCGCGACCGGTCAGCGTCATGAGCGCCGCGAGTGCATCCCGCGTTCCGGCATCAAGGGTGAGTCGCATCGGCAACGGATGTCCCGCCCATCGCGTCGCCCGCTGGGAGCGTTCCGACAACAACGGTGCGAGTACGGCCTGATCCAGCCGGGGCATATCCACCGGCACGACCAGCAGGTCGGCGTCGGGGATCTCGTCCACCGCGCTGGCCATGCCTCCGACTGGACCGGCCTGAGGCCAGCGATCGGGAATGCCGCCCGGGCGCGTACCGCTCACGATGACCCGTTCGGCCCCCACGCTACGCAGGATGCGCGTGGTGTGCTCGAGCATGCTCAGGCCGTCGATCTCCATCAGCGCCTTGTCTTCGCCCATGCGCGACGACAGGCCACCAGCAAGGATGAGGCCGATGATCATGAGGCGTCCGCCGGATCCAACGGCCATGCGTCGACGGATGTCGCGTAAGCATCCTGCGACGATAACCAGGCGTTCGCAAGCGTGTACGGCAGGATGCGATAAGCGGCTTGCGCGGGGGTCATGTGCGCCATCGGCAGCCCTGCCTCGTCACGAGAAAAATGGCCCAGTGCAAAGTGCTGCATGCCTTCGCGTGCCGGCGCTGGCGCCACAAGGCGCGCGCGCGACGGCTGCTCCGGTGGAAGCCCCGCCATGGCCCGAAGTACCGGCGCCACGAAAAAGCGGTAGCCCACGGCCACGGCGATAGGATTGCCCGGCAGGGCGATGACGAGGGGACCGTTCTCGAAACGCGCGGCGAGCAACGGCTTGCCAGGCCGGATCGCGACCTTGTGGAAGAGTTCACGGGCACCCAGCGCAGCGAGTGCCGCGGGCACGAAGTCGAAGCGCCCCGCCGACACCGCACCCGTGGTGACGATCAGATCGGCGTGACGGTCCAGGGCATCCCTGATCGCGTGGTGGAACGCGTCGCCCTGGTCGGGTACCCGAATGCGCCCGATCGCTTCGACGCCCCAGCGCGACAGGCTCGCTGCGAGGAAAGGTCCGTTGGAATCATGGATGCCCGCCAGCGGCAATGGGCCGACCGCATTGAGTTCGCTGCCGGTGTTGATGATGGCTACGCGGGGCCGCCGCACAACATCCAGATGGCCGAGTCCGAGCGCGGCGAGCAACATGACCGCCGCCGGGTCGATGCGGCGCGCGGCGGGCAACGCGATCTCGCCAGCTTCGATGTCACTACCGGCACGGCGTACGTTCTGGCCGCGGCGTTCCTCGGCGACAAAGCGCACGCGATCGCCATGACGCTCGGTGCGTTCCACCGGTACGACCGTATCGAAGCCCACAGGCATGCGTGCGCCCGTGGCGATCTCGCAGGCCTCGGCTTCGGGGTAGTCATAGGTGTCGTCACCGGCCGCATGCATGGCGGTCACGGCGTAGGCCGAATGGGCGGGAATCGTCTCCCCTGGCGCGCGGACGGCGTAGCCATCCATCGCGGCGTTGTCGAAGCCCGGCAAGGAATCGGGGCTGACGATGTCACGTGCCAGAAAGCGTCCCGGCGCGGCGTCGATGTCGACACGCTCGCTATCGAGCGTGTCGGTTTCGTTTAGTAACAGGGCCAATGCATCGGGGTAGGAAATCATGAGTGGAGCGTAACCCGACAGGGCCCTGGCAGCACCCATCGCCGGTGAATGGGAGTCGCGAGCACCCTTCGCCGATGAATCGGCTCCTACAGAAAACAGCCGGCTCCCACAGGCCGCCGGACTGGCCGGGCACCCTGTGGGAGCCGCTTCAGCGGCGATGCTTCACCGCATCACGCCAACCTACGCGCAGCCTCCTGCACGGCTGCGGGGCGATAGGCGTGGAACGCCACCGTGGCCGAGGCGCGGCCCTGACTAAGGGAACGCAGCGCCGTGCTGTAGCCTTCCAACTGGGCGAGCGGAACGTCGGCTTCGATCTCCGTGCGCTCCTGCGCGTCGGTCAGGTTCACGATCTGCCCACCACGACGCTGCAAGTCACCCAGCAGGTCACCCACCGCCGAACCCGGCGAACTCACCGAGACGCGCATCACCGGCTCCAGCAGCACGGTACCGGTCGCTTCAAGCGCGGCCTTCACGCCGATCTGCGCAGCGCGATGGAACGCCATCTCGTTCGAGTCCACGGCATGCGCCTGGCCATCCGTGACCACGACATGCGCACCGACTACCGGGTATCCACGCGGACCTTCGATCAGGGCCGACAAGACGCCCTTCTCCACGGCCGGCTGGAACTGCTTGGGAATCACGCCACCCGTCGTTTTGTCCTCAAAGCGGTTCGAGTCCTCGCCAGTGGGCGTGACCGAAAGCACCACGCGCGCGTACTGACCACTACCGCCCGTCTGCTTGGCGACCTTGCCTTCGACGGCGCCCGAGGCGGAAGCCGGCGTTTCCTGGTAAGCCACGCGAGGCGAACCGGTACGCACCTGCACACCCCACTCGCGGCGCAGGCGCTCCACCATCACTTCGAGATGGAGTTCACCCATGCCCCAGACCAGCGTCTCGCCGGTGTCCGGATCCGTACCAACGCGGAAGGACGGATCCTCCTGCGCAAGGCGCGCCAGCCCGTTGCCGAGCTTGAGCAGGTCGGCCGAGCGCTCCGGCGAGAGCCGCCACGACAGCACCGCCGGCTGTGCCTGGATGGTTTCCAGGCGCAGGTGGTGATGCGAATCGGCCAGCGTTTCGCCGGTGGCGACATCCTTCCAGCCGGCGATCGCAACGATGTCGCCCGCCTCGGCTTCCTCGACCGCGTCGGTATCTTCGGCGCGCACGACAGCAAGACGACCAACGCGCTGCACGCGATCCGTGCCGCTACGCCAAACCGCGTCGCCCACATGCAAGCGGCCCGAATACACGCGCACGAAGGCCAGCGGGCCATGCGCCTGGTTGACCACCTTGAAGACGAGCGCGGCGAGCGGTGCGTTGGCATCGGGCGCGACCGTTACGTCGCCGTCGTCGGTATGCGCGACCACGGCGGGGCGATCGAGCGGCGACGGCAGGTAAGCGACGAAGGCGTCGAGCAAGGGCTCGATGCCGACGTTGCGGAATGCAGATCCTGGTAGTACCGGCGAACCGGCGCGTGCCAGGGTGCCGCGACGCAGGGCAGCCGTGAGCGCGACCGCGTCGATCGGTTGATCGGCGAGCCACAGTTCGGCCAGCATGTCATCGCGATCGGCTACTGCGGCGACGAGTTCGGCACGCGCGCCCGCATGGGTCGCAAGCTCGGCGTCGTTCCAGGGATGGATGCTGGGCGTACCGGCGTCGTCGAAGCGCCAGATCCGCTCGCCAACGAGATCGACCAGACCCGTCATGTGCTCACCTTCGATGATCGGGCGCGCGACGACCCACGGGTTTGCACCGAGCTTGTCGCGCATCTGCGCGACGACGGCATCGAAGTCCGCACCCGGACGGTCCATCTTGTTGATGAAAGCCATCAACGGCACCCCATGGCGGCGCGCCTGATGCCAGACGGTTTCCGACTGCGGCTGCACACCGGCGACGCCGGAGAATACGGTCACCGCACCGTCGAGCACGCGCAGCGAACGCTCCACTTCGATGGCAAAGTCGATATGCCCAGGGGTGTCGATCAGGGTCAGGCGATGTGGCTGGCCGCCCTCAGGCGTCCAGTTCGCACGCACGGCCGCGGCGCCGATCGTGATGCCACGCTCGCGCTCGAGTTCCATGTGATCGGTCGTGGTGGCGCCATCGTGAACCTCACCGGTGCGATGGATCGTACCGGTCTTGTAGAGCAGGCGTTCGGTGAGCGTGGTCTTGCCGGCATCGACGTGCGCAATGATGCCGAGGTTGCGCCAACGGCCGACGGGAATGGTGGTTTCGCGAGTGGTGGTACTCATGGCTAACGGTTCCTGATGGGGTCGCCAGGGGCTCGATACGTTCGTCGAGCGAGGCACTCCCCGATCCTGTTACCGCCGCCCCTGGCTGAGCGGGACGGTCAGGATCGAGGGTCGCGGCTGTTCTTCATGGCACGCTGCTCCGGTGAGGACTTGCAGAAAAAAAGACAAAAAAAAGCACCCTTGCGGGTGCTGTCGGTGTTCTTCGAGGCCGGCGCGCCGTTACGTGAACGACACTCCGCCAGGCATGAGACGCGCGCACCCGCGACGCACCCATGGGGCGATCGGTGTGACGAACATCAAATCATGCTTGCAGCGGAACATGGCTGGGCTCTCTTGGTGAGGGGGAGATGCTACGCCCCGCCGGTGAGGGCCGGCAAGGGCGTCGCGTCTTCGCTGGGCCCTAGTTAGGGATGGTTCGGTCGGTTTCAAGGGGTGGCTTCGCAGGGATCGCCGCTGAAGCGGCTCCCACAGGATCACCGGATTCTTGTGGGAGCCGCTTCAGCGGCGATAGCGCTGGGCATAGGAACGCGACCGCAGAGATTAAAGAATTTTCATTTCTCCTTAGCCCGCAAGGGATCACACTTCCGGTAGTCCTCATCGGAGTTCGATATGCGCTACGTGAAACTTGGCCGGACCGGCCTCGACATCTCCCCGCTCGTCCTGGGTTGCATGACTTACGGCGTCCCTGGTCGTGGAAATCATGAGTGGACGCTGGACGAAGAAGCGAGCCGCCCGTTCATTCGCAAAGCGCTCGATCTTGGCATCAACTTTTTCGACACCGCGAATGCGTATTCGGATGGCACATCGGAAGAGATCGTGGGCCGCGCGTTGAAGGACTTCGCGCGTCGCGACGAGGTCGTCATCGCCACGAAGACATTTTTTCACTGGCGCAAGGGACCGAACGGCGGTGGCCTTTCTCGCAAGGCGATCTTCCACTCGGTAGACGACAGCCTTGCCCGGCTTGGTACGGATTACATCGATCTCCTGCAGATCCA
>Ga0105247_10002984_pt1 | contig 11222 bp, 23 predicted proteins | sample KBSS24metaG_FD_81519 | JGI IMG/M metagenome (GOLD analysis project Ga0105247, IMG submission 81519) | Switchgrass rhizosphere microbial communities from Kellogg Biological Station, Michigan, USA - KBS S2-4 metaG | ecosystem: Host-associated > Plants > Roots > Rhizosphere > Soil | place...
GAGCTGCTGCAGATACCTCGCCACGCACCAGGATCCAGCTGCAGGGACACAGCCATGGCATATTATAGACCCACGGACTCGGCCTTGCATTGGTGGACCGGCTTCACAGACCAGACCTTTCTGCAGCATGCCAACCAGGGAGCCTATGACAGCTCCCACACTGTCCAGCTGGGGGAGCCGCAGGGACAGTCCGGCAATCCATCCAGACTTTACCAGAACCGGGAAGTGCCAATGAATGGAAAGGCCTTTACCTGGTGGGATAGTCTTAATGCTGTACAGGGAGGATATAAGCGGTTCAATGATACGGCGCATAGCACAGTTGTTGCCCCTTATGTTGTCCAGGAGATCAACCAGGCCGATACAGTTCATGACTTTTACAACTTCACCGAATGGCGGCCGAAGAATTACGGCTACACCTATCCCAGCTACAAGCCGAACGGCGCACTCGCAAAAGCAATGTCTTTCGGATTTGGTTATAGCCAAAACGATGCAGGCGGGTTAACTATGCCCGACAATGTGTATGGATGGGGCTACAATACAGATAACGGCATAGGCCGGCGCGACTCGGGAGATGCCGCCATGTCGATGAGATTGGAAACGTCCTTCCTTGTCAACGGTGAACCAAACTTCGAGCTACATTGGCCGGAGCTCATTCGCTTCGATGGAACCATGCAGCGGGTAAATAGCTGGTATATGGGCAAAACAACCGGCATAACATTGTGGGAAAGCAATCTGGATCAACACGATTATAAGCGGGCCGTGGGAACTAATCCCGGAGGTAAGTGGTTACAATTTACAAGCAACAGCGGGGACTTTGGTTCTATCAACCTTTTTGGCACGCATGCCAACAGCATCGAGGGCATTATCAGCTTCATCGATTCGAATGGCACACAAGAACAGATCCGTGGTCTATCCGGCCAACTGCAATTCCTCGCCTCTACAGCAGGTCTCAGCAACTACATGGACACCGATGGATCGATGTACCTGAACTATTCGGCCAATGCTGCACTCAGTAATGGTACAACCGTTGTCGGAAATTATCCGGGACCCATTCCTGCAGATCATGCCACAGCTCAGCTGAAAGTCATTTCGACGACCAAAGGCTTTTTGCCTCCACAAATGACTTTAACACAGAGGACCGCTATCGTCAATCCTGCTGAGGGACTAATGGTGTATGACATGACAGTGCATCAAATGTTCTACTGGAATGGTACGATCTGGGTAGGTTTCTAAAGCCACACACATAAAGGTGATAAGGTGATGCATCAGTTCTTTAAACAATTTTGGCGCATGCTGGGGTATGCGAGCCTTTTTGCAGCTGTTCTATGGGTCATTTTGATATGTGTGTTCATGGCCGGCTGCTAACACAAAAGTTCTTTGTCGTATAACCGAAGTTTTTCCAGCTGGGATATTGGCTGATTTTTTGAATTTTCAGGCCATTTGCTAAAATCCACGCCCAGCCTGGATTTGCTCGGAAACCACCAGCTGACCAGGTCACCAGGTCCTGCCGCCGGCGCCGGCGGATCCGGATCCAGGCCTGCAGCTGGTGGACCGTTAGTAAAATCGTTCAATTATGCATAACAAGGAGATAAATGTCAGTAAAGTAGCAAATGGTTTCGTATTGCAGGTATACAACAACACACCGGAGCCAAGAGGTAACGACTTTTTAGCTTCAATTCCTGCTGTGGTAGACAAGATCCTGAAAAATTTCAGGAAAGTAGAGGATCCTATCATGGCAGATATTGAAGAGCAACAACAGGAAGAAGAGGATGAAAAGCTGCAGGATCCGCAGGAACCTGAAGGCAATATGTACATTTTTAAAACATTCGAAGAGGTAACTGAATTTTTACAAGACTATTTTAAGTGATACTATGGCGCAATCATTCATAGGACGCAGTGACTTACCTTTGGGATTGAGAAACAACAACCCCGGCAACATCCGCCCGGGAGATGCCTGGCAGGGGATGACCGGCGAAGCTGGCGGTTTCATCGTCTTCCAGGACATCTCCTGGGGACTCCGGGCACTGGCCACGGATATAGCCAACAAGATCACCCACGGGTACAATACAATAACCTCCCTGATCTCCAGGTACGCGCCGCCATCGGAGAACAATACCAGCGCCTACATCTTTTCCGTCTCCAGTGATACCGGTATCTCTCCTGACCAGGTGCTCAACCAGGATGCCGGCACCCTCCACGACCTGGTGAGGGCTATTATCAACCACGAGAATGGAGACGCAGCGAGTGCCCTGATCAGTGACCAGGACATTGACCAGGGGATTTCTATGATCAGCGGATCTCTGCTGCAGCTGTTCAATGCTGCAGGGATCGCCCTGCAGCACCCAGGGACGTCCGGAGAGGTCGCCCTGATCCTTGGGGGGATAGCTCTATTCCTGCTGGCCGGCCGGCGGTGAAAATTTATTCTCTCCAATAATCGATGACCTTATCTCCATTGCGACCGAAGACCATAACATGGTCAAAATTTCCAGTCTCAAACAGTAGTCCAGCTATTTGAACAGCAGCCAAAGCCGGCAAACCGCTGATATTTTGATCGATCGGGGACCCTCTTTTCAGGACTACCATCTCGATAGTTAAATTTCCTGGCAATTCTAATCGCTGGACTGCCTCTTTTTCGTAAAATGTCATCAGGTTTTGTTTTATTGAATTACAACTGCCTGTTCCGGCTCTCCTGGTTCTCCCCTGGACGTATAGATACCAGCTCCCAGATAGGTCATATCAAAGACGTGCACGTCCTCGATGGGTTTCCACTTGGCAATCTTCAGCGTATCCCGGATAACGATAACCATATTGTCATCGATGCCCTCCAGGGCGGCGCGTAATTGGGCAACCGTCATAGCTTAGCTTTCCTTAAAGGTAAATACTTATACCCACACAATGTGGATTTTTAAATTAGTGAATTTAAAAATTACTTTCTACTTTGGATCAATAATTCTATTGGAGCTATGGCACAAAAGAAGAACCGCAAACCCCTGAAGCGTACTGTAGGACGACCATCCCGGGAAGATCTCGGTTTGGAAACGACTGTACAAAAAACGCTCAGGATCGAAAAAAGTGTTGTCGAAAAGCTGGAGGAGAAACATGGGTCACTCAGTGAGGCCCTGAGAGCTTACGCAGCACAGTAGATTGGAAATTAAGCAGTTAATTTTCCAGCGGTTTTTCTTGAAGTCTTATAATTAATAGTATGTATACCGGCGTATATGGGTACCCGTAGAGATACAAATCTACTAATTTTTGCCTTCACACCAGTAGAGTGAGGGCTTTTTATTTTAAACCATTCACATGAATAAAAGTAAACCCAAACCCATTATTGACCGCGACCTCGGAACCAAGAGGCAGTGTATCTCAGAGCTGCGCCGTGCTCTCTATGAAGCAAGTATATGTCTCGATGGCAAGGCCTTGTTCACAGCCATCGTATGCCTGGAGATGTCTATAGCCAGGATACAAAAGAGCTTACCACCCCAAAAAATTGTGAAACCATTAAAAAAGTAAAATCGATGCCATATGAGCCCTACCAAAATTCTCCTTAACCAGATCAGGTCAATAAAAAAAGCCCGTGACCGGTGTATGAAAGAACACACCAGGTCGAAGAACATTCAGAAACGGGAGGCGCTCCAGTATGCCTGCGAGGCCCTTACCTACACTGAATTTAAACTTGAAGTTGAATTAGAGAGCTTACTATCCCATCACGACAATGGCCAAAACAGTAATTGAAAAAGTCCTCTCGGAAAGCCAGTATGACCCGAATAAACAACCGAAGATCGAGCAAGTAATATTTACCATTCAAAACCAAAACATTGGAAGTCTACAAAACTTCATTACGTTGACAGGACTACCGAAGGCAGGGAAGAGCCGCTTTATCAGTGCAATCATTAGCTCCGGGCTGACAGGAGCGGAGATCTTCACTATGAAATTGCGGCTCAGTGATAAGCACCTCAGGATCCTCCACCTGGACACGGAGCAGAGCGAATACGACTATTACAAAATGATCCTCCAGATAAAGGACATGGCAAAGATCGACAAGCTGCCGAATTATTTCCACAGCTGGTGTCTCCGGGAGCATGAACCTAAGACCCTGATCGCTGCCATGGACTTCCTGATCACACACATGCAGGATATCGGTATCGTTATCCTGGACGGGATCCTGGACTTTCTGTACAGCTACAACGACGAGGCAGAAAGCAAGGCCCTGATCAATATGCTGAAGAGGTGGAGCAAAAAAGGGAATTGCCTTATTGTCTGCATCCTGCACGTCGGTAAGACGACAGGATCCACCGTGGGGCACTTTGGAGCAATGGCCGATCGGGCAGCTCAGACCGTCATCGAGGTCAAAAGGAACGACATCGATAGGCTTACGACCTATACGCTTATTCCCAAAACTGCCCGGTCAGCCGATCCGTCCATTATGCAGCCGGTTGAGATCTACTGGAATATCCAGGAGCGGCAATGGCAGGAGGCCGGCCATATCAATTCCCTGGTCAAGCCAAAGGAAAAGATTAAGCCGGAGGACCTGCACCTGGATCAGCATAGGGCGGCGCTCCGGAGGATCTTCGACGCCCGCGGCCTGGAGCTGAAATATAGTGAGCTGGTCACGGAGATCTATCAGGCTTACAACTACCCGCGGCGTTGGGCAAAGGAGTGCATTTCATTCATGCTATCAAACCAACTGCTGGCAAAGAACCAGCATGGGCTTTATACCATTCACAAACAATCAAAATTAAAATTATGATCCCGGAAGATCTTCTTATTGCCATGAGTACCATTGAAGTGTTTCTCGCACTTATAGCCGTGCTGATTTGGCAGCGGATAGTGAAAAAAGATCGTCGCTGCGACCTTATGACCGAAAAATTGTACGATGCAACCTCCAGATTTGCCGCCACCAAGCGGGACCTGCAGGAAAAGAACCTGCACCTGCAGACCCAGCTGGAGAAAGCGGAAAAAGCATGGGGAGATGTCCAAATCGAGCTGCAGTACAAGGAAAAGGAGCTGAACAGGTTCCTGGTTGTCTACAAAAGGTTGGAGACAAACCTGCAGGACCAGACGGTCAAGTACAACAACCTGGTGAAGCAGTACACATTCCTCACGTCAAAAAGCCCTAATGATGAGATGCCCATTTAGGCTAGACGTCGTTGTATTCTCATTCCGTCGGGTCAATCAAAACAATGGGTTTCAGAACATCGATGTGACTTTTTTTAGAAACGAGGACGAAGCCTGGAGTGTATGGGTATACGCCGTGCCAAAGGGAAAGGGTGCCAGGGGCAATAGGCGCTGTCTGGGCTCTTACAATTCCGGCAAAGCACCTGATCCCGATATCGCTGAGATCTTCATGCTCCAGGCCCTCGCTACCATTAACAAGGACGAAAACCCTTCAAATTAAACTTACTATGACTACTGAAGAATTATTGGACCTCGATGGGATCCCGCAAATGTGGGGAGCACCTTTATATCCGCATGGAATGCCTATGCGATTGGAGTCAATTACCTGGAAAGATGGCGAAACCCTGCAGCAAAAATGGCTCAATCATTGTCGGCGGATCTTCGATACAAAGCCTCCGGATCCGGAGGCAGAGCGGCTGCTCAAAAATTGGGTCATCTATTACCTGCATGCCCCTATGTGGAATTACAACAAGGTGGCATATAATAATACGGTGCGGCCTCTATTGCAGAAAAATTTACTCGATATGACCTTATCCCAATTGATCGACGAGTGTTTACAAATCGGTATTGATCCACTTTAAGCAGCAAAGCCCCATTGCTGGGGCTTAACACTGTAAGATCCGGAAGATCTCCTTATTAAAGCAAATATACAACAGTTATGGACACAGAAATGATCAAAAAAATAGGCAAGTGCTGTATTAGCGGCAAACCGATGAGCACGAGCGAATACATCAACCTGGTTGCACTCGATTACGTTCCGACCTGGGAATACCCAATCAGTGGGAACGTGCTCATCCCTAAGTATCAAACCCGCGCAGTCGCAATAGTACACGACGACGAGATGCCGGCGAAGGGCCTTTACGTACATGAGGACCAGATCAAATTTGCCGTAGAGTTCAGGGGAGAGGAGATCATATATCACCCGATCGAGGACCTGCAAAAAATTCAGCCATGAAAGCCAAAGGCAAGCTGAACCTTAAGATCAAGACGATGCCCAGAGTGTACCTGGACATTCCGGTGACCTCTATCAGGCAAGCAAAACATTTCCGTAGGATCCTGTCTCCCCCGGATGGACCAATTGCTTATAGCAATTTCAAGCTATACCGGGACGGGGAACCGATAGAATTTTGAAGTCATCCCCAACCTCCTGGGGAACCCCTTCTCGCTAAAGGGGTAGTGCGGAGGACGCCAGGGCTCCCAGGCGTGACGGGAGCACAGAGTTTTCTTACGTAATCAGATACCAATGGGCTCGTGTGTCTACACGAGCCGCTTTTAAAAACCACATCATATGGACAACAACAACCCACTGATCAGGGATCTCAGCATTAATCTGCTCGATACGGTTAAGAACAACAAGGACCGGTTCGATGCCTTACGCTTTGCCATGAACCAGAACGGAGCGACAGTGTTCCTCGCTATCGGTCTGCATTTCGATCATAGGGTTGGCCAGGCCTTCCCGGTGATCTGCGGATCCCAATGGATCGAGCGAGATCAGGCAATACAGCTGCTGCAGGAAGCCCTAACAGCCTTAAACACTAAACTACTCGACGATGCTCAGGGAAAAGTTTGAATACAAATACCTGCAGGCGCAGGCATTTTGGAATCCGGATATTAACGATACGGAGATCTCCCCAGACCTCAACGAGCTGGCCCGGGAAGGGTGGAGGATCATCAAGATCGTCCCCCGGGAGAAGGATTTTTTCGACATCTTTTTTGAACGTAAAATTTCTGACATGCAATTGATAAATGTAACGGCTATTGTAAGATATTCAATCAACAAAGGGGCAACTCTCTTTAAGCCTATCGAGTACCAGGTTCCCAATGTAGAGCAGTCTCTCATAATGCTTTTTGCCACGGAGGGATGGCGAGAACTTCATACTGGCAACCTGGAGGTGTATGGTATTACTTTTTCTTTTCGACAACCAACAGAGTATGCATCACTCACTGATAGCTGATAAGCATTTCCAGCCGGTGCACGCTGAGTTCCTGATCAGGGTGGGGGACTACCTGTTCAGGGTGACGCATGACATGGACACATTGGATTGGGCCGTTGAACACAATCCAACTGGTAGGATCAACTACAATGGTAAATGTTATTCCTGGAGGAACCCTGTTGACGCCATCCGGCAATTTTGCGACGATCAAAAATTAGAACTGTAACATGAGCCACGACTACGTCAACGCGATCATTCATTGCTACCAGGACGGTAAGGATGTCTTCAAAAAATATCGGCACCTGCATAAGGCAAAGCTGCAGGAGTTCGAGGACAAAATAGCCAGGTCCTTCCCTGGAGCGGACTATGTAAATTATTACTGGTGTCACTTGCCGAAGGGCAATAATTATGCGTTCCGCAATTACCTGACACCAAAAGAAGGTCGTTCAGACGGATGACCGACATTAAAGGAGCCCTTTGCATGTCGATGCAGGGCTGGTTTTTTAAAGTTAAGAAAGCAAAAAAACCCCGGCATGTCCATGTCGGGGTTTTTCGTTCAAACACGCTCCTGTAGCGGCTTTCAGCATGCATTTTTGCTCCCTGATGCATCTCCTTATCACCTTTAGGTGCAAAGAATTTGAAGCATTGTGGAAAAAAATAATGTTTTTTCGCCCCTAATCTCAACTATTTTCCGTACCTTCGCCGGCGTGACCAAGGCCACCAGCCCATCCACAGATGGGCGCCCAGGTGGACCTTGGCACCGGGACGGCGTAACCCCTACAAAATCCCAAATTTTAAAAATTTCTCCTTCGTCTGCTGTTGCACGTTATTTCAATTTTCCTTTACATTTGATTCGCTTATCTCATCCGTCATCAACGGCCATGCTAAAATTCATCTTGCATGGACAAAGGTCTATTACTGATCGGCGGAGCGGTCGCCATCTGGCTGTTATCCAAAGCCAACACCGGCCAGCACCTTCAATTCATACCACTCGGCGCGAACTGGGACGGGGGAGCCCTCGGGATCCAGATAGGCGTCCAAAATCCCACCAATGATTCCCTGCAGTACAATTCGCTGGCCGCGCAAGTATCGGCCAATGGTACGGTCGTGGGCAATCTGTCCGGCTTTGTGCCCAAGCTGATAGCACCCAACCAGCAGACGACGGTTGACGTGAATTTCACGCCCAACATACTGGGCGCACTTTCTACGATCTTCAACCAGGTGACGCATGGCGGCGGCGTTCGGATCGGCATCAACGGCACGGCCAACGTCAATGGGATCTCATTACCGGTTGAACTCACCTTTCAAGCTGTACCCGCATGAGTCAACGGGAGCAAATATTAGCCGCCGTTCCGCTCCACAACAGGTCGGTGAAGCTCATGGATGACCAGGACGTCCGGGCCATCATGCGGGCAATCGTCCACTACCACAAAAAGCATGTGCCGCAATATGATCAGTTCGCTTATCAGTTCAATGTCGGGGATGAAAAGGAGATCGCGGAGAACCTCTTCAATTTTTGTAAGGCCAATGTTGCCTACAGCATCCAGGATAAGGAAAGACAAACTGTGCGTTCTCCTGCCAGGACCTTGTCAGAAAGCTACGGGGACTGCAAGCATTACGCCTCCTTCATTGCCGGCGTCATCGATGCCCTGAAGAGATCCGGGCTGGATCTGGATTGGGCTTACCGGTTTTCCAAGTATGTGGACCTCGCCGGCAACGTTACCAACCATGTATTTGTCGTCCTGTATCCGCGTGAGGGTCGTGAGATCTGGATAGATCCTGTCCTCAACTGGTTTGACTATCACCTGCCATACAGATCTGCGATCACCCAGACGGTGGACACGATGGACCAGGCCGCTGCAATGGGTTGTTGCGGAGATCATACCATGGGAGCGGTGGGTGACCTGGTGTCCACCGATCGAAGGTTACCTGTTCCGGCCGGATATCCCACAAACCTCCCTTTCCCTGTCCTCACAGCAGACGGGCAATTAGTGCTTCGCAATAATTGGCACTTGCTCCTGGAAAATGAAAGAGCCTGGATCCAGAAGGCACTGCAGCCGTTGATAATCCAATATTCAAAAACGCCTTATAACATCTACTGGTCGATAAAGGGGTGGGGATCCGGATCCGGGGACATCCTTTTTGCCTCAACGCCTCTTTTTGGAACAGCTAACCGCAATCGTAACTGGCTCCTTTACCCGAAAATGCCGTCGGGCCTGGATAAATTAGAAATGGGGATCAATAACATTTTGCCTTCACTGATTGGCACGGCCGCCAATGCCGTGGTGCCTGGCAGCGGCGGTATCGCCTCCTCCATTGTTTCCAGTCAGACCAGCTCACCCGGGGGCAACAACGCCGTGGATCTCACAGCAGCACAGATACAGGCATTACAACAACAGCAGCAGCCCACAAACACTTTCTCAGCAGGTATCAGTCTCGGTCCTTTGCTGCTGCTGATAGGAGCTGGCCTTTATATTTTTTCAAACAATAAACGATAACATGGCACACATCAGGGTATTGCAAATTGTCAAGGGCAGCAGCAAAGAAGGTGATAGTGTTAAGCTACTACCTGGCACTTTCAAAAATGACCGGGATGCAACCAACTCTATTAAGGAGACCGGGGACTATGTTTTTCTCCCCGTGCATTCTATCACCGTTAAAAAGGGCAGCAAAAATGGCGCTACAAGTATACCAGAGGAGCAGGAGGAGGACTAAGGGCGGATTCCCATGGGGGATTGCCCTGCTGGGTCTGGGTGCTTACCTATACTATGAGCACCAAAAGGCAGCTGCAGCAACCCAGCCCAACCAAACGGCTCCAGCTGTGTTGCCGCCCGCCACTTCGCCGGCTGCGCAGCCAGTGTCGTCGTCAACACAGGCCACGCTGCAGCAAAGCCCAGCAGTATCCCCGTATGTCGGGACGGCTGACTATGAGACTGTCCATTCATGGGCAGTCCGGGAAGGACAACCGCAAGTCATGGCCTGGCTGGAAACGATCCCTGCAGACGACCTGGCCAAATTCGCGTATGTCACCGCCATGTGGACCCAGTATAGTTACTGCAAAAATCAGCAGTGCCTGGATTACTGGCATTACATCAAAACGAAGTACCCGACCGTATTCGCTTACAAAAATTATTGGTAGATGGACCTGGAGATACACGTATATAAAACTGATGGGAAACATAAGACATTAAAAGCAAAAGATCTTGATATTGCCAAGGCCATTGCTGACGAGGCATTTAAAATGCCGAATGTATATAAGGTTAAAGTGTGGAATGGACCAGCAGTACCAAATATAGTGAATCATCCAAACTTAGTTTATCATCTCGTTTAGTCAAAACCGTTGCTAATGTCTAAATCCAAAGGATCCAGCATTTTCTCCGAAGCCAGCAAATTACGAAATAAGCATCCGCGTAAGTATAAAGACTGGCAGGATTATGTCTCATGGGCTACTGAGCTGAGACAGGGGAAAGGTAAAAAGAAACCTGCAGCTCCGGCAAAGAAAAGGGCTAAGGCCAAACGTTCGAAAGCCGGCAGGGTGGGGGCAGTCAAACCAAAGCCCATGGGTAGTGTGTCCTTTCATAAAAGTCAGGCGCGTAAGCAGCTGGAGGAACAACTCGCCTGGCTGTTACTTGCCCGCGACCAGGAGAAGCGAAAGCGGGAACGATTGAAGCTGAGTAAAAAAGTCGCTTTGAAAAGACAGGAGCTGCAGCGGCTCAAATAACAAGTTCATCCCATTTTTCAATTATACAAATACCTCTTATGGCTACAAAGAAACACAAAAAGAAATCCACCACCAGGCGGCGTCGGCACCACCGAATGGGAGCTGTTAACCTGCAGTCGGTGGGCATGAAAGTGGCTGGCATAGCAGTGTCGGCCTTCGCTGATAACCTGGCTCGGAAGAATTTCACTTCTTTGAGCCCGAAGGTCCTGGCAGCGGTGGAAGTCGTCGCCGGCGTCATGATCCCGAAGTTTATCAAAAGCCCCTTGGGTGAAGGTCTCAGTGACGGCCTGATCGCCGTGGGTACGATAGGCCTGCTGAAGCAATTCAATGTCATCAGCGGGGTAGGGGCTACGCCGATCGCCGCCCGGGTGCCCCTTCGTAGAAATGCCATC
>Ga0105247_10002986_pt1 | contig 11219 bp, 6 predicted proteins | sample KBSS24metaG_FD_81519 | JGI IMG/M metagenome (GOLD analysis project Ga0105247, IMG submission 81519) | Switchgrass rhizosphere microbial communities from Kellogg Biological Station, Michigan, USA - KBS S2-4 metaG | ecosystem: Host-associated > Plants > Roots > Rhizosphere > Soil | place...
CGGAGACGGCACCAGATCGCATCGGGAACGCAGGAAGTAGCCGGCCCGGTCCTGCGCGAGCGCGGCCGTGAGCCCAATCGCGGCGAGGGCGGCGCGCGCGTACTTGTCTGCTTTGTGCTCGCTGTTCGAAGCGCTAGGGAAGCGGAGCCTTCGGAGCGCCGCGAGGGAGATCACGAAGGTGTGCTGCAGGTGACCGACGCTGACACCCAGCGGTTGCAAGCTGGGCGCGATATGGGAGTGGTTGACCTCGGAGGGCCTCACCTCCTTCGCCTCCCTGCTTTTCTCCTTTTTCCCGCCCTTCGCCGCGGCTTTTTCTTTCGTCGCCTTCGATCCTGTCGTCGCCGCGTCCTCTTGGGCGGCCTTGTCCGGTGGGGCGAAGCTCCAGCTCCCGTCGGCCGCCTTCCATACCTTCACGCCGCTGCGGATGCCGAGCGGATCGATGCGGCTACCGGGTCGCTGTCCGGACGGAACGGCCCGCATCGGGGCCTCCTTCGACGGCTCGGCGGCCACGTCGATCCCGACGATCTCGGACACCACGGCGCGCGGGAATCTTGCCCCGAGGCCACCGCCGTCGCCCGTCGAGTTCCACGCGCCGAAGACCAGCGCGGTCGGCGCGAGCTCGAACAGGCTCGTCGCGTTCTGCGGCTTCGCGAGCGCCAGCGCGCGCCCTTCGTCCGAATCTCGAAATGGTTTGCCTTGCAGCTCGCTGTCGCGAAGAATCGCGTCGTACACGCGGTGCGGCGCTTCGAGCGCGCTGATGATCCCGATGTCCGCGACGTCGGTCTTGGCGAAGTCGACGGCGATGGTGGGAAACCAGACCGCCTTTTCGTCGCGCAGTTGCGCGAGCGCCTCCTCGAGGCGATTCGCCTGGCTCTGAACGCTGTCCACGAGGACGCAGGGCGCGTTTCGATCGCCCAAGCGCCGCGTCTCGAACACGTGACGGGGCGGGTCGCCGTCGCGCGCGCCGGGGTATGTGGGGGGAAAGATCTTGTCGCCGGGTCCCCCGGTAGGCTGAAGCTCGCGAACACGGCGAATCGCTGCGTTCTCGTCGACGGCCTCGACGAGCCTTTTGAGCACAAGCGGCGGAGCGGTCATTCGTCCTCTGGATCGTCGGGGGTGGTTGAAATTGAACCGAGTAAGCATGATTCCGCGCACCGACGCGATGAATGCGCTCGGGGGCGGCGGAGGGGTTGAGACTGCCTGCGCAGAGATGCTCCAGGCTCGCTCGGCGCGACAAGTGGTCAACGCCGTGCCCAGGGACGGACATTGGTGAATGTACCACGGAGCGGTGGCATGCCGAGCGGCTTTTCCGCATCGCATAGGGAGGTAAGCGTGATTCATCCGTTGCTCATAAGAGGCTGATGACTCGCGATGAGCAACTCGGCGCTCCGGACTCGCGGAAGCGTACGCACACGCCGTACCAGGCGGATTGCGTCCCTCTCGGTGCGCACCACACCGGACAACCCAGCATCGTCATCGAATATTGAGCCTCGAGTCGTGATGCGAATGGCCCGCGCGATCGGCTCTTCCGATGCTCCACGTGGCGGCAGCACGTCGCGGAGACGACGGGGCGTCGTCTCCGCGCGAAGCTCGCGCCGGCCATCTCGCGGCGTGGCAGCACACGGCTTGATCGGATCGAGTCGCAGCGTCTTGCAGCACCGGCGGTCCTCGTGGTGCGGATCGTCATGGACGGCGTCGACGAGCTGCCGCCCGAAGAGATCGGACCGGTCGTACGAGGCGCGATCGAGGCGCGATTGCGCGCAGCTCGAATGGGCGTCTCTGAATACGGCGTGGCCGGAGCCGGGCCCCTCGGGGCGTATGCCTCGTTCGGGACCTCGCGGCGGGGCGGATCGCGGACGCTCCCCCCGCGCGGCGCGCGCCGGTTTGACGCGGGCCCCCCCGCGCGCTCGACGCGCTACGTCGTCTTCGGGCCGCGGGCGGCGTCCGCCGCGTCGGAGGCGCGCACGGCTCTCCGCGACTTCGGCCGAATTCGCGATATCATGAAGACCATGCACGGCGCATCGTCGGTCACCGGCGAGCATCCGCGTCCGAAGAAGCAGCGCGCGCAGCGCCGGCTCGACGCGATCGTGCACGAGCACGACGCGCACCGCGTGGCGCTCCCCGCGTCGCGCGCGCTCGCGATCCTGCGCGGCGCGGCGCGGGCGATCGACGACGCGCACGCGCGCGGCCGGACCTACGGCGCGATGTCGCTCGCGGCGGTGGCCATCGAAGAGCGCACCGGGCGGGTGATCCTGGCGCCGCCCCGCGGCGGCGGCGATCGCGAGGCGGATCGCGCGTCGCTCCTCGTCGTGGCCGAGGAGCTCCTCGGAAAGGACGTGGTCGCGCGCGCCTCGCCCCCGTGCGGCGACGCGCGCACGGCGCTCGCCGCGGTCGCGGCGATCCACCGCGCGGCCGGCGTCGAGGGCATGGAGGACGTGGAGGAGGGCTCCCGAGGCGAGCGCGCGTCGAAGGCGCGCGACGCGCGCGTGCTCCGCGTCCTCCTGCTCGATCCGGACTCGGCGCGCCAGGCCGAGGCGATGCGCGCGATCACCGCGGTGTACGGGACGCGCGTCCGCGTCCGCACCGCCGACGACGAGGACTGCGCGCCGGACCTCGTCATCGTCGACGGCGATCGCGACGACACCGCCGACGTCGTCGCCGAGCTGCGCGCGCGCCCCGGCGGCGATCGCCTCCGCGCGGTGGCGGGGTACGCCGATCCCGCGGCGTCGGGCTGGCGCCTCGCGATCCTCGGCGTCGTCGACCTCGTGCGGCACGACGACGGCGAGGCGCTCAAGCTGGCGCTCCGCGCGATCGGCTCGTCGTCGGGCTGGCGCGTCCGAGCCACCAGCGTGCCGCCGAGCGAGCGCCGGCTGTCGCGGCCCGAGCCGCTCGAGGAAGTCGAGGACGAGCCGTCGCCGCGCCGGCGCCGCTCCTCGTCGTCCTCTTCGTCGCGGTCGCGTTCGCGAGCTCGCCGGCAGCTCGTCCCGGGGCTCGTCGTGTTCGCCGTCGCGTCGTCGGCGATCTTCCTCGCCATGGCGCTCATCGCGCGGAGCGGCGGGCGCGGCCTCTCGCCGTCGAGCGCGCGCGCGGCGAAGGCGGCCCCGGCCGCGGATCACAGGACGAGATAGAAGTTCCACGCGGCGTGCGTGATCACCGCCGCGATCAGCCCGCCCTCCTCGAACGCCGCGCCGAACGCCACCCCGAGCAGCATCGTCTGGTACACCGCGACGCGGTACACGCCGAGGTGCGCGAGGCCGAACGCGATCGCCGCGACGGCGATCGCCCAGGCGCGCCTCACCCGCGTCCCGAGCGCGCGCTGGAGGAGCCCGCGGTAGATCCGCTCTTCGGCGATGGGGACCACGAGGACGGTCATCGCGAGGAGCGCCCAGCCCTGGCGCGCGTCGTCGACGTTGCGCGTGACCTCCGCGTTCTCGGCGGCGAGCAGCTGCCGCGCCGCCGAGTCGAACCACGACGGCGCCACGCACCGCGCGGTGAGCGCGGCGGCGTCGATCCCGAAGTGCCCGAGGCTCGTGAGGCCGATCGTCAGCGCGAGCCCCGCGGCCGCCGCGACGGCGATCTCGCGCGCGCTCGGCGCGTCGCGCCGCGCCTCCTCGGCCGCGCGCCGGACGGTGGGGAACGCGAACGGGACGAGCGCGGCGTACGCGACGAAGATCGCCGCCTGCCACCACACGTGGAGCCCGGCGAGGCGCGACGTCACGAGCGCCAGCGGGAGCCCCGCCGCGGCCAGGAGCGCGCCGAGGACGTCGAGCCGCGACGCCCGCGGCACGCGGTCCATCGCCGCCGTGATGCGGATGCGCCGGGCGATCGCGTGCGCCAGCCCGCGGGGCGTCGGCGCGGTGAGCCAGACGTAGGCGGCGCTCGCCGCGGCGAGGACGGGCGCCGCGAACGCGATCGCGTGCACGCCGTGCGCGCACGAGCGCGCGAGGAGGAGCGCGAACCGCGCCGCCGTCCCGGCGAAGACGAGCGCCGTCGCGCGCGGGTGGCGCGGGAGCGGGCGCGCGATGTCCATCGCGACGACCGAGACGAGGACCAGCGCGACGAACAGGCGCGGGGCCGCCCCCGGCACGCCCCCCTTCGCGAGCTCGCGATCGAGCTCCGCGAGCATGATCATCGGGATGAGGCCGAGGAGCTGCCAGGCGCGACGCCGCTCGTACGCGCTGGCGCCCCCGATGTCGAGGCCGCACGCGAACGCCACGCGCACCCTCGGGTCGCGGACGATCGCCACCGACAGCGGGCGGTAGGGACCGTCGCGCCGCGCCGAGACCGACTCGAGCCCGCTCCACCGCCCGTCGCCGAGGGCGAAGTCGGCGATGATGTTGAGCTCGTCGTGCGGCTCGGGCGGGAGGGAGCCTTCGGCGGGGGACCCGTCTGCCAGGATGCGCCGGCGTGTCGACACGAAAAGCATTCCCCGATCTCAATCACACTCGCGTGGTAAATTGAGCCCTGCGCGATGCTCTTCGGCATGACCCGCGGCGAAATCGGTCTCGTCCTCTTCATTTTCGCCCTCGTGTACGGCGCCGGGTTCCTCCGGCGCGCGGGAGATCGCGTCGGGGATCGCCTGGGCGGTGGGACGCGCGGCGGGAAACGCTGAGGGGACGTGACCAGCGTCCGTCCGGAAAGAGAGTCGTCGCGACCTCCGCCGACGACCATCTTCGTGAGCGATCCCTCGGTGGAGGCGGAGCGCGTCGCGCAGGCCCTCCGCGGCGCGGGGTACCTCGTCGTCGACGTGCCGATGTCGATGCTCGTCGCCCGCGTCGCGGTCCAGCGGCCGCGCGTCATCCTCGTCGACGCCGACGCCGACGGCGCCACCGAGTCGGTCGCGCGGATGCGCGGCCTCCCGGAGGCCGAGACGATCGACGTCGTCTTCATCGGCCGCGGCGCCGCCGCGACGGGGACCGACGGCGCGGTGCTCGAGCCCGACGCGACCGGCTTCTTCTCGCGCCCCGTCGACGTCGCCGCGCTCCTCAAGAAGGTCGACGCGCTCACCGGCGGTCCCGGCCCCGCGGTCGAGGGTCCGGGGCCGCGCGCGAGCATCCCGCCGCCGCCGCTCGCGCCGTCGATCGGATCGAGCCGCCCGAGCTCGCTCCTCCCGTCGCCGAGCATGCGCGCGAGCCCGCTCCCGCCGCCGCCCCCGTCGATGATGCGCCCCTCGCAGTCGGCGCCGCCGCCGCCGAACCTCCCGTCGATCCACACCGGGCGGAGGCTCTCGGTCCAGGGCCAGCTCAGCGACGAGCTCGCGCGCCTCCTCGCCGACGCGGAGGAGCGGATCGGCGCGCAGCAGCCGCTCGAGTCGAACCCGCCGACGCCGGAAGAGGAGATCGAGGCGGTGCTCCCGGAGGAGATCCTCGCGGCGCTCGACGAGCCGCTCGAGGAGGACGACGACGACGACGACGAGATCAACGAGAGCTTCGCCGGCTCGAACAACCGCGTCACGACGGCCGGCGGCGTCCGCCACACCACCGGCGCGTCGCGGAGGCTCACCGGCGCGCCGATCCTGCGCCGCGCCGAGCTGGAGGAGCGCGAGCGGAGCGCCGAGCGCCTGGCGTCGCGCGCGGCGGCGAGCGACGCGGGCTCGTCGTCGGGGTCGTCGGGGGCGCTGTCGACGGGGCAGATCCTCGTCCCTCCGCCGCCGACCGCGATCCCGTCGGACGTGTTGATCGATACCGGCGCGCCGAGCTCGGAGGACGACGGCCTGTCCGAGGTGGCGCCCGCGTTGGCCCCGTCCTTCGCCGCGGCGTCCGCCGCGCGGACCGAGCTCCCGCCGGCGAAGGCGTGGACGTCCGATCCGCCCGCGGTCGAGAGCTCGCGCTCCGTCGTGCCGTACCTGCCGCCGATCCCGCCGCCCGCGTTCTCGAGCACGCTCGGGAGCGAGGAGCTCGTGCAGAACCTCGGCGCGGCGTTCGAGCCTCCGCTGACGAAGCCGTTGAACGTGAGCCAGGCGTCGCAGAAGGCGGAGAGCGTCCCGCCGCCGCTCCCGATCCCCGCGGTGCTCGGGCCGACCGACGCGGCCCGGGCCCTCGCGCGCGCGATCGCGTCGCGGGTGACCGGCGCGCTGTCGTTCGAGTCGAAGGACGGCGTGCGCCGCGCGATGCTCCGGGAGGGGGACATCGTCACCGCCGCGTCGGGCGTCGACGACGAGAGCCTCATCGCGTTCCTGGTCGCGCGCGGCGATCTCCCGCGCGAGCGCCAGGCGCAGCTCGCCGGGCGCTTCGCCACGTTCGGCCGGCACGCCGGCGCGGCGCTGGTCGCGCACGGCCACCTGCGGCAGGACCAGCTCTGGACCGTGCTGCGCGGGCACGCGGAGTGGATCCTCGCGCGCGCGCTCCTCATCGACGACGGGACCGCGACGGTGGAGCTCGAGCCGCCGGGGCGCCTGCGCCAGGAGCCGAGCGTCTTCGGCGGCTCGACCGGCGCCGAGGTGTTCGTCGAGGTGGTGCGCCGCGTGGTCGCGCCCGAGGACGCGGTGCAGCGCCTCGGCGGCGCGTCCTCGCGCATCGCGGAGGGGCCGTGCGCGTCGCTCCTCACCGAGTGCGCGCTCTCCACCGCCGAGGTGCAGGCGCTCGATCGCGGGCGCGGCGGCACCGTCGGGGAGGCGCTCGAGGGGGCGTTCTACGCCGACACCGCCGCGGTGCTGTACGCGCTCGCCGAGCTCGGCGTCATCGAGGTGATCCGCGCGGTCTCGCCCGTGGCCGTGTCGGAGCGCCCGCGCCCCAACGAGATCGACGCGCTCGACACCGAGGCCATCCGCGCCCGCGTCCGCGCCCGCGTCGCGCTGGTCGACGAGGGGGACTACTTCGCCGTGCTCGGGGTCCCGCACGCGGCTACAGGCTACGAGATCCGCCGCGCGTTCCTCGAGCTGCGCCGCGCGTTCGATCCGGCGCGCCTCCTCACGCCCGATCTGCACGACCTCGCGCCCGACGTCCGCAAGATCGTCATGGTGCTCGAGGAGGCGTACGAGATCCTCCGCGACGGCGCGCGGCGCGAGCGCTACCGCCGCGCCATCGACGCCAGCCCCGGGATGTGAGCGCTACGTCGCCGACCGGGCGACGGGCACGTCGACGCTCGCGCGGGTGCCGCGGGCCGACCCGTCCCCGCGGGCGGCGCGGGCTTCGATGGTGAGCGTGCCGGAGTGGTGCTTCACGATCTCGTTCGTGATCGCGAGGCCGAGGCCGGTCCCTGCGCCCTGGGGCTTCGTCGTGAAGAACGGCTCGGTGGCGCGCGCCGCAGCCTCCTCGGTGATCCCCGCGCCGTCGTCGACGACGACGAACGCGACGCGCGCGCCGTCGCTCCGGATGGTGAGCTCGACCGCCCCGCCCGGGGAGCACGCGTCGCACGCGTTCAGGAGCAGGTTCACGAGGACCTGCTCGAAGAGGCGCGGCTCGCACGCGATCTTCGGCAGGTCGCCCTCGACGTCGCTCGCGAGCGCGACGCCGGCGCGCATGAACCGGTGCTCCACCAGGTCGAGCGCGTTCTTCGCCAGCGCGGCCGGCTCCACGTGCTGGAGCGCCGGCGAGGTCCCGCGCGCGAGGCCGAGGAAGCCGCGGACGATGGCGTCGATCCGCTCGGCCTGCTCCAGGATCGCGTCGACCGAGCGCCTCGCGCGTTCGTCGGACGCGACGCGCGGCGCGAGCTGCTCGGCGCGCCCCATGATCACGCCGAGCGGCGTCGACACCTCGTGCGCGATGCCGGTCGCGAGCGCGCCCATCGTCGCCAGCTTGTCGGCGCGCACGAGCCGCTCGTTCCTCTGGTCTTCGATCTTGGCGACGGCGAGATCGCGCGCGAGCTCGAGCTCCCGCCGCTGCTCGCGGAGCGCGAGCCCGCCGAACGCGAGGACGAGCCCCGACGCGACCATGACGGCGAGCCCCAGGCGCCACTTCGCGCGGAGCTCGCGATCGCGCTCGCGCCGCGCCGTGGCGACGACGGCGACGCCCCACCGCCCGCGCGCGCCGCCGTCGATCGACGCCACCCCGGCCATCGCCAAGCGCGCCGGCAGCCCGAGGTCCGACGCTTCGGCGCGAGAGAGGCGCACCGACGGCGCGCCGCGGTCGAGCGCCGCCTCGATCGTCTCGGCGTGGACCCGTGCCCCGTCGGTCGCGACGAGCGCGTCGCGCGCCGGGGCGCGCAGGAAGACGCGCACGGTCCCCGCCTGCTCCGCGGCTCGCAGCCGCCCGAGGAGCGCCGTGAGATCGTCGCCCGCGTCGCGCGCCGCGTCAGACGGCGCGCCCGCCGCGCCGCGCCACGGCACGGCGAGCGCGGCGGCGAGCCCGCGCGCCAGCGTCGCCTGCTCCGCCGCGAAATCGTCCAGCGCCGCCGCCGACTCGCGCTCCTCGTCCCAGTACGCGAGCGCCGCGACGAGCGCGATCGCGGCGGCCATCCACGCGAGGATCCGCGGCGTCCTCATCGCCGCCCGTTCAGCGCAGCGGCCGCGGCGCGCGCCCGCGCGACGGCGTGTAGGGGCATGCGCGTCGCTCGGCGTACGGCATGAGGACCTCGATAGCATAGGAGGGCGCCGGGCTGCCGGCGTCGCGCCGTCGATCCGGTGGGTCGACCGCGTTGCACAATGCGCAAGTTGTACTCACGCTGCGCGAGCCTTTGCGCAAGCGACTGCGCGACTTGGGCGCGCCTCGAGCGTCGATCGTCGGGATTCACCGTCTATCCGAGCGTCGCAAGGAACTTGCAAGCACATCGCTGTGCCCATGCTCTCCGTCCTCGTGATGGCCAGGACCGGCGTCGTCACCGTCCCCTTCGGACATCGGAGCGAGCTCGTGCTCGGCCGCTCCCTCGACTCGGACGTGACCATCGCCGACGAGCGCGCGTCACGGATCCACGCCAAGCTGGTGGTGGACGAGGGGCGCGTGTGGGTCGTCGATCTCGGGAGCAGCAACGGGACGCGCCTCGGGGCCCAGCGGCTCACGCCGCGCGCACCGGCGCGCCTCGACGCCGACGACATGCTCGTCATCGGCGCGACCGCCGTGGTGGTGCACAGCACGTCGTCGCCGGCCGGGGCCACCGCCGACGAGATCGAGCGGGCGCGGGCGATCCTGCGCGCGCGGATCGACGCCGGCGACATCGACAGCGAGAGCCGGATCGAGCTCGACGCGATCGCGCGCCCCCCGGGGTGGGACGACCCGCGTCAGGGCGGAGCGACGCTGCTCGACTGCGGCGTGATGGCGCGCTTCGCGCCGGTGATCGAGCGGATCGCCGCGAGCCCGATCAGCGTGCTCCTCCTCGGCGAGACCGGCGTCGGCAAGGAGGTGCTCGCGCGGACCCTCCACGCGCGGTCTCCGCGCGCGCGCGCGCCGATGCTCTGCGTGAGCTGCGCGGCGCTGTCGGAGCCGCTCCTCGAGTCGGAGCTGTTCGGGCACGAGCGCGGCGCGTTCACCGGCGCGGCGTACACCAAGCCGGGGCTGCTCGAGTCGGCCGAAGGCGGGACGGTGTTCCTGGACGAGGTGAGCGAGCTGCCGCTCGCGACGCAGGCGAAGCTGCTGCGCGTCCTCGAGGTGCGCGAGGTGCGGCGCGTCGGCGGCCTCCGGCCGATCCCCATCGACGTCCGCTTCATCGCCGCGACGCACCGTGACCTCCTCGGCGACGCGGGCGAGGGTCGGTTCCGCGCCGACCTCTATTTCCGGTTGAACGGCGTGTCGCTGACGCTCCCGCCGCTCCGCGAGCGCGCCGACGAGATCGAGCCGCTCGCGCGGTGGTTCGTCGAGCAGGCGTGCCGCGACGCGCGGAGGCTCCAAGCGCCGGCGTTCTCGCCGGAGGCGATGAGCATCTTGACGGCGTACGGGTGGCCGGGGAACGTCCGCGAGCTCCGGAACGTCGTCGAGCGCGCCGTCCTCTTGTGCAGCGGCGGGGCGATCACGCCGGCCGATCTCGTGTGGGACGCGGCGCGCGTCGTCGCCCCGCCGCGCCGGCCGCGCGAGATCGACCGCGAGCCGCCGCCGACGCGAAGGCTCCCGGAGCGCGCCTCCGATCGCGCGGAGCGCGCCGCGAAGGCGATCGACGCGGACGAGCGCGACCGCGTCATCGACGCGCTCCGCCGCTGCGCCGGCAACCAGACGCAGGCCGCGAAGCTGCTCGGCGTCACGCGCCGCCAGCTGATCGCGCGGATCGAGCGCCTCAAGCTGCGCCGCCCCCGCAAGGACGTGGCGTAGCGCGACGCGCGCGCGCCGCCGATCCGTCCGCCGGACCGCCCGCCGTCCGCGGCGCCGGGAGCGGCCGATCAGCCGGCGCGTACGGCGGGGGGGCGCACGGCGTCGACGACGATCGCGCCGCCCTCGACCTCCACGGTGACGACGTCGCCGCGCTTCGCCTCGCCGCGGAGGAGCATCTCGGCGATCGGCGCCTCGATCGCGCGCGCGATCGCGCGGCGCATCGGGCGGGCGCCCATCTCCGGATCGAAGCCGCCGTGCTCGAGGAGCGCGTCGACCGCCGCGTCGCTCACGTCGAGGCGGACGCCGCGGGCCGCTTCGAGCTCCGCGCCGAGGGCGACGAGCATCCGCCGCGCCACCTCGGCGACGTCGTCGCGCGTGAGCGGCGCGAACGCGAGCACCTCGTCGATGCGGTTGTAGAGCTCGGGCGGGAGCGCGGCGCGCACCGAGGCGGTCACGCGCGCCTCGTAGTCGCTCGCGACCGGCGCCGCGCTCTTCGCCCGCGCGCCGAAGCCGATGGCCGCGCGCGGCGTCGCCGGGCGCGCCGCGTCGGCGCCGAGGTTCGACGTGAGCAGGATGACGGTGCTGGTGAAGTCGATGGTCCGGCCGCGCCCGTCGGTGAGCCGCCCCTCGTCGAACACCTGGAGGAACGCCTCGAGCACGTCGCGGTGCGCCTTCTCGATCTCGTCGAGGAGGACCACCTGGTACGGGCGCCGCCGCACCGACTCGGTGAGGAACCCGCCCGCCTCGAAGCCGACGTACCCCGGCGGCGCGCCGACCAGTCGCGCGATCGCGTGCGGCTCGGCGTACTCGGAGAGATCGAGCCGCGTCATCGCGTCGGGCGACGAGAACAGGCACTCGGCGATCGCCTTCGCCGTCTCGGTCTTGCCGACGCCGGTCGGTCCGAGGAGGAGGAACGAGCCGATGGGCCTCCGCGCGCGGAGCCCCGAGGCGTTGCGCCGTAGGACCGCGGCGATCTTCGCGAGCGCCGCCATGTGCCCGCCGGCCAGGAGCCCGATGGGCAGTCCCGCCTTCTCGCACGCCGCC
>Ga0105247_10002989_pt1 | contig 11215 bp, 7 predicted proteins | sample KBSS24metaG_FD_81519 | JGI IMG/M metagenome (GOLD analysis project Ga0105247, IMG submission 81519) | Switchgrass rhizosphere microbial communities from Kellogg Biological Station, Michigan, USA - KBS S2-4 metaG | ecosystem: Host-associated > Plants > Roots > Rhizosphere > Soil | place...
TCAATCCACGGCACTGGAGCAACAGCGAGCGCCACTGGGAACGTCTGATGCAGGCCGCGTCCGGCGATCCGCGCATCAAGATCGTAACCGCGCGCCTCAGCGATGCGGAGATGACCGCACTGGTGCGCGATGCCGATTGTGTCGTCTCACTGCACCGGTCTGAAGGCTTCGGATATCTCATGTCCGACGCGATGGCCTATGGAACACCGGTCATCGCGACCGGCTACTCCGGAAACGCAGACTTCTGCGACGCTGAAAACTCCTGGCCGGTTCCCTACCGGCTTGTCAGTGCGGACAAGATTGCAACCCGCTGGCACTGCGATGGCGCGGAATGGGCGGACGCGGACGTCGAAGTCGCGGCCAGCCAGATGCGGCGGGTCTTCGAAAATTATGGCGATGCCACCAAGAAGGCCGAACGGGCCCGGGCAAATATCGTGGAGAAATATGCCGTGGGAACCTTTCGCGCCACGCTGACGGAGCGGATAGAAGCTATACGTTCGAAACTCCGTTAAAAATTGAACCGTCTGCCTTCAGACCATTCCACAAAAAGGCAATTTTGCGACAGTTCGCAAAGCGAGTTGCACCCGCTTGTGTTTTCCGCGATGAATGCGCCGACATGAGCACCGATATCGTTCTTTTGGCGCGTAAGCCGCTTCGTGCCTTGCGCAGCGGCCGGTTCTGGTTCTCCCCCCTCGTGGCGAAGCTTTCGCCAGAGGGCGGAACGATGATGCGCACCTACCGGCTGGAGGAAGAAGGGCGGTTTGCGGAAGCGCTAGCCGCCTGGAAAACACTCGATCCGAACGGCAGGACGCCGGCGGCCCAATTCCGGATCGTGCTTCGCCGCGCGCGCCTGGCATTGCAGGCGAAATGCTGGAACGAAGCCATCGAAGATTTCGAAAGGCTGCTTGCTGAACATCCAACCGATCAGCGTCTCAGCAAAGGCCTTGAAAGTGCTGCTCTCCGTGGCGCGCGTGATGCGCAGTCCCGGGGTGACTGGCTGGAAGCCTGCAGAATGTGGGTTGTGTTCGGCCGGGCCACCTCCGATACCGACAAATGTCTCAAGAACCTGCGGGAATGCGCGCGGTATGTTGCCCAAAGCGCCGACAACGACGCCATGATGGCGGATGCGTTGCAGGCCTGGCAGCTTCTGAAATCCGTCGACCCTCTTTCGCGCGAGGCGCAGATGGGAATGGAATGGTGCCATCTGAGTCTGGCAAGGATGGCGGAGCGGACATCGGATATTGAAAGGGCCAGGGTGCACTGGAATACGCTGCTTGCGCTGTCACCGGGCGATCAGCGTGCCCTTGATGGACTGGCAAGACTGGATTCCGGTACAAAAGGCGCCTGAACGGCAATAAATTCCTGCGATGTCTGACGACAGCTACATGCCTTCCGGAACTGGTTCAGCGGACAACGCCACAGGCGAAAGCGTCCCGGCGCCGCGAATGGCGATCGTGTCGCGGACACAAGGTGCGGCCGACGGGCTTTGGGATGCTCTCAATCACCGCGCGCAAAGCCGCAATCGGCCGCCTCTGGTGCACGCAAGCCGCGCAGATGCCGACATCATCGTTTATCTTCCGGCAGAGGAAGATTTCGCGAGCGAGAACGCCGCACAATCTTTCGAAGCGGATATCGCACGCGATTCGGCGGCCGATAAGATTGTGTTCGAGCCCGCAGCTCCGAACGGATCGGACGCCCAGGCGCGGATGATTCGTCTGCGAGATAGCCTCGGTGCGCGAGGCGGTGTCGAATGGATGGCTGCTGACACCGGGACAGAGGACGAGAGCGGCGCTCAGCGGCTCTTGCGTCATCAGGCACGGCAGATCGGGCGGATTCTGAAGGAAAAATCGTCGGCATCCACGGCATCTGTTGAAAGTGTCGAAGGGCCGCGGACCGAAGCGGAAGAGCCGCGAGAAAAGCGGTCGCTTGAGCGCGCGCAAAGGAAAGAGGCGCGACGAGAAGCTCACGCGAAGGAAGAGCGCGGAAGCAAAAAACAGCGACCGAAACGGAAACGCGCGCTCGAGGCTTCCGGAGCTGCTGTCGAGAACGTTGAAAGACTGCGGCCCGAAGCGAAAAAGCCGCGAGAAGAGCGGTCGCTCGAGCGCGCAAAAAAGAAAGAGGCGCGCCGAGAAGCGCGCGGGAAGGAAGAGCGCGGAAGCGAAAAAAAGCGGCCGAAGCCGAAACGGGCTCGCGAAGCTTCTAAGGCTGTGGAAAAAGACGCTGCCAGATCCAAGAGAGCGCGGCGCGCGAGGCGGAAATCATCTGACGCACCGCCCGGAAAATCGACCGCAGCCGTCGACCTCGCGCAGGCGAAAGCCTCCGCTCGATCCGCGAAATCGGCTCGAAAAGCAGCTCGGTTGCCAGCGGTTTCCATTGCCCTCAGTGGGTTGGGAGAAGAAGAAAAAAGCGCGCTGATGGAGTCCTTGCGACACGCGTTTCAGGAATCTGGCGCGCTCGCCGTGGAAGCGAAGCCTTCGACCAGGGCGCACATCTCGGTTCATGCTTTTGATCGCCATCCGGCGGACAGCGAAGAAGTCGAGCGTGTTGCCGAAGCCCTCACGGGCACAGGGCGGCTGAGGATATTGCTCGACCGAACGGCGCCTCGAGCTGAGACGGAAAAGAAGGAGTTCGAAAATCCCGCGATCGCGCGGGCGTCGCTCCTGTGCAATGGCGCGCTCTTGGATTTGGGCACTCACTTCGGCCGTCACGGCATTGATGCTGCCTCGGCAGATGCCGAACAGCGCGCAGCCGCGCTCGCTCTCACGGCAGCACTCATTGCACGTGAGGCAGCCAACAACCCCAAGCTGTCGCTTTCGCGTAAGCCTCTGACCGTGTCGGCCGATCTTGCCGACGCCTTACGTCTCGCCGAAGCGCCTCTTGAGTTGTTGTCGAAACTTACCTGGAGCTCAACCAGACCTCCAAAAGTTCTTCAAGCACAATATGCGCTGGCTGATGTCGAGGGTTTCGCTGATCGTAAGATCGCATTGTCGGACGAGGACATAGTTGATTTCTCCAACGGCGTAGACTGGCAATCATCTGTTGCGAACGCGCGCGCACAATCGCGATTGTTCGGGCTCGAGTTCCTCATCGGGCCGCTTTCCTATTGGTACAGCAAGGCCAGCGATCGCAAGAGCGAGCAGCTGGAAAAGATCGATGCTTCGCTGAAGCAGCGTGGTGTCACCGCAAGCGCGATTCTCGCGAACGCCGGCGACATCATCCGGGATTTCAGCGAAAAGATGACGCCGCAAGCCTCGTCGGCTGCCTGGCAGGAATTTCCAGTTTCGACACGGATACGGGCGCTAACCCTCTACATTTTGTGCTGCAAGCTTGCCGTCAAGCGACGCATCAAATTCGATGATGCTATTTGTGGTGCGGTTTTCCGGTCGCTCGTTGACCACATTGAATTCCTGCGTTCGGGACTCACATATCCGCTGGTCTCCGTTGTAGGCGTCGAACGCGATTGCTTTCTTGTGGGCGTAGGACTCGCGTTGCAACAGACGGCTTATGGAAAGCTGCTTCTACGCGAAAGCCTGGATCGTTTGCGAAGGCGGCAACTGGATGCCGGTCTGTCTGCCGATGGCGTATGGCGCAACGCACCGTTCGCGACGCATTGTGCCGTTCTTTCCGCGCTGACCGCGCTGCTTGGGGACATGGCGGCCACGGGTGACGACGCCCTCGAGCCGCTTGGCGAAGCCGCGAAAAGGATGACGCTTTTCGTGGACGCCATGCTCAAGAGCAATGGTCAGCCGCTTCCGATCGACGGCTCGCGGGGGAAACCCCAGTCGTCCACGCTCGCCGGCGCGCGGCGTGTGCTGGCTTTGATCGGTGCCCGTCCGTCTAAGGGCAAACCTGCGAAAGGAATGGCCACCAATCGCATCACGGAGACATATGTATTCCGTGACGCGCAGTACTTCGTCAGTCATTCCACTCCCAAAGTCACGCCGGAGTCTTCACAGGTCGCCTTTCATGCAGAGGCGTCCGCGAAGGGCAACACTGGGGGTCTCCTCCTGGCATTTACGCATGGTCCCAGCAATCTGCTGCTGGGACTTGTGTCGCGCCGCAAAGAGCTGGCTGGCCTGAGCAACCCCGGTTCTTGGGACCCAGCCCTCCGCAATGGCTACCATGCGGCCGCCTCCGCCGTCCAAAAGGACCGGGGCTTGCAGAGCCCAGAGGCCCGCATCGTGAAATCGTGGCGTGGTACCAATTGGGCAGCTGCCAAGGGTATTGAATCTTATTCTCACGCCGAATTGGCGCGCACCGTTATTCATTTGAAGGCCCTTCACGCTTTGCTCATCGTCGATGAGATTGCCAGTGACGACGAAGCGCCGTTCGAGCAGTTCTGGCATCTTGCTCCTGGTCTCGTGCCGCCCGACGACACCGAAGGATTCCCCAGTTTTGGCGTTCCAGACGACGGATTTCTGACGGTTGCGTTTGACGGTCACTCCACTGTTTCGGTGAACCGGGACGCCATCAGCTGCTGCGTTCGCCGTGTCCTTCGCGTTGGACAGGGTGTTGCGGCGAGCCTCTTTCAATGGACGGCCTCGGGCACCGAGCCTGCTCTTCTGCTGCGAGGAGAGCGCGAGAACTGGCAAGTTTCCGTCTCAACAGCAGGCACCAAACTGCATATTTCGCTCGCATCAAATGACCTTCAGGTTGAAGAGATGGCGCCGGAGACCGATAATTTTAACGAATAATGCTAAGGGGACGGGCGTCTTCAACCATCTGGCTTGCTCGTTGAGCTGGCGCTGAGGAATTTATGGCGGGTGAATATCGCGGCGCTTTGAAAATCGCGGGCTCCACCTTCAAAGGGTGGCTCGTCGATGCTAAGCGTCCCGCCCGGCGTGTTCGCTTCAATCTGACTATCGACGGTCAATTCCGCGGAGCGTTCGTCGCGAACCGGCGGCGCCTGTCTTTCGTCAAGAAAAAAAAAGAAACCGTCGAGGACACGCACGGCTTCTCCATTCCAATCCGCCGCGCCTGGATCACCGGCGAACAGCAGACTATCCGCATTGAAGATCCATCGAGCACCGCTCTCGATCTGTCGCTGACGGCAAAGCTCGGGCCAGCCCCAAACGAAAATTTCGAAGATCATGTTGTCAGCGGCCAGGTTTCCTTGGGCGCCAGGGACCGCGGCCCGATTGCGCACACCGAAGAGCGTGCTGAAGAAGTGCATGAACCCGATACACAGCAAAGCAATCCGGCCCGCCAGCTGTTAAAAAGAATCGAAGCTCTTTCCGATACCGATCTTGCCAATCTCGTGATTGCGATCGAGCGCGATATCCTCTCCGACCGGATCGGCCGCTATGAAAGGGCGGAAGACTGGCCGTCCGTTTCCGCGTTTCGCCGGCTTTTTCTGGGCGGTCCTTTCGAAAGCTTGTTGTTGGCGTTTGGCCGCAGCGCACTGAAAGCGCACAACCAAGCCACCGCGACGCGGGTTCTAACCGGGGCCGCCGCGCTCTTTCCGCAATCGTTTGAGGCTAGCTATCGGGCCGGCATCGCGATGTCGCTGCATGGCGAACTCGACAGAGCGCTAACGTACTTCAGGGCAGCCGGCCGCCTGGACGAGAACGATCCGCGTCCCAAGCACGAGATGGTCGCGTTGTTTGGAAAGATGCTCAGGAGTCCCGTAAGCCCAGACCAGCGGGCTGCGATGCAAGCAGAGCATCTCGATCTTCTGGGTGCGCTGATCGCCTCTGAAAATGCCGGCATTAGAGCACGCTATCGCGTACCCTTTGCGGCGGCGCTCTATGCCGCGGGACGATACGACGAAGCGATCGCGACAATCGATGGCGTGCTCGCGGCCGCGCCGAACGATGTCCGGGGGCTCGTCATGCGAGCAAGGCTTCACGTCGCGCGCAATGAAGTTATGGAAGCGCGCGCGATTTACGAACACGTGCTCGAACTGGACCGCGACAACGCGGCTGCACGTTTGGGATTGAAAGCGCTTTCGGGCCTTGTCGCGGTGGCCAAGACCGTCGAACGCGGGGGGGATAGCTGGGTCTGCATCAGCAAAACAGGTGAACGCAATCTGGAAGCCCGTCGCGATCTTGGGCGCAAGATACAATCAGCATCAGGCTATGTGCAGATCGCAGGGGCCGGCGATCAAAGGCTGGAATTCTGGCGTTCGGAAGCCCTCATCGATTTGCGGGACAGCGGACTGATTGAGGGCGACGAAACCGAGAGTCATCTCGCGCGATGGAAAGACGCTTACGCCGCCCAACGGCGGGCATCGTCCCCCGATCTTGTCGCCGTCGTTTATGATGCTGACGATCCCGAGGGGGAGCGGTTCGCAGAGAATGCAGCTGCCCATCACGCGCGCGAAGGTGCCGAAACGGTCGTCGTAGGCGCCGGGGCGGGCTCGGGTTTTCAAGAGATCCCGGGCGACGGCTTTCGCCATTTATCGATTCGCAAAACACCCGCGGATCTCCGCCGTTTCTTGCTGGAAAATAACGTCTCGCTGGCGCATGCGATTTCCGGCGCCGGCCCCGTCGCGGCAGAGGCGATCCGATTCACCAACATCGCGCTTGTCTGTGGCCTGCACTTCGGGGAGATGCCGCCATCCAACGGCGACATGATTCCAATCGGCGAGGGCGTTTATTCCCGGCAGGAACTTCTTTCGATTTTCGAGCGGGCCGGGAGCGTCTATACGAATTCCCGTATTGCCCAGAAATTTCTGGAGACCGATTTCGGAGTTCGCTGCCCGCTTGTATCGGGCGTCCCGCACGATTAGTGCCAAGCTGCCGGACCGGGCGGCTGCGCCATTGTGCGCAGCCAAACCAGCATGCTAAGAGCAGCCGATCCGGAAACAAGAGTGCGGGGCCAGATTTTCCCCAAAGAATTGTGTTTCCTTCGGTGAAACTCGAGTAGGCAGGGTCTGTGCTCGCCGATTTGCGAACTCAACTGAATATCATCGCGGCGCTGACGATCCGCGAACTGCAGTCGTTGCAAAAGTCGTACAATTATGGCTTTGCGTGGGCACTGCTCGAACCGTTGATGTTCATCGCAATCTTGCGAGTGGCGAGATCGTTCCTGAAGGGACTTACTCCGGGAATATTGCCGCCGACGACTTTCATCGTGCTTGGTATCATCCCGTCCTATATGTTTCTCAGTGGAATGTCGGCGGTCATGAAGGCGGTCGGCGATCAGGACAAATTGCTCCAGTTTCCCCGCGTTACGCCGGTAGACATTGGAATCGCGTCGGGGCTGCGGTCCTTCTGCATCTATTTCGTGCTGTTCTGCGTTTTTGTTGTTCCTTCTTCGATCATCGAAAAGGCCTGGCCGCCGGATAACATCCTCAAGGTCCTGTTCGGATTGCTCGCCCTGTTGGTCCTGGGCAATGCGCTAGGGTTTATTTTCGGTGCCGTGCGCCGCGTGTTTCCGCCGGTCCGTCAGTTTGTATCCTACTATACTTTGGCCAATCGCATGATCGGGGGCATGCTGTTCGTCATCACGCAGATACCGTCCACGCTGTGGCCGTGGCTGACCTGGAATCCCGTTCTTCATTGCTCGGAGATGATACGTGACGGATGGTTCGTGCAGTACACCTCTCCGATCGCAAGTCCTGCCTATGTCCTCGAGTGGATTTTCGGATTGCTGCTCCTGGGCCTGTCTTTGGAACGTTTTGTCAGACGCATTCCCTACATATGACCATCGAACTGCATAATGTGAAGAAGAACGTACGCGCCGGTTCGGTGCGGTTGACCTATGAGGATCTCAATATTCGCCTGGCCGATGGAGCCAATGTCGCATTTCTTGCGCACGTCGAGGCGGGAATTGAGAGCATCATAAATCTCATTTGCGCAGCAGACGCACCGGACAACGGTTGGATCACCCGCAATCACTCGATCTCGTGGCCGATACCCGCCTCGCTATACATCCAGAAGCACCTTTCCCTGGCGGCCAATGCACGGTTTCTCGCTCGCCTGTATGAAGCCGACGAAAAGGACTATCTGGCCAGAATTGCTGAAACCGGCCTTGGTCCCTTCATGGATTCCCGTGTCGACAAGGTGTCTGGCGAAATCAAGACGGTGTTTGCATTTGTGGCGGGTGTCTCCCTGCCCTTCGACCGTTATATCGTCACCAAGACGGCTGTCGGAAAGAAAGCCTTTCCCGACCTAACCGACCGGCTCCTGAACGATGTGCGCGAGCGGGCGGGCCTCTTGCTCGTGACTCCGGCAGCGAAGGTCGCCGCCCAATATTGCGATCAGGCCTATGTATTCGACCAGGGCATCGCAACCTTTTATGACGACATGGAAGCGGCCGCGGAACACTTCAACTCCATCCAGTCCAAGGATAAGGATCGCGACGCCGGCGATGACGAGGAGGAAGAGGACGATTCCGACCTGCAGAACATGGTCGGACTGGATTTCTGAGGGTGTTGTCTATTCCGGGGTCCCGAAGCATAGTGCGCATTGGCCGGGCGGCTGAAACCCTCTTCCGGCGGGAGAGATAATGTCGAATCTTTACGACGGTGCCGCCCCCATCGAAGGCAGCCCGCCCAAAACCGGTGTTCAAGGTCTTGTTGGTGCGGGAAAGACGACCTGGTCCGCGCTGCAAGAAACCTGGAACCGCATGCGCCTCCGCGTGTCGTTCTGGTCGGTTGTCGGTGCCGCGGCGGTGATCTCCACGATCTACTATTTCGTGTTTGCAGAATCTCTCTACGATTCGCAGGCGATCATCAGTGTACAGAACAAATCGTCATCCACCAGTGCGGTCAGCTCCATCCTGAGCGGCACGCTGGGTAGTGGTGCATCCGCAAGCCAGCTGCAGGAGGTGCAGGAATATATCGATTCGATGGAGATGCTGAAGGTTCTCGACAAGCAGTTCCATCTGCGACAGAGCTATTCCTCATCCAGCCGCAATCCCTTCTGGCGGTTGTGGTGGCCGGATACGGATGAGGACTTCCTCTGGTTCTACCAATACATGGTGGAGATCGATAACCAGAGCGATGTCGGCATTATGACGATCGACGTGCTGGATTACGACAAGGCCCGTTCGCACGGGATTGCAACCGCCATTGTGGCGCAGGCCGAGAAGTTCATGAACGGCATCAACGAGAAGATGCAAGTGCAGACAATGAAGTTTGCGCAGGTCGAACTGCAAAACGCGGTCAAGTCGGTTCAAGCGGCCACCGACCCGGAGCAGCAGCAGGTCGCGGAATTGCGGCTGACGGCTGCGCAGCAGGCGCTCGCTGCTGCCGAAGGCTCGGCCAACCAGCAAAACGTTTTCATCGTTCCGATATCGGCGCCGTCCTATCCGACCGAAACGACCAGCCCGGAGCGGTTGTTCAACATCATTTCGATCACTGTCGTCGCAGGGATCGTCTATGCGGTCGGCTTCCTGATGTGGAGCAACGTACGCGATCATCGGAAGGCGTAATTGCCGTTGTAACGTCCCGGTCTAATCGGCTTTCAGTGCGCTGTGGATGATCGAAACGATTTCGGCCGCCGCATCGCCGTTGCCATAGTCCGGAATATCACGGCGCTCGTTGTAGGAGCCCGAGCTCCAGAGCCTGTTCCACCCGGCATCGATCGTCTCGGTCCACTCCGTTTCGTTGCGCAGGGTGATGCACGGTACGCGGTGGAAATAGGCCTCCTTCTGCACGCCCCCCGAGTCGGTAAGCACCACGGCCGCATGATGCAGAAGCCGGCACATGTCGAGATATCCCACGGGCTCGATGACACGGACGCCGGGACGTGCCGGGTCGAGCCCCGCGCGGCCTGCGGCTGCAAGCGTTCGTGGATGTAATGGAAAGACGATGGGTTGCGTCCGGGCTTCGGCGGCAATGAAATCCAGAATGCGCGCCAGCATCTCGGGATCGTCGGTATTTGCAGCGCGGTGAACGGTGGCGACACCGTATCCACCTGGGCTGAGACCAAGCGTTTCCAGAACTGTCGAACGCCGTTTCGCCAATGGTGTCGCGATCGTCATCGCGTCGTACATCAGGTCACCGGCCAGATGGACACCGCGCGCAATCCCCTCACGCGCCAGATTGTCGATGGCCACGCGGGTCGGGCAGATCAGGATATCGCTCAAATGGTCGGTAACGACGCGGTTGATCTCTTCGGGCATGCGGCGATCGAACGAGCGCAGCCCCGCCTCGATATGGACAAGCGGAATGTGCAGCTTGGCGGCCGCGAGTGCGCCGGCCAGCGTGGAGTTGGTGTCGCCATAGACCACGACGGCGTCGGGCTTCTCCTGAAGCAGCACGTCCTCGATCTCTTCGAGCATGCGTGCGGTCATCGTGCCGTGGCTGCCGCCGTGAATGGCGAAGTGATAGCGCGGCGGCGCGATGCCGAGTTCGGAAAAGAATATCGCCGACATCTTCTCGTCGAAATGCTGTCCCGTGTGGATCAGGATTTCTTCAAGGTCCGGAGCGCGCTTCAGCGCGCGCGACAGGGCGAAGGCCTTGATGAATTGCGGCCGCGCACCGACCACCGTCACGATTTTCTTAAGTGCGTTTTGCATGCCGTCACTTAATCATGCTGCCGCAGCGATGGACAATTCCTAAGGCTGGACCTTCGGCTCCACATGGCCGCCGAAGCCATGTCGCATGGCTGACAGCATCTTGTCCGCGAAGCCTTCCCTTATCCGGGACCGGAAGCGGGCGAACAGCGCGGCCGACAGGACATCGATCGGTACGGCTTCTTCGATTGCCGCGTTTACCGTCCAGCGGCCCTCACCGGAATCTTCGACAAAGCCCGAATAGCCCGCCAGTTCTGCGTCCTGGGCGAGGGCTGAAGCGGTCAGGTCGAGAAGCCAGGACTGGATCACACTCCCGCGCCGCCACACTTCGGCGATGTCCGGCAAATTGAGTCTATAGCGCCGGTTCTCCGGAACCTCGTCATCGGCAACGTGGCGGAGGATGTCGAAGCCCTCGGCATAGGCCTGCATGAGGCCGTACTCGATGCCGTTGTGAATCATCTTCACGAAGTGACCGGCACCGGTCGGCCCCGCATGGATGTAGCCCTGAGCCGCGCGGTCATTGTCCACATGGCGCCCGGGCGTCGGTTCGATGCTGCCCACTCCGGGCGCAAGCGTCTTGAATATCGGTTCGAGGCGCTCGAACACCGCCTTGTCGCCGCCGATCATCATGCAATAGCCGCGCTCGAGGCCCCACACCCCGCCGGACGTGCCGACATCCACATAGCGGATGCCCTTTGGCCGAAGTGCTGCCGCGCGGCGGACGTCGTCCTTGTAGAGGCTGTTGCCGCCA
>Ga0105247_10002991_pt1 | contig 11207 bp, 8 predicted proteins | sample KBSS24metaG_FD_81519 | JGI IMG/M metagenome (GOLD analysis project Ga0105247, IMG submission 81519) | Switchgrass rhizosphere microbial communities from Kellogg Biological Station, Michigan, USA - KBS S2-4 metaG | ecosystem: Host-associated > Plants > Roots > Rhizosphere > Soil | place...
TACTCCGTTATAAGAATGGCAGAATTACCTATTGACGAGCAAACAGAATCGGCTTATTGTGCGTGACGCTAACGAGAAAGCTTTGGCTGTCCTCAAAGCCTGGCCTAACTTACCGACGAGCCTCACGAGTCTCTGAAACAGATTCTCCTGCTTTCTCAAGGAGGACCACGTGTGTCCAAAACCTCATTAAAGGAGAACGTGTATGTTTATTACGCCGGATTTTCGTCGTGCGCGACGAATTCCCTTCAACCTCATCTGTGCGGTCTTGATCTGCGTGGCCGCGTCTCAGGCGGCGACGGCTGACGAGCTGGCAGTCTGGAATTTCAATGATTCAAATCTGAACGTGGACCATGGTAGCGGGACACTCACAACTACCATCAACGCTGCGAACGTCTCGTTTGCCGCGGGAACCACGAACAACGCCCGGCAGGGAGATTTAGCCGGGCAGGCGCTTTCGTTACAAGGTGGAACCGGAACCGCGAATAACGGACGGAATATCACCTTCAACGTCAGCACACTCGGGTTTTCGAATATTATCGTGAGTTTTGCGACGCAGGGGACCAGCACCGGGTTCAACAGTAATCAGTTCCAGTACAGTCTCGATGGAATCTCATTTATCGATTTCGGACCGCCGTACGTGCCAGCGACGGCGTTTGGCACCGTGCCAATCGTGTTCAGTCTCGCGGCCATTGTGGGATTGAACGACAATCCCAACGCCGCGTTCCGGATCGTCTTCAATGGCGCAACCTCATCGACGGGTAACAATCGCATCGACAACATCGTTGTGGAGGGGACGAGTACGGAAAGCGCGACGATTCCGGAGCCGGCGAGTGTGTTGCTCTTGTTGAGTGGGTTGGGTGGTATTTACAAAATCAGAAGAAAGAAGATGGCCAAAGAACGGGCGGCCACGGAGCGCCGCCCCAACCATTGTACTTAACCAACAATTGTAGGGGTGGCCCTCCGTGGCCACCCGTCGCGTAATCAATTCCAGTCGCCGACGAGCACGAACGGCGCCCAATAAAACGGTGCGCTGTATCGCTTGCCGGAGATCATCGCTAACTGCGCGCCGCGAAGCGCGCTCGAGGAGGTGGTGCCTTCGCCTGTACTTAAAAGCCGTTTGTAGAAGTCTGTCATCAGGTCTGCCGTAGACTTGTCTGCAACCGACCAGAGACTGACGCCGACAGTCGGCGCACCGGCATACATAAAAGCACGCGTGAGTCCCATGACGCCTTCGCCACGCTTCTCGCGCCCCAGGCCTGTCTCGCAGGCTGAAAGCATCACGAGCGGCGAGCCGAGGTGCAGATTGAAGACTTCGTCCGTGCGCACAAAACCGTCGTTTGTCTTGTTGCCAACCAGCGACAAGACAACGCCGGTGAACTGTGGGCGCTCGGCGTTCAACAGACCGTGCGTGGCTACGTGAATGACGCGATACTTCGTGACATCGCGTGTGTCCAGGTTGTCTTCGTTTGCGTCCAGATCGAGCCAGACGTCTGCCTGGCCGCCTGAAGCTTTGGCGAGCTTGGAAATCTGGTCGGCCTCCGTGCGCGTGCCGTTGAGCCGTGCCAGTGGCAATCCCTCCATCGGTCCACTCGGCGCCGGTGGAGCGGATCCGCTGACGTCCGTGAGCGCACTCTGAATACCGAGGCCTCGGGTTTCAGCGTCGCCGGCGGGCGCTGTAGTCCTTTTCTGCGCGCGCGCGTCGTTGGAGTTGAACACGGGGTCGGCGATGATCAGCATCGCCTTGCTCGTGTTCTTCGTACGCTGTTGCTTGATCGCGCCGACGACAGACGCCGATGGCGCGTAAATGACCTCGTTTGTCTTGACCAGGTATCCGAGCGATGAGAAGTCACCGCCGTCAGTGGTCTTGAGCAAAACCTCGAAGGGAATGTAGTTGAGAGCGCCGTCAGCGACGATCATTACGCGCTTCTCGCCGATCATTCCGGCGGCGGGCTCAAGCACCACTTTGTAGAGCGCGTTTGCAGCAGCTATGAAGGGCGCGACATCCTCGGGCGCCGTGGTCGCGATCCCGAGGCCGCGGTTCGCTTCGGCTACGTCGATACCGACGATCCGGCGTTGCAGCTTCGACGGGATCAATTGCGCGCGGAGATCCATCGCCAGCTTTTCAATGTTGGCGCGCGGCGGCAGCTTGACGAGACTAACTGCGGTCTTACTGACGGTAAAGAGATACGAGTCGTCAGCCTGTAAAGCGTACTCAACGAGCACTGTTTGATCGTCGAGAACGTTTTGCTGAACTTCTGCGAGGGTCAACGGCTTGTTGGCAGTCAACGTCGCATAACGTGGACTCGCGGTACGGATCTGGTTCTCGATCTCTTCGAACTCGGCCTGGAGCTTCTCGAGCTCAGCGTCGAGCTCAGACGGTTTCTTTTTGATCTCTTCGCTGGAGATGTTTACTCCGGTAAGGATGTCGGCGATGTCCTGCTGTCGCTCGAGATTCTCCTGTTTTCGTTTCAGCAAATCCGCCGGAACGCCTTCGGTGATCGAGGCGTCAGTTTCATTGAGCATATCCAGCAACGACCGGGCTCGCGATTGCTCGTTGATGCGAAACGCTTCGCTCGCGTACTCGAGTCCTTTGCCACTCAGTGGATCTGTGGCTGACGGTGAAGTCAGGAGCGCGAGTGCCGCATTCGCTGCTGCTGCTTCATCGAAGACGTCTTTAATCGAAGCTATGAACGTCGTGCGCGACTCATCAGCGCGCAAACTACCCTCACGCAACGTCTCGATCGTGCCGAGCGACTCGCGATAGTTCGCAACCGCCTGCTCGCGTAACCCGAGCGATTTCTTCGGATCCTTTTCCTGTGACGCCTGTAGCCACAGACTCTTTCCAAGACCGCGTTGCGCGGGCCACATCAGATCCAGACGCTTATCTTCCTGCGCGCCTTTCTTGGCGTCGTTGTAAAACTTGGAGGCGTCTTTGAACTTACCCTGCCTAAGCGCGACGTCGCCGAGACTCGTGCGGGCGGCGGCGCGAAAGCGTCGCACCTGTCCGAGCTTCGCGATGCCTGCCAGCGAGCTGCCTGACGCTTCAAGCGCATTGCTGAAATGCGTTCTCGCCTCTTCGAGATCGTTGTCGGCATACGCGAGACGGCCGAGTCCTAATTCGTAACTCGAATAAACGATCGAAACGCGATACTCATCGAGCTCTTTTTTCGCTTCGAGTGCAACTGTTAGCGCGCTCGTCGGTGCGGCCACATCTACTTTTCCAGTGGTAATCGCACCCGTGATTGCGCTCAAGCCACCAAATCTTCTGGTCGCCTTCGACGCGGCGCCCTCAGGCTTTTTGACGGCCATGCGGCCATAAGCCGTTCTCGCGTCCGCTGTCTTTCCGAGCCGGAAATTCACGTCACCGATTTTTGCGAGCATCAGATTGGCGTTGTACTTGTCATCAGCGATGCTGGCAGCCGCTGAGGCCGCAGTGGTCACGGCCGCGGGCGCTACTGACGAGGCTACACCGGAAGTCACCGCATCCTGTTTGGGATTGCCCGCGAAGAACCCATCGTATGCCTTCTGATAATGGTCGAGCGCGATCTGATACTGCCCTTGTCGCATGTAGAGATCGCCGAGCTCATTATGGGTGGCAGCCATGCCACTGTTGTTCTTGGCGGCGGTGTAGAGGTTGAGCGCGTTACGTAGTTGAATGAGTGCTTTGTCCGCCTGCCCGCGCTTCAACAAGCGCCGGCCTTCGTGCAGAGCGGTGCTCGCCTGATCAGCCTGCTGCGCGAACGCTGTAATTGGCGTAACCAACAGCGCCACCACCAACAAAAGATTGACTAACTTCTTAAAACTCATTTCACTTCCCTTTCGCTAGGCGTGAAGACTTTTAGCCACAAAAGGCACAGAAGTCACAAAAAATGATTTTGTGCTTTTTGTGCCTTTTGTGGCCATTATTTATGAATGAGATCGAGTGTCGCAACGAGTGTCGAGCGCGCTGACGAGGCCATCATGACCAGCGATGGCGGCGGATCTTCTTTCGAAAGTCCGATACCACGTGCCGCAGCCTGCTCCTCGGTGGACGTCTGTGCACTGCCGAATTGCTGCGTCTTGTCAGTCTTGAGCGGCTCCTGCGTGTGCTTTTGCACAACTGCCCAAACCTCACTGCTCGGGCGCATACAACGCTCCTTTGATTCTTTGCATGATGCGATCAAGTCGTCGTCGATAGGAATGCCACTCAATGGTTCACGCGTAAAAACGAAGAACAAGCGTTCAGTGCCGGCGACCTGGTCAAAAGCAAACCAGCGCAACCGCTCATCCGCCGAGTTGGTGGACGGAATTTCGAACGGAACGTGCGCCTGGAGATAGTTACCAGCATCGTCAAGCTCAGAGTCGGGATAGATCATCGTCGCCGGACCGTCATCGGTCGTGTTGAAGATGTACAGATATCCGTCAGTATTGGTTTCCAGCAGCACACGTACGCGATCACCTTTCCGAAACACGTGATCGGGATCGATCCGCACCGCTAGACCGTTTGAGTCGCGCATAAACAACGTCACGCCAAGACCGAGGCGACGAGCGTTGACAGGTGTTGGTGGCGTAGAAGGCTGCGGAGTTGGCTTAGGCTTGGAAGGCTTCGGAGTCTTGTCAGGCTTGGTTGAACCACCACCGGGAACGGTCGAGCCGCCACCATCAGGCGGTTTTGGTTTTCTCCGCCCGCCCGCCTTCGGAGCCGTGCTGGAGCTCGCCGGCGGCTTATCCTTCGGCCGCGAAGTCAAAAACGCCCCGCGAACGTCTTCATCGTCCTGAACGAGCGGCGCGGCAGTTCCAATCACGAGGGCGCAAACACAAACGAGTCCGAATATCATCACACTCAATCGCATCACTGAATCTCCTTATCGCTGCCTGGAACCCACAAAGGGCTAATTGTGCTGAATACGGATGTCGAAAACAATAGGATTGCCGGTTTGGTCAGGCACGGCTTTCACCCTCACAAAAGGCGCTCGGGCGTTTGATTCATCACTCTCGGTAGTAGGTGCCTTTGATTGATACCTGGAAACGAAATCTTTCAACTCCGCCTGCTGCGCGGCAGTCAAAGGATCACCCGTCACAGGCTCGCTCAAAAAAGAAGGCGACGAGAGCGGCGCGGTGGCAAAAATGATTGTGAAATGGTCTGTGCCGGGCTTCGTGTCGAGCGTCAGGGTATTCTCATTGTCAGCATCATCCTTCGGAAAACTGAAATTGACGCCCTTGCTGACTTTGTTGCTCGTAAGACCGGTTTTTGGCAACGGCTTGGCAGTCAAAAAAGCAGTCGGCGCGTTGTTCTCACCCGGACCAACGATATAAAGATACCCTTCTTCGGCGAAAGTAAAATACAACTTGAATGTCTGCCCGGAAGCAATCGGCACCAATGCCGCGACTTGCGTTTTTGGCCTACCTTTCGGCTCGAGCGAGACCCAGTATCGACTAACCTCCACTGGAGTACTCGGCACACTCGACGTGTTGGCGTTTGTCGGATTCGCCGGCGTGCCGCCGGATCTCATCTTGTTCCAAACGAGAAAACCTCCGACACCGGCCACCAGCAGGATCACAAATACAACACCAACGCCGAGCAGTAGTCCAACTTTGCCTTTTGAAGTTGCCGGTGGCGTGACCGCGACTGGCGGCGACGGTGCAGGCGATGGCGCAGGGGGCGCGGGTTTCGGCACGTGCGGCACCGTCACCGTCTCGCCATGTTGTGCTGACTCGACTACAGTGGCGGCAACAGCGGGCTGCGGTTTCGCCGGTTCGTAAACAGTCGCATCATGCGTGCTGGCTGCTGGTCCGGCTGCAGGCGAAGTCGGAGCGGCGTCCACGGTAAGTATCGTCGGTGCATTAACGTCAGCGTTTGTATCGCGCCCGTCGCCGATAACGGTTTCCGTGAGCGCAGGTGACGGCGACGGCGCAGCGGATCCGCTCGGCGTGGAAAGACCCGCGCGCAGCTCACTGGCGAGTGTGCCTGCTGTCGGTTGTCGATCAGCGCGATCCTTCGCAGTCGCACGCTCGATGGCCTCACTGAACCCGCGCGGAACATCGGGCACGACTTCGACGAGCGGTTGCGGCCTCGTCTGCACATGCTCGCGTCGCAACTCATGCAGCGTGTTACCGTGAAAGCAGCGCCGGCCCGCGATCATCTCGTAGAACACGAGACCAAGACTGTAAATATCAGCACGGCCATCGATCTCGCTGCTCTCGTCGCGCGGAATCTCACCCCACTGCTCCGGCGACATGTAATAAGGAGTGCCGAGCACCTGTCCTGCCATCGTGAGCGCCGTGTTGCCACCGTTATCGCCGCCCGCAATCTCACGCATCTTCGCGATGCCGAGATCGAGCAGCTTCACGACAGGCTGCCCGGTTTCGTCGGGCTTGCCGATCATGATGTTCTCGGGTTTGAGATCGCGATGCACGACGCCCATCGAGTGCGCCGTGTCGAGCACGCTCATGATCGGCGTCAGGATGTCGAGCGCTTCAGCCGCGGGAAATCGCCCACGCGTCTTGATGGCGACGTCGAGAGTGTGACCCTCGACGTACTCCATCACCATGTAGATCGTGCCGTCAGCAGCCGTGCGAAGATCGTAAACAGTGACCGCGTTGGGATGACGGAAACGCCGCGCCGCCTGGCCTTCGCGTCGGAATCGTCGCAGCCACTCGGCGTTCGTTCTGACTTCGGGAGGAAGGACTTTGATGGCGACGCGATCGCCGAGCAGGATATGGCGCGCCCGATAGACTGCGCCCATTCCGCCTTTGCCGAGCAGCGCTTCCATCTGGTACTGGCCGTCGAGCACCGTATTGACGATTGCTACCGGATCGGCCTCGAGGACCTCACCGTCAATCGAGCAGAAGGTTACGCTGTCGTCGTATTTGGCTTTGCAGGTAGTGCAGTATTTCATTGACAGCGGCGTAGTCTAACATGCGGAAGAATGAAGGACACGGTGCGGGAGAAATAGTCAGTGTTTAGATTTATGCCACGATCGTTACATAAAAAGTTTCAGATCAATCAACTACTACCTACACGCCGTTACGGATAGATCTTGCGCGCGTACTCCTCGACCATGCGGTCGCTGTTGTACTGCGGCGCGAGCGTCTGAATTGCGCGCTTCATCATCGCGATCCATTTGCGAGGAATTTCATCGTCATCACGGTGATAAAAAAGCGGCACGACTTCCAACTCCAGCGTGCGATAAAGCGACTCCGCATCGAGCGCATCCATCTTCGCGACGTCCGCGCCATCGTTGCCGTTTCCAATCGCAAAACCATTCGTCCCGTCATACCCTTCAAGCCACCAGCCGTCGAGTATCGAGAGATTCAGCCCTCCATTGATCGCGACCTTTTCACCACTCGTCCCCGAAGCTTCCTGCGGCCGGCGCGGCACGTTTAGCCAAACATCGACCGATTGGACCAACTGCCGCGCAATCTCCTGATCGTAGTCTTCAATAAACACGACGCGCTGTCTCACAGCCGGATCATATTTCCACTGCGCGAGCTGCTGCAGCACTAATTTCGATCCCTCGTCCTGCGGGTGCGCTTTGCCGGCAAAGACAAACTGCACCGGACGCTCTTCATTGTTGATTAGTCGCAACAGCCTCTGCTGATCTGTCAGCAATAAGTTCCAGCGCTTGTACCCGGCAACACGACGCGCGAAACCGATCGTCAACGCTGCCGGATCAAACATCGTACTCGCAGCTTCGATGTAATCAGCGCGCTCGCCCGCGGTGATTCGCGTCTGCATCGAGCGATGACGAATGAAGGCGACGAGCCGCTCCTTGAGTCGCAGGTGAGCGTTCCACAACTCTTCATCAGGAATGCTCGCGATCACCTCAGCCCACACTTCGCGATTTGTAATCTTCGCGTCCCAATCAGGCCCGACGTGATTCTCGACGAGGTAACGCAACGGCGGCGACATCCACGTCGGCGCATGAACTCCATTCGTGATGTAAGTGATCGGAACTTCTTCGAGCTTTCGGTCTGGAAAGAGTTTCTGCCAAAGCGCGCGCGAAACTTCTCCATGCTTACGACTGACACCATTCGTCGAGCGACACATGCGAATCGCGAGTGGCGTCAATCCGTAACGCTCAGTTTTATTCCCCGTATCGATGCGGCCAAGCGCCAGAAATTCTTCTTCAGTCAGACCAAGCTCTTTAAAATAGTCTGGTCCAAAAGTACGCGTAACGAGCGCCGCATCAAATTCATCATTGCCCGCCGCAACGGGCGTGTGTGTGGTGAAAACACACTGCTGCTTCACTCGGTCGATCGCAGCGCTGAACGGTTGTTGTTCTGACTGGACAATCTCGCGCGCGAGCTCGAGCGTGAGAAAAGCCGAGTGACCTTCATTCAAGTGAAAGACATGAGGCGTCACGCCGAGTTTCCTTAACAACCGCACACCACCAATACCGAGCAACATCTCCTGCACGATGCGCGTCTCGCGATCGCCGCCGTAGAGATGTCCGGTGACCCAACGATCGGTTTCAGCGTTTTCCGGAATGTTCGTGTCGAGCAGATAAAGCGCGACACGCCCGACATCCGCTCGCCACACCTGGGCCAACACATTCCGCCCACGGATCAAGACTTCGATGCGGAGCGGTGCGCCGTCGTCGTTCTTGATGAGATGTATCGGCAGATCATTCGGGAACGTTTCGCGGTATTGCTCTTCCTGCCAGCCGTCGTTGCGCAGTCGCTGGCGGAAGTAGCCATAGCGATAAAGCAAACCGACCGCAACGAGCGGCAAACCAAGATCGCTCGCTGACTTCAGATGGTCGCCGGCGAGAATGCCGAGGCCGCCTGAGTAAAGCGGCAGCGAAGTGTGAACGCCAAACTCCGCGCAGAAGTACGCGACCGGATGATCTTTCGTGATCGCGTCGAGCTGTAGGCGCGGCTGCGAAGCGAGATAAGATTGAAAACTCTCGTCGAGACGGCGCACACGTTCCATGTAGATCGGATCCGTCGCTGCTTCGGCGAGTCGAAAGGAAGACGTCTTCGCGAGGAGTTGTCGCGGGTTGTGCTCACACTCTTCCCAGATTTCGGAGTCGAGATCGCGGAAGACACTCTCGCCGTCCGCAGCCCAGCTCCACCAGTAATTCCAGGCCAGGCGTTCCAGGGGGATTAGTGGCGCGGGCAGGCCATTTTTCCGCGCCACACGTTGTTCCGTTTCAGTAGTTTCAATGGTCATCATGTTCGGGGGCAGCAAAGTGGGAGAGTCTACTAAAATTCGTGGTACTCGCGAAACACGCGCGCGTCCCGCTGCTGAAAGAAGACCAGACGAACCTGTTCGATCTGGCTGTCCGCGCTGAGAAATTCCCTGATTGTAGCGGAGGCGATTTTGGCCGCCTCAGTCTTTGGATAACCGAAGGCGCCCGTCGAAATGGAGGGAAATGCGATGGACGTCACGCCGTGCTGGCGCGCGAGTAGTAGTGAGTTTTGATAACAACCGGCAAGAAGCTCGGCTTCACGTTCCGGATCTCGACCATAAATCGGACCAACAGTGTGAATCACATATTTCGCGGGCAGGTTTCCCCCCGTGGTGATCACCGCCTGACCGGTCGGTAAGCCCTTGGGATGGGTAGTCTTTCTGATCTGTTGACACTCTTTGAGGATCTCCGGGCCGCCGGCGTCGTGAATGGCGCCATCAACGCCGCCACCTCCAAGCAGTGTGGAGTTTGCAGCGTTGACTATCGCGGTTACGTCCTGGCGAGTGATATCTCCGATCACCAGCAAAACACGTCCGCCAAGAAACGTTTCCTTCTGATCACTCAACGCGTGGCTCAGTTCTGACTTCGTCGAACATATCCTGACGTCGCAATGCTTCGGCTACACCTTTGGCCTTGTGCTCGGTCAACGGGTGGTCAGGATCGGTGCTCGCAATCTCGAAAATGCGGTCGTCAACCATTACCACTCCGAGCGAGCCGAGTGTGACACCAGGACAGATGATAATCTCATCCATGTTGTGAAGACGAAAATGGCCTGTCTGTTCAACCCAATCTTCGATGAACGGATCGCGCAGAGCGTGTTCGGCTTCAGACTCGGAGAGATACGCGCCTTCGACGATGAGACAATATTCGCGCACTTCTTTGGACTTATGAGTAGGTCGATTTTACGGACAGAACGCCGCCGGCAGGTTGTCCGGGACAGGGCTAACTTTACCACAAAAAGAAAAATAGGTCCTATATGACATATAGGACCTATTTAAGCTTCTGACCGACCTATTCCTACCGCACTCGGGCGTACTGTCGATTCAGCGTCTCGCGCAATCGCGCGAAGTAAGAATCAAAAGTCACAAAACCTGTCGTGCCCTGAAAGAACGCTCGCCCGCCAGTCTCATTGCTAACCCGGTTCAATGAGCTCTGACCATAACTCGCAGCCAAACGACTGTAGCTTGTGAGACCCACCGACGGCGCATAAAAACTGAAGACTGAAACATGACGTTTGTTAGCATCCGCGATCGTGCGATCGATATCGATCGTGTGACCCGCAGCGGTCGAATCAAAACCACGCGACGTGTCCAATCCATCCGAAATCAATAACACCGCGTTCGAGTTGGTCCAACTACCGTCAAACTTCTTCAACGCTTCCAACACCTCGACATAAGGATTGAAAGCCGAGGTTCCGCGAGACGCGAGCGGTATCCGTAACGATTTCGCAGCCTTCTCGAGATCGGTCGTAAACGGCTGCCGCACTTGCAAAGTACCAGTCGTGATGTAACCAACCATCACGCGCGACCCTTCCGGCAGCGAACGAATGAAATCGCGTGTTACACCAATCTCATTGGCTACCTGTGAAACGAGGTCGTCCTGGATCAGGACTGCAAGATTTAAAGGCTCGATTCCCTGTAAACTTACTTGCTCTTCTTTTTTATCGACATTCGCCCTGGCTGTTGCTACTCCGAGCGATGACACCGTGTGCAAAACGGCCACAACCCAGGCAATGAACTTCCGTTGATACATGACTTTCACTTTCTCCTATTCCAACCGCTCTCTGATGCTATTGGCGGACCAAAAGATGGCTGAAGAAAGGCTCTTCAAGAGAACGCCATAAGAACTCACGCAAAGGCGCAAAGACGCAAGAAAGACGCATAGAAAAGACACACCTCAACTTGCCTTTAACCTTCCCTGATGAGTATCCTGCTTCGCTAAATCCACATGCCTGAAAGGAATCAAACATATGAAAGTCTATCCGACCGAAGCGATCAGAAACCTCTCTGTCATTGGACATGGCGACGCAGGGAA
>Ga0105247_10002995_pt1 | contig 11199 bp, 12 predicted proteins | sample KBSS24metaG_FD_81519 | JGI IMG/M metagenome (GOLD analysis project Ga0105247, IMG submission 81519) | Switchgrass rhizosphere microbial communities from Kellogg Biological Station, Michigan, USA - KBS S2-4 metaG | ecosystem: Host-associated > Plants > Roots > Rhizosphere > Soil | place...
GCGCACGCGGTTCGGCGGGGAAGCGATTGCCCGTGACCGGCAAAAATTAGCGAAACGATGCCTGGTCGGGCCGCAAAGTCCGGCCGCCCTTCCGACTCGCGGTGCAGAAGGACGGCCGGTGGCCTCGCGCAAGCGCCGCTAGGGAGCGCCCGCTTTCAGACTCGCGAGGTCGATCACGAAGCGATAGCGCACGTCGTTGTTGAGCATGCGCTGATACGCGCGGTTGATCTCCTGAATGGGGATCACCTCGACGTCGGCGGCCACGTTTTGCCGCGCGCAAAAGTCCAGCATCTCCTGGGTCTCGCGAATGCCGCCAATCAACGAGCCGGCCAAGCTTCTCCGCTTCATGATGAGCGGGCCGGCCGAGAGCGGCGTCGGATCCGGCAGTCCCACCAGCACCATGATGCCGTCGCGGCGAAGCAGGTTGAGATAGGCGTTGTAGTCGTGGGTGGCCGAGATCGTATCGATGATGAAGTCGAAACGGTTGGCGTTCTCCTCGAACACCGCCTCGTCCTTGGTGACGAGAAAGTCGTCGGCACCGAGCGCCAGCGCATCGTCGCGCTTGCCCGGCGAATGGCTGAGCACGGTCACGTGCGCACCCATGGCGTGGCCGAACTTGACGGCCATATGCCCGAGGCCGCCCAAGCCGACCACGCCCAATTTGTCGCCCGCCTCGAGCCCGAAATGCCTCAGCGGCGAATAGGTTGTAATGCCGGCACAGAGCAGCGGCGCCGCGCGCTCGAGCGGAATGCCTTTCGGGATCGAGAGAATGTAATTCTCGTCGACGGTGATGCGCGTCGAGTAGCCGCCATAGGTCGGCGTCTTCTTGTCCTGCTCGTATCCGTTATAGGTGAGCGAGAAGCCAGGTTCGCAAAATTGCTCCTCGCCCGCGCGGCAGGCCTCGCAGCGGCGGCAGGAATCAACGAAGCAGCCAACACCGACGATATGGCCGGGCTTCCATTTCTTCACGTGATCGCCGACCTTGACGACCCGGCCGACGATCTCGTGACCGGGGACCATGGGAAAGATCGAGTTGTGCCACTCGTCCTTCACTTGGTGAATGTCCGAGTGACAAACGCCGCAATAGAGAATGTCGATCAGCACGTCGTGCGGACCGGGCTCGCGGCGCTCTAGCGACCAGGGAACGAGCTCGCTGTCGGCTTTTTTCGCCGCATAGGCCGGAGTCTTGAGTGTGGCCTTGGACTCAATGAGGGTGTCCATAACTACTCCGCTTCTTGAGGATGGAGATGAAACCACCCTAACGCGCGGCCTGGCAGTTCGGTTTGCAGCATCGCGGCGCGCGACGAAGGCGAAGTCGCGCTACTTGACGCACCGATCATGGCGAACCTCAACTCGGGCCCCTCGCTTACCCAGTCGCTACCGACGTCGCGTCATTGAGCCTTGCCTTAAACATGGTCAGTTTCGTATCATCGTTCCAATCGATGATATCAATGACCAGCATTGACCACGCTAATCTAAGCCGGCTCGACCTCAATCTCTTGGTTGCGTTCGATGCGTTGCTGACCGAGCGCAGCGTCACCCGCGCCGCGGCACGCATTGGGCTTGGTCAGTCGGCGATGAGTCACAATCTCGCGCGGCTGCGGACGCTGTTCGGCGATGAGTTGCTGACACGCGGCGCCGACGGGATGCGGCCAACCCCTCGCGCGCTTGCGCTCGCCGATCCAGTTCGCGTCACACTCTCGCAGATCCAGGCGGCGGTGCTCCAGCGCGAGGCGTTCGATCCCTCCACCGCCGACCGCACATTCAGAGTCGGCCTGGCCGACTCCATCGAGGTCGCGGTGATACCGAGCCTTTTGGCTCGGCTGAGCGAGACCGCGCCCGCCGTCTCCTTGCGTCTCCGGCCGATCGATCGCCGCACCATCTTGGAAGATCTCGACACCGGCAGGCTCGATCTCGGCATCGGCGTGTTCGATCAGGGACAGATCCATCACAAGCGCCGCGCGCTCTACAGCGACAACTTCCTTTGCCTGTTCAATCCGGCGCGGGTGAACTTCATTCCGCCCCTCTCGCTCGAAGATTATCTGAGCGTGCCGCACGTGCTGACCAGCCTCACCGACGATACCCACGGCGCCGTCGACCAGGCGCTGGCCAAGCTCAAGCTGAAGCGCTCGATCGCCTTGACCACGCCCGGCTTTCTCGCCGTGCCGTTCGTGCTGCGGCGGGTGCCGGTCATCACCACCATGCCGTCAAGACTCGCGCGCTATTTCGCCGATGCGTTCGGGCTGGCGACAAGCCCTGCGCCGATCGAGTTGCCGACCTTCACCATCTCACTGCTCTGGCACGCAAGCTTCGACCATGACCCGGGCCATGTTTGGCTCCGCCAGACGGTGGTTGGGCTCGCTTCCGAGGTCGGTGTCGAGCTCTGAGGCCGGAGCGCCTCCGGTGTGGACAAAAGTCGATTTGCCCGCCCCCTCCGGTAATATTGGCTTCATGATCGCCGCTTTAATCGATTCGCCTGAGCAGAATTTTTTGGCGAGCTTACTGATCAACCTGGCTGATCGAAGGAGGTCGTCGCATGGCCGTTAGTACACCCTCGGGAAAGGAAAACGTCACCGCGCGCAAGGCGCGCCGCGACGCGATGAGCGAAGTCTTGGCGGATGGCTGGTGGGCCGTAGGCTTGCGCGGCATCCTTGGCATTCTGTTCGGTCTGATCTGCCTACTGACGCCGGGCGTCGCCGTGCAGGTCTTCGTCATCCTGTTCGCGGCCTATATGCTGGTGGACGGCGTGTTCGCCATCATCTCCGGCGTCAAGGCGGCGCGCAACGGCGAGCGCTGGGGACTGCTCATCCTTGAAGGGATAGTCGACCTCGCGGCCGGCGCCGTCGCCGTGCTCTGGCCAGCGATCACCCTGATCGCACTGATCTGGCTCGTCGCGGTATGGGCGGTCGTCTCCGGCGTGCTGATGCTCAGCGCGGCCTTCAACCTCAATCTCGATCACGGCCGCTGGTGGCTCGCGCTCGGCGGCATCGCCTCGGTCATCTTCGGCGTCCTGCTCGTCATCGAGCCCCTGATCGGCGCCGTGGTGCTGACAATCTGGGTCGGAGCCTACGCGCTGGTGTTCGGCATTTTCCTGCTCATTCTCGCCTTCCAGCTGCACGCGAAGAAAGAAGAGCGCGAGCATAAGGCGGCAGCCCCAGCGGCTGCGGCGGCGAAAAAGGCTTAACGCCTGACCCTAGGCGTGAGCATTAAAGGCGCGGCGCTTAAATGCGTCCGCGCCTTTCTTATCTGCGTCCGCGCTGTCTATAGTCTCGCCATGGCGAAATCCGGCCTTCCAACCGTCACGTTGCCCTCGGGCGAGACCGTGCCGCAGCTCGGACAGGGCACCTGGCATATGGGCGAAAGCGGGCGTGCACGCAAAGACGAGGTGACGGCGCTGAAGCTCGGACTCGATCTCGGCATGACGCTGATCGATACCGCCGAGATGTACGGCAATGGCGGCGCCGAGGAGGTGGTCGCCGAGGCTGTGGCCGGGCGGCGCGACGAATGCTTCATCGTCAGCAAGGTGCTAGCCGAGAATTCGACCCACGCCGGGACCATCGCCGCCTGCGAACGGAGCCTGAAGCGGCTCAAGACCGACCGCATCGATCTTTATCTGCTGCATTGGCGCGGGCGGGCTGAGCTTGCAGAGACGGTGTCGGGTTTCGAGGCGCTGCTGGCGTCGGGCGCGATCCGCGCCTGGGGCGTCAGCAATTTCGATATCGACGACATGGAGGAGCTGGTCGCGCTGCAGGGCGGGGCGGCCTGCGCCGGCAATCAGGTGCTGTATAATTTGCGGCGGCGCGGAATCGAAGCGGGAGTGTTGCCCTGGTGCCGCGAGCGCGGCATGCCGATCATGGCCTATTCGCCGATCGAGCAAGGGCGGCTGTTGCGAGACCGGGCGCTCACTGGCGTCGCGATCCGCCATCGGGCGACGCCAGCGCAGATCGCGCTCGCCTGGGTGCTGCGCCATACGGATATTATGGTGATCCCCAAGGCCACGACGTTGGAGCATGTGCGCGAGAACCGCGCCGCGCTCGACCTCGCCTTGACCGATCAGGATCTGGCCGAGCTTAATCGTGCCTTCCCGCCGCCGAAAGGCCGTCGCCCGCTGGAATTGCTATGAGCGATTTGTAGGTTGGCCACGCGATTTCGCCCAAGTATGGCAACTGACGCGCGGATGCTTCCCCGGTAACATCAGGACATGGATGGTTTCATCGGCCAGAGCGACGGCGCGATCCGGCTAACCGTCTTTCTCGGCGTGTTCTTGCTGATGGCGCTGATCGAGTTCGGATGGCCGAAGCGCTCGCCCAGCGTTTCCAAGGCGAGCCGCTGGCTCACCAATCTCGGCATCAGCGTGACGGATAGCATCGTGCTGCGGCTGATGGCCATGCTCGCCGTGCCGGTCGCGGCCATCGCCGCTTCGTTCTATGCGCAGGCGCACGGCATTGGGCTGCTGAACCATGTCGCCTGGCCGGACTGGCTGAAGGTCGTGGTGGCGTTGCTCGTGCTCGATCTCGCCATCTGGGCGCAGCATCTCGTCTCGCACAAAGTGCCGCTCTTCTGGCGGTTGCACCAGGTGCATCACGCCGACCGCGATATCGACGTCACCACGGCGGTACGCTTTCATCCCGTCGAGATCGCCTTGTCGATGCTGTGGAAGATCGTGGTAGTGGTGCCGCTTGGCGCCCCGCCGATCGCGGTGTTCCTGTTCGAGGTGATCCTCAACGCCTGCGCCATGTTCAACCACGCCAATATCGCGCTTCCGGCGCGGGTCGATGAAGTCCTTCGCCTGTTCGTGGTGACCCCCGACATGCACCGCGTGCATCACTCCGTCATCCGGCGCGAGCACGATTCAAATTACGGCTTCAATCTCTCGCTTTGGGACCGGTTGTTCCGCACCTATACCGCGCAGCCCGAGGCCGGCCACCAGGGCATGACCATCGGGCTCACGCCCTACCAGAGCGAAGCGCCGGCCAGGTTCGGCTGGAGCCTATGGCTGCCGTTCGGCAAGCAGCCTGCCGGTCAGAAGAAGCTCATCGGGAAATAGCGCAGGAACAGCTCTTCATAGCGACCGCTCGCGTGCACCTGCTCGAGCCCGTAATTGAGGATCTCGGCGAGGTGCCGGTTGCCCTTCTTCACGGCGATGCCCACGCCCTCGCCGAAGAACTTCGAGTCGAGATAGGGACCGCCGCGAAATTCGCAGCACCCCTCGCTGGTCACGCCGTTGATCCAGAACGTGAGACCGATGCCGTCGCCGAAGACGAAATCGATGGCGCCGCTCTTCAGAGCCTTGGTGGCGTCCTCCGGACTGTCGAACAAGGCGATGGCGACATCGGGGAAGAACAGCTTGAGATAGGCCTCGTGGCCGGTGCCTTTGGCGACGCCGACCTTCATGCCTTCCAGCGTTTCGGGGCGGATGTCCTTAAGCGCGTTGGTCTTCAGCGCGACGAAGCGGGCCGGTGTGGCGTAATAGCGCGAGGTGAAGTCCGCCTTTTCAAGCGACTCGGCGCTGATGCGGATCGAGGCGATTGCCGCGTCGGCTTCGCCACGGTCGAGCGTCGTGAACATTTCCGCCCAGTCGACGTCCTTTACCTCGCATTGCACCTCCAAGGTCTCGCAGATCGCCTTGGCGAGATCGACATTGAAGCCGGTCAGCGCACCCACCTCGTCCAAGTAATGGAAGGGAGGATAGTCGCTATCGGTGATGAAGCGGAGCTTCTCCAGGCCGTGCATGTCGGGTTTCGGGCGCAGCGCGTCGCCTTGCCAAGCATCGGGAACGATGTCGTTGCGGACTTGCGCCGCGGCGCGCGCGGGGCTCAGCGCCATGACCGCGAGCAGGGGCAACACCCAAGCCAACAGCGGCACGCGGATCGAGCGGAGGGAAGGATTGCGCGTAGAGCTCACGCCTCACTCTTAACGCGGCTTAGCCATACGTGCCAAGAGTGCGAGCACGGGTAGGTTGTATTATGATATCCTACAAGTCTACAGTGTATATACAATTCCGCAGCGAAACTCCATTATTGCGCCTCGTCCTAAAATTGCAAATACTCGCGCGAGAATGCTGGGGGCATTCCCGTGTCGGCTGTGGCGGAATCTTTCCGTCTGGCAGGCAGCGCACGCATCTTGCTGCGCGCCTCAAGGCATTGCCGCCGTCCGAATACGCTTTCCTGCTCGGCCGCTTCATCGATTCCGCCACCTTGGCGCGCGCCGAAGCGATTGCCACGGCGCCGGGCGTGCATCCGCACGAGGTGCTGATCGCCCACGGCTGGCTCGACCCGACAGATTATTACCGCGCACTGGCGGAGGCCTGCGGCGCGCCATTCAAGGCCGATCTTCTCGCCGCCGAAGTCGCACCCCCCGCGATAGCAAACCCACGCCAGAGCCTGGCCATCGGGTTGCTGAAGGAACGCGCCCGCGCAAGGCGCTTCGTCTTGGCGCCCGACCGCGTCAGACCCAACGCGTTGCGTGAGATGCTGGCGCGGCTGGCGCCGCATGAATTCTCGCTGGCCTCGCCGGACGGGGTGCGGGGCGCCATCTGTCGCCTCTTTGCGCCGTCCTTCGTGCTGCATGCGGTTGAAGGCCTGGCCTCGCGCAAGCCTGAGCAAAGCGCGCGGACGCCGCTCGTGCTTTGGCAGCGCCTCGTCTTCAGCCTCGTCCCGCTTGTGGTGCTGACCGCTCTTGCGCTCAACCTAGCCGTCGTGCAGCATCCTTGGTTCCTGGCGCTCGGGCTGCTGGCGCTGCGACGACGCGGAGACGCGAGACTGCTCCCGCAGATTCCTCTGATGCCAAGCTATTGGCTATTCAACTCGGCGGCGGCCTATCGCGCGCTCTGGCAATTCGCCACCGCGCGTTTCGAATGGGAGAAGACCGAGCACGGTCTCGCCAATGGCGGTGCCTCCGCGCCGGCGCGAACGGACTAAAGCACGAGGTTGCGCGCCCTGATGCCACGCTCAATGGCCGTGGTGGTCAGCGCGTCAAGCTCGAGGCTATCGCGCAGCATCTCGAGGAAGCGCGTTTCTTCGGGCTTCACATCGAGGTCAGCGGCGGCGACTTCCAGCGCCAAGGCATATGCCGTCTCGCGCAGCTTCTTCGGCAGGTTACTCCGGATCAGCACCAGCACATGATCGAGGCCGCCGTCGGCACTCAGGATCTCGCCGCAGCCCTCGGCCGTCTTGACAAGGTTCTCTTGGTCGAAATCGCGAAACACCGGCAAATTCGACACGATCTCGCCGATGCGGGAGAGCTCGGCGTCGGTCATGGTGCGGTCCACCGCCGACATGGTGACCATCACATAGATGAGCGCGGCGTGATGGTTCAACGGCTCGGTCATGTGGATTCCCCTGTGACTGCGCTGAGGCCCAAAAGCGGCGCGACCGTAGGCAATTGCGCCCACAGGGGCAAGCCCCGCAAATTCCTCCCTCCGCGGGACAATGATCGGAAATACTGGCGTGATGTAGCGATTTGTGAAACTTGTCGTGGTTTAGGGTACCTCGACAAAATTTGACACACGCGACATGCCCCGCCCTTCCACCACCAAGCCGCCCAAACGGCGCAAGGCCGAGCCGCAAGCCGAAGCGAGCATGAGCCACGGCGCGCATCCGGCGTTGGCGGCCAAGCCGAAGCCCAAGCTCGCGCCGAAAATCGAGGTCAGCTCCGAGCTGCTGGCGCATGCCCACGTCAGTAAGGCTTGGCCGTTCGAGGAGGCGCGAAAGGTCTTAAGCCGGCTGAAGCGCATCCCCAAGCCAACCGGCGCCATCATCTTCGAAACCGGCTACGGCCCATCGGGACTGCCGCATATCGGCACGTTCGGCGAGGTTGCGCGCACGACCATAGTGCGTCACGCCTTCCGCGTCCTCACCGAGGACAAGATCCCGACACGGCTGATCTGCTTCTCCGACGACATGGACGGCTTGCGTAAGGTTCCGGATAACGTCCCGAACAAAGAGATGCTGGCCGAGCATCTCGGCAAGCCGCTGACGCAGGTGCCCGATCCTTTCGGCGAGGATAAGAGCTTCGGCCACCACAACAATGCGCGGCTCAAGGCATTTCTCGACACGTTCGGCTTTGACTACGAATTCCTCTCGGCGACCGAGTGCTACACCAGCGGGCGCTTCGACGCGGCGCTGCTCAAGGTGCTGAACCATTACGATGCGATCAGGGACGTGATCCTGCCGACGCTCGGCCCCGAACGTCGCGCGACCTATAGTCCCTTCCTGCCGATCTCGCCGACGACCGGGCAGGTGCTGCAAGTGCCGATCGTCGATCGCGATACCGTGTCGGGCTCGATCGTCTACAAAGATCCCGATAGCGGGAGGCTGACGCAGGTCCCGGTCACGCGCGGCCATTGCAAATTGCAGTGGAAGGCGGATTGGGCGATGCGCTGGGCGGCGCTTGGCGTCGACTACGAGATGGCGGGCAAGGACCTGATCGATTCGGTGCGCCTCGCCGGGCACATCTGCCGCATCCTCGGCGCGCAGCAGCCGGAAGGCTTTAACTATGAGCTCTTCCTCGACGAGAACGGCGAGAAGATCTCCAAGTCGCGCGGCAACGGGCTGACCATCGAGGAGTGGCTGACTTACGCCTCGCCCGAGAGCCTGTCGCTCTACATGTTCCAGAGCCCGCGCAAGGCGAAGCGCCTCTATTTCGACGTGATCCCGCGCGCGGTCGACGAATATGTCGGCCATCTCGCCGCCTATCCAAAGGAAGAGCCGGCGGCGCGGCTGATGAACCCGGTGTGGCACATTCATCAGGGCGAGCCGCCCCAGGCCGAGCTTCCCATCAGCTTCGCGTTGTTGCTCAATCTGGCGAGCGCGTCGAACTCCGAGGACAAAGAGGTGCTGTGGGGCTTCATCCGGCGTTACGCGGCCGATGCCACCCCCGAGGCGCATCCGCTGCTCGACCAATTGGTCGGCTACGCCATCCGCTACTTCCACGACTTCGTGAAGCCGGCGAAAAACTATCGTGCGGCCTCCGACAAGGAGCGGGCGGCGCTCATCGACCTCGAGGCACGCTTGTCCAAGCTGCAGAAGGCCGTGCTTGCCGAGGAGATCCAGGCGGAGGTCTATGCCGTCGGCAAGGAGCACGCGTTCGAGCCGTTGCGCGATTGGTTCGGGGCGCTTTACGAGGTGCTGCTCGGGCAGACGCAGGGCCCGCGCTTCGGCTCCTTCGTCGAGCTCTACGGCATCGCCGAGACGCGCGCTCTGATCAAAAAGGCGCTCAGCGGTGAACTTGCAGCCGCCTAGAGCGTTCGTCTGGCACGAGTGTTGCTGGCTAGGCTAATCGCAAAACCGAGCATCAGGAACAGGCTCCCATCCCTTCGAGGTTGGGGGCGTGTGCTTGATCGTCGGGTGAGCGCGGCTCATTAACTGGGCGAGATGTGATGAAAGTTCGTGCAGGTTATCGAATCGCTTACGACTGCGCGCAGCCGACGCCGATGATCCTCACCTTGAGCGTGCATCCGGACCGGCGCTTCGACCTCATCACCGAGGACAAACTGACAATCCATCCCTTCGTGCCGATCACCGAATATGTCGACGGCTTCGGCAATATTTGCCATGTGATCCGCGCGCCACAGGGCCGGCTGACGCTGTCATCCGAGTTCCTCATCAATGACAGCGGCGAGCCGGACGTCGTCGCGCCGCTCGCGCCGCAACTGTCGCTCGATACGCTCCCCGTCGACACCCTCGTCTATCTGCTCGGCAGCCGCTATTGCGAGACCGACCGGCTATCCGACATTGCCTGGTCGAAATTCGGCAAGGTGCGCAAAGGCTGGGGGCTGGTGCAGGCGATCTGCGACTTCGTCAACGAGCATGTCACGTTCGGCTACGAGCACGCCCATGTCGGCCGCACCGCTTACGACACCTATATCGAGAAGCGGGGCGTGTGCCGCGACTTCGCCCATCTCGCCGTCACGCTTTGTCGCTGCATGAATATTCCGGCGCGCTATTGCACCGGCTATCTCGGCGATATCGGCATTCCGCCCGACCCGTGCCCAATGGATTTCAGCGCCTGGTTCGAGGTGTTCCTCGACGGCACTTGGTACACGTTCGATGCGCGGCACAATGTTCCGCGCATTGGCCGCATTCTCATCGCCCGGGGGCGCGACGCCACCGATGTGGCCATCACCACCTCGTTTGGCCCGCACACGCTCGCCTCGTTCGAGGTCATCACCGACGAGGTGAAAGAGAAAGTGGCCGCTTCCTGACGACAGCCCGTGGCCAATCTCCCGCAACTTGTTCGCAAGTTGCCGGAATTGGATTCAGCATGCTTTAGAAGGTTTGTGGCTATTTCCTGGGCACCTAACAGGAGGAGTTGCCCTATGAAGTATGCTCTTCCGCCGCTATCGTGTTCGGCTTTGCCGGTATTGCTTTCGCCGCCGATGGCAGCCAGTTCGTCATCATCAAGGACAAGAATCAGCATTGCCGCGTCGTCGAGCAGAACCTGGTGAGCGAGGACGAGCTCGGCATGCAGGTCGGCAAGCAGGCCTATCCGAGCATGGACGAGGCCAACATCGACCTCAAGGTCGTTTGCGACAACTCGTAAGCCGATTTTCCCAAGCGCCGCTTTGGTTTAAGCGGCGTTTTGCATTTCGTAAGGACGCGGATCGGGGGACGGCTCGGTCCGCGTCTTTTTGTCTCGCATCCCCGCCCCGCGCCGAGCCAAGTGTTGCGCCTAGAATGCTTGTCCTAGGTAGGAGATTATCTAAATGACCAAGCTAAAGCTGGGAGTAACTGCCGCCGCGGGGGTGCTGATTTTCGGGGTGGCGGGGTATGCCGCGGCAGCGAGCGAGCAGCATGACCCAATCGCCAAAAATATTGTCGTCGCCGCCGACGATAACGCGACGGGCGATGACAGCGCCGCAGACGACGACAGCGCCGCGGGCGACGACGACAGCGATTCCGCCGGCTCGGCCAAGATGGGCACGGACGAAGGTACGCATGTCGGCGAAGATCAGGGTGCGAACCCGGAGAACGACACGGACAAGATCGATCAGCCGGCCCGCAGAAATCCCACGACCGGCGACGCTGCCGACGAGCAGAGTGACGATGTCATGCCGCCGGACGAGGACGAGGACAGCGACCAACCCCAATAAAGAGTCGAGGTCGCGCGTTTCGCGTGCGGGCTCAAGTCAGTTTCGCGGCGCGAACCGGAAAAGTTCCGGTCCGCGCCGATCTTTTTGTCGGAACAGCGCTCCCCGCA
>Ga0105247_10002996_pt1 | contig 11197 bp, 7 predicted proteins | sample KBSS24metaG_FD_81519 | JGI IMG/M metagenome (GOLD analysis project Ga0105247, IMG submission 81519) | Switchgrass rhizosphere microbial communities from Kellogg Biological Station, Michigan, USA - KBS S2-4 metaG | ecosystem: Host-associated > Plants > Roots > Rhizosphere > Soil | place...
AGCGACCTCCGCCCTGGTTACCGCCACCGCGACCAAAGCCGCCGCCGCCACGATTGCCGCCGTAGCCGCCGCCACCGCCGCGATTACCGCCAAAGCCACGTCCACCACCGCCGCCGCTACGATTTTCGCGGGGCTTGGCTTCATTGACTTTCAACGCACGACCAGCAACTTCTTTTCCGTTGAACTGTTCAATCGCTGCGGCCGCTTCGTCTTCCGTAGACATTTCGACGAAGGCGAAACCTTTCGACCGTCCAGTGTCGCGATCTTCGATGAGCTGCGCTGATTCAACTGTTCCGGCCTGAGCAAATAGTTGCTGAAGATCGTTACTGGTAGTTTGGTAAGCGAGGTTTCCAACATAGAGTTTTTTTGACATAGAGATATACCTTTCCTTATTTAGGAATGAAAAGAAGCTGCGAATCAGATTTGGCTTCGGCGAACGGTAGCGTTCGAAGGATCAGGTTCGGATGCTCACTAGAGCGGCTTCGATGTGTGTGAAACAAGCCTGCTCTCGAACTATCCAAACGTCCAGCGCTGCTTGTTTTTTGCGCGGGAGCGCATCACCGTCGATGCGCGAGAGAAGGGTTAACGGGGTCTATGATGCCTTATATACAAGGCAAGTTGCAAGCTCACTGGACTGCCGGCACTGTCTCAGGTTGAAATTTGGATGAATAACGCCGAAGGCGTTCGCTAATTGTAGCCCAGGGTTCGAAGCGAAGCGAGAACCCTGGGTACACCAAAAAATGTGAATAAACCCTGAAAGGGTTCGCCCACCTCGGAACCCTTTCAGGGTTCAAGGCCTCTTTATTCTTCGATCCCAGGGTTGTCGCTGGCGCTCCAACCCTGGGCTCAAATTAGCGAACGCCTTCGGCGTAATTTGGATCTATGGTTCTTATTTTGTCCGTTCAAACTCGCCGCGCAACTCAATCGCCTTACCGTCTGGCTTGATGAAAGTGAACTCGACGATATGCTTGTTTGGGTCAACTACGGTGAACACCATGCGCTTCACCAATCCTCCCTTGGTGCTGCCGGCGACGTCGAGAAAGTTGAACTCGCTCACCTTTCCATCCGGCGATAACTTGCCTTCAAAGCGAGCCCGATTTCCGCCATCACAATAATGGGTCGCGAGCAAACGATCGCCTTCTACGTAGAACATGGTGATCTCATGGTTTGGCGGGCGCCCTCCATCTGTAGTCGCCTCATGCAGAATTGCAGTACCACTGGAGGCGAGGCGAATCGTGACGTCGATGGGAATGCCCATAATCGTACCGTGCCACGAACCCGCCAGGGTTTTCATTTGGTCGAACGTCTTCTGCGCGTCCGATTGTGCCGCGGTGTTATTTGGGGGCGACGTCGTCTGGGCCACAGACGTTGCGCGCCCCATTACTACCACGAGGCAAATCAGGAGTGCCGGCAGAATTTTAGTTTGCATTGTTCCGTCCTTTCGGTCTGAGTGACAACTTTCCCAATCCGTACTCGAGAGCGTATGGTCTTTGAACTTCTAAGTCTCCACAGTCTGTAATTAGATTGTAAAAAGTTGTACCGAGCCGAGCTGAAGGAACTAACATTTTACTTTTCCAGTATCACCAGCGGCGCGCCTTTGTCCTTAACCATGGATACAAGGAATTTTGCCGGCTTTGTCCTACTCGCGTTCCGACTAACGACGTGAACATCGTTGGGACCTTCATAGAAGGTCTGGCCTGGCGTGAGCGTTACTTCTTTTCCGCCCTTCACCTGCATCACGACGGACCCCTCAAGTACATAAACAGACACATGCGCATTGTGGCGGTGGACAGGGCTCGAAAAGCCTGGCGGAAAGTCTACGGTGTACATTAAGGCCTCCTTGCCGGAGCATTCTGCCAGATCAGTCGACGTGAGCTGTGTGATAGTCTCCTGTGGCTGGCTAGCCTCCTGCGCCACCAGCGTGCTGGTTATGGTCAAAATGCTGGTTAGGAGAAATACCAGCATCAATATTGGTTTTGCGTCCGTCATGACGGTTTTCATAATTGGTGCTTCCTTTCGACCGAGGCATTTCGAAGCTGACTGCAGTTCATCTACGCTGAATGGGAAGTTCTTGCGATTTGCCAGAAGCAATGCCCCTCCGACTCCCGTCAAGACGGCAAAATTCAGCGGCGCCTTAACTCCTAATGCAAGCGTCATTGCCGCCCCGAACGTTATTAAAAGAAATCCACTTAACAGCGCGGCGACGCGTGTGTGCCAGCCGGCGAGGAGAAGAAGACCGAGGAGAATTTCCGCGCTAGTGGCGATGACCCCGAGCGGCGGGATTAGCTCCGCCGGCACAAACCAATTGAGGAGCTGCGTGTATTCCAGGAACCGTGAGAAATTCCCCCACTCGACATTCGGTTGCCCAAATGTTCCCCACAGACCGAGCCTGTCCGCCACGGCCGAAAGAAAACCTAGTCCAAGTCCAAATCGCAAAACGACCGAGCTTACGCCGCTCCATCTTTGAGACATTGTCTGGTGTTCAATAAATGTTTCTACTCGATTCATGTGTGCCTTCCTTTCTCTTGCCCTCATTGTTCCACTGTCACTCTCAGTGCAGACTATAGGAAGTTCTCGATGTGCGCGGTTCCAAAGCACCGGCTCTGTGCCAATCTTCCGGTTAATTAATTGCCGCGAGAGTTTGTTTCCTGGTATGCCATGTCACTCCCAAGCAACAGGCCGCTGTTTCCCGCAAGTAACCGAAAGACCCCTCACGAACTTTTTTGCAATGTAATTAAAACGTTGGAAAGACTATTGAGCAGGAAGAATCATTGAGTACTGGCGTAAATATCATTCGCGAGAACCGTTCACAGCGATTCCTGGAAATCCAACCTACATTAGCCAGCACATCAGGGCAGTGGGGAGGCATTGCCATGGAGTCCTTCAACATGCCAGCGGCATTCTTACCTCGACACGAACATCCCGAACATTTTTTGCAATTGGTTGTAAATGGAAGCGTTGAGTATGAGGTAACAACGAAGGGTCGAACTCTACGGTTTACTTCACGCCCAGGCACGATGTTTCTGTTGCCTCAGGGCACTGTAGATGAGGTGAACTGGACCATGCCCACGCAGCGCCTGGCGGTGGCGATCCACCCACGACTGCTTTCTAAGGCATTAGACGAGACTGCTGGCGGGGACATTGAATTGACCGAACATTGGGATCTCTTCGACCCACACATCTCGGCGTTGTTGCTGGAAATGAAGGCCGACCTTGATGATGGTTTACCGGTTGGGACCATGTACGGAGAATCACTAGCAAATGCACTCGCGGTTTATCTGGTAAAGCGTTATGCCGTGCATACTCGAACGCCTGTTATTTACAAGGGCGGTCTACCTCGTTTACGTCTGAAGCGTGTGCTTGACTATATCGCTGATAACCTGGATGAGGATCTCAGTTTGTCACAACTCGCCGGCATCGCCGGCATGAGCGCACATTACTTTTCGGAAATGTTCAAGCAAAGTACCGGTAGCACGCCGCATAATTATGTCTTGATCAAGAGGATCGAATATGCCAAGCATCACCTTCGTAACCCCAAGCGCAGCATCATTGACGTAGGACTCGAGTCAGGATTTCCCAACCCGAGCCATTTCGCTCGTGTATTTCGAAAGCTCGTCGGCACTAGTCCATCGAGCTTCCAAAGAGACAGTTAACGTCTGCCGCCGAAAACATACCCGACGTTGATCGTGGCGCGAAAAGTGGGTTCTCGGCCCAACCGGAGTTCGGGTGATACGAATAGTCTTTTTGTCAAAAATATTTTCACCCCGCCGCCGGCGCTTGCGGTCCATGTAGTAAAAACAATCTCACGAACGCTCGGCGCACCAGTCACGAAGTCGCTGCGAAAAACTCTGCCTCTGTTGTGAAGAACACCGGCGCCGGCTATGCCGTAAGCAACGAGGCGTTTTCTTGGATCGGTGAAATCGTAAGCAACGTTCATCTGCACGAGATTGTCCTGATCGTTTTCCGAGCGGCGCAGGTATAAATACTCAGGCTCAATACTAAACCGCTTCGTCACATAGACACGCACAGCGCCCCCAACAAGTTTGTGTTCCAGGTCTTCATCAAAGATGGCGCTACCGAATATGACCTTGCCTTCAACCTTAGGCCGCGTTAGTTGCCGGCTCTGTTGTGCGAAGAGGGGAGTAGCGCAAGACACAAGGAATAAACCAACCGCCAACACGTATTTCCCTGCGGTCCAATGGTCCAACGATTTTGAAAAGATCATTGTGTTCGCTCCTGCCGAAAGATAAACGCGTGCTGGTTTGGGCAAACGGCATACCTTCAGGAATTGCGAGTAAAAAGTGAGAACGACGCCGGCTTCAGATCGTTGGCTGGTAGTAAAGGTACTCCAATAGAAAGAAGAAGCTGGCTCTGGTGGTGTTGGACCAGGGTGGGGACAGCCATGCTTCTGTTGATCGCCGCTGAAGACCTACAACTATTATGCGATCTGACCTTGAAACGTTAGATGAAACAGAAACGAAAACTTCCGCATAGTTAATAGGTGTGAGAAACCGTCTACGCATTGACAATTGTAGATAAGGGGAATAGTGTGCCGACCAGCAATAGTTCGCCTTCTATCTCACTCCGAATTGACCTTCTTGTTGCCTACTGCTGTGAGTTAGCCCTGAGGTCCCCCTTAATTTCATTCTCACACCGGTTCTTGCTCGATTGGAGCCCGTCATGACTTCAGATCACTTCTTTAGCGACGATGTCTTTATCAGCTATCGCCATCTGGACAATGAACTGCTCGACGAAAACGAAAAGGGCTGGATAGACAACTTCCACGAAAGATTCGAGAGCGTTTTGGCCGAGGCGCTGGGTTACGAGCCTTCGATATGGCGCGACCCGAGGCTACCGGGGAATGTCTACTTCGCCGATGTGTTGGAAGAACGAATCAAGAGTACGGCAGTAGTTATCTCGATTCTCTCACCAGGCTACCTTCAGTCGGAGTGGTGCATGGGTGAGCTGCGCGAGTTTTGCCGGCTCGCAGAGAAAACCGGTGGCCTGCTCGTTGGTGACAAACTGCGCGTCTTCAAAGTAGTCAAGACGCACATTGATCGCGCGCAGCACCCGCCCGAGTTTCAAAAACAATTGGGATACGAGTTTTATGAAGTTGATAAGACAACGCAGCGACCGGTTGCATTTGGACAGGAGTTGGGACGATACCGCGATCAAAGATATTGGAGCAAACTCGACGACCTCGCGTGGGACGTCAAACAAGTTCTCTCAAACATTAACCCGCGCGTCACGACTCCAGCATCAGTCTCGATCTTCGCCCGCGCTAAAGGCACTGTTTATCTCGCGCAGACAACCAGGGATCTGACCGGTGAGCGAGATCAAATCAAACGCGAGTTACAGAATCGGGGCTACGATATTCTCCCCGCCGGAGAGCTTCCTTTCGTCTCGCCGAACTACGAGGAGGCCGTGCGCGAGTGTGTAAGCCAGGCGAAGCTTTCGGTGCACCTTATCGGCGGGAGTTACGGCATCGTTCCTGAAGGAGCGTGCAGTCGTTCAGTCGTTCGCCTGCAAAATGAAATTGCCGCGGAACGTAATCGTGACGAGGCATTTTCAAGACTGTTATGGATGCCAATCGGGCTAACGCCGCAGGAGGAAGTGCAGGCGCAATTCATCGAGCATTTGCGGACCGACGCCGCGACACAGCGGGGAGCTGAGCTTTTACAAACACCGCTCGAAGAACTCAAGAATGTTATCCAGTTGCGCCTAAGCAGCAACGGCCGTGAACTCAAACCCGAACCATGCGGTGAGACTCCCGCAAAAATCTATCTAATTTTTGACAAGCGCGATCTGGAAGGCGTTGTCGCCTTAAACGATTACCTCTCCCTGAACAAACATTATCAAGTACTGCTGCCACTCTTAGACGATGAAGGCCTCAATGATTCCGAAGGATTTGAAATTCACAAGGAGAATCTGGCGCAGTGTGACGCGGTGCTGATCTACTACGGGAACGCCAATCAACTTTGGTTTGAGTACAAGCGACGCGACTTGAAAAAGATCGTGGGCCTCGACCGCAAGAGCCTGCTTGCGGCGGAAGCAGTCTATGTTGCCTCACCCAAAACCGCCCACAAGCAACTGTTTAATAGCCCTGACACGTTGGTGATAAAAAACTTCGAAGCCTTCTCGCCCGCAGTTCTGGAGTCCTTCGTCGCCCGTGTCCAAACTGCCGTGAAAGGAGCAGACCATGCAAGAAATTGATCGCACAGCCAATCCTTTCCCGGGCCTCAGACCTTTTGAATCAACGGAGACGCACCTTTTCTTCGGGCGCGACGGCCAAAGCGAAGAACTGCTCAGGCGTTTGAAGCGGACACGCTTTCTCGCAGTCGTTGGCACGTCCGGCAGTGGGAAGTCTTCGCTGGTGCGCGCTGGACTGCTTCCCGCTTTGCAGGGCGGATTGATGGCGAGCGCAGGTTCTGACTGGCGCATCGCCATCCTTCGTCCCGGCAGCGATCCCATCGGCAATCTGGCGCGTGCTTTAACTTCCTCGGCGGTGTTGGGCTCACGCGCCGAGAAGGATGCCGGCATGCAAGCTGTCCTGGCCGAGACAACTCTCAGGCGCAGCAGTCTCGGCCTGGTTGAGTTGGTTAGCCGGGCGCGCACGAAACTCGATCAGCATGGGCAGCCGCTGCTTCAGGACTACGAGAATCTACTCGTCGTCGTGGATCAATTCGAAGAGTTGTTTCGTTTCAAGCAACTGATTGAAAACGAAAACTCAACTGAAGACGCGGCCGCTTTCGTCAAGCTACTGCTCGAAGCAGTAGGACAAAAGGCAGAGAAAATCTACGTCGTGCTGACGATGCGCTCTGACTTTCTCGGCGACTGCTCGCAGTTCTGGGAATTACCGGAGGCGATTAATAACGGCCAGTACCTGATTCCACGCATGACCCGCGACGAGCGACGCGAAGCCATCAGCGGGCCCGTGGCCGTGGGGCAAGGCGCGATTAGTGAGCCGCTCGTCAATCAACTGCTGAATGATGTCGGAGATAATCCCGATCAACTTCCGATTCTTCAGCACGCGCTGATGCGCACCTGGGACTACTGGCTGGATCACCGGCGCAATGGCAATCCGATAGATATTCCAGACTACAACGCAATCGGCGGCATGGCTGAAGCACTCTCAAGACACGCCGACGAAGCCTATGCAGAACTGAATGACAGCCAGAAAGTGATCGCTGAAAAACTGTTTAAGGGACTGACCGAAAAGGGCACTGATAACCGTGAGATACGCCGCCCGATGGAAGTCGGGGAGATTTGTGATCTGACCGGTGCTGATGAAGCGGCGGTGATCGCGGTTGTTGAAGTATTTCGGCGCGAGGGCAGATCGTTTCTTATGCCACCGCCAACTGACGCGCTAACGGGAGCGCCTATTCCGTTAAATCGCGAGTCGCTGATCGACATCTCGCACGAGAGTTTGATACGCAACTGGGAACGGTTGAAAAAGTGGACCGAGGAAGAGGCACAGTCGTCGCGTATATACAAACGACTGGCCGAAACCGCCATGCGCCACCAGGCAGGAGAGGAAGCTCTGTTGATAGACCCGGCGCTACAGGGAGCGTTCGATTGGCGCGGGAAAAATAAACCGAATCCTGTTTGGGCTCGACGCTACCATCCAGAGTTTGAAACAGCAATGCGTTTCCTCGACCAGAGCGTTGCTGCGCGAGATGTTGAATCACAGGAGCGAGAACGGCGGCGCAAAAGAGAGGTGAAATATACGCGCTCAAAGTGGGTACTGCTTATTCTGGGCTTGGCATTTACTCTCTCGCTTGCCGCCCTTACCTATTCAAGCTCGAGATTGTTTCAAGCTAAAGCGGCATTGAGTGAGGCAACTGAGACGCGCAACGAGGCGCTCGTGTGGGGCGAGCAAGCGAAAGCACAAGCAGACGCCGCCGAAAAGAAAGCCCACGATGCCAACATCGAGTCAACACAGGCAAAGCGCGAGACAAAGATAGCTGAACTTGCCCAGAAGATTGCATTGAAGGAGAAGCAAGAAGCTGAGAAGGCCAAGGCTCAAGCGGTGCGTCAAAAGCAGGAAGCACTTGTGCAAGAGAAAAAGGCAAAGGAAGCACAACAGAAAAGTGATCATCTCCTCTACTCCGCGGACATCACCCTCGCGCAACAGGCCTATGACTCCAGCAACACTCAACGTGTCGAAGAACTGCTCAAAGAGGCTTTGAATATTACAGCGGGAAACACTCGGGGCTTTGAATGGCGTTACCTCTGGCATTTGCTCGACAGCGAGAAATCGTCGCGAAAGGCGCCGGGCAAGGGCCTTCTTATGAGCGTTACCTCACCTGACGGAAAGATGCTCGCAATAGGAGCCGGTGGGAAAGTCATACTGCGAGACCTTGTCGCCAAAAAAGAGAGACCGGTCCCTGTACCGGAGGAGTTTTCAGTCGGTTCACTTGCGATTTCGCCCGACGCAAAGAAGTTGGCGGTTGGCCACTCGTCAAGTAGGGGAGAGGCCACCATCCTACTTTATGACACTGAAACACTTGAGCCGCTGAAACCAATTCGCTCATTCGACGCCGCCGGCCCCAACGTCGTCGTCTTCTCATCCGATAGCGAGCGGCTCATTGTTGGTGAGAGCAGTGGCTCGGTAAGTATCTGGGATCTCAAGTTAGGAAAGTTGAAAGAACTTCCCGCCAGCGGAACAGTCTTCCTTGATGTCTCGCGTGGTGGGAAGGAGATGATTGCCGCCGGTTCAATAAATGACGAGGCAAAGACATTTCCAGTTCTACTGTGGGAAATGTCGTCCCTGGAAAAAGCGCCGAAGGAACTATTGGGTCACGAACGTAAAATCAGCTCCGTAGCCTTCTCGCCAGATGGTTCAGTGCTCGCCACCGGCAGCATGGACAAGACTGTCAGGTTGTGGGATCCAAAAACTGGCGCCTCTGTAAGAGTATTGAGTTTCGGCCGTGGCGTATTGTCGCTGGCGTTCTCGCGCAGGGGCCGCTTTCTCGCAATAGGTTTCGAGGATGGCTCGATAAAGCTGTACGACGCCGGCGCGAATTTAGAGGGCCCCACGCTAATCGGGCATCACGAAGCCGTTACCTGTTTGTCCTTTGCTACGGGCAGACTTCTCTTTAGCAGCGACAACAAGATGTCGTCTCGGCCCGAAGACTTAGATCTTTTGTTCGAGACCAGCGACGAGACCACGGTCAAGGAGTGGGATGTCGCTATGCTGACACGCGAACAAGGCACCTTTAGTGTCGACACTGGAGGCAGAGCAATTACAGACCAGCTCATGCCCTCTCATGACGGAGAAATCCTCGTCGGACGCGTTGGCCCAAATAGGAGGCTATTCAACGCAGAGACGAATAAACAGATCGAATTGCCTATGGACCAAAACGTCGAAATCCTCGCTTTCTCACCTGACGGCAAGCTAATCGCCACCGCTGAGAGAGACGGCGCTGGTAAAGAAGTTATCGTGATCCGGGATGCTTCCAACAAAAATCCGATCAGAGCGCCCATAGAAGCTGAAAATGAAGTGTCTTGCCTCGTCTTTTCAACAGACAATAAATTCCTCGCCACATGCATTGGGGATGACGCGATAAAAATATGGAATATAGCTTCAGCGAAGCTCGTATCCACGATACCCCAGGGGAGCTCTGTTCTGTTGGGACTATCTTTCCTGTCTGATGACAGCTTCCGAGTCTGCTATAAAAATGGATTGGTTGAGTTCTGGAACATCAAACAAGCAAAACCAGTATCTCAGGTTCAACTTTCGTGGCGAAGAAGCGATGGTACGATGGACAAGGCTGAGACCTTTGCCATCTCACCTGATGGTCGCTTTTTAGCCGCCGGCTACAGGGACGGTATGGCCGTTCTTTATAACAGCACCGGAAAACCGATAGCGGCTTTCAAGAGTAAGGCCGAGAATGCCCGGGCCATCGCCTTCTCGACCAATGGCAGGTTACTTGCCACTGGCGGCTTCGACGGGACACTGAAACTCTGGGACACGGATACTCACCGGGAATTACTCACGCTTAGAGGAACTCCTTATTCAGTACTTTCGATCGCCTTTTCTCATGACGGAACAAAGTTAGCCAGTCTTGATGCCTACATGAATCTGCGCGTGTGGCATGCGCCTATCGACGCTGGCGCGTCCCCTGAGGCAAAACGGGTCGCGACCGAGAGCATTAGTGGCCCGTGATTGACTACGTTCGGAGGAAGGGCCGATAGAACTGCCCGGTTTTTGCAGCCGTAAGAAATCATTGTAGGGGCGGCCCTCCGTGGCCGCCCGTTCCACAACAACACACATCCCGAAGAACGGGCGGCCACGGAGGGCCGCCCCTACAATTGCGCTATTGGACCACCTTATTCGGTGAGGTAGCCAGACTCAAGGCCGGCCAAAGATATCGCCAAGAATGTTGCCGAAGCCGCCATTATTCCTGCGGTAGCCGCCGTTGTTGTTGTAACCGCCATACTGGCGAAAACCTTCCGCATAGCCCCGCACAAATCCATTTCTGAATTGCTGCGAGCGAGCGTCCTGGTAGTAGTGCGAACGTTGCGGGTTATAGCTCTGGCCGCGACGCGCATCACTCGATCCAGTGCTCACGCCGGCCTGGTATCCCTGGTTCAGCTCAATCTGAGCGCCGTTGTTGTAACCACCATAGTTCCCGTAACGGCCATTGCGATCGTAGCGGTCGTTACGATCGTAACGATCATCACGGCGACCGCGATACCGGTCGTCGTTACGATTCCGTCGCCAATCTCGATCCTGCTGATTGCGATCATCACGACGCCATCGACCGTTACTGCGATCCTGCGCTTGTGCAGTTGTGCTGGCAATCATCCCAATTCCAAACACTAATGATAAAGCTAAGATTGCTCCCCCGATTTTGTTCCTGTATCCGATTATTCTCATTTGTTAGTGTCTCCTCGGGTGTCAGAGATGGCAAGGTCCATACCACCCTCCAGAACCCCTGAATCAGACTGTTATAAAGGAGTTATAAGTGTTGTGGGATAAAGCGCTGTGCTCAATTGGTATATTGATCACTCATATGAGTCCGAAAACAAGTTGAATATCGGTATGCACGCCCGGCGACATCACCCGCTCGATGTTAGCCCAAAGTAGTAATGTCACCTTTCTCCAAAGTTGAAATGTCACCTTTTGTGGTACTGAAGCTAGAACTTCAGCATGAAAGGTGCGGAGCAGGTGGAGTCCCTACTACGAATGAGC
>Ga0105247_10002999_pt1 | contig 11188 bp, 8 predicted proteins | sample KBSS24metaG_FD_81519 | JGI IMG/M metagenome (GOLD analysis project Ga0105247, IMG submission 81519) | Switchgrass rhizosphere microbial communities from Kellogg Biological Station, Michigan, USA - KBS S2-4 metaG | ecosystem: Host-associated > Plants > Roots > Rhizosphere > Soil | place...
CCGCGACCAGCTCGGCCAGCGGCGCCCCCAGCCGACGCCGTAAGCGACGCAACTCCCCCGCGAGCCGGGACAGTCGCGCGTACCCGTCGGGTGAGAACCGGTTCGCCGGCCCAAGATCATCGAGCGCCTCGACGAGCGAGAGCGGCTCACTGTCGCTCCCGGATGCGCCCTCCAGCGGCCGGACCAGGTAACTCGCCCGCGAGCGCAGGGCGGCGAGGTCGCGGGGCCCGATGCGCCAGCGCGGACCGGTGAGCAGGCGGGCCAGCGCACCGGACGGTTTGTAGTCACCCAGCACGCGCAGCGTGGCGACCACGTCCACGACCTCGGGGGTGGTGAGCAGCCCGCCGAGGCCGACGATCTCGGCCTCGAGCCCGGCCGCGATGAGCGCGTCGTAGAGGATCGGCATCTGCGACCTGCGCCGGACGAGCACTGCGGCGGTGCGCGAGCCGGGCTCCAGCCCGTCCCAGGCGTGCTTGATCCTGGCGGCGACCCAGGTGGCCTCGTCGTCGACCCGCTCGTGGAAGGCGGCCTCCACCAGACCGGGTCCGGCATCGGGGCGCGCCTTCAGCTCGACCAGGTCGGGGTTGGACGCGCGCAGCGAGGCGGAGACCTCGTTGGCCACGGTCAGGATCGCCTCGTCGTTGCGCCAGCTGGTGGCGAGCGGGTAGACGGTCGCGTCCGTCCCGTCCGTGCGCCGGAAGGTGCGGGCGAACGCGGACATGTTCACCGAGCTCGCGCCGCGCCACCCGTAGATCGACTGGAACGGGTCGCCAACGGCCGTCACCGGATGAGCGTCACCGTACAGCCCCCGCAGCATCTCGATCTGGGCGTGGCCGGTGTCCTGGTACTCGTCCAGCAGCACGGCGCGATACCGGTCGCGCTCGGCGGCGGCGACGTCCGGCAGGGCTGCGAGCTCGGCCGCGACGCGCATCTGGTCACCGAAGTCGACGACCCCGATCTCGCGCTTCAACTCGCCGAACCGCTCCACCAGATCGACGAGCTCCTGCCGCGCCTCCAGGGCCTCGACGTAGGTGCGTGCCCCGGTCGGGACGTCGCTGCGTACGCGCGGCCCGAGGGGCAGGGAGAAGAAGTGGTCCCAGGCCGCGTGCCCGTCCTCGCGCACGCGCTGGGGGGTGACGAGGTGATCGGCGAGCTGCCCGGAGAGGGCGAGCGTCCAGACCACGGGCGAGGAGATGACCCGAAAGGTCAGCAGCGGGTCCGGCCACTCGCGCACCACCCGGTCGGCGAGCTGCCACGCCACAGCCGGCGACAGCAGCCGGGCGTCCGGCTCCTGCCCGACGCGCAGCGCCTGCTCGCTGACCAGCCGCCCGGCGTACGCGGCGTAGGTGAGGACGGTCGGCTCCTGGCCCTGCAGCAGCGCGTTGAGCTCGGGGTCGTGGTGCTCGATCGCGCGGCGCAGCTGGGCCAGGCGTTTGCGGATCCGCAGGCCCAACTCGGCCGCGGCCTTGCGGGTGAACGTCAGGCCCAGCACCTGGTCGGGCTCGACGAGGCGGTTAGCGATGAGCCAGACGACGCGGGCGGCCATCGTCTCGGTCTTGCCGGCGCCAGCCCCGGCGATCACGGCGGCGGGCTCCAGCGGCGCCTCGATCACCTGCGCCTGCTCGGGCGTCGGCTGGTGCTGGCCCAGCCGCCTGGCCAACTCCGCGGCGGAGAACCTGGTCATGTGACCTGCCTGCCCTCGGGTCGCAGCGGGCAGCAGCGCTTGACGTCGCAGATCTCGCAGCGGCTGTTCTTCTTGGCGACGAACCGCGCGCCGCGCAGGGCGGTGACGACCTGCCGCAGCTGAGCGGCCGCCCACTGCGGGTCGTCGGCGGCAGCGAGCGGTACCTGCCGCTGTTCCGGATCCTTGCCGGAGCTGCCGAGCTGGACGAGCATCGCCCCGCCCGACACCGAGCCGTGCTCGGGGAAGGCTCCTGCCTCGATGGCCACCTGGTACGCACCGAGCTGGGCATGCTGCTGCAGGTCGTCGGCCGACGGCTTGCTCTTGCCGGTCTTGAGGTCGATGACGACGAGACGGCCCTGCGCGTCCTGCTCGAGGCGGTCGACCCGACCGGCCAGGGTGGCTCCCTCGACCTGCACCTCGAAGCCGATCTCGTTACCGACCCTGGTCAGTTCGGCGCGGCTCTCACGCAGCCAGGAGGCCAGCTTGTCGAGCATCCCCGCGGCCCGTCCGCGCTCGTTCATCGCGAACCAGGAGGCACCGAAGTCGACTTCCCCGATGCGCTCGTCCAGCGCGGCGGTCAGCTCGTCCAGGCTCGCGTCGTCCGGCGCGGTGGCGGCGATGTCGTGGATCAGCGTGCCGAGGCTAGCTGCCACGCGGTCGTCGTCACGGACGCCGACCTCGGCCATCAGAGCACGCAGTTCGCAGTCCAGGAACGCCTCGACGCGGGACGGGCTGATGCGCACCACCTCGTCCTCGGCGCGCACCGGCTCGGTGGTCGACAACGGAGCGAGCCCCCACCACTGCTCCGGCGCGGCCCCGGGGACGCCTGCCTCGGCGAGCGTCGCGAGTTCGCGCGCAGCAGCCTCCCGGGCGACCGCGGTCTCGTCCGCGGAACACACGACGGCACGTAGCTCAGCCACCAGCCCGGGCAGGTGCGCAGCACGGGGCAGCGAGGTGAGCGGGCGGACGTCGTCGGCGCCGACCGGGTCCAGCTCGTCGAGGAAGCGGGACGGCTGCTCCTCGTCCCCGGACACCGCGGTAACGATCAGGCGCTGCCGCGCGCGGGTGGCGGCGACGTAGAACAGTCTGCGTTCCTCGGCGAGCTGGCGAGCCGAGGACATTGGTAGAGCCTCGGCCAGCTGTCGCGCCGAGGAGCTGGTCTCGGCCGCGTAGACGCCACCGGCGACGTCGACGAGTTGCTCGGTGCCCAGCAGGGAGCCGCGGCGGCGCAGGTCCGGCCACGTCCCTTCCTGCACGCCGGCGACGGCGACCAGGTCCCACTCCAGTCCCTTGCTGGCGTGCGCGGTCAGGATCGCCACGCCGTCGCTCGTCCGGCCGGAGCGCGAGAAGACGTCACCGGGCAACTGCTGGGCGGAGAGGTGTTCGAGGAACCCAGACGGCTTGACGTGCGGCAACCGGTCGACGAAGTTGGCCGCCTCGTCGAAGAGCTGGACGACCGAATCCAGGTCCCGGTCGGCAGCTGCGCCGGCGGTCTCCCCGCGGGCACTGGCGCGCTCCCAGCGCGGGCCGAGTTCGCTGGCACGCCAGGCGGCCCAGAGCACGCTCTCGGCGTTGGCCCCGGGATCATCCGCTGCAGCCTTGGCTGCGCTGAGCGTCCTCGCGACCCGTTGCACCGGCCTGCGGACGTACTCCGGCAGGACGTCCGCGCCGAGCGCGTCCTGCACCACGGGAGCCAGCCGGGCAGCCTCGTCGGGGAACTGCTGGTGCAGCACGCGACGGAGCCGACGCAGATGCAGCGAGTCGCCGCCGCCGATCGGGCCGGTGAGCAACTCCTCGGCGAGGTCCTCAGTCAGCGGCGTGCCGGTCGCGTGGCCCAGGATCGCGAGCAGCAGGCGCACGGGCGGCTGTTCGGCCAGCGGGATGTCGTCGCCGCGGACGGCGATCGGAACGCCCGCGGTGATCATGGCGCGCCGCAGCGTGCCGAGCGTCATCGAGGTGGAGCGGACGAGGACGGCCATGCGCGACCACGGCATTCCGCCGAGGGCGGCGCGGCGCAGCTTCGTCGCCAGGTAGGCGGCCTCGTCGCTGGCGCTGCGGAACACCGCCACCTCGACGTCGCCCGGGTTCGTGCCTTCGGCGGGGACGAGCGCGCGCTGCTCGGCCCGTCCCGGCAGCCGGTTCGCGACCCGCCGGGTGGCCTCGAGCAGCACCGCCCCGGAACGCCGGCAGGTGTGCAAGGCCACCACCGGCACCTGCTCGCCACCACCGAACCGGGCATCGACCTCGGCGATGGCCCGCTCGTCCGCGCCACGGAACGCGTAGATGGACTGGTCCGGGTCGCCGACGAGGATCAGCTCGTCCGCCCCGGACGCGATCAGCCGCAGCAGCTCGGCCTGGGCGGGATCGGTGTCCTGGTACTCGTCGACGTAGATGCGCCGGCGCCGGGCCCGCTCGGCGGCCAGCAGCTGCGGGTTCTGGTCCAGTTCGTTGAGGGCGGAGCGGATCAGCTCGGCCGGGTCGTAGCCGCCGGGATCGCGCAGCGCCGTAACGCCCTCGTACTCCTGCAGGAAGTCGGCGGCGGCCAGCCAATCGTCCCGCCCCGTCTGTTCGGCTAGTTCGCGCAGGGTCTGCGAGTTCTGCCCGCGCTCGACGGCCCGCATCAGGAAGTCGCGCAGTTCGCCGGCGAAGCCGACGGTGTGCAGGGCCGGACGGAGCGCGGCCGGCCACCTCTCCGGCGCGCGCCCGTCCAGCAACTGCCGGATCACCACATCCTGTTCAGCCCCTCCGAGCAGGCGCGGTGCCGGGTCGTGCCGTTGCGCTGCCGCGATGCGCAGCAGCCCGAACGCGTAGGAGTGCAACGTACGGGCAATCGGCTCGCGTGTCGTCCGCGCGAGGCGCGACGTTATGCGCTCCCTCAGCTCACCGGCGGCCTTGCGGCTGAAGGTGAGCACGAGGATCTGCTCCACGGGGACCCCGGACCCGACCCGCGCAACCGCCGTCTCGACCAGGGTCGTCGTCTTGCCGGTGCCCGGCCCGGCCAGCACCAGCAGTGGGCCCCCGGCGTGCTCGACCACCCGCCGCTGCGCCTCGTCCAGCACCTGAGGCGGTGGGACGGGCCGCTCGCGGCGGACGAGGCGATAGCCGGGGTTGGTCACGGCAACGATGCAACCACGCCGGTGCGACAGTTCTCGCTAGGGTCACGGCATGACGGACGTACCGCTGACGCGGTGGGAGCTCGGCGGCGCGAGCACGACGGGGTTCGCGGACCGGTTCGCCGCGCTGATCGAGCAGGGCCAGGACATCGACGGTGAGGCACGACTCGCGGATGCTCTCGTCGAGCGCGGTGCGCGGATCCTGGACGCCGGCGCCGGGTTCGGGCGCGTGGGCGCGGCCCTGCAGGCACGGGGTCACCGCGTTATCGCCGCCGAGAAGGACCCATCACTCGTCGGCGAATCGCGCCGCCGCTACCCCGACCTCACGATGGTCCAGGCGGACATCCTCGAGCTGACTGCGGATCGGCTCGACGGCGGCGGGTTCGACCTGATCATGGTGGTCGGCAACGTCCTCGTCCTGCTGGCTCCTGACACCGAGCGACGCGTCCTGTCGACGCTGTCCGGCCTGCTGGCCGTCAACGGCCGCATCCTCGCCGGCTTCCAGCTCAAGGGCGGGCACGGCAACTCGCGTCCGTACCCCTTCGAGGAGTTCGAGGCGGACGCGGCGAGCGCAGGGCTGAGGGTGCAGCACCGCTTCGGCACCTACCAACTCGGTGCCCCGGTCGATGACTACGCCGTCGTGGTGCTCACGCCGTCCCACCGGTAATTTTCCAGATCGACCTTGTCGCCGATGAACCGCACTCCTTCGCCGAGCAGCAGTTGCCGCTGCTCGGTGTAGAGGTGCTCGGCGAGGGAGCCGTCAGAGCGCAGGACGCGGTGCCAAGGCACCGTCCCGCCTCCCCCACCGGCTACGCCCTCATTGGCGGGGGTACCCCCACTCACCGACAGGACTCGCCCGACGTGCCGGACGGCCCGGGTGCCGACCAGTTCGGCAACGTCGCCGTAGGTCAGGACGAATCCAGGCGGGATCGATTCGACTGCCCCGAGAATGCGCTGCGCCAGATCGGAACTCACGCACCCCAGTCTGGGCCACGCCGCCGGCCCAGCCCTCTTCGGACGCTCAATACTCCACTCCCATCACGAAGTGCGCCGGGCGGCGGTCTCCGCTCCGATGGCCAGCGCGACCGCGGCCACGAGGGCGCGCCGGTGCTGGGACAGCCAGACCTGCGGGGCACGGCGGTGGGCGCGCGAGTCGAACACACCGTGCGGCCCGTAGTCGCGTCCCTGCTCGCCGTCCGCCGGCTCCCACAGGTTGGCGGGGGTCTGCGGATCGTGCGGCTCCTTGGTCTGCTGCGCGCCGAAACCGGTCAGGGCCAGCCAACGGTCGAGCAGTCCCGGAACGACGGCGTTGGCGAGCAGCGTCGCCACGGTCGAGGCGCCGACCCAGTACTCGCGACGCCCGGGACGAACGGCCGCGTGGAATACAGCGCGGGCCGCGACCTCGGGCTGGTAGATCGGCGGCACCGGCTGCGGATGGCGCGGTAGCCGGGAGAGCACCCACGAGAACTGTGGGGTGTTGACGGCGGGCAACTGGACCATCGTCACCTGCACCCCGCTGTGTTCGTGAAGAAGTTCGCAGCGCAACGACTCGGTGAAGCCCTGGACGGCGTGCTTGGCGCCGCAGTACGCCGACTGCAGCGGAATGCCCCGGTAGGCCAGGGCGGAACCGACCTGCACGATCGCGCCGCGGTCGCGCGGACGCATGTGTCGCAGCGCCGCCATCGTCCCGTGCACGAAGCCCAGGTAGCTGACCTCGGTCGCGCGCCGGTACTCGTCCGCCGTCGTGTCCTCGAAGCGGGCGAAGATCGAACTGAAGGCGCAGTTCACCCACACGTCGATGGGACCCAGCTCGGACTCGACGCGCTGCGCGGCGGCGAAGACGGCATCCGCGTCCGCCACATCGAGCGGGAGGACCAAGGCCCGTCCGCCGGCGGCGGCCACCCCGTCGGCGGCGGCCTTCAGCCCTCGTTCCCCACGCGCGATCAGCGCCACCTGCCAACCGCGACGGGCGAACTCTGTCGCCACCGCCCGTCCCACCCCGGCGCTGGCACCCGTCACGACGACCGTCTCTGGCATGCCGCGTGCATACCCGCAGCCGTGCAGCCCTACGCGGGTGGCGGGCTCCAGTGCGGATCGCGACCGGTGAGGCGCAGCAGGCGGTCCAACGGGTCGTCGCCGGCTTGAGGAGGCAGCGGGGCCTTGAACATGCCCGAGCCGGACATGTCGCCCCAGTGGTCGACCTGCTCCAGCGCGAACCCGACCAGGTCGGCGGGCAGCGCGCCGTTGAATCCGATCGCGGCCTGCAGGTCCCACGAATGGATCGTGAGGTCGGTGATCATCTCGCAGATGTAGGCCGGCGCCGGTGTCTGACCGCGGGAGAGTTCGACCTTGCGGTCCAGGACGCCGAGTTCACGGACGGCATCCAGCGAGGCGATCGATGCCTCCGACCATTCCGCGGCGGGGTCGTCCGGATTGTTGCGCGTGCCCGCCACGATCTCCTCGGCCGTCGTGAGGTCGTGGCTGTGCAGCAGCGGCGGGAACCAGCGGTGCTCGTCCACCAGATGGCGGACCAGGTCGGCGACCGTCCACTCGTCATCCGGCGTGGGTGCGCCCCACTGCCTCTCGTCGGCCGCCTCGACACGTTCGCCGAAGACCGCGATGCCCGTCCCGAACAGTTCGATGAGTTCTGCCATGCCGCAGGTCTACCCGGCACAGCGCTCGCCTAATAGGTCGGCAGCGATGGGTCGACTGTGCTGACCCAGCTGAGCACGCCACCCTGGACGTGCACGGCGTCCTTGAAGCCGGCCCGCTTGACCGCCGCGAGGCACTCGGCCGACCGCACACCGGACTTGCAGTACAGGACGATCTGCTTGTCCTGCGGCAGCGTCGAGAGGGCGTCGCCGCGCAGGATCTGGTCCTTCGGGATCAGCGTGGCGCCGGGGATCTTGACGATCTCCCACTCAGCGGGCTCGCGGACGTCCACCAGGAAGATCGGCTTGTCGGAGTTCTGCAGTTCGACCAGTTCGGCCGAGGTGATCGTCGAGCCGCTCGCGGCCTCGACGGCCTCGTCCGACACGGCACCGCAGAACGCCTCGTAGTCGATGAGTTCCGTGATGTCGGCGTTCGGGCCGCAGACCCGGCAGTTCGGATCCTTGCGGATCTTGATCTTGCGGTAGGTCATCTCGAGCGCGTCGTACACCATCAATGAGCCGACCAGCGGCTCGCCGATGCCGGTCAGCACCTTGATCGCCTCGGTCACCTGGATCGAGCCGATGGACGCGCACAGCACACCGAGCACGCCACCCTCGGCGCAGGAGGGGACCATCCCCGGCGGCGGCGGCTCGGGGTAGAGGCAGCGGTAGCAGGGGCCGTGCTCGGACCAGAAGACGGACGCCTGGCCGTCGAAGCGGTAGATCGAGCCCCAGATGTACGGCTTGTTCAGCAGGACTGCGGCATCGTTGACCATGTACCGCGTCGCGAAGTTGTCGGTGCCGTCGACGATCAGGTCGTACTGGCTGAAGAGCTCGAGAACGTTGTCGTTCTCCAGTCGCTCCTCGTGGATGTTCACCTGGATCAGCGGGTTGATACCGCGGACGGTGTCGGCGGCGGACTCGGCCTTGGAGCGGCCGATGTCGGCCTGGCTGTGGATGATCTGGCGCTGCAGGTTCGACTCGTCCACGACGTCGAACTCGACGATGCCGAGCGTACCGACACCGGCGGCGGCCAGGTACATCAGTGCCGGCGAGCCGAGACCGCCCGCTCCGACGCAGAGGACCTTGGCGTTCTTGAGGCGTTTCTGCCCGGCGGTGGCCACGTCCGGGATGATCAGGTGCCGGCTGTAGCGGCGAACCTCTTCGACGGACAGCGACTCGGCGGGCTCAACGAGCGGCGGCAGGTTCGACGCGGGCGTCAGCGACTTCGACATAGTGCAAGCGTAACGAGCGCCCGTCCGCCGCCTATTCCGGACTAGTCGCCGGTCAGGGCGATCTCGCTGTTCTGCTCGGTGTCCTGCTGCTCGGCCCCGGGGGCGCCCTTGACGCCGTCGGGATACGGCCACGGATTGGCGGTGCAGTTCTTGCCGGTCTCGGCGGACTTCAACCCGATCGTCTGCTGCAGCATCACCGGCGCGACGCCGCCGGGCAGGCACTGGTGCGCGTGGTTGTGGCCGATCGCGTGGCCGTCCTCGTGGTTGATCATGTAGATGCGGTAGGCGGCGAGGTCCCCGACGTAGGCCATCGATCCGCGGACCCAGCGCGAAACGTTCATGACGACCCGGCTGACCGGATGCGAGTCCGAGGCCGAGGCGTAGCAGGACGTCTCGACCGGGATGTCGTAGCCGCACCAGGCACGGACGGTCATCGACGAGGTGAGCGTGACGTGGAAGTCGATCTTGCCGGAGTCCACGCGCTGCAGGGTGACGTCGCCGTGGCCGGCCCAGCTGCGCTTGTCGGACAGGACCTGCTGCACTTCGGCCGCGAAGGCGTTGACATCGACTCCGGTGACGCCGTTCTCGACGTCGACGCTGTAGCGGTAGAGCCTCCCGCTGCCGACCTTCGGGCTGGTGCCCTTCAGGGTGCGGAACGTCCCGTCGCCCTTGGTGGTGTACTCCGGTCCGGGTGGCAGCGCGCCGCTGGCGAGCACGCTGTTGTTGACGTCGGCGCCGGCCTCGTCCTGCTTGATCGACGTGTTGCCCGACGCGACGGGCGGGGCGGTCGGGCCGCCGGAGTGGGCGCCGCCGGCTCCGGCGTCGGTGGTCGTCTGCGGTGCGGTCGCGCCCTGCTTCGGCGCGGACGAGCCGCCGGTGGTCAGCAGGGCAAGGATGGTAATGACGACGAGGATCGGAAGGGCATACGCCCGCCAGCCGTACTTGCGGGTGAAGCGGCCAAGCCCGGCGAGCGGGCTGTCGTCCCGCGGTGGCGCGAACGAGGCCGCCGCGCGTCGCGCGTGGGCGACGTCGGCCTCTGTCTGCTGACCCGCTCCGCGAGAATTCGCTCGGCGGTCATCGAGTTGCACCATCGGTCACAGCGTGCCACAAGCGCACGTGTCCGTAACCGAAGCGCGCTAACGGGTCGCGTCCTCGATCTGTCCGAGGATGGCACGGGCCGTGGTCACGGGGTCCTCCATCATCGCGGTATGCCCGATGTTCGCCAGGACAAGGACGCGCGAGACGGGCACCGCGTCGGCGAGGGCGTGTGCCAAGTCGTGCGCGACGAGCTTGTCGTCATCGCCCCACAGCACCAGTGTCGGCGCCTGGACGGTGCGGATGGTGTCCCACACCGACCGTCCTCTGAAGTACCAGGTGTGGACGAGCTGCCGCGTCGCCCTGAGGAAGGCCGGATTTGCCCACGGCTGCCCGGCGCGGGCGATCGTGTCCTGCACGTCCTGCTGCAGCCGGGTGTCGGGATAGCGCTCGCGGTCGTAGAAGCAGAGCGCGATCGTCCCCTTCACCCGCTTCTCGACGGGTAGGCGCGACATCTGCATCACGCCGTACTCCCCCAGGCCCGGCACGAGCGCGAATCCCGCGCGCGGGTTGGCCTTCAGCGGGTGAGCGCGGAGCTTCTTGACGTCCGGGACGGCCGGCGAGATGACACTCAGCGTACGGATCAGGTCGGGACGCTGCGCGGCGACGAGCAGCGAGATGAGCCCGCCCATCGAGTTGCCGACGAGGTGCACGCGCCCGCGTGCGGAGTTCTCCAGGTACTTGATGACGGTCGCGGCCTGCGTCTGTACCGAGTAGTCGTTCGTCGGGGACGGACCGGCGCGGCCAAAGCCGGGCAGGTCGATCGCCTCGACGGAAAGACGGCTCGCGAGTTGCTGGGCGAGATCGGTCCAGTTGGTGGACGAACCGCCCAGGCCGTGGACGAGCAGGGCGGGCTCGGCGCCCTCAGGCCCCGGCGTGCGGCGGACGAAGACCTCGGCGTTGCCGACCCGGACGACCCGTCCCGGCCAGCGCGGGCTCGTCTGGTCCAGCGGCGGCAGGTCGGCGTCCGACAGCCGGGCTGCGGGCGCCGTCCGTCCGGGCTGCGGGCGGCGGCGCGCGCGGGTCTTCTGCGCGAGGGGCTGGATCAGGGCAACGGCCATCCAACGAGGTTAACGCGGAGGGGCTGAGCAACGCCCGTTCAGGCGGTCTTGCGGGCAGCGGCCTTCTTCGCCGGCGCCCTCTTCGCGGCAGCCTTCTTGGCCGGAACCTTCTTGGTTGCGGTCTTCGCGGCCGGAGCCTTCGTCGCGGCCGCCTTCTTCGCTGCCGGCTTGGGCTCGTCCGGCTCGTCCTGCGCGACGGCGTCACCGCGGTCGCGCTTGGCGGCCTCGACCGAGGCGCGCAGCGCTGCCATCAGATCGACGACCTTGCCGGCGGTGGGTTGCGCGGCCTCGGGCTCGACAACCTCGTGGCCCTCGATCTTGGCGTCGATGACGGCCTGCAGCGCCTCGC
>Ga0105247_10003008_pt1 | contig 11170 bp, 8 predicted proteins | sample KBSS24metaG_FD_81519 | JGI IMG/M metagenome (GOLD analysis project Ga0105247, IMG submission 81519) | Switchgrass rhizosphere microbial communities from Kellogg Biological Station, Michigan, USA - KBS S2-4 metaG | ecosystem: Host-associated > Plants > Roots > Rhizosphere > Soil | place...
CTCGCGCGCCGGCTGCGCGCGCTCTCCTTCGACGTGAGCGCGACGCGCGGCATCGGCGCGGCGCTCGCCCAGGCGCGCGTGCCGGCGCGGGTCGTCGGCACGGTGGCCGACGGTGCGCAGCACGTCGTCGACGCCGCGCGCGAAGGCGCGCTCGCGCTCCTCGTGAACACCGCCTCCACCGCCGACGAGGAGCGCGAGGGGCACGCGTTCCGCCGCCGCGCGTTCCTCGCCGGCGCCTCGGTCTTCACGACGATGGCCGGCGCGCTCGCCGCGTGTGCCGCGCTCGAATCGATCCGGTACGAGGCCGCGCCGACGGTCGCGGCGCTCGACGAGTGGACCTACGACGCGGCGTCGCGCGCGTCGGCGCACGCGCCCGCCTCGCCCCCGCCGTCGCGCGGGAAGGGCGCTGCCGCGGGCGGCGCCGCGCCCGCAGCGATCCCGGAGAGGAGCGCGAGCGACGGCTCGATGCAGTTCCGGCCATGACCCCGCGGCGGTCGCGTCGCCTCGACCACCCGCCACCCCATCGACACGAGCAAGCGAGCACAAGGAGAGTTCGAACATGATCGTACTCGGATTGACGGGGGGCTTGGACCCCGCGCACGAGAACAAGCTGGAGTTCCCCTTCGACCTCGCGCACGACGCGGCGGCGGTGATCTTGAAGGACGGCGTGGTGGCCGCGGGGATCGAGCAGGAGCGGCTCGATCGAATCAAGCACAGCAACAAGTTCCCCGGCGACGCGATCCAGCACTGCCTGACGTCGCTCGGCGTCGGCCTCGACGACGTCGACAAGATCGCGCTCTACGCCGACGAGGACACGATCAACGCGTTCCTCATCGAGCAGTATGCGAAGGGGCGGACGCGCCACCTCGCGCACGCGCGCGAGTTCGTCGCGATGCTCCTGCGCGATCGGTTCGGGCGCTGCGACCCGTCGCGGCTCGTCTTCGTGAACCACCACCAGGCGCACGCGATGAGCGCGTACGCCATGTCGAAGCTCGACGACGCGCTCGTCGTGACGGTGGACGGCACCGGTCCGGAGGGGACGTGCACCACGGTCTGGCACGGACGCGAGGGGCGGCTCGAGCCGCTCCAGAAGCACCGCCTCCCCGACTCGCTCGGTCACTTCTACGACTTCACGATCGCGTACCTCGGGTACGGCCTCTTCGACGAGTACAAGGTGATGGGGCTCGCGCCGTACGGCGACCCGGCGCGCTTCCGCCGCGCGATGCAGGCGCTCTACCAGCTCACGCCCGACGGCTGGTTCAAGATGTCGTACCCGAAGGAGGCGTGGCTTTCGGTGATGTTCCAGCACGGCCTCGGCAAGCCGCGCCTCCGCGGCGAGCCGTTCACGCAGGACCACAAGGACATCGCGGCGGCGCTCCAGGAGACGTTCGAGACGGTCCTCTTCCACTTCTTCCGCCACCACCGCGCGAAGACCGGCCTCGACCGCGTCTGCTACGCGGGTGGTTGCGCCCAGAACGTCACGTTCAACGGCAAGCTCCTCGAGTCCGGGATCTTCTCGGAGGTGTTCATCCAGCCGGCGTCGTACGACGCGGGGAGCGCGATCGGCGCGGCGTTCGTGGCGCACGCGCAGTCGGATCCATCGTGGCGGCCGGTCGCCCTCCCCGACCTGTACTGGGGGGCCGACGTCGGATCCGACGAGTCGATTCGACAGCAGCTCGACGCGTGGCGCGGCTTCGTCCAGGTCGAGCGGATGGCCGACGCAGCGCGCGAGACCGCCGCGCTGCTCGCCACGGACAAGGTCGTCGGCTGGGTGCAGGGCCGGTCCGAGTTCGGCGCGCGGGCGCTCGGGAACCGCAGCATCGTCGCCGATCCGCGCCCCGCCGAGAACAAGCGGCGCATCAACGCGATGGTAAAGAAGCGGGAAGCGTACCGCCCGTTCGCGCCGTCGGTGCTCGAGGAGCGCGCGGCCGATCACTACGCGATGCCCGGGCTCGGCGCCTCGCCGTTCATGCTCTACGCGGTCAAGACGAAGCCCGAGGCGGTCGCGGCGCTCGGCGCGGTCACGCACATCGACGGCTCCGCGCGCGTGCAGACGGTCTCGAAGGCGACGAACCCGAAGTTCTGGGCGCTGATCCGCGCGTTCGAGGACGCGACCGGCGTCCCGGTGGTGCTCAACACGTCGTTCAACAACGACGCCGAGCCGATCGTCGATACCGTCGACGACGCGGTCGCGTGCTACCTCACGACCAAACTCGATCGGCTCGTCGTCGGCGACTACCTCGTCGCTCGGCGCGACGTGGCCGAGTCGGCGTACGAGGAGATGGTCGCCTCGCTCGCGCCACATCGCAGCCTGCACCAGGTCACGGCGTTCGCCCCGGAGGAGGGCTGGCGGACGCGCCACCAGATCCGCAGCACGTACGCGGCCCACAGCCAGGTATCCATCTCGGCGTCGACGTACGCGGTCCTGTCGTCGGCAGCGGGCGGCGGGCGCGTCCGCGATCGGCTCGATGCGTGCCGCCTCGAGGGCGAGGAGCGGCGGGCGGTGGTGCGGGAGCTCATCGAGCTGTGGACGAAACGTGTTGTCGCCCTCCGCCCCGCCTCGTAGCGCCGCGCGCGCGGCGCCCCCCCCCGCCCTCGCGAGCGGGGGGGGTCGGCGCCGCGCTCGCGCGTCAGCGGTACTTGCGGAGCACGAGGCGCTCGCGATCGAAAGACGCGACGTCGCCCGTGTTCCACATCACCGCCTGCGTGAAGCCGCCGCGCTCCTCGACGAGCTTCGCGATCTGCGCGATGAGCGCCGACTCGGACGGCTGGCCGTCGCCGGACACGTCGAGCACCTCTTCACCGACGCCGCGGAAGCCGTTGCCGTAGGTGAGGTAGTGCCGCGCGCCGGCCGCCTCGCACGCCGCGACCGCCCCCTCCGGTCCCGGCGTGACGCTCGGGAGCGTCCCTGCCAGGAGGCGCTCGAAGAGCTCCTCGAGTCGGTTGAAAGGCAGACACGTGTAGTCGCCGGTCAACCCGGAGAAGAACGGAGAGATGAACCGCGGCAACGAGCAGAGGAGCGCATCGGCCGGCCCGCGCCGGCGCACCGACGCCGCGAGCACGTCGACCATCGACCCAGCGGGGTCGACGCCGCTGTCCGCCAAGACGAAGAGGGAGAAGTCCGGTGTCGTCACGCGGTAGCAGTTGCCCCAGTTCCTCACCGCGGGGTGAGCGCCGGGCGCCTCGCGCGTCGGCTGCTCGCCGTAAAACGGGAGGACGTCGACGACGATGTCTCCGATGGTCATCGACGTCCACCACGACGGCGCGCGCACGGTCTGCCCGAACGTCGAGAGCGTGCTCGCGAGGTCGAGCGGCGAGAGCGCGCTCGGCCGCGGCACCTGCGGCACGATCACCGGCGTCCGGGCGTCGCCGGTGCAGTAGAGGATCGACGGCACGTTGAAGTGATCGTGGTGACCGTGCGTGATGAGCACGGCGTCGAGCGAGCGGCGATCGAGGTTCGTCGGCGCGCGCCACAGGTGCGGGTACGCGCGCCACAGGCAGATGGGGTCGAAGAGGAGCGTCGTCGTGCGGGAGCGCACGACGATGCTCGCGTGCTCGCGGCGGTAGACGCCGGGGGCGTCGATCTCGGGCCAGCGCGCTTCGTTCGCATCCATCGGGAGCGCGGCGAGGCTCGCCGCCGCGTCCGGCCCGAGCGCCGCCGCCGCGCGCCGGAACGCCTCGGCGTCGTCGGCGTGCGCCGCGGCGCGGAACATCTCGCCGATCGCGGCCGCGCGCTCGCGCGGCACGTGGAACGGCTTCTCGGAGAACGCGCCGGCTTGCAGTGTCTCGATGATCCCCGCCGTCGGATCGAGCCAGGGCGCGCTCTTCCGTACGGTGAGCACGACGCGCCGGATGTCCTCTTCGGTGAAGAACGGCCCGAAGATCTGCTGGACGACCTGGTCCGCCCCTGCCGGCAGCGGCGGCGGTGTCGCCTCCGGCACCTTGAGCATCAGCGTCCAGTCGTGCGGCGGCGCGGGGAAGAGGAAGTCGTCGGTAACGAACATCCCGCCCTCCTCGATCCCCTCCGGACGGAAAAGGTGCTTCGGCAATTGGAAATGGTCGATCATTTTTTCGAGGCTCCGACGGCACTCGGCTGGACTCATCCCGAGCCGAATCCAATCGATGAGCAAAGGAGTCGCGAACGCGAGTGACGCCTCCCGCTCGCGCCGCGGCGCGACGGTGGCCCGAATTTTGGTAGGAAACATGTCTGCCCCGATTTGAAAATGATGGTGGTTGTTCGGAGAATGAAGACCGTAGACGAAATCCATTCATCGCCGCAACGCGCCTATCAGCGCAACCGGCTTTGTCATGCCCACCGTGTACGGCTCTATCCAATGGTGTCGCCGCAGGGACAGATATTTAACGATCGGGCGATTAAATTGATTGCCGACGGCTGCGTGGTTGGCGATTGTTCCATTCGTCGTCGCCGTAAAGCGATTTGAAGGCGACGACGGCGACTCGGGGCGCGACGACGGCGCGGCGTCGGTGAGATGCCGTACGGTCGCCGGAGCGAAGTGGATGTCGAATTTCATGGGGAGAAACGGTGGCTGACATCACTGCACTAGTGGAACGTCTGAGCGCGCACCCGAGCGCCGCGGTCGTCACACACGAGCGCAGGGGCTTCGCGCCTCGTACGTACGCGCAGCTCCGAGACGACGTGCGCGAGAGGGGGCTCCGGCTCCGCGAGCGCGGGATCGAACCTTTCATGCGCGTCGGCGTCCTGGCGACGAACTGCTACGACTGGCTCGTCCTCGACTTGGCGCTCCTCGAGCTCCGATGCGAAGTGGTCGCGTTCACGACCGCCCAGGTCGACGCCGACTTGGAGGACGTCGCCGTGCAGCACGAGATCTGCGCGCTGCTCGTCGCGGGCGCACCGTCGACGGTGAAGCGGTTCACCCGCCTCGGGTGGGTCGTCGCCGCCGACGGCGCCGATCCGATTCCGCTGCGCGAAGGGGGACTGCGCCGGGGCGACGAGGCGTGGGGGACGCCGTTCCGCGTCTTCTCGTCCGGCACCACCGGTTCGCCGCGCTGCATGCTGGCGTCGTGCGAGGGGCTCGGCTCCGTCGTCGACGCTCTCCGCGCGACGTACGAATTCGACGCGACCGACACCGTCCTCCTCTTCCTGCCGGTGGCCAACCTCCAGCAGCGATTCCTCGTCTATGCGGCGCTCTGGCACGGCATCTCGATCGTTTTGGTCGAGCCGATTCACCTCATGGCGGCGTTCAAGGAGACGCACCCCACACTCCTGCTCGCCCCGCCGCTCCTCTTCGAGACGATGGCGCGGAAGATCGTGAATCGCCGCCCGGTGCGCGCGCTCCTCGGGGCCGCGGCGCGCCTCCCCGACCGCGGCCCCGCCGCGCGCCTGCGCAGCGCGGTCCTCCGGCCGATCCGCCGGCGAGTCCTCGCCGAGCTGGGCGGAAAGATGCGCCTGATGATTACGGGGATGGCGCCGATCAGCCGCGCGACACTCGACGTGTTCCGGGCGCTCGACCTGCCGCTCTACGAGGCTTACGGCATGAACGAGTGCGCGATCATCGCGAGCAACACGCCGGGGCACGCGCGCGTCGGCAGCGTCGGGCGCCCCGTCTCCGGGGTCAAGGTCGAGCTCGCCCCCGACGGCGAGGTCGTGGTGGAGCGCCCGGTGCCGATCACCGTGAAGTACGTCGACGTCGATAACGAAGTGAACGCCGAGACGTACATCGGAGCGAACCGCGTCGCGACCGGAGATCTCGGGCGCTTCGACGAGGACGGCTTCCTCTATCTCATCGGGCGGAAGAAGAACGTCATCCTGCTCAGCGACGGACGGAAGATCCACCCCGAGGTGCTCGAGCGTGAGATCACCTCCATCCCGCTCCTCGCGCAGGCGGCGGTCCTGCCCGACGGCCCCGGGCTCGCGTGCGTCATCCACGCGACCGACTCGAGCGCCCGTTTCGAGCGCAAGGTGCGTGAGGACGTGAATCAGCTGATCAAGGAGCTCTCGGGGCAGGAGGTCACGCGCGTCGTCTTCAGCAAAGAGCCGTTCACGATGCAGAACGGTCTTCTCACGCAGAATCTGAAATTGAACCGCACCAGCCTGCGCTCGCTCGTCGCCGCGCACGGCGGCGCTTGATCCTCGCGGAGGCGGCCATGGCACCACAAACCGATTCCGACGAAGAGCTCCTCGCGATCATCCGCGAGTCGGTTCCGCCGAAGAAGGCGAAGCAGATCGCCCCCGCGGCGACGCTGCGCCAGCTCGGGATCGACTCGCTCACCATGGTCATCATCATCGGCCGCTTCATCGCCGATTACCCGATCGAGGTGGAGCCGCTACAGGACCGCTTCACCGCGGTGAAGACGATCGGCCAGCTCCTCGAGCTCGGGCGGGTCGCGCGCGACATGTGGAGGCGCGAGCATGGACAGCCCTGATCCGGCGCCGCTCGCCGGCGTCCAGGCCCGACCGCGCGACATGATCGACGCGCACTGCCACGTGGCGTCGCGGCGCTTCATCTCCCGCACCTTCGTCGACGGCGCGGTCAAGAACCTCCTCGCCATGCACGAGGCGACCGGCCTCCCGCCGAACCCGCGCCTCGCCGATCAGTACATGGAGTCGCTCGAGGACCACGGCTGCGACGAGCTCGTGCGTCAGATGGACGAGGCGGGGATCGCGTGGACGGTCCTCCTCCTGCCCGACTTCACGTACGTGATGCGCGACTACGAGCTGACCATCGAAGAGATGTTTCGGCTCCACCACGAGATCCTGAAGCGCCACCCCGGACGGTTCCACGTCATGGCCGGGGTCGATCCGCGCTGGGGAAAGGACGCGGTCACGCTGTTCCAGAAGGGGGTCGACGATCTCGGGTTCCGCGGCCTCAAGCTGTATCCGCCGTGCGGCTACCGCACCGACGACCGCGCGCTCTACCCCTTCTACGAGATATGCGCCGCCGCCGACATCCCGGTCCTCGTCCACATCGGCCCGACGACGTCGGCGCTCGGCTTCGAGTACGCGCGGCCCGGCTTCATCGACGAGCCGGCGCGCGCGTTCCCGAAGATCAAGTTCATCCTGGCGCACGCGGCGACCGCGCATACCGAGGAGTGCGCGATGCAGTGCGCGTTCCGTCCGAACGTGTACGCCGACATCAGCGGCTTCCAATCGATGGCGCACGACATGGAAGCGTCGGGTGTGCACCACCTCCTGCGCACCGGCATCGCACACAAACTGCTGTTCGGGACCGACTGGCCCGTGTTTCGCGAGGACGGGACGCAGGCGGATCACGTCGACCTGTTCATGGGCGCCGTCCGTGAGGACTACAGCGAAGCGCAGATCCGCCTCGTCGCGCGGGACAACGCGAGGCGCTTGTTTGGTGATCCACCGGGACCGCGCGCGCGAGAGCGCGCAAACACCCCGTGAGCGCCACGATCATACGAGCACAACCGGATCGCGGTGACGCTCGCCCACGCACGAGGATGCACCCATGTCGAAGACGGTACTTGTCGTAGGTGCGGATACGAGCCTCGGTGCGCTGCTCGCGGCGCGCCTCGGAGGCGCGGGCGGCGATCGCGTGCTGTCGTGGGCTGCGCGCGCCGACGCCGCGCGGGAATCGCTCGACCGCGTCGATCGAATCGACGACGTCTGGATCGTCGGGCCGACGCAGGGAATGAGCGCGCGCGCCGACGCCGCGCACCCGGCGATGCTCGACGCGCTCCGCCATGCGCTCGTCGGGCACGCCGTCGGCGCGGTCGACTACGTCGGGAGCGCATACGTCGTCGGCGCGAAGACCGGGTCGATCGCCGAGGCGTTCCTCGCCGACGCGACGACCGCGAACGACGCCGACGAGGCCGCGGAGCAGGCCGCGGAGCGCGCGGTCGCAGCGCTCTCTGGCGAGGCGCGCTGGCCGCTCCGCGTCTTCCGCACCGCGATGCTCGTCGGCACGCCGCTCGAGGGCGACGTGCCGCCGGCCGGCGGCGTCGGCGCATTCGTGTCCGCCCTCCTCGATTTCAAGGCCCTCATCGAGTCCAAGGCGCCCGACTACTTCCAGCGTCGCGCGCTGCGCCTGCCGGCGACCCTCGGCGCGGCGCCGAACCTGCTGCCGGTGGACGCCGCCGTCGATTGGATGATCCGCATCGCGCGGAGTCCCCGGTCCGAGGCTTCCGTGTTCCACATCACCGCGAAGGCGAACGCGTCGCTCGAGCGGTGGAGCCGTCACCTCCGCGCCGCCGGCGTTCGCGTGGAATGGGGCGCCCCGCGCTCGTCCGCGCCGCCCGTCGACTTGCTCCTCCGCGCGCACACCGCTGCGTTCGCGAACCGCACGACGCAGCCCAAGACCTTCGACGCGACCTTGGCGATCGCGGCGGCGGGCGCCGGCTTCGCGCAGCCGGCGCTCGAGGAGGCCGATGAGGCCGCGCTCTTCCTCCGCGCCGCCTCTCGGTGGTCCGCGGCGCGCGAGGCGGCGAGTCACGCCGTGGCCGAGTCGGTCGCGTCGCTCGCGCAACGCACGCTGCCGTGCGACGACGGCGGGACGCTGGAATATCGCATCGGCGGCGCCGGGCCGGCGGTCGTGTGCATCAACGCGATGGGGCAAGGGATCACCGTCTGGACGCGCCTCGTGACACGTCTCCTCGAGAAGCACACCGTCGTGTATTACAGCCCTCGCGGCACGTACGGCGAGCTCGCGCGCCCGTTCACGCTGAAGGACCAGGAGCTCGAGCTCGAGCGGATCCTCGACGCGGAGCAAATCCGCGAATGCCGGATCGTGACCTGGTGCAGCGGCGCCAAGGTCGGGCTCGAGCTCATCAAGCGGCGGCCGGCGATCGCGTCCGCGATCGCGCTGGTGGCCGGGGCGTTCAAGCCCATGCCCGGCTTGAGCAAGATGGAGACCGCATTCGAGGGGAAGCTCTTCACGATGTGCCAGATGGTGACCAAGCAAAAAGAGATGGCGTCGCTGGTGCAGAGCTTCATGGAGGCGATGTTCATGAACGATGCCCCCGCCGACGCCAACGTCCTCTCGCAAGCGAGCCGCGAGCTACGCTCGACGTTCATTCAGCCATTCGGCGATGTACAGAGCACTCGCAATTACAGCCACCAGGTGATCGATTACATGTCATACGACATCGCGCCGACGCTCGCCTCGATCCAGGTCCCCGTACTCCTCGTCGGCGGTGAGCTCGATGAGATCGCGTCTCCTGCGATGTCCAAGGCGGTGTCGAAGCGCCTGCCGAATGGGCGTTACGCCGAGATCCGCGGCGGCACCCATTACGGCCTCTTCGAGAACGCGGAAATGGTGGCGAACCTCGTCGAGCGCTTCTTCGCGTCGCCCGACGCGGCGCCCATGGAAGCGGTCTTGCCGTCAGCCCACGGCGTCGCTGCGCAAACGACGAGCGCCGGCGGGCGCGGCGCAGCGTCGGCGCCCAAAGATACGTGATTAAAAACTCGACACGCAAACCACAAAGACCATTTGATACTTGCGCAATCGGATGAGTGACGGGTAATCTCGTCACCCCTGCCGTCGCTCGCAGACCGAAATACGGAGGACTCGTGCTCGAAGCAGCGGAATTCAAGAGGCGTCTCGTTCGTGCGCTCAAGGCGCGCCCCACCATCTCGCATCCGGTGTTCGCCGAGTTCATGCGACCCGAGCCGAACATGGAATTGGCGAAAATTTTTGCGTGTCAAACGTATTTACTCACTTCGATGTTCGAACGGTACATCTCGGCCATCTTCTACCGATGCCCAGTCCGCGAGTTCCGCACCAAGCTCGCCGAAAACTTGTACGAGGAGGTCACCGGCCGCCTCTCCAAGACCGACGGTCACCTCGAGCTGATGGAGCGATTCATCGTCGGCATCGGCATTCCGCGTGCGGAGCTCGAGGCCACCGTGGCGTCACCCGAGACGCGAGATCTCATCGAGTATCGCGCCCATCTGGTCGACGACCCCGCGCAGTTCCACAAGGCCGCGGCGGCGGTCATGATCGCCAGCGAAGGGCAGACCATCCAGCGGAAGGACGGGCGCCCCGCGTACGAGGTCTTCGCGAAGCGCTACAACCTGACCGAAGATCAGCTCGCCTTCTTCTCGGTCCACGCGGCCGAAGACGTCGAGCATGTGCAGGACGGGCTCGAGCTCACCACGAAGGTGTGCACGACAGCGCAGATGCAGGACGAGGCCATCGCGGCGGTAGCGACGACCTGCGAGAAGTTCTGGAATTTTTACAGCGGGATCGAGCGCACGTTCGCAGAGTCGCGCTCCGCCGGAGGCGCGGCGGCCGCGCTCTCGTAATGGCGCGCGAGCGAACCGAGCCGCTGGCGGTCCGCTGGCAATGGCTCGACATGATTGATCCGCCACGCCAGGAGAGCATGGCGCGGCTGCTCAATCGTGTCCTCGAGGTCGACGACACGGTGGGCCACCCCGGCCCGATTCCCCACGCCGAGGCGCTCGCGATCGTCGGAGACATGGCGAAGGACGTCGAAGCGCGGCGCTCGTACGTGCTCGTCGCCGAGGCCGAGGACGACATCGTCGGTCAGTGCGTGCTCGTCCCCAATCGCTGGCCCAACAACCGACACATCGCCTGGGTCGTCCGGACGATGATCGAGCCCGGATCGAGGGCGCGCGGCATTCTGTCGCATGGGCTACGCCTCCTCGGGAAGAAAGGGGAAGAGCTCGGACTCAGCACGATCTGCATCGACGTGCGGCGGGGGACGTCCGTGGAGGCGCTCTGGCGCCGTATGGGATTCAAGGTGTTCGGGGTGCTGGAGGATTACTCGCGCGTCAACGGCAAATCCTTCGAAGGTGCATACATGTTTCAAACGGTCGCGGAGCTGCGGAGGCGATGGAACGATTGACCCATGACCTGGCGGCGCCCCCTGCGTCATCGGGGGCCGTCGAGTGGCCGAAGAACACCGGGACGATCATCGACCTCGTCGGCAACACACCGCTCCTGCGGCTCCATCATTTCGTACCGGAGCGCCCGCGGGTCGAGGTGTGGGCGAAGCTCGAACGCTACAACCCAGGTGGCTCGATCAAGGATCGCCCCGCGACGATGATGATCCTCGACGGCCTCGCGCGGAAAGCGCTCCGCCCGGGGCACACGATCCTGGACTCGACGTCCGGCAACACCGGTGTCGCGCTGGCGATGATAGGTCGAGCGCTCGGGTACCAGGTGCTCCTCTGCATGTCGGACGGCGTCAGCACGGAGCGCCAGCA
>Ga0105247_10003011_pt1 | contig 11164 bp, 10 predicted proteins | sample KBSS24metaG_FD_81519 | JGI IMG/M metagenome (GOLD analysis project Ga0105247, IMG submission 81519) | Switchgrass rhizosphere microbial communities from Kellogg Biological Station, Michigan, USA - KBS S2-4 metaG | ecosystem: Host-associated > Plants > Roots > Rhizosphere > Soil | place...
CGACACCAGCGAAGACGATAGCCCTCTCACCCAGGAAGTGGCCCGGCTCGACGCCAAGCTCAACGTGCTCATGGAGATCGTCAACCGGTTGCTCCTGCCGCAATCCGGCCTGCCGCCTCGCATTTCCCTTCGCTTCAATGCCTCCGGGGCCGTTCTGCCTTGGGACGGCCTGCCGTCGGTCGGCCAGACAGCCCTGCTGAAGATCCACTTCGATGCCTGCCGGGCGCTGCCCCTCGAATTGCCATGCATCCGCCTCGCCGGTCCCACGGATGGCAAGGGTTTCCTGGGTTTCGAGGGTCTCACCGAACCGGTCCGGGACGGCATCGAGCGGTTGGTTTTCCGCCAGCACCGGCGCCAGGTGGCCGAGGCGCGGGCGCATTCCCGCCCGCAAGAAGCCTCGGAAGGGTGAAGTGACATTTTACGTCACGTGACGTCTGAACGTCGCGTGGCGCCCCGCGTCACATTCTGGACGCGTGTCGTCAGCCTTGACGTTACAGGGCTTCTTCACGTCCCCCAGACGTCCCGAAAAGGTTTTCTTCACGTGGAGCGAGGCCGCTTCGCAGCGTGAGTTCTTGCCGCGTAGCGCCGGAATTCCGACGTTGGCACGCTCCTTGATTGATACCTTGCAACGAAGCCGACGGGATTCCACCGCGAATCCCGTCCCGGCACTTCGATCACACGCAACGTGAGGTATTTCAGGTGAAGTCTTCCAACTTTCTCGTCATCGAGTCCGACGCCGCCCGCGCAGAGAACATCGTCTCGGCGTTTGCCTTCCTCGGCTACCGTCCGGTGCTCGCGAACCGCATGTCGACGCTGGATGCGAGCGAGAGCTGGCGCGGTGCCTTTGTCGGTACGGTGGAAGACGAGAGCGAGCTGGAAGGCTACCTGGCCAACCTTGGTCGCCATGCGCGCAACCTGCCGCTGCTGGTGGCTGCCGATTCCCCGCTGGCCACTTCGTTGATCGCCGGCGACGATGCCCGCAGCCAGAACGTCGAGCTGATCGACGTTCCCTTGCGCTACGAGCGCCTCTCCGAAGCCCTGCGCGCCCTGCATTCGCGCGTCGAGCCGCCGCCGGCCAGCCGCCGTTTCGTTGGCCAGTCCGGTCCGATGCAGCGCGTCAATGCGCTGATCCGCCAGGTTGCGCCGTTCGATTCCAGCGTGCTCGTGCTCGGCGAGTCCGGCAGTGGCAAGGAACTGGTCGCCCGCACCATTCACGACTGCTCGCCCCGCCGCGACAAGCCGTTTGTTGCGATCAACTGCGGCGCCATTCCCGCCGAGCTGCTCGAGAGTGAGCTGTTTGGTCACGAGAAGGGTGCCTTCACCGGAGCGATCAGCACCCGCAAGGGCCGTTTCGAGATGGCCGAGGGCGGCACGCTGTTCCTCGACGAAATCGGCGACATGAGCCTGCCGATGCAGGTGAAGCTGCTCCGTGTGCTGCAGGAGCGCGTCTTTGAGCGCGTCGGCGGCAACCGTGCGCAGCGCTGCGACGTGCGCATCATCGCGGCGACCCACCGTGACCTCGAAACCGCGATCGAGCGTGGCGGTTTCCGCGAGGACCTCTTCTACCGCCTGAGCGTGTTCCCGCTGGAGATGCCGTCGCTGAGCCAGCGCCTGGAAGACCTGCCGGCCCTGATCTCCGAGTTCAACCAGCGCCTGGTCCAGCGTGGCCTGTCGTCGGTGCGCTTCTCGTCGAGCGCGATGAATGCGCTGTGCCAGCACTCCTGGCCCGGCAATGTGCGCGAACTGTCGAACCTGGTCGAGCGCATGGCCATCCTCATGCCGCACGGCGATGTACGCGCCGCGGATCTGCCGGAAAAGTACCGTGGTGCACTGCCGGTGGAAGAAGTCTCCGGTGCCGCGTTGATCGCCATGATGGAAGCCGAGCCCGAGCCGGTGGCCGAAACGTTTGCCTTCGGCGAAAACGACCCCGCGGTACTTCCGCTGGGTGGCCTGGACCTCAAGGATCACCTCGCCGGTATCGAGATCGGCTTGATCCGCCAGGCGTTGAATTCGGCCAACGGCGTGGTTGCCCACGCAGCCAAGCTGCTGCGCGTACAGCGCACCACGCTGGTCGAGAAGCTGCGCAAGTACGGCTTGTCCGAGACGGCGCAGGTGGGCTGATCGCCCTCTGCGTGGATCGCGTTCGGTTGGCATAGCTCGTGCATCGAGTGCCAGTAAGCCGATAACGCGTTGGAAAACCGTCATGACCACCATCGATGTCAACAGCCTCCTGCTCCAGATGCGCCGCATCACCGCGCAGAGCGAGATGCCCGCTATTCGTGGTGTGGGCGAGGCGGCAGGCGCCGAGAAGAGCTCGTTCGGTGACCTGCTCAAGCAGTCCATCGACGGCGTGGCTAAGGCTCAGGACAAAGCCGGCCAGATGGCGGCGGGGTTCGAACGCGGTGATCCCGGCATCGATCTGGCGCAGGTCATGATCCAGGGTCAAAAAGCTGACCTCTCGTTCCGCGCGATGACCGAAGTGCGCAACAAGATGGTCGATGCCTACAAAGAAATCATGAACATGTCGCTCTAAGCGGCATGCGTCTCCCGAAAGGACTGAAGTCGAACCATGGCAGATAACGGCGTAGCCACCACGGACAAGAACGACGGCAAGCGCATGGACTCGCTGAAGTCGCTGGCGCAGACGCCGGCGGCGCGGCAGCTCTTCATGCTCGCCGGCATCGCCGGTGCGGTCGCCATCGGCATCGCCGCGGTGATGTGGTCGCGTGCGCCGAACTACGGCCTGCTCTACGGTGGCCTCGAACAGAAAGACGCCGCCGCCGTGACCCAGGCCCTGCAGGCGGGCAACACCCCCTACACGCTCAGCAACGATGGCAGCTCCATCTTCGTGCCTGCCGCCGATGTGGCCGGCGTGCGCCTCAAGCTTGCCGGCCAGGGCCTGCCGCAGGGCAGTGCTGCCAGTGCCGTGCCGCAGGCGGACTCGCCGTTTGGCATGAGTGACATGGCCGAGCGCTCGCGCTACCAGTCCATGCTCGAAAGCGACCTCTCCAGCACCATCGCCGGCCTGCAGTCCATTCGCGCGGCGCGTGTGCATCTGGCGCTGCCCAAGCCTTCCGCGTTTGTCCGTGACAACAAGCCGGCCAGCGCCTCGGTCGTGGTCTCGCTCTATCCGGGTCGTCAGCTCGACCAGGGCCAGGTGGCCGCCATCGTGCATCTGGTGGCCGCCAGCGTGCCGGATCTCGATACGCGCCAGGTCTCGGTGATCGACCAGGGTGGCAACCTGCTCACCGTTAGCGATCCGGACAGCGCCTCGGCCATCGGCGACAGCCGGTTGCGCCTGTCCAACCGCATTGAAGCGACGTATACGCAGCGCGTCGAAGACCTGCTGACGCCGCTGGTTGGCGCCGGCAAGGTACGCGCCCAGGTCTTCGCGGACCTCGACTTCTCGCAGACCGAGAAGGCAAGCGAAACGTTCAACCACGACAATCCGGCCCTGCGCAGCGAGCAGACCAATAGTGAAACGCGTACGGATGCCGCCAACAATGGTGGCGTGCCGGGCGCGCTGAGCAACCAGCCGCCGAATACCGGCGCCAACGCCACCGCCGCCAATCCCGCCGCGGGCGCTGGTGCCAAGCCGGGCCAGGGTCAGAACGCCGCCACCCAGACGGCACAGACCCCGACACAACAGACCCAGAGCGCCACGCGCAACTTCGAACTCGATCGCACGGTCAGCCACGTCACCGACCCTGCCGGCAAGGTCGCGCGCCTTTCGGTCGCCGTGGTGGTCGACAACAAGCAGGTGCCGGACAAGGACGGCAAGAATAAGAGCGTGCCGTTCACGCCGGAAGAAATTGCCCGCCTGACCGAACTGACCAAGAACGCCGTCGGCTTCAGTGCCGCTCGCGGCGACAGCGTCAGCGTGATCAACGAAGCGTTCCATGACGCTATCGCCGACCAGGAACCGCAATCGACGCCGTTCTGGGAGCGTCCCGGCATGCTCGACCTCATCAAGCAGGGCCTGGGCGTGATGATCGCGCTGGTGGTCGGCTTCTTCGTCCTGCGTCCCATCCTCAAGGGCTTGCTGAAGCCGGCACCCATGGCGATGAACGTAGCGCTCGCCGGCCCGATGCCGACGGTGTCGGTGATGGTCGACGATGACGACATGATGCCGGACCGTGTGAGCACGTCGCCGCAGCTGGGTTCGCCCGCGCTGCTGGCTTACGAACAGAAGGTCGGCCTGGCCAAGCGCATGGCCGCCGAGAATCCCAAACAGGTCGCGCAGGTCGTGAAGAGCTGGGTATCCGACGATGGCGCTTGAACAGAAAGATTCCCTGACCGGCGCCCAGCGCGCGGCGATCCTTCTCCTTACCCTGGGTGAGGAAGACGCCGCGTCGATTCTCAAACATCTCGGCGCGCGCGACGTGCAGGCCGTCGGCACGGCGATGGCCGCGCTGAAGAACGTTTCCAAGGAACAGGTCGAAACCGTCCTGACCAAGTTGCAGGAAGATGTCGGCCAGCACACCTCGATCGGCGTCGGCACCGAGGAATACATCCGTCGCATCCTGGTCAACGCGCTCGGCGAGAACAAGGCAGGCGGCCTCATCGACCGCATCCTCCTCGGCCGCAGCAGCAAGGGCCTGGAATCGCTGAAGTGGATGGAGAGCCGTGCCATTGCCGAAATGATCGGCCAGGAGCATCCGCAGATCATCGCGCTGGTGATGGCTCACCTGGAAGCCGACCAGGCTGCCGAAGTCATCGGTTACCTGCCGGCACGTACACGCAGCGACGTGGTCATGCGCATCGCCACGCTGGACGGCGTGCAGCCGCATGCGCTGAACGAGCTCGACGAAATCATGGAGCGCCAGTTCTCCGGTAACTCCAACAAGCTGAAATCAGCCAGCGTTGGCGGCCTGAAGGCGGCGGCGGACATCCTCAATGCGATGGAGACCGCGCGAGAAGCCGAGCTGATGGCGTCCATTCGTGGTATCGACACGGGTCTTGGCGAGCGCATCGAAGAGCTCATGTTCGTCTTCGACGACCTCGCCGATCTCGACGATCGCAGCATGCAGACGTTGCTTCGCGAAGTTCCGTCGGCACGCCTCATCACCGCCCTCAAGGGTGCGGAGACGGCTATTCGCGAGAAGATCTTCGCCAACATGTCCAAGCGCGCCGCCGACATGCTGCGCGACGACCTCGAGGTCAAGGGTCCGGTTCGCCTCTCCGAGGTGGATGCGGCGCAGAAGGAAGTACTGGCCACGGCGCGTCGTCTCGCTGACGCGGGCCAGATCAATCTCGCCGGCGGCGGGGAAGAATTCGTCTGATGAGTCTTACCTCGATCCTCGCCCGCGAACGCGTCGACCAGTTCGAACGTTGGGAGCTGCCGATCGTGGGTGGCCCGGATCCGCACGTCGCCCGCCAGGAAGTCGAGGACGACGGTCCGCGCAGGCCCACCGTGGCCGAGATCGAGGCGATCGAGCGTCAGGCTCGCGAAGAAGGCTTTAACGCGGGGCTCAACGAAGGCCGCGCGATGGCCAAGCGGGAGCTTGCCGAGCAGGTGGCACGACTCGAGGCCCTTTTTGCTGCCGTCGAACGCCCCTTCGCTGAACTCGACCACGATGTCGCCGGTGACCTGGCCGTCCTCGCGACCGTGATCGCGGAGCGCGTCCTCGGCTACGAAATCGCCACGCAGCCGGAAAAGATCCTCGACGTGGTCCGCCAGGCCGTCGACGCGCTGCCCGCTGCGACGCGTCACCTCAAAATTCACCTTCATCCCGCCGACGCGGCGCTCGTTCGCGAGCATCGCGTCGGCGTCGACCATGAAGGCACGGTCGTCGACGACGCCACGCTGGCGCGCGGCGACGTGCGTCTGGAGAGCGAACAATCACGGCTGGATGCGCGCGTACGGACCCGTCTGGCCGCGGTGATCGACAGCGTGCTCGAAGGCCAGGTCGATCCCTCGTGAATGCCGAGAGCCACACTGCCGCTCGCATCGCGCACTGGCGCGAATCGCTCGCCGCCCAGCGCGCCAGCGCCGAGCGGGTGCGTCCGTTACAGGCGGAAGGCAAGCTGCGCCGAGTGGTCGGGCTCACGCTCGAAGCCGTCGGCTGTGAGGCGCCGGTCGGTGCCCGTTGCATGGTTGCCGGCGCCGACGGGAAGCAGCTGGAAACCGAGGTAGTCGGTTTCTCGGACGGACGCCTGCTGCTCATGCCCACCGGCGAGATGCACGGCGTGCTGCCCAATGCGCGTGTCACGCCAGTAGCGGCTGTCTCCGGCGTCCCCGTGGGCGACGCCTTGCTGGGCCGTGTCATTGGTCCGGACGGCGCCCCGCTCGATGGGCTCGGCCCGCTGCTGGCGCGCGATCGTGCGCCGCTGCGTCGCGATCCCATCAACCCCATGATGCGTCGGCCGATCGACACGCCGCTCGACGTCGGCGTACGCGCAATCAATTCGCTGCTCACGGTCGGTCGCGGTCAGCGTATCGGCCTGTTCGCCGGCTCGGGTGTAGGCAAGTCAACGCTGATGGGCATGATGACTCGCTTCACCGATGCCGACGTGGTCGTGGTCGGCCTGATCGGTGAGCGAGGTCGCGAAGTGAAGGAATTCGTCGACCATACGCTGGGTGAAGAGGGTCGCCGTCGCGCGGTCGTCGTCGCCGCGCCGGCTGATGCGCCTCCGCTTAGCCGCCTGCGCGGTGCGCAGGTGGCCACCGCCGTGGCCGAACATTTTCGCGACCAGGGTCTGCGCGTGCTCCTTCTGATGGACTCGCTTACCCGTTACGCCCAGGCACAGCGCGAGATCGCGCTGGCCATCGGTGAGCCGCCGGCGACCAAGGGCTATCCGCCATCGGTGTTTGCGATGCTGCCCGCGCTCGTCGAGCGCGCCGGCAACGACGCCGAAGGTCGTGGTTCCATCACGGCGTTCTACACGGTGCTCACCGAGGGCGACGATTACCGCCACGACCCGATCGCCGACGCGGCCCGCGCCATCCTCGACGGCCATATCGTGCTGTCGCGCGACCTCGCCGAGGCCGGCCACTATCCGGCGATCGATATCGAAGCCTCGATCAGCCGCGTCATGCCGGCCGTGGTCAGCAAGGAACACATGCGTTCCGCCCAGCGTTTCCGCCAGGTCTATTCGGCGTATCGCCAGCAGCGCGACCTGATCGCGGTGGGCGCGTATCAGAAGGGCAGCGATCCGCGCACGGATGAAGCCATCGCCCTCTATCCGCGGCTGTCCGCCTTCCTGCAGCAGGAAACGGACGAGCCGGTGAATCTTGCCGATGCCGAATCCGGCCTCGCCGACACGACGAAGGCCAGCTGATGCCGTCACGCGCCGACCGCCTGCAACCCGTGGTCGACCTGGCCGAAGAGAAGGCCGAGGATGCCGTGCGCGTGCTCGCCACGCAGCAACGTGCCCTGGCCGACGCCGAGCATCAGCTCGTCGAGTTGCGCAAATACCGCAACGAATACGCCGAGATGCCGGACGGCATCGGTATCACGGCCTTGCTCAACCGCCAGCAGTTCCTGCAGAAAATCGATATGGCTATCGTGCAGCAACTGGGCGAGGTGCAGCGTCGCGAGCAGGCACTGGATCACGCCCAACGGCTGTGGACCGATGCGCGGGGCCGTGCGAAGGCACTGGACTCGGTCACCACGAAGTACCGCGATCAAGAGCGCAAGTCGGAAGATCGTCGCGAGCAGGCGCAGGCAGACGAACGCTCGCAATACCGCCGAAATCCCCGGAGTGAGACGTGACGCCTCCGCGCGTCCGCCGCCTCCCGAACGACCTCATCGAGTACTCCGCATGAACAACGCCACGATTGCCCTCAACGTCGCCCGCCCTCCTGCTCCCACGCCTTCGCCCACGTCGGGCGCCGCCAATGCGTCTTCGGTGACGGGCAAGGCGAATGACGATACGGCCTCGAACAAGCGCTTCGACGCGGCGATGGACGCGGCGCACGCCGATGCGCGCAAGACCAAGGACCAACCCACGGACAAGGGCAACACGACGACGACCTCGACCGCGAAAGACGCGAGCACGGACAAGACGGCGTCGACCCAGGTCAGCGACAAGAAGCCGGACGACGACGCGACGAAGAAAGACGACTCGACCGACGGTGACACGTCGCTCGCTACCAGCGTGCTTGCCCTGATCGGCGTGCCGCCGAAGGTCGGCGACCTGGCCGCCAAGGCGCTTGCCACCGCGACCACCGCGGCCGGCAAGCTGGGTGGCGCGCTCGGAGTGATCACCGGTGCGGGTACCACACCTGGCCTGCCCACCGCGGCGGACGCCACGGTCGGCGCCAAGGACGGTGCTACCGCCGGCCTCTCGCCAATGACTGCTCTTGCCACAGCGACGCCTGTCGCCGCCGTTACCGTGTCGCCGTTCGCGACACTGCTTGCCGCCCAGGGCGGCGACCTGTCGGTGACGAAGGACGACGCCCCGGTGACCGATCCTGCGAATGCCAGCCCGATGCCGCTCCTGCACGCGCCGGCCATGAACGGCGTAGCGGGTCCGGCCGTGCAGGTACAGGCAACCCAGGCGGCCACCTCGCCGCAATTCAGCCACGAACTGGGCGAACAGATCGCGTGGATGGGCTCGGGCGACGTCAAGGAAGCCCGCATCAAGCTGCACCCCGAGGAGCTCGGCAGCATGGACGTGCACGTAACCATGGATGGCGGCAAGGTCAATGTCGCCATCCTCGCGCAGCATCCGGCGGCGGTGCATGCCGTGCAGCAGACGCTGTCGCAACTGGACACCATGCTCGCGCATCACGGCCTGTCCCTCGGCCAGGCCGATGTCGGCCAGCGCAATCCCGAACAGAACCCCGCCCAGGGCGATCCGGCGAGCGGGCAGGGTGATGGGGTGGATGGCGGTACGGCGGCGACGGGCGTAGTGGCGACCTCGCGCGTGTCGCATAACCTGGTCGACGAGGTGGCGTAACCGCACTCGGTGACGTGATGCTGGCGGGCGTCAAATTTTCGGCTCACCCAGCCATCGGGTCTCTCTACGAGAACCGCGTCACAGCGCCATCTTTCCATCCGTACACCGGATGACGCGGATGGCACGTGGCTTGCAACAATACCTGCAAGCCCCACGGGCACGACCACTTACGTTTTCGCATTTCAGAGGTTCCACGCATGGCCGCAGCACCCAAAGAATCCGCCGAAGGCACTCCCAAGAAGAAGGGCAAGGGCGGGCTTATCCTCGCCGCCGCGCTGGTGGTGCTTGTTGCCGGCGGCGTGGGCGGCTACGTCATGATGAAGGGTGGTCACGGCAAGGCAGGCGCGGCTGACGCGACGGAAGTCGCCAAGTCCAAGCCGGCCGTCTATCTGCAACTCGACCCGGCCTTCGTCGTGAATTTCCAGGACGACACCGCCCTGCGTTTCCTGCAGGTGGGTGTGAACGTCATGTCGCACGATCCCGAAGCGATCGCCGCCGCCAAGGAGGCCGATCCCGAGATCCGCAATGCGCTGCTGATGCTGTTCTCCGCACAGGACGTGAAATCATTGTCCGACGTAAAGGGGAAGCTGAAGCTGCAGGCCGCCGCGCTGACCGAGATCCAGCGCGTGCTCAAGGAGAAGATCGGCCGTCCCGGCGTGGACGCGGTCTACTTCACCAGCTTCATCATGCAGTGACGGGAATCCTTCGGCCATGAGTGACATCCTTACCCAGGAAGAAATCGACGCCCTTCTGGCCGGCGTGGAAGGCGGTGCGGTCGAGACCGAGATCGAGCTTCCGCCGCCCGGTGGCATCCTGGACTATGACTTCACCCAGCAGGACCGCATCGTTCGCGGCCGCCTGCCGACGCTGGAGATGGTCAACGACCGGTTCGCCCGGTACTTTCGCGCGAACCTGTTCAATGTGCTGCGCAAGTCCTGCGAAGTCTCGGTTCTTGGCGTGAAAATGACCAAGTTCAACGAGTATGTGCACTCGCTGGCAGTGCCGAGCAACCTCAACCTGATCCGGATCAAGCCGCTTCGCGGTACGGCGCTGATGGTGTTCGAGCCGCGCCTGGTCTTCACCGTCATCGACAATTTCTTTGGCGGCGATGGCCGCTATCACGCGCGAATCGAAGGCCGGGATTTCACACCGACCGAGAACCGCGTGATCCAGATCGTGCTGCAGGAAGCCTTCACGGCCATGGCCGAGGCCTGGGCTCCCGTCCTGAAGATGCAGTTCGAGTTCCTCAATTCCGAGATCAATCCGCAGTTCGCCAATATCGTCAGTCCCACGGAAACCGTGGTGGTATCGCGCTTTCATATCGAGCTCGACGGCGGTGGCGGTGAAGTGCACCTGACCCTGCCGTACTCGATGGTCGAGCCGATCCGCGAATTGCTCGATGCCGGCGTACAGAGCGACCGCGCGGAGCGCGACGAGCGCTGGATCCAGAATCTGCACGAGGAAATCCTCGATGCGGAAGTGGAGGTCACCTCGATGCTGGCCGAGGCGCGCCTGACCATTGGCGACTTCCTTCACCTGCGCAAGGGCGATGTCATTCCGATCAACCTGCCGGAATGCGCCACGATCTTTGCCGAGGACGTGCCGATCTTCCGCGGCCGCATGGCCAACTCCAATGGCAACAAGGCCATCCAGTTCGATTCGCTGATGCGCAAGCGGGGCGAGGGCAAGGCCATGCCGGTGACCACCACCGAGCCGATGCCTGAGTTGGTTTGAGTCCTGACAAGCATCGCCGCTGAAGCGGCTCCTACCGAGCAGGCTGCGCTTTGCTTGGTAGGAGCCGCTTCAGCGGCGATGGGTGCTTGCCCCGGTTGCCCAGGTTGCCCGACCTGACGTCAATTGACCGTGCTGGTGCGCAACTGCCGTCACGCGTCAGCTTTCCGACAAGCGTCAGTTTCCGGTCGGCCGAGACCGCCACGAGCGCCGCGCCAAACACCTGAAAAAACACGAAAAATTCACTGTCTCCGGGCCACCGAATCCATGGCACGCCGTTTGCTTCTATGGGTACATACCCAGCAACGCGATCACCGGAACCGACATGAACGAACCCACCACGCTCGAAGAGATCGAAGGCGCCAACGAAGCCAGCCTGCACAAGTCCATGGGCCTGGGCGCCGAGGTGAACCTCGACGTCATCCTGGACGTGCCGGTCACGATGGCGATGGAAGTCGGCCGCACCAAGATCAGCATCCGTAACCTGCTCCAGCTCAACCAGGGTTCGGTGGTCGAACTCGACCGCGCC
>Ga0105247_10003016_pt1 | contig 11153 bp, 11 predicted proteins | sample KBSS24metaG_FD_81519 | JGI IMG/M metagenome (GOLD analysis project Ga0105247, IMG submission 81519) | Switchgrass rhizosphere microbial communities from Kellogg Biological Station, Michigan, USA - KBS S2-4 metaG | ecosystem: Host-associated > Plants > Roots > Rhizosphere > Soil | place...
CCCGCGCTCCGTGAGATCATGGAGCGTCTGGAGGACGCCGGCCTGGATCCGCGCCGGTGAGTCGGCGGTGATCCCGAGGCCCTGCGCGATCCTGTCCGCGGTCTTGAAGCCGACGCCCCACACCTCGATGGCGAGCCGGTACGGCTCCGCGGACACGACGCGCACCGCGTCGGCGCCGTAGCGCTTGTAGATGCGCGCCGCGAGCGCGGGCGACGCGCCGTTCGCCTGGAGGAACACCATGATCTCGCGGACGGAGCGCTGCTCGCGCCACGCGGCGCGGATGTTCTCGCGCCGCTTCTGGCCGAGCCCCTCGACCTCGTCGAGCCGCTCCGGCTGCTCGTCGAGGACGCGCAGCGTGTCCATCCCGAAGTGCGCGACGATCCGCCGCGCATACCCCGCGCCGACCCCCTTCACGAGCCCCGATCCCAGGTACCGCTCCACGCCGACCAGCGTGCTCGGCAGGAGCTCCGTCACCCCGTCGGCGCGGAGCTGCTCGCCGTGCTTCTTGTCGACGATCCACGCGCCGCGCGCGCGCACCCGCGCCCCCACCGCGACGTGCGAGAACGTCCCGACCACGGTGACCGGATCGCCGCGCCCGTCGACCGCGACCTTGATCACCTGAAAGCCCGAGCTCGCGTCGCTGTAGGTGACCCGGGCGACCTCGCCCTCGATGACGGCGTCGCCGCTCGCGCCCTCTCGTTTCACCGCGATCACGGTAGCGGAAAAACGAAGAGCCCCGGGGCCTCGCGGCGCCCAGGGCTCGTCGTGGTGGCTCGGCCTCGGCCACACAAAAACGAAGAGCCCCGGGGCCTCGCGGCGCCCAGGGCTCGTCGTGGCTCAGCGTCGGCTACGCGCGATCAGAAATCGCCGTGGCCGTGGCCGGCGTGGCCGCCGCCGGCCGCCGCCTTCTCGTCCTTCGGGCGCTCCGCGACGAGGCACTCGGTGGTGAGCATGAGGCTCGCGACCGACGCCGCGTTCTGGAGGGCCGTGCGGACGACCTTCACCGGGTCGATGACGCCCATCTCGAGGAGGTTGCCGTACTGGTCGGAGGCGGCGTTGTAGCCGAAGTCGTTCTTCCCCTCCTTGACCTTGTTCACGACGATCGAGCCCTCGAGCCCCGCGTTCGCCACGATCTGGCGGAGCGGCTCCTCGATGGCGCGGCGGATGATGTTGACGCCGAACCGCTGCTCGTCGTTGACCTTGATGCCCTCGAGCACCGACTGGGCGCGGATGAGCGCGACGCCGCCGCCGGCGACGATGCCCTCTTCCACGGCTGCGCGGGTCGCGTGGAGCGCGTCCTCGACGCGGGCCTTCTTCTCCTTCATCTCGGTCTCGGTGGCCGCGCCGACCTTGACCACCGCGACGCCGCCGACGAGCTTCGCGAGGCGCTCCTGGAGCTTCTCACGGTCGTAGTCCGACGTGGTGTTCTCGATCTGCCCGCGGATCTCCGCGATGCGGCCCTGGATCTTGCCCTTGTCGCCCGCGCCGTCGACGATGGTCGTGTTGTCCTTGTCCATCGTGACGCGCTTCGAGCGGCCGAGATCGCTGATCGTGACGTTCTCGAGCTTGAGCCCGAGCTCCTCGGCGATGACCTGACCGCCGGTGAGCGTCGCGATGTCCTTCAGCATCTCCTTGCGGCGATCGCCGAAGCCCGGCGCCTTGACGGCGGCGCAGTGGAGCGTGCCGCGGAGCTTGTTCACGACGAGCGTCGCGAGCGCCTCGCCCTCGATGTCCTCGGCGATGATGACGAGCGGCTTCTGCTGCCGCGCGATCGCCTCGAGCACCGGGAGCAGATCCTTCATGTTCGAGATCTTCTTCTCGGAGATGAGGATGTACGGGTCGTCGAGCACCGACTCCATGCGCTCCGGATCGGTGACGAAGTACGGCGAGAGGTAGCCGCGGTCGAACTGCATGCCCTCCACGACCTCGAGGGTCGTCTCGGCGGTGCGGCTCTCCTCGACGGTGATGACGCCTTCCTTGCCGACCTTCTGCATCGCCTCGGCGAGCTTGCCGCCGATCTCGACGTCGCCGTTCGCGCTGATCGTGCCGACCTGCTCGATCTCCTTCGGGTCCTTCGTCTGCTTCGCCATCTTCTTCAGCGAGTCGACGAGCGCCTCGACCGCCTTGTCGATGCCGCGCTTGATCTCCATCGGGTTGTGACCCGCGGCGACGAGCTTCGAGCCTTCGCGGTAGATCGCCTGCGCGAGCACGGTGGCCGTCGTGGTGCCGTCGCCCGCGACGTCGGACGTCTTGCTGGCGACCTCGCGGACCATCTGCGCGCCCATGTTCTCGAAGCGGTTCTCGAGCTCGATCTCCTTGGCGACGGTGACGCCGTCCTTGGTGACCGTCGGCGAGCCGAAGCTCTTCTCGATGACGACGTTCCGCCCCTTCGGGCCGAGCGTCACCTTGACGGCGTCCGCCAGCGCGTTGACGCCGGCGAGGATCATGTTGCGCGCGTGCTCGGTGTAGATGATTTCTTTGGCAGCCATAGTTTCGACCTCAGTTCGTTACGGAAGACCTGGAAATTGGGGGAGAAGCGCGGCGCTCGCCGCGGCTTCGGATGACCAACGGCTTAGAAGCTCGTGGGTCGATGCGGCGCCCGGGGCGCCGCTAGCGCGTCACTTCTCGAGGACGCCGAGGATGTCGTCCTCGCGGATGATGAGGCGCTCCTCGCCGTCGATCTTCACCTCGGTGCCGCTGTACTTGCCGAAGAGGACGCGGTCACCGACCTTCACGTCGAGCTTGCGGATCGTCCCGTCCTCGAGGATTTTCCCGTTCCCGACGGCGAGCACCTCGCCCTCGATCGGCTTCTCCTTCGCGGTGTCCGGGATGATGATTCCACCCTTGGACTTCTCCTCTTCCTTCACGCGCTTGATGATGACGCGGTCCTGCAGCGGGCGAATCGTGGACATGGGTCGCTTCTCCTTGGAATGGCTGGGCTGTCTTCATCGCGGTGGCCGCTTTGCGTCCGCGGGCGCACCTGGAGCTATCGGTCTCGCCGGCACGGGCCGGTAGCGTCCGCGCGCGTGGCGCGGCGCCACGTGGGGCACCGTGACGGGCGATTGTTAGCACTCGCTACACCTGAGTGCTAACGACCGGCGCCGAAGATAACTCGGCCCCCGACCCCGTCAAGAGACCCGGTGTCGAAAATCGAGGGTGGCCGATGCGCCTACAATGCCCTGATTTCGCAGAATTTGACGATGGCGCCAAAGGGGGAGTATGTGCGCCATCAGCGCTGGCACCCGGCGATGCCGAGTGTCAGAAGCGGCTCGGCACGAAATTTCCCGTGATGGTCGTGAAATTGCACTCCTTTTAGCTGTCCTTCAGGATCAAAGCTCAGGAGTTAAAACCATGACGATCGTCGCCACGGGTTCCATCTCTGGCTTCTTTCACGAGGTCGTCGAGGACGCGATCAAGGCACGCCGGGTCGACGTCACGGACGGGACGACCACCTACCTCGTGTCGCTCCTCGCCGACTTCGCTCGGCCCGACGTGCGCGCAGAAGCGACGCTGGAGCGGCCGCTCACCTTCCTCCTCGACGAGGCGCTCCACACCCCGGAGCCCGCGGAGAGGTTCGAGCGCCTGCGGACGTTGGGCGACGGCGTCCTCTACTCGTGCGGCTTCTTCGCCGATCACTACGAGGCGCGCGGCCTCGATCCGCGGTACATCCACGGCATCGGGACGACGGCGTACGGGACGGCGAGCTCGATGCTCCACGCGTCGGCCGACGACGCCCCGTTCGACATCTTCCGCGAGCTCGCGTCGAAGTTCGACTCCCTCGTCCAGGTGATCGCCGAGGTCGCCGACTTCACCGTCGCGCGCGGCGCGTCGCTGGGATCGCGCGGGCTCCTCAAGATCTACGAGCGCTGGCTCCGCACGGGGAGCGAGCGCCTCGCGCAGGAGCTGAGCTCGCAGGGGCTCGTCCCGACGCGCGGCCCGAAGGGGACGCTTCAGTGACGCGACACCCGCTCGCCGGGAACGGGGCCGAGCTCGTACGCGAACGCGCCATCGCCAGCGCCGTGCAGCGCTCCCTCGGGCGCCTGTATCGGCTCGAGGGCGCGCCGGACGTGCACCCGTTCCTCGAGGTCGCGGACGACGGCGAGCGGGAGGCGCTGTTCGTCCGGGAGGCGCCGGACGGCGCGGTCGAGATGGCGCTCCGCGTCCCCCGCATGGGCGAGGGGCTCGACACGCTCTGCCAGATCATCGAAGGCGTGAGCCACTTCGTGTACCTCGCGGAGCGCGCGCGCGTCGCCCGCGAGGCGACGCAGCTCGAGATGGAGCTCCAGGCCGAGGTCGACAAATACGTCGTCCTCGCCGGCGCGATCCGCGAGCTCGACGTGCGTCGCAGCAGCGCGCTCCGCGCCGAGCTGTACGAGCGCGTCGTCTTCGCCCACGGCGCGGCGAGCGTCGAGGGGGCGCGCTACCGGATCGCGAACGAGCTCGCCGCGAAGTTCGTCCGCGCGCTCGAGCGGCGCTACCTCGCCGCGAACCGGGTCGCGGAGATGCGCGACGAGCTCCGTCGCTTCTTCCAGATGGGACAAGAGGACAAGCTCCGCGTCAGCCAGGCGGCTTGACGAGCTCGCTCGGCCGGCGCGATATCGCGCGTCTCCGCGATATCGCGCCTCGTCGAAAGAGCGCGCTCTTATTGGATATCCGCGCGCGCTGCCGGTGTCTTTCGGGTGAGCGGGCGGGCGCCCGAGACGCTCGCGCGCGACGTGCACGTCGCGGTGTGTTTCGCCTCGTCGTGACGGGTGAAGTCACGATGAGCGCTCCGCGCCGAAGCGGCGCTCTCGTGGGGAGCGCGCGGAGGTGTCACGACGCACACGCCCAACGTGCTCGCCCACGTGCTCGCCTGACATGCTCGTGAGTCGATGCGCATCTCAGCCCACGATGGGCGACGGAGCCATGCGTGTTACAGCGCTCGTTTTGCCCCGTTCGCCCTCGGCACAGACCGCGCCACGGTCGTGTGCAGTGACTTCGTGAACGTCGGTAGGTGGTGCTCGCGCGATCCAATTGCGGGGCAGCAGCCCCCGCCACACGCGACCACGGTGCGACACGAGGCGATTCGCTACGTCACCTCGCACCTGTTTTTTCCGAGGGCGCGCACGAACGCCCAGGAAAGATACACTTTCGAAGAGCAGTCGTCGTTACGGCATATCGCTTGCTGATTCCACATGACGTTGGCCGTACGACCGAGGCTGGCCGTACGACCGGCAGACCGGAGCCCCATGCACAAGTGCGAGACGAGATGCCGAATCGTTCGGCGCGCCATTCTGATCGGCGCGATCGCACTCTCCGCGTCCGCCGCGAAGAGCTCTCGGTCCGACGAGCTGCCCCGCGCCCTCGACTTCTCCAAGCTGGTCGATCAGAGCCTCCGCCTGGTGGGGCGGGCCGGCTCGCCGGGTCGCAATGTGAGCACGGACGAAACGCAGTCAAGGGCCGAAGACGTACCGCGCGATCTCACGCACAACCTGTCGCTCGATCTCGCCGCCGCGTGGCGCGCGCCGTCCTGGTTCGGCCGGGCGAAGCGCCGCGATCCGGTCGACTCGTTGCCATTGTCGGGGGATATCAAGCGTGACCCGCTGCGCCCCCGGACGGCGGTCGTCGCGCGGGATTGGGGCGGCGCGCTGGCCCTGCACGGCAACAGCGTCGCGAGCGACACGGTCCGTCTCTCGCGCTCGACCCGCATGGTGCTCGCGCGCGTCGCGTTCGGCGACGGAAAGCTCGTCCCGTTCGCGCACCTCGGCGCGGGGCAATGGCGGTACGACCCCGAGGTCCTCCCCTTCATGCCGCGCGATCAGGAGTACGCGACGCAGGTCGCGGGTGGCTTCGAGGTGCGCCTCTCGCCGACCACGGCGATCGCCTGGGAGGCCGACTACACCGTCCTTTGCCGCGATCGCCGCGAGCCGCAGAACCTGCCGTCGCCCCACCTGTTCGGCAGCTTCGCCGTGCTCGCGTCGCGGTTTTAGAGCCGAAGCCAAGGAAGACAAGGTCGCGCGACGCAGGCGCGGCTCCGAGACGAGACGACCTCCGCGAAGCTCTGGGCTCCGCGGAGGTCGCCGTCATTTGCCGGGTCGAAGCGTCGATGAACGGGACCGAAACGGTGCGCGCGTCGCGACGGCGCTCGCTTCGTGCCGCCGGTCGTTCAGCGGGCGGCCTTGGCGCGGAGGTGGGCCGCGGTCTTCGCGCGCTCCTCGGCGGTCATGCGGGGGAGCTTCGCCTCGATGCGATCGAGGAAGCGCCCCTCGCGCGCCTCGGCCCGCTCCTTCGCCTTCCCCGCGTCGACGGCCGGCGCGGCGAAGCGATCCTGCTTGAACGCGTCGAGCGTGGCCGCGTGGCGCTTGCCCCCGCCGCTCGACGCGACCTTCGCGACGAGCTCGGCGCGCTGGGCCGGGGTGAGGAGCGCGTGGAGGCGCTCCACGGTCGAGCGCTCGTAGCTGTCCTCGGCGACCTTGGCCTGCGTCTCCGCCTGGAGGTCGGAGGCGAGCGCCGCGCGGTCGATCTTGCCCGCCTCGATCTGCGCGGCGAGCTTCTGCATGACCGCGCCGCGCGCGGCCTTCACCGGGGCGCGCTGCGCCGCGCGCTCCGCCTCGAGCTTCTGGATGTCGGCGCGCTGCGCGGCGGAGAGCGACGGGAGGTTCGCGGCCTCGCGGAGGAGGCTCGCCCCCTTGTGGTGCTGCTTGTGCCCGTGCCCGGCGTGCGTCCCGGCCCCGGCGGCGCCGTTTCCGCCGGCGAAGGCCGGGAGCGCCATCCCGCAAACGAGCGCGGCGGTGATCGAAACGGACGAGATGAGCTTGGCGATGCGATTCATGGTGTGTGTTCAACCTCCGCGCGGATTGACGGGCCGCGGGGCCTTCGTCATCCCATCGACGCGGGTAAAGAAGCGTAAAGCGGCGCGCCTGCATGCTCCATGTGCTCGGCTCTCCATCGATTTGTGGGAGAGGGGCCGGCGCCGCGCGCCGCTCCGGGCCGGCGAAGATCCTCGCGGTCAGCGTTCCCGCGCGGAGCCGCCCGTCGAGCTCGGGTCGTCCGCGCCGGGCTCGCTCCCTTCGCCGTCGCCCGCGACCTTGGGGGCGCGCGGGTCCGGATCGAGGCGAAGGAGGCGCCCGCACGCGACGTGGCGGCGCCCGGTCCACGCGCGCGCGTCGGCGACCGCGAACGACGCGCCGCACGCGGGGCACGCCGCGCGGCCTCCGCGGACGGCGGCGGAGGGCGGCTCGCCGGGATCGTCGACGTCGCCGAAGTAGCGGACGATCGCGCCGGTGGTCCCGAGGCCCGCGCACCCGGGGCACGTGCCGAGGATCGCGTCCCGCCCGTCTTCGAAGCACAGGGTGCCGCGCCCGCCGCAGTCGGGGCAGTCTTCGAGCACCCACGGGTTGTGGTCGTCCGCGTCGCGGAGGCGCGCCGCGCGCCGCCGCGGGTACCGCGCGAGGCGCGCGCGGAGCGGGAGAGCGGAGCCTTCGGGCAGCTTCGAGTCGGACATCGACGCGACGCAGCTTAGTCGACCTCGGGCGCGCTGTGCCCTCCGTGTCGCGCCGCGCGCCGTCCACGCCGCCCAACGCCGCGGCCGGGCGCGCCGTTTCGGATAGACTCGCCGCATGGTCTCCGAGATTTTCGACCCCGCCCGATGGCGCGCCGTCGACGGCTTCCAGTTCCGCGACGTGACCTACCACCGCGCGGTCGACCACGGCACGCTGCGGATCGCGTTCGCGCGGCCCGAGGTGCGGAACGCGTTCCGCCCCCAGACGGTCGACGAGCTCTTCGCCGCGCTCGAGCACGCGCGCTTCCAGACCGACGTCGGGTGCGTCCTCATCACGGGGAACGGCCCGTCGCCGAAGGACGGCGGGTGGGCGTTCTGCTCGGGCGGCGATCAGCGGATCCGCGGCGACGACGGGTACAAATACGAGGGGAGCGACGGGCAGGCGGACATCGGCCGCCTCGGGAGGCTCCACATCCTCGAGGTGCAGCGGCTGATCCGGTTCATGCCGAAGGTGGTGATCGCGGTCGTCCCGGGGTGGGCGGTCGGCGGCGGGCACAGCCTCCACGTCGTGTGCGATCTGACGATCGCGAGCAAGGAGCACGCGATCTTCAAGCAGACCGATCCCGACGTCGCGAGCTTCGACAGCGGGTACGGCTCGGCGCTCCTCGCGCGGCAGGTGGGCCAGAAGCGGGCGCGCGAGGTGTTCTTCATCGGGCGGAGCTACTCTGCACAAGAGGCGTTCGAGATGGGGATGGTGAACGCGGTCGTCCCGCACGCCGAGCTCGAGGACTTCGCGCTCGGGTGGGGCGCGGAGATCAACTCGAAGAGCCCCACCGCCATCAAGATGCTCAAGTACGGGTTCAACCTCCCCGACGACGGGCTCGTGGGGCAGCAGATCTTCGCCGGCGAGGCGACGCGGCTCGCCTACGGCACCGAGGAGGCGAAGGAGGGGCGCGAGCACTTCGTCCAGAAGCGAAAGCGGAACTTCTCCAAGTTCCCCTGGCGATACTGAGAGGCGGCGGTGGGCGCCCGGCGCGTCAGCCTGGTCGTGGCGGCGGTCTGCGCCGCGGGGTGCGGCACGGCCGACGCGCCCTCGGACCCGACGTGCGTCGCTGCGCCGCGCGAGTGCCAGCCGCTCTACGCGCCGACGTTCGACGCGCTCTTCGAGCGGACGCTGAACCCGACGTGCGGCGTCGGCGGATCGACGTGCCACGCGTCGGGCGGCGCCGGCACGCACGGCGGCGTCGTCTTCGACAACCCGGACCGCGCGTACCAGGCGCTCGTGGCGGACAGGTCCTGGAAGATCGTCGACCCCGGTAAGCCGGAGTGCAGCAAGATCGTCTACAAGATCGTGTCGAGCGATCCGTACGTGACGATGCCGCCGGGGCGCCCGATGTCGGACGCGGAGCGGTGCGTGATCGTCTCGTGGATCGCCGCGGGGGCGCACAGATGAGCGCCGCGCGATCGGCGATCGGCGTCGCCCTGTCGCTCCTCGCGCTCGGGATCTCCGGCGCGAGCTGCGGCTCGTCGCCGTCGCGCCCCGACGCCCCCGGCACGAAGCTCACCGACGCGCAGCTCGACGATCCCCAGGCGTGCTCCACGTGCCACCCCGATCACGTGCGCGAGTGGTCGGGGAGCATGCACGCGTACGCGTCGGACGATCCGCTCTTCCTCGCGATGAACCGGCGCATGCAGCGCGAGACGAAGGGGGCCGCCGCGGGCCTGTGCGTGCAGTGCCACGCGCCGCTCGCCCTGCGCACCGGCGCCACCAAAGACGGGCTCAACCTCGACGCGCTGCCGAAGGCGCTGAAAGGTGTAAATTGCATCTTCTGCCACACCGCGGAGCCCGGGCCGGGGCAGGAGAACAACCCGCTCCGGTCGACCGGCGACGGCGTCCTCCTGGGCGGCATCGCGAACCCGGTGCCGAACGCGGCGCACGCGGCGAAGTACAGCATCTTCCACGATCGGGAGGCGCCGGAGGGGCAGGCGTCGATCGTCTGCGGCACGTGCCACGACATCGTCACGCCGGGCGGGGCGCACATCGAGCGGACGTTCCAGGAGTGGACCGAGTCGATCTACGCCCTCGGCGATCTGCGGCGCAAGGACACGCCGGTCCTCGCGTGCGGGCAGTGCCACATGCCGAGCCGGATCGGCGTCGCGGCGCAGGCGCCGAACGTGTTCCTGAGGCGCGTGCACGATCACAAGATGGCGGCGGTGGACGTCGCGCTCACGCCGTTCCCCGAGATGGACGCGCAGCGCGAAGAGGCGCAGCGGCAGATCGATCTCGCGGCGGTCGCGAAGCTGTGCGTGGCGCCCTCGTCCGACGGCGCGTCGCTCTCGGCGCGCGTGACGCTGTCGAACCTGTTCGTGGGGCACGGCTTCCCGAGCGGCTCGAGCCAGGACCGCCGCGCGTGGATCGAGCTCGTCGCGTACGCCGGCTCCGCGCCGGTCTTAAGGAGCGGCACGTTCGCCGCGACCGACCCGATCACGGACGAGGGCGACCCCTCGCTCTTCCTCCTCCGCGATCGGCTCCAGGCGGAGGGCGGGCGCGAGACGCGCATGTTCTGGGAGGCGATCGGGTTCACGAGCAAGCAGCTCATGCCGATGGCGGTCACCGATCCCGGGGCGAAGGGGTTCGATCGCTCGCTGTCGAACGACTACGTCCTCCCGCTCGGCGCCGACCGGATCACGACGGCGCTCCACGTGCGCCCGGTGGACGTCGACCTGCTCGACGACCTCGCGGCGTCCGGCGATCTCACCGATCCGGCCCTCCGCGCGAAGATCCCGACGTACTCGGTGGCCGGCGCCGACCTCGCGTGGACCGCGTCGCGCGGCTTCGGCTGCGTGCCGTGATCGCGCGCCGCGCCGCGCGATCGCCGGCCCCTTCGCGCCGGAGCTCGCCTACGTCGCGACGCAGAACGAGAAGCTGACGGACGGACCCGGCGGGGCGTCGCCCGCGCCCTTCGGGCCGGCGTCGCCCGCGTCGTCGCCGGCGCCCGCGGGGGAGCTCGCGCCGGCGTCGTCCGCGGCGTCGGGTCGGCCCGCGTCGCCGGGCGGCGCGGCGCCCGCGTCCGCGCGCGGGTCGGTGACGTAGAACGTGAGCTGCCACACGCCGGGGAGCTCGAGGAACAGGCCGTCGACGTGGAAGACCGAGTCGTCCTTCGCGTCGGGCTCGATCCGCGGCGGGCGCGCCGATCCGTAGCCGCGCGACGGGATGAACGTCGTCATCGCGAGCGCCTCGCCGTGGAGCGGGCGATCGTCGCGATCGGTCACGCGCACGGTCCACGCGTTCTCCCCCTGCTGCGGCGGCGCGGGGACCGCGTCGGCGATGTGGACGCGAAACGATCCGTCCGTCGAGGTGTGCGACACGCCGGCGAAGTACGCCTCGCCGGTCGACGTGGAGCACAGCTCCACGGTCGGCGTCCCCGCGTCGCGCGGCGGCGCGCTCTCGCTCGACGCGCACGCGGCGAGCGCGACGGCGATCGCCCCGCGCCACGCGGGCCTCACGAGCCGCGCCGCGGCGAGCCCGTCTCGCTTCACCGCCGCCCCCCGAGGTCCACGAACGGACGCTACCACGCGCGCGCGAGCCGGCGATCGAGCACGCGCGTGCGCTTCCGGGCTCGCGTGTCAGAATGGCGGGCCGCGACGACCCGCGGCGCCCCGAGACCATGAA
>Ga0105247_10003018_pt1 | contig 11150 bp, 12 predicted proteins | sample KBSS24metaG_FD_81519 | JGI IMG/M metagenome (GOLD analysis project Ga0105247, IMG submission 81519) | Switchgrass rhizosphere microbial communities from Kellogg Biological Station, Michigan, USA - KBS S2-4 metaG | ecosystem: Host-associated > Plants > Roots > Rhizosphere > Soil | place...
GAGACCGCGCCGAACGCGATGGCCGCGACGGCGCTCAAAGCTGCACCCCGGGGTTGTCCGGATCGATGAACGCGGCGGGATCGGGCGGCTCCTGCGAGACCTCTTCGACCAGCACCTCGACCTCGAGCCCGGTCGTCCGCTGCTGGTACCGCGCCCGATCGCCCACGCCGGGGCGGAGCGTCTTCGACACCCACTCGAGGCGATCGACGTCGCCTCCCTCGCGCCGGAGCGCGACGAAGTGACGCAGCTCGCGCTCGGCGCCCCCGCGCCGCGGCACCTGGTGCAAGAGCACCGTCGCGGCGTCGTCGCGCAGGACGAACGTGGGCTCGCCGCGCGCGCCGCCGGGGACCACCGTGAGGAGGCGCCCGTCGAGCGGCTCGAGGAACCACCAGCGGAAGAAGCCGATCGGGACGTCGTAGGTCGGGCGGCGGCGATCGCCCCTCTGCGTCAGGTCGAGCGCGGGGATGCTGAACCGCCACGCGTCGCGCGTGACCCACACGTCGAGCGCGGTGCGCCCGCCCGGACCGACGAGGATCATCCGCATCGCGCGGTGCGGATCGACGGCGACCGCGCCGCGCCCTTCGAGCACCTTGCCGGTGCGCGGCTCGCGCAGCGCGACGCGGATCACCTCGACGTACGGGCGGACCGCGACCTGCTCGCGCATCGACGCGAGCTCACCGCGCGCGCGCGCCCAGTCCGCCTGGAGGATCGAAGGGGCGCGCGGCGGCGCCGGCGTCGCGCAGCCGGTCACGCCGCCGGCCGCGAGCGCCGACGCGAGCGCCGCCCGCGAGAGCCGGCGCGGGGGCGTCATGGCGCGAGGAGTCGCAGCGCGTAGCCGCGGCCTTTGCCCAGGCCGACGACGAGCACGTCCTTCACGTGCCCGCCGGCGAGCTCGCTCGCGGCCGCGGCGACGGCGATCGCGCCGAGCGCCTCGTGCTCCGCGCCGGTGTTGCACGTCCGGCGCGCGACGGCGGTCCACGCCGATCGCTCGAGGAGCGCGGCGAGCCCCGGATCGCGCCGCGGCACCACCACGAGGGCGCGCGAAGGATCGCGGGGCGGCGCGACGCTCCGGAGGCGATCGAGCGGATCGCCCGCGCGGGCGTCGTCGCGCCACGACGTGAGCTCCGCCACCTCGGCGACGATGCGCGCGCCGCGCGATCGGGCGACGTCCTCCGCCTCGAAGACGACCGCGCCCGCCCCCTCGCCGCGCGCGAGCTTCTCCCCGTCCGGCTCGCGGGCGAAGAGGACCGCGAGCAGGCGCTCGACGATCGAGCTCGCCTCCTCGAGCGCGCCCGCGACGACGACGTCGACCTCGCCCGCGGCGACGAGCTCGATGGCCTGGGCGCACGCCCCCTCGCCGCTCACCGACAGGTCCGCCGTGGCGAGCGACGGCCCCTCGATGTCGAGGTAGATCGACACGTGGCCGACCGGCGAGCTCGGCACCAGGTTGGGGAAATCGGCGGGGCTCGCGAAGCGCGGCCCCTTCTCGAAGAGGCGGTGCATGAACGCGGCGGACGCGTCGACGCTCCCGAACGCGCTCCCGAGGACGACGCCCATGCGGGTCTTCTGCGGCGACTCGCCGTTCGCCGCTTCGAGCGCGCGCCCGACGACGACCGCGCCGATCCGCGCCGGCCGATCGAGCCGCCGAGCCCGCGCCAGATCGAGGTGGCTCGCGAGGTCGATGTCGATGAGGACGCCCTTCGGCGGCGGCGCCTCGTCGAGGAGCGACCGCGCGCCCTCGGTGTCGACGAGGCCGCGCGGCGTGAGCGCCGCCGCGCCGGTCACGACGATCCGCCGCGACGCCTGCTCCGGCGGTGGCCCGAGCTCCGGCTCGGTGAGGACGATGGCCGCGTCCATCCCGCCGAAGCCAAAGGAGTTCGACACGACGGCGCGGATGCGCGCGGGTCGGCCGTGCTCGCGTACGTGGACGAGCGGGCAGGCCGGATCCGGATCGACCAGGCCGACCGTCGGCACGAGCGCCTGCCGCGCGATCGCGAGCGCGGAGATCCCCGCCTCGATCGCGCCGGCCGCGCCGAGGGTGTGCCCGATCTGCCCCTTCGAGCTCGACACCGGGATGCGGCGGATCTCTTCGCCCAGCGCGAGGGCGAGCGCCGCCGACTCCATGGGATCGTTCAGCGGCGTCCCGGTGCCGTGCGCGTTGACGTAGTCGACCTGTGCCGGCGTGAGGCGCGCGCGCGCCAGCGCCGATCCGATGACGCGCGCCGCGGTCGCGCCGGACGGCTGCGGGTTCGTGATGTGGTGCGCCTCCGACCCGACGCTCCACCCGGCGAGCTCCGCCACCGGCTCGACGCCGCGGCGGCGCGCGTCGCCCGATCGCTCGAGGACCAAGAACCCCGCCCCCTCGCCCAGGTTCAGCCCGCGCCGGCTCCGGTCGAACGGGCGGCACGGCTCCGGATCGATCGCGGCGAGCGCGTTGAACCCGCTCAGCGTGAGGCGGCACAGCCCGTCGCACCCGCCGGCGACCACCACGTCGAGCGCGCCGGCGAGGAGCCACGTGGCGGCGATGACGAGCGCGTTCGCGCCGCTCGAGCACGCCGTCGAGAGCGAGCGCGTCCTGTGGAACGGTCCGATGACGTCGCTCAGGCAGTCGCCGGTCGACGTCAGCGGGTGCGACAGCATCTCGAGCAGCGCCTCGCGCGAGTCGGGGTCGTCGTGCAGCTCCGCGAGCCGCCCCTCCGTCTCGAACATGCCGCCGGTCGTGCCGCCGACGACCAGCCCGACCCGCTGCGCGCGCGGATCGACCCGCGCCTGCGCCATCGCCTCGCGCGCGGCGATCAGCGCCATGATGCTCGAGCGCGACCACGCCGCGTCGGTCGATCGCGTCGCCTTCCCGCGGAGCGCCTCCTGGAGCGACAGCCCCCGGACCATCCCGCCCGAGCAGGCGCGCTGCCCGGCGGTCTCGAACAGATCGATGTCGCGGATCCCGCGCTCGCCCCGGACGAGCGCTCCCCACGTCGCTTCGCGGGTCATCCCCACGGCGGTGACCAGACCCACCCCGGTCACGTACAGCCGCTGATCGTGCACCGATTCGCTCGTTCGCTCGCTCAGCCGCCCTTGCCGGGGTGCTGCGACACGTACTCCGCGAGGCTCGCCACGGAGCGGAAGATCGGTCGCGCGTCGTCGCCTTCGGGGATGCGCACGCCGAACTGCTCTTCGATGCTCATCGCGAGCTGGAGGGCGTCGAGCGAGTCGAGCCCGAGCCCCTCGCCGAAGAGCGGCGCCTCGTCCTCGATGCTCGACGGATCGCGCCCTTCGAGGTTGAGCTCACGCACGATGAGCTCCTTGATCCCGTGACGTAGACTCGCCCCTTCCATCCGCGCGGCCCGCACCATACTCATTTCCGCTTTGCCTTACGAGGGGCTTACGACGGGATCGTCTCCCACGATTCGAAGAGCGGTTTGACCGGTCGCGAGCGCGACGGCACCGGCTGCACGCGCGGCGCGCCGAACAGCTCGTCGGCCCGCGGCGTGAGCGCGTCGCGCGCGACGACCGTGACGCCGACCGAAGCGACGACGAACGGGGCGAGGCTGACGAAGAGGCGCAGGGCGCACGCCGCGCGGGCTGCGCCGGCCGTACGCCTCTTCTCCGGACGGCCCGTCATGATCGGATCATACGGCCGCCCGCGGGTGCCCGCCAGGGGAGGTCCGCGGCTCACCCGAGAGATCTCGGGTCGCGCGGACGAACTTCGTCGACACTTCTTTTCCTGCGTAACGCGGCGTCTTGTACGCTGCGCCCATGGGCACGCTCGTGCAGTACGCGACCGAAAAAGGCGTCGCTTTCCTGACGCTCCACGACCCTCCGGTCAACGCTTACACCTACGAGATGTTCAAGGAGCTCGACGCGGCGATCCTCGAGGCGCGCTTCGACGACGACGTGCACGTCCTCGTCATCACCGGGCACGGGGACAAGTACTTCTCCGCCGGCGCGAACATCAACATGCTCCGCGAGTCGGACGTCAGCTTCAAATACTACTTCTGCCTCCACGCGAACGAGACGCTGAACCGGCTCGAGCACACGCCGAAGCTGTGCATCGCCGCGCTCAACGGGCACTGCGTCGGCGGCGGCCTCGAGATCGCGCTCGCGTGCGACCTCCGCGTCGCGCGCTCCGGGCCGTTCGCGCTCGGGCTGCCCGAGGTGAACCTCGGCGTCTTGCCCGGCACCGGCGGGACGCAGCGCCTGTCGCGCCTCCTCGGCAAATCGAAGGCGATCGAGATGATGGTCGAGGGGACGAACCTCGACTTCGACGAGGCGGCCGCGCGCGGCCTCGTCAACAAGCTCTGGGAGTGCGAGACGCACGCCGACTTCATGGCGAAGGTGAGCGAGTACGCGCACGCGTTCACGCCGCCGGGCAAGGCGGCGCTCGCCGTCGGCCGCATCAAGCGCGCCGTACAGAGCGGGCTCGAGATGGGGCTCGATCAGGGGCTCGCGTTCGAGCGCGAGCTCCAGGCGGAGCTCTTCGCCACCCCCGACGCGAAAGAGGGCCTCACCGCGTACACGCAGAAGCGCAAACCGAGCTTCCGCGCCCGGTGAGTCGGTGAGCGGGCTCGTTCGGCGAGCTCGTTCGACGGACCGACGCCGCCGCGACGCTCGCGGAGCGCCGAATGGACAGAGACCGCAGGTGCGCGACGGCGGTCGGGCCGCCGAGCACCCGCGCGTGACGTCGATCAGCCGCCGCCGGGGAGGCAGAGGCCGGTGACGGTGTTACAGCTCGCGCCCTGAATGCAGTCGACCGCGCTCTGGCAAGGGAACGCGCACTTCTGGAACTGCGTGTTGCAGTGGGCGAGGCCGCAGCCCTGGTCGTTCGTGCACGGCAGCGCGAGCGGGCCCGGCGTGGCCATCTGGCCGGACGCGGGCGCAGGGGGCGTGGCGCCCGTCGGGGGCACGCCCTGCGGGGGGGTCGTCTGCTGCGGGAACTGCTGCTGCTGCGGTGGGAGTTGCTGCTGGGGGAACTGCCCCTGCGCCGGGTAGCCTTGCGGCGCCGTCCCATACTGCCCCTGCGGCTGGACGGCCTGCGGGGTGTCGTCCTTCTTTCCGCAGGCGAGCGCCACGATACACACGGTCACCACGCCAAAGGTTGCCAACGTACGCATGAAGTCCTCCAGGAGACGGCCATTGGTACCGACCGACGTCGCGATCGTCAACGTCGGCGGCACGATCCAACGCATGAACGCGGCGACTTGGCTCGCCCTTACGGTCTCGCCGGCGGTCGTCGCGCGCGCGGTCGTGGCGATCGCGGCGGGCGCGGCGTGCAGCCGCGGCGAGCCGCCCCAGTGGGACGCGGGCCACGGCGCGTCGCTCGCGGCGACGCCGCTCACGCTCGCCGACGGCGCGGCGCCGATCGACGACGCGGGCGCGTCCGACGCCGCGCCGGCGCCGCCGGTCGACGCGGGCGCCCTCCCGCAGACGCGCGATCGGCCCGACGGCGGCGACGCGTTCCACGGGCGCGCCCGCGCGCTGTGGGAGGCGATCGTCCAGGACGACCCGGCGCGCGCGATGCCGTCCTTCTTCCCGCTCGCGGCGTACGAGCAGGTGAAGGCGATCCCCTCGCCTTCGAGCGACTGGCGCCGGCGCCTCGTCGCCAACTACGGCCGCGACATCCACGTGCTCCACACGCAGATCACGGACACGGCGCGCCTCGAGGGCTTCGACGTGCCCGACCGCGCGCGTTGGATCGAGCCGGGCGAAGAGGGGAACAAGCTCGGCTACTGGCGGGTGTACGGCGCGCGACTCCGCTGGACCGACGCCGACGGAAAGGCGAAGGCGTTCCCGGTCTCGTCGCTCATTTCGTGGCGCGGCGAGTGGTACGTCGTCCACCTCTCCGGCTTCAAGTGAGCGCATCTTCGGCTTCAAGTGAGCGCATGGGGGCGTCGGGGATGGTGCTCGCGGCGCGGATGCGGTAATCCTTCCGCCGCTTTCGGAAATCGGGCTGATAGCTCAGTCGGTAGAGCTGCGGACTTTTAATCCGTAGGTCGCGGGTTCGAGTCCCGCTCGGCCCACCACGCCAGGTCCTCGGCTTCGCTCCCCGCGCCCCGTTCGGCGCGCGATCCCGCTCAGGGCGCGAGCTTCATCACGCGGAGGACGTCGGAGCGGAGCTTCACGTTGTGGCGGAGCGCCTGCTCGCGGTTCAAGAGCATGCGCGGCTTGCCGTCGACGACGTCGAAGCCGAGGACCATCCCGCGCGCCACGTCGGAGGGGGCGACGGCCACGGTGAGCAGGTCGATCCCGTCGACCGCGGCGCGGACGGCGTCGAGGTCCGGGCCGAAGCCGGGCGTGACGATCAAGATGGCGACGCGCCGGACGCGGCACGCCGTGACGAGCGCCGCCGCGTTGTTGTACGGGAGGATGACCTCCTCGTGCGGGAGGCCGCCGATGCTGCCGACGCGGCCGAGCTCGGCCTGGAGCGCCTCGCCCGCCGCGTTCGAGCCGATGTCACCGGCCCGCGTCAAGATGCCGATCTCCACGCCGTCGCCGGCGCGCGCCGCGAACGCCGTGTCGTAGGGCGCGACCTTCGCGAGGAGCGCCGCTTCGACCGCGTACGACACGGCGGGCTCCTCGATCGCCGGGGCCGGAGGAGGGGCCTTCGCGGGCGCCGCGCGCGCGGCCAACCCGGCCGCGGCCGCGGCGGCTCCCCGCTTCGCGAACGCGACGACGAACGGCCACCACGGCGCGGACACGACGCCCAGCGTACCCGACGCCGGCCCGCGCGCGGAGGCGAACCGGCCGGCGGCGCGCGCGAGCCGCACAAACGCTCGCGAGCGACCCCGAGCGCGGGGGGCGAGCCGGGCCGGCCGCGCGCGGGGCTCGCATTGTCACGTCATCGGAGAGCCGATACGGTCTGCTCATGGTCGCCACGGGGGTGCGACGAAGACGGGCGCTCTACGGCTCGCTCGGCACGAAGCTCGTCCTCGCCGTCGTCGCGATCGTGGCGCTGTCGTCGACGCTGCTCTATCTCGTCCTGGTCGAGCGCGAGCGCGACGGGCTCCTCCAGGCGAAGCAGCGCGCCGCGAACAAGCTCGCCGATCTGTTCGCCGCGTCGCTGTCGGCGCCGCTCGATTTCGACGACACGGAGGCCGTCGGGGCGCAGCTCGAAGAGCTCGGCACCGATCCCGAGGTGACGTGCGCGGCGGTGTGGCGCGACGGGGCGCGCGCGCCGCTCGGCGTGCTCCACCGCGAGGCGTGCCCCGAGCTCGGCGGGAGCGACGATCGGATCGACGGCCTGCACACGTCGCGGGACGGGGTCGAGGTGATCCACCCGGTGATCGCGCCGACCGGCGTCCGGGTGGGGCGGACGCTCATCGTCCTCGCGCTCCGCGCGAACCAGGCGGCGTTCGAGGAGACGCGCATCCGCCTGCTCGCGCTCTCGGCGCTCCCGGCGCTCGCGATCACGGCGCTCCTCCTCTTGCTCGTGCGGGGGCAGATCGTCGTCCCGATCGCCGAGCTGGCCGGCGCGGCGCGCCGCCTCGGCGAGGGCGACCGCGAAGCGCGCGTCGCGACGCGATCGAACGACGAGATCGGCGAGCTCGGCGCCGCGTTCAACGGGATGGCCGACGCGATCGCCGAGCACGAACGGCAGATCGAGGCCGCGACGCAGAGCCTCCGCGAGCTCCTCGACAACATGCGCCAGGCGATCGTCGCGTTCGACGAGCGCGGCGCGGTGGTGGGCGCGGTGTCGCGCGAGGCGCGCGCGCTCTTCGGCGAGGGGTTCGAGGCCGGGACGGTGGGCGACCTCCTCTATCCGGCGGCCCCCCCCGGCGCGGCGCGCGCCATCGAGCGTCAGGCGTTCGACGAGTGGCTCGCGCTCGCGTTCCAGATCCCGCCGTCGAGCTGGGGCGAGATCGCCCGCCTCGCGCCGCGCGACGTCGTGCTGCACCGCGCGGACGCGGCCCGGACCGTCGAGGTCGAGTTCCGCCCGATCTCGCGCGACGGCGCGGTGGTGCGCGTGATGATGCTCGCGACCGACGTCTCCGAGCAGCGCGATCTCCGCAAGCGCGTCGAGACACAGGAGGAGCTCTACGAGCGGCGGATGGCGGCGATGCGCCGCCTCGTCACGGGCGGCGGGCAGGTGTTCGTCAGGTTCCTCGACGGCGCGACGCAGCGGATCGCGCGGAGCGTGCGCGTCCTCGACGACGGGGGCGGGAAGATCCACGCCGCGCAGGTCGACGAGCTCTTTCGCCACGCGCACACGCTGAAGGGAGAGGCGCGCGCGTTCGCCCTGTCGGACCTCGAGGCCGCCGCCGAGCGGATCGAAGAGGAGCTCGACGCGATCCGGCGCGACGATCCGGCGGCGCAGCGGCGCGGCTTCGCGATCCAGGCGCTCTACGGCCACCTCGCCGCGGCGCAGGCCGCGGTCGCCGAGGGGCGCGAGGTGTTCGTCGCGGCCTCGCCGATCGGCGAGGCGGCGCTCGACCAGATCACAGTGCGGCGCGCCGACGTCGACGCGCTCCTCGCGCTCGCGCCGCAGCTCGACGCGAGCGGCGCGGCCGGCCTCCGCGCCGCGCAGCTCACGCGGCGCCTCGCGGCGCGCCCGTTCGGCGAGAGCACGACGACGCTCGCCGACGCGGCCCCGACGTGGGGCGAAGAGCACGGCAAGAAGCTCCGCGTCGAGATCGAGGGGCGCGACGTGCCGGTGCCGCCGGCGCTCGCGCGCGTCCTGTCGCCGGTGCTCGTGCACCTCGTGCGCAACGCCGTGGCCCACGGCATCGAGGCGCCGGCGCAGCGGGAGGCGCTGGGAAAACCTGCGACCGGCGTCGTCCGGATCGAGGCGACGAGCGCCGAGCGCGGCCCGACGATCGTCGTCGAGGACGACGGCCGCGGCCTCGACGACGACGCGATCCGCAAGCAAGCGCGATCGCTCGGCGCCGACGCCCGCGCCGCGCCCGCCACGCAGCTCGTGTTCGCGTCGGGGCTGACGACCCTCTCCAGGGCGGGATCGCTCGCCGGGCGCGGCGTCGGCCTGAGCGCGGTGCGTGCCGAGCTCGCCGAGGTGGGATACGACGTCGTCTTATCTTCTCAACCGAACGTCTCCACCCGCGTTACGCTCGCGCCGCGTAAGATCGCACCCAGGACATCGCCGGCACGTTCATGACCTTTCGCATCTTGATCATCGACGACAGCGACGCGCTCCTCGCGCGGATGCAGCGCGTCCTGTCGGCCGAGGGGTACGACGTGACCATCACGACGCAGGTCATCGGCAACGCGCGTCACATCCCCACGTCGGACCTCGTCATCATCGACTACCACATGCCCGGGATCGACGGCGCCACGGTGGTCTCGTCGCTGAAGAGCGCGGCCGGCGCGTCGCATCGCTGCCTCTTTTACCTCTACACGTCGGACAAAGAGGTCAGCGCCGACTACGGACACCTCGGCTTCGACGGTGTCATCACCGCCAAGGGCGACGACGAGGCGCTGCGGTCCCAGGTGAGCGCGATCGCGCGAATCAGCCAGATGCGCTCCCTCGCCCGGCGCCCGCCGCCGCCCAAATGACCGGCACGGCGGCCGGCTAGGCGACGGCCTCTACTCTTTTTTCATTGTCTATTTTTCGTCTTCGTCGCGGCAGTCCTCGAGCCACCGGTGCGACGCCTCGTCGGGCTGCACGCGCTTCAACTCGAACAGGCTCCACGAGTCGGCGATCTCGATCGGCGCGCCGAGCCAGTCGAGCAGATCTTCCTCCGTCTCGAAGCGATGCTCGATCGTGCGCGTCAGCCGGTCGCCGAGGTACATCGCGGTGATCGACCGGACCTCTCCGTCGTGGAAGATGGTGCGAAGGTAGTCGGGGACGGGGTGCGACAGTTCGATACTCGGGTCGCGCAGCGCGACGATCGCCGCGATCTCCTCGCCGTGCGGCTGCACCACCCAGCCCTCGTCGGCGAGATAATCCTCTGCCCACGACGCGAGGCCATATGCGGCTTCGGGCGGTAGTGGCCAACGGCGCCGGACCCAATGCTTTACATCAGCCAAACGCAACGAACGCGGAACGCCTTGTCGGCCGACGCTCGCCGCTCGAATGGATTCGAGCAATGCGGCACAAAAATCGCCGAAATCGAGGAGGCGCGGGGTGGCATCGGCAAAGGCAAATAGCATTTGGTCGCTCGGCTATTCGTTATCACAATACGACCGTCTGTCCTCCGCAGTCGACGGCTGAGATGGTCTTTTTCGGGCAAACCGGCCAGGGGACGAGCGCGCCGCGGCTCGACGCCGCGTCGGACCGCGTCATCCGATACGGCTATTGGTTCAAGATCTTGAGGCCATTGGCCACGAGCGGATCGAGGACGTGCGTATCCGAGATTGGCGATCCGGCTATCCACAGCTTGCGCAGCTTCTTCAGCCCGAGGAGCGGGCGTAGGTCCTTCACCGCCGTCCCCTTCATGCTCAGCTTCTCGAGCTTGCTGCACTTCGAGAGCGGCGCGAGGTCGGTCACCATGTCCTCGTCGATCTCGAGCTCGGTGAGGTCGGTGAGCTCGCCGACGGTCGCGAGATCGGTCACCTGGGTGCGCCCGATGTCGAGCCGATCGAGGTGCACCATGCGCACGAGCGGCGACAGGTCCTTCACCTTGCTGATGGCGACCCGCAGGCTGAGGAGCTGCGGGAGGACGGAGAGCGGCGTGAGGTCCTGGAGCTCACCCGGGCCCAAGAACAGATCGTGCAAGCCGGTGAAGTGCTTGTAGACGCACGGATCGAGCGAGTCCGTCGGCGCGCTCACCAGGTTGATCGACTTCACCTTCGCGAGGTCGGCCCGCGTGAGCGCCCCGTCGGGCTTCGCGAGCTTCGTCCGGACCTCCGCCTCGAGCCCGGGCTGCCGGAACGTCACGGTCGGCCCCGATTCGCACACGACCGGCGGCGCGGGCGCGGCCTTCGCCGGCGGCGCGGACGGCGAAGGCACGACCGGCGGCGCGGCGATCGCCGCGGACGCGCTCGGCGCGGGCGCGCCCCCCTTGGGCGGATCGTCGCACGCCACGAGCAGCGCGGCGGCGACGAGGGCGAAAGACACGGATTGAATTCTCATGGGGGGCGGAGTCTACCATCGCACCCCCATGCTCCAGACCACGTTGCCGCAGGTCCTCCGCTCATCGCTCCACGCGGCGGCGCGCTCCGCGGTCGCGCTCGTCGCCGTCGTTGCGTGCGCCGCATGC
>Ga0105247_10003019_pt1 | contig 11150 bp, 7 predicted proteins | sample KBSS24metaG_FD_81519 | JGI IMG/M metagenome (GOLD analysis project Ga0105247, IMG submission 81519) | Switchgrass rhizosphere microbial communities from Kellogg Biological Station, Michigan, USA - KBS S2-4 metaG | ecosystem: Host-associated > Plants > Roots > Rhizosphere > Soil | place...
GCCGAACGACGGCTTGGTGACGGTGACGCGGTCGTAGAGGACGACGCGCGGCGGGGCGGCGCGCGCGAAGACCATCTCGCGCTCGACGCGCAGGACCGTCCGCTTGCCGTCCTCCCTGGCCGGCAGGCGGTGGTACGCGCTCGTGATGTCGGCGAGCGCGTAGACGTACGATCCGGCGTCGTCGAAGCGGGCGACGACCGAGCCGGTCTGCCCGGGGATCTGGTTCGGATAATAGGTGAGCGCCTCGCCCCCGTCGTCGATGAGGAGCGTGTTGTGGCTCATCGTCGACCCCGCGCCGTAGCCGCCGCCGTCGACGAGCAGCGGGTCGGAGCCGTGGACGATCTCGAAGTGACCCTCGTCGATGTGCTGGTGATCGGAGAGGAAAGGGCCGGCCTGGAGCGAGACCCACGTCGCGCCGGGGGACCAGTCGGTGCGCGCGAAGAGGTTCCCGGTGCCGCGCGCGAGATAGCTGGTCGGGGTGGGCGCCTTGCGCGGGTCCTCGGCGGGCGCGCTCGGGTCGTCGGCGAGGGCGGTGAGCCACGTGAAGGTGTTGCCGCGCTCCTCTTTGAGGAGGCGCGCGTAGGCGCGCGCTTGCTTCGCGACCGGATCGGCCGGCGGGAACGTCGCGGCGAGGGCCCACACCTCGGAGCCGCCGGCCGGCGCCGGCTTCACGCCCCAGTCGCCGCCGTCGTACACGTGGACGCCGTCGGGCCACATCGACTGGGTGCGGAAGGTGACGACGTCGCGGAGCCACGGGAGCTCGGCCTGCACGCCCTCCGCCTGCGTGTACGCCGCGAGGGTGGCGACGACCAGCCCGCCGTACTGCCACCCCTCGGGCCAGCCGCCGCCTTCCAGCTTCTTGAACTGCGGGGCGACATCGCGCATGAAGAGCTGCTGGCCGGCGCGGCGGAGATCCTGCGCGCGCGGGTCGTCGCCGGCGGTGGCGACGCCGCCGAGGCCGACGGTGCCGAAGTACCCCGCGTAGTAGTTCGCGATCGGCTGGTCGCGCTTGTACCCCTTCTCCTTGAACCACGAGGTCCACACGACGAAGCGATCGACGGCGCGCTTTCGCAGCTCGCTCGTCATGCCGGGCGCGTCGTGGAGCCAGTCGTACGCGATGGCGGTGAGCATGCCGTAGGTGCGAATCGGGTACCCGGAGTCGTGCCGGACGATCTCGTCGCCGCCCTTGGCGTCGCCGACCTTCTTGCGGTCGTCGAGCATCGCCTTGAAATACGTGATGGCGGTGCGCGCGTCGGTCTCCTTGCCGGTGATCTGATACCGGAGGGCGCACGAGAGCATGACGTCGCCCCACACCCACGCTTCGTAGCCGCTATCGATCGGGTTTCGCCCGTCTTCGCAGCGGCGGCCGAGGGCTCGAAAGGACGGCGACCCCAGGCTGGCGGCGCGCCGGAGGGCGCCGAGGCGCGCCGCGTCGATGAGGATGCGCGGACGGCCCGGGGTGGCGCGGGGGCCGTCGAAGATCTCGTGGGTGGCGAAGGCGCTCGGGGCCGCGGGACCCCCGGCGGACTCGCCGGCGGCGGCGGCCGGGCCGACGATCGGGAGGGAGCTCGTGGGGCCGGACGAGACCTGGCCGGGGCCGCCCCAGGACTCGCGGCGGCAGGAGCTGCAGTTGACGGCGGTCGCCGTGAGGAGCAGGACGCCCAATGCAGGCGTGATCGTGGGGATTCGGGCGGGGGGCAATGGACCTTCGCTCAATTTAGCGCGGGGTGGCGGGCGGCGGGCGGCGGCGTCGGGTTTTTTTTAAGCTGCGCCTTCGAAGGCGGGCGCGGCTCCGGCGCTCGACGGTGCCCGGGCCGCCCGGGGGATGAGGTGAAAGGAGCACGAGGGCGCGAAACGAAGAGACGAGAAAAGAAGGGATGAGAAAAGAAGGGATGAGGAGGCGGCAAAGGCGACGAAAAAACGGAGAGACGGCAAAGATAGGGGGGATTCAGGGTGCGCCCTTGATTCGTGTGTAGACGTAGAGGAAAAAGAGGAGGACGGCGTCGAAGAGGATGACGCCGAGGACCTCGGTGCGCTGGACGGAGACGGTGAAGTCCTTCGAGGTCTGGCGGACCGCTCCGTAGAGGGCGCCGGCCATACCGAAGTAGATGAAGAGCATGGCGTGGTAGCAGAAGGAGAGGAACGTGATGCCCACGAGGATCCCGATGAACGCGACGAAGAGGGACATCGCGAAGGGGCGAAAGCGCGGCTCGACGTCGGCGGGGGGGCGGAACGCGACCATGAACGGGATCTTGAGGGAGACGTAGACGAGGAGGCTCCACAGGACCATCCCCGGGAACCCGAGCTCCGCGGCGGAGAGGAGATACGAGTTGTGCGCGGTGATGAAGTAGTTCTCCGCGAACTGGCCCTGGCCGACGCCGAAGATCGGCGAGGCGCGGAACATGTCGACGCCCTCGTAGAGCGCGCCGAGGCGCTCGAGCGTCGATGACTCGGCCTCCTCGCCCTCGCGGCCGCCGAGGAGGAGGACCGGCAGCGCCATCACGACGGCGACCGCGATGCCGCGGAACCAGCCGAATCGGTTGACGAAGTACGCGCCCATGATGGCGCCGATGACCAGCACGCCGTCGCGCGACTGGGTCTGGATGACGCAGTATCCGGCCGCCGCGATGGCGGCGAGCAAGAACACGTGCTTCAGCTTCGTCTTCATGTACTGGTGAAGGGCGAAGCCGAACGCCAGGGCGGCGCCGATGGCGAGGGACAGCTCGTTGGGATCGGCGAGGACGCCGCGCCAGCGCACGCGGCCGTGGGCGATCGAGAACGTGTTGAACGGGCCGGGCTTCTCGCAGAGGTATTCGCTCCCCGCCTCGGTCTCGACGCCGCGCCGGTTCGCGTCCTCCTCGCACTCGCGCGGGCTGAGGACGCACCCGACCCCGTTCGGCTCGCCGGTGGCCTTGTCGCCGGTGCGCGCGTCCTCGGCGGAGATGAAGATGCACTCGAACTCGCTCCGCGACTGCTGAATGCCGATGACCGACAGGATCATCGAAATGGTGAAGAGGACCGTCGCCATCACGATGAGCCGCTCGAACGTGCGCGCGGCGTACGCGATCGTGAGCATGAAGATCGTGGAGAAGAGGACGGTCTGGACGGTGTGCGAGATCTCCCCGCTCCCCACCTTGATGAGCGTGCACGCGAAGCACCACATCGCGAACATCGCGAGGTAGGGGAGCTGCGGGGTCCACGCGCTCTTCGTCTTGCCGCTGCCGAACTCGATCGCGATGCCGACGATGGCGAGGCCGGTCGTCAGGTTCAGGAGGCCGAGCGACGCCAGCCCCGGGACGAACTCCTGGGGACGAATGAAGATCGTGATGACGAGGAGGACGGCTCCGAGGGTGCCCACGTCGGCTCGCTGGTCAGAACGGAAGAGCCTGCTTCGCCATCCGACGATCCTCTACTGTCTTATGCGCGATGAGAACAGGATCGTCGAGGGCGCGCTCGGATGTGGGCGGCGCCAGGGCGAAGGCGCGCTCGCGGCGACGCGAATCGAGGGCGCGCGGCGCCGGCGGGGCGTGCTAAGCGTCGAGTCGCGATGCGGGCTCTGCTTGTATCTTACAGCTTCCCCCCCGTGGGCGGCGCCGGGGTGCAGCGCGTCCTCAAGCTGACGAAGTACCTGCCGCGCTACGGGGTGGAGCCGCGCGTGCTGACGGTGGCGAACCCGTCGGTGCCGGTGCTCGACCCCACGCTCGAGCGGGATTTCCCGCCGGGGCTCGTGGTGCTGCGGGCGCGCACGTTCGAGCCGGGCTACGCGGTGAAGCAGGCGGCGTGGACGGCGACCTTCGCGGCCCGGGCGAGCGCGTGGACGCGCGCGAAGCGGGCCGTCGTGGGGCGGCTGTCGGGGCTCGCGAAGCAGCTCCTCGTGCCCGATCCGCAGATCTTGTGGCAGCCGGCGGCGCAGGCGCGCGCGCTCGCCGAGCTGTCGGGGCCCGATCGGCCCGACGTGGTGCTGGTCAGCGGGCCGCCGTTCTCGCAGTTCCTCCTGGCCGCGCTCGTCCGCGCGCGGCGACGCGACGTGGGCGTCGTGCTCGACTACCGCGACGAGTGGAGCACCTACCGGTCGACGTACGAGATGATGGGGAGCCGCCTCGGCGCGCTGATCGGCGACCCGCTCGAGGCGGCGCTCCTGCGGCGCGCGCACGAGGTGACGACGGCGACGGAGGAGTTCCGCGAGAACCTGCTCCGCCGCTTCACGTTCCTGTCGCCGTCGCGCGTCCACGCCGTCCCGAACGGGTACGATCTGGACGACTTTCCGGCCGATTTGCCCGGTCCGCCGGCCGACGCGTTCGTCGTGTCGTACGCCGGCACGGTCTTCAAGCTGACGAGCGCGCGCGGCTTCCTCGGGGCGGTGCGCAAGCTCCACGAGCGCGAGCCTTCGCTCGCCAAGCTCCTGCGCGTGTCCTTCATGGGGCGGATCGTCGAGACGGAGCGGGACGCGTTCGACGGGATGGACGCGCTCGGCGTCGAGCAGGCCGGGTACCTCGAGCACGGCGCGGTCGTGCGCGCGCTGTCCGCGAGCCACATGGTGCTCTGCATCCTCGACGACGTGCCCGGCGTCGAGCGGATCTACCCCGCGAAGATCTTCGAGCAGATGGTGCTCGGCCGCCCGGTGCTGACGCTCTCGCCGCCCGGCGCGCTCACGCGCCTCGTCGAAGCGCACCGCCTCGGCGACGTGCTCCCGCCGCGCGACGAGGAGGCGATCTGCGCGCTCCTCGCGTCGCGCCTCCGCGCGTTTCGGGACGGCGCGCTCTCCCCGCCGCCCGCGCCGGTCGGCATCGAGAGGTACGCGCGCCCGGCGCTCGCCGGCGAGTTCGCCGCGGTGATGCGGTCGGCTCTGGAGCGGGCGCGCGGCGGCGCGTGACGCCCTCCTCGGAGGTCTCGTCGAGGCCCGCGCGAGCCGAGCGGCCGCCGTGGGAGCGCGCGGGGTGGGGGCGGGCCGGCGCCGCGGCGCTCGCCGTCTACGCGGCGATCGTCGGGGCGACGTACGCGGCGTGCGTCGCGCGGACCGGCGGCGCGTACGTGTACCCGATCGACGACGCGTACATCCACCTCGCGATCGCCAAGCACCTGGTCGCGTCGGGCACGTACGGCGTGACCGACGGCGCGTTCGCCCCCGCGTCGTCGTCGGTCGCGTGGCCGCTGCTGCTCGCGGCGCTCCGCGCCGCCGGCCTGCGCGACATGGCGCCGCTCGGCGTCGACCTGGCGCTGGGCGCGGCGCTGGTCGTCACCGTCGTCCGCGCGCTCCACGACGCGGGGATCCGCGGCGCGGCCGGCGCCGCCGCGGCGATCGCGATCGCCGTCGCGATCCCGATCGTGCCGCTGGTCTTCAGCGGGATGGAGCACGTCCTCCACGCGCTCGCGACGCTCTGGCTCGCGCTCGCCGCGGCGCGCTCGCTCGCGGACGCGCCGGACCCGCGTGATCCGGAGGGCGGCGCGGCGCGCTCGCTCGCGGACGGGCCGGGCCCGCGTGATCCGGAGGGCGGCGCGGCGCGCTCGCGCGCGGACGGGCCGGGCCCGCGTGATCCGGAGGGCGGCGCGCCGACCTCGCGTCCCGCGGCCGGGCTCCACGACGGCGCCGGCCCGCGCGGCGTCGCGCTCCTCGCGCTCCTCGCGTTCCTCGCGGCCCTCGCCGCCTCGGCGCGGTACGAGGCGGCGGCGCTCGTCGTGTTCCTGGCGGCGCTGTTCGCGCGGCGCGGGCGGTGGGGAGGCGCCGGGGCGCTGGTTTCGGGCGGGCTCGCGCCGCTGGTCGCGCAGGCCGCGTTCGCGCACGCGCACGGCGCGCCGCTCGTCCCGGTCTCGGTCCTCTTGAAGCGGTCGCGGGTCGACGCCTGGACGTGGCCGGCGGCGGTGTATTACCGGCTGCTCGAGGCGCCGCACGCCCTGGTCCTGCTCGCGGTCCTCGCGCTCGTCTACGCCCTCCTCCGCGCCCCGGCCGGCGCGTGGGACCGGCGGGCGCTCCTCGTCGCGTGCGGGTTCGTCACGCTGGCCGCGCACGTCGCCGCGGCTCCGGTCGGCTGGTTCTATCGGTACGAGGCGTACGCGATGACGCTCGGCCTCGTCGCGGCCGCGGCCGCGATCGGGTCGCTCGCGCGCGAGCGCGCGCACCTCTGGGCCGGCGCGGCGGCGTGGCGGTACGCGGCGCCGCTCGCGATCGCGATCTTGCCGATCACCGGGCGCGGCGTCGCGTCGCTCGCCGCGACGCCCGCCGCGTCGGCGAACATCTTCGGCCAGCAGGTGCAGATGGCGGCGTTCCTCCGCGCGTATTACGGAGGCGAGCGCGTCGTCGTGAACGACATCGGCGCGGTCGCGTACCTGTCGGACGTCCGCCTCGTCGACCTCGTGGGCCTCGGGAGCCTCGACGTGGCGCGGGCCAAGGGGATGCGGATCGACCAGCCCCTGTCGCGTCCTCAAATGGAGGTCTTGACCGAAGGCGCGCGGATCGCCATCGTCTACGACGATTGGTTCGCCGCGGCGTTGCCGATCACGTGGAGACGCGCCGGCCGCTGGCGAATCCACGACAACCACGTATGCGCCAAGGATACGGTGTCGTTTTACGCGATCGCGCGAGGCGAAGACGAGGCGTTGGCGGCCCATCTGCGGTCGTTTGCGGCGCGTTTGCCGGCGAACGTCGACGACGTCGATCGACCGGCCGCGGTGCGCGCCGAGTGAGAAACGATCTGGCAGCGGTGCGCGCCGAACCAGCGCCTGCGGCTCGACCTGCGGCCGGCGCCGAATTCTCGCTCGCTCGCGGCGCGGCCGCGCGAACGAGGCTCGTGGGGGAGGCCGTCGAGGAGGCCGTCGAGGAGGAGGATGAGCCTGCTACAACGCACCGCAGCCGCGCACAACCCGAGTGCGTCGTGGTAGAAAAGGATAATGTCGTCACGCCCGACGCCGTCGCGTCCCAGGCCCTTCCTTCCTCAGACACTCACGGCGTCCGGTGCGCGCCGGAGGCCATCGAGGCGGCTCGCGGCGCTGGCCCTCGCGACCTCGGCGCTCGCCGCGCCGGCCTTCGCCGGGTGCTCCGGGTCGCCGACCTACAACTGGAAGGCGGAGGGGGCGCTCGGATACAAAGTCGGCGCCGGCGATATCCTGAAGATCAACGTGTGGAAGCACGACGAGCTCAGTCAGCAGGTCGGCGTCCGCCCCGACGGGTTCATCTCGCTCCCGCTCATCGGCGACGTGGCGGCGAGCGGTCGCACGGTCAACGAGGTCACGACCGACGTCTCGGTGAAGTTGAAGGCGTTCTTCCAGGATCAGCCGCCGGTGACCGTGCAGGTCGCGGAGGTGCACTCGTACCGTATCTACGTCGTCGGCGAGGTGCAGAAGGGCGGCGAGTTCACGCCCAGCGCCGAGGTCTCGGTGCTCCAGGGGCTCGCGCTGGCCGGCGGCTTCACCCGCTTCGCGAACGCGGACCGCGTGGTGATCGTGCGCCGCGACGCGCGGGGCGAGCGGCGGATCCCGTTCGACTACTCGGCGGTCGTCGAGAGGAACGAGCTCCAGCAAAACCTCGCGCTCCAGTCCGGGGACACGGTGATCGTCCCGTAGGTATGTCCGGCGTCGCAGCGGTCACGACGGGAGGGGTGGCGTAGATGCTCGAGCTGTTTCGCTCACCGCGGCGGTTGATCCTGTTCGCGCTCGAGGCGGCGCTGGTCGCGGTCTTCCTCATCGCCGCGGCGTGCCTCCGCCTCGGGCTCCACGCGGGGCTCCTGTATCCGAACATCGTCAAGAAGGCGGTCCTCTTCGCGCTCGTCATCCAGGGCGCGTCCTACTACGCCGGCATGTACGACCTGCACGCGGTGCAGACGGCGCGCGCGGTCTACACGCGGATCCTCCAGGCGCTCCTCCTCGCGAGCGTCATCCTGTGGGGGCTCTTCTACGTCGTGCGGTCGATCGAGGTCGGCCGCGGGATCTTCCTCACCGCCGTCGCGCTCACCGCCGTCGGCCTCCCGGTGTGGCGGCTCCTCTACAACCAGGTGTCGTCGAACTCCGGGTTCATGCGCCGCGCGCTGATCCTCGGCAGCGGCGATCTCGCGCAGGAGATCGCGCAGATGATCATCGACGGGCCGGAGCTCGGCTTCGAGCTCGTCGGCCTGCTCGCGCGGGACAAGTCCCAGGTCGATCCCGAGTCCGGGATCATCGGCACGTACAAGGACCTCCTGCAGGTCGCGACCAAGCACGAGATCCAGTTCGTCCTCGTCGCGTACCCGGATCGGCGCGGGACGCTCCCGGTCGAGCAGCTCCTCGAGGTGAAGTTCCGCGGGGTCGAGGTCGAGGAGGGCGTGAACTTCTACGAGCGGAGCGTCGGCAAAATCTTCGTCCGCGAGCTGAAACCGAGCCAGCTGATCTTCGCCGAAGGGTTCACCGCGCGCCCGACCACGCGCCGCTTGAAGCGGATCCTCGACGTCTTCGTCTCGACGCTCGGCCTCGTCCTCGCGTCGCCGCTCATGCTCCTCACGGCCCTCGCCATCAAGGTCGAGTCGCCCGGCCCGGTCCTCTACAAGCAGGTGCGGGCCGGCGAGTTCGGCCGGATCTTCACCATCCTGAAGTTTCGCTCGATGCGCACCGACGCGGAGAAGCACGGCGCGCAGTTCGCGCAGGAGAACGACCCGCGCGTCACGCTCGTCGGCAAGTTCATTCGCAAGACGCGCCTCGACGAGCTGCCGCAGCTCTGGAACGTCCTGAAGGGCGAGATGAGCATGGTCGGCCCGCGCCCGGAGCGCCCCGTGTTCATCGAGCAGCTCGATCAGCAGGTGCCGTTCTTCAAGCAGCGCCTCTACGTGAAACCCGGCCTCACGGGGCACGCCCAGGTGCGTTGCCGCTACGGCGCGTCGGCCGAGGACATGATGGAGAAGCTCCAGTACGATCTCTACTACATCAAGAGCTACTCCCTCCTCTTCGATCTCTCGATCATGCTCGACACGGTCAAGGTGGTGCTCCTCCGCATCGGGGCGCGGTAACGGCCGATCCAAGCTGGATCGGCGAAATCTCTGCGACGTCGGCGCCGACCGTCGCACCCGACCTCGACCGGGCGTCGAACGAGGTGTGCGGAGCGCCGCGCGGGCCTGTGTAAATAACGGCACCACGTTGTCGCATTTGTCTCGCGTTCGCCTCCGAGGACCGGACCTCGGGCGGCGTTCCGCGCGCGCTGCCGCTCGACGCGCGCTGGACTGGAACGTGCAAACCCGGTCGCCATGCGCCTCGCCAAGCCCAATCCGGACCTCGAATGGGAGGCTCTCGAAAAAGAAGCGGCCATGGCCGACGGCCCCCTGCCGTCGGACCGGCCCACATTGCCGGCGAGCGCGCTGTCACGCGCGCTCCTCGAGTACGAATGGGCGCTTCGCTCGCTCCTGTCGGAAGACGCCGGGCTCCCCGAGCCCGAGGAGGAGACGATCGAGACGGCGGCCGTCGGCGCCGCGCCACGGGTCTCCGGGCTACACGACCTCGGAAAGACGCTCCGCCGCGTGGGCTAGAGCGGACACCCGTCTTGCCACGGTGCACTCTCTACTGTGGCAGAATGCGACGCTCCCGCGGTCCGAGCCAGGACGCAACCGTGCCACGGATGGACGGTCATGACCCCCCCATCGCACGCGCGCACGCGCGGACAGGACGGTGAGCGCTCTCACCCCGGGCGGGTCGACGCGGCGAACGACTGGAGCGGCGGGATCATGCCGTGGGTCGTCCAGTAGCCGGAGATGCCGAAGAAGACGATCTGCCGGACGTAGGTGATCGTCGGGCCGCTCGCCGGGCCCTCGGGCGGCTTGAGCATGGAGCTGTGCACGTCGTAGCCGGCGAGGACCCCGAGCGACGAGGTGAGCGGGTAGCGCGCCTGGAGGCCGCAGCCGAGCGCGAGGAGCTCCGTCGATCCGCCGCCGGTCGCCGAGAGCGAGGAGCGCGCCGCGACCGCGCCGCCCACCACGACCACCTTCGACAGCGCGCCGCTATCGAACGGCGATCCGATCCACGTGCCGTGCACGCCGAACACCGGACCCGACCCGAGGTGCGGCGTCACCGCGCCGTACGAGAAGGTCGTCATGCCGATGGCGGTCCATCGCTCCGTCCGGTAGCGGAGCTCCTCGGAGCCGACGGGGAGGATCACGACGTCCCGGTTCGTGTCGAACGGCGCCGGTGAAGCGAACGACAGGCCGACGCGCGTGAGGCTGGACAAGGTCGGCGAGAACGCGTGCTGGAGACCCACGTCGGGGACGACCTGGTGCGCCACCCGGGGGCCCCCCGTCGTGGGCGGGCTGGTCGAGAAATCGAGCGAGTACGGCGCATAGAGGAGGTGGTAGCTCCCCCTGAACTCGACCGAGGTCGTCTCGTCGAGCGCGCGCGTCGCGCCGGCCGTGACGAACGGCTGCGCGCCGTTGAGCCCGCGGGTGTTGAGCGACGACCTGGGCACGTTCCCCTGCACGGGGAGCGGCGTCGAGTCGACGGTCGCGTTCACCACCGCGCCGGTCATCAGGCGGAGCTGCCAGCGCGCGTCGGCTTCGTGCGTGACGCTCAGCGATCCCCGCGTGACCCAGAACGCCGTCTGGGTCGTGCTCGGATCGACCGAGTACGGCAGCGTCCCGTCGCTGATCCGCGCCGACGTGAGGCGCGCGACCGTGCTCCCGAACGCCGCGAGCATGTGCGATCGCGCCCCGAGCCGCATCTGCGACGACCACGCGGCGGCGAACGCCCCGTCGGGCTTGCCCGCGCGCGTGTCGATCGGCTCGTAGACCTGCATGCGGGCCAGCGTGCGGAGCGAGTGCTCGTCGGTGTTGCGCCCGACGACCTTCAGCGTGAAGCTCGTGTCGAGGCCGGTGAAGAACGCCGCGTGCCGCGCGAGCGATCCGTCCGCCGCGGTCGTCGAGGACCGGGGCCGCGTACATCGGGATAGGGAACATCGTAAAGACCATTACAGTCTACGGCACGAGGCCCGCGGCGTCGCGCCCAGTCGCGCACGCGCTTCGCCGATCGAGCGCGCCGGTAGCGCTCATTGACCGTCGAGTCGCCTCGCCGGAAGCGCGCTTTCATTGGCAATCGAGCGTGAGCGCGCGGCAGCGCTCGTCACCGCCGAGCCGCTCGACGGAGGCGCGATTCATCGGTAATCGAGCGTGAGCGCGCGGCCGCGCTCGTTCACCGCCGAGCCGCTCGAC
>Ga0105247_10003020_pt1 | contig 11147 bp, 10 predicted proteins | sample KBSS24metaG_FD_81519 | JGI IMG/M metagenome (GOLD analysis project Ga0105247, IMG submission 81519) | Switchgrass rhizosphere microbial communities from Kellogg Biological Station, Michigan, USA - KBS S2-4 metaG | ecosystem: Host-associated > Plants > Roots > Rhizosphere > Soil | place...
TACTACGTGAGCTTCATCACGTTCGGGTTGTTCCTGACCGCGAAGTCGGTCGATAGCGAACGGTGGCGCGGCTAATGGTGAATCGAATTCTCAGTCTCATCGGTTGGATTGGCACGGCGATGGTGTTCGTCGCCGTCGCGATCCGCTTCGGCTACCCGGTCAAGGAACAGTGGGCCTACTACCTGGCATGGGGCGGCCTCGTCTGTGTCCTCGTCTATACGCTCGGTCAATGGCGCGAGATCGCCAAGGTCTTCTCCCGCCGCCAGACGCGCTACGGCACGCTGATGGGCGTGAGCATCCTGGTGGTGCTCGGCATCCTGGTGGCGATCAATTACATCGGGACGCGGCAGAACAAGCGCTGGGACCTGACCGCGAACAAGCAGTTCAGCCTGTCGGATCAGAGCCGCAACGTCGCCGCGAAGCTCGATGCGCCGATGCAGGTGATCGTGTTCGCGCAGGAGCCGCAGTTCCCGCGTTATCAGGAGAAAATCAAGGAGTACGAGTACGCGTCGAAGAAGATCTCGACCGAGTACATCGACCCCGAGAAAAAGCCGTCGGCGGCGAAGCAGAACAACGTCGACCGGATCCCGACGCTCATCTTCAACTACAAGGGGCGCAGCGAGCGCGTGAACGCGGACGGTGAACAGGACATCACCAACGCCATCATCAAGGTCGTGTCCGGCCAGCAGCGGAAGATCTACTTCACGCAGGGCCACGGCGAGAAGGACACCACGTCCGCGGAGCGCGACGGCTACAACGCCATCGCCACCGCGCTTGGCCGCGAGAATTACACGGTCGACAAGCTCGCCATCGCCCAGCAGGGCTCGGTGCCGGACGATGCTGCCGTCGTGGTCGTGGCGGGGCCACGAAACGACTTCTTCGCGCCCGAAGTGGACGCGCTCAAGAAATATCTCGACAAGCAGGGCAAGCTGCTGCTCGAGCTCGACCCGCCCGACAAGGTGGACAGCCCGCCGCTGACAAACCTCGTCGCGCTCGCCCACGACTGGGGCATTCAGGCCGCCAACAATATCGTCGTCGACGTCAGCGGCATGGGGCGCATGATTGGCACCGACGCCTCGGTTCCGGTGGTCGCGCCGCCCTATCCCTCGCACCCGATCACGCAGCGCTTCGGCATGATCACCGCGTTTCCGCTGGCGCGCGAAACGTCGATCGTGAGCGGCGGCGTGAACGGCCACGTGGCGCAGTCCTTCATCGAGACCGGTCCTCGCAGCTGGGCGGAGACCGACCTCAAATCGTTGATGACGAGCGGCGAGGTGTCGCTGGACGAGTCCAAGGGGGACAAGAAAGGCCCGATCGTGCTCGGCGCCGCGGTGTCGGCCGCCGCTGCGGCGGCCGCACCGCCCAAGCCGGGCGAGCCGGATGCGCCGAAGCCGGAGACGCGGCTTGCGATGATCGGCGACTCGGACTTCGCCGCCAACGGCACGCTCGGCGTGCCCGGCAACCGCGACCTGTTCATGAACACCGTCGGCTGGCTGTCGCAGCAGGACAACCTGATTTCGATCCGCCCGAAGGAGCCCGACGACCGCCGGATCACGCTGACGGCGACGCAGGAGTCCAACATTTTCTGGCTGTCGCTGCTGATCGTGCCGGGCTGCATTTTCGGCGCCGGGATCGCCTCCTGGTGGCGGCGGAGAGGCTAGATGCGCGGTCTGAAATCGACGATCGCGCTCGTCGTCGTCCTCGCCGGCCTCGGCGCGTACATCTACTTCGTCACGTCGAAGGTGCCGGAAGGCGGCGCCGCCACTACGGACGCGAAGAAAGAGAAGGTGTTCGCGACTCTGCAGGCCGACAAGATCGAAGAAGTCAAAGTGTCGACGGCCGCCGGCGACGCGACAACGCTGAAGAAAGAAGGCGGCGCCTGGAAGATCACGCAGCCGTCTGAACTGCCGGCATCCGAGTCCGAAGTGTCCGGGCTGACGTCGGCGCTCGGCCAGGCCGAGATCACCCGCATCATCGACGAGAATCCGTCGAACCTCAACGATTACGGCCTCTCCAACCCGCGCGTCGAGATCGATTTCAAGGCTTCCGGGGACAAGGACTACCGCAAGCTGTACATCGGCGAGAAGACACCGACCGGCGGCGACCTGTTCGCGAAGCGCAACGACGAGAAGAAAGTGTTCCTCATTCCGGCGACCAACGACACGTCGTTCAACCGGACGACGTTCGACCTCCGGGACAAGACGCTGCTCAAGTTCGAACGTGAGAAAGTGGATGCGCTCGACATCAACGCCGGCGGCAAGACGATCGCGATCGCCAAGGACGGCGGCGAGTGGAAGATGTCCAAGCCGGTCCAGACGAGAGCCGACTTCGGCTCGGTCGAAGGGCTGGTCGGACGGCTCCAGACGGTGCAGATGAAATCGATCGTCGCCGACACGGTGCCCCCGGCCGATCTGAAAAAGTACGGCCTCGACAAGCCGGAGGCGACGATCAACGTGGGGCTCGGAAGCGCCCGCGCGACGCTGCTGTTCGGCGGCAAGGCGGCGGACAACACCGTCTACGCGCGCGACGCGTCGAAGACGTCGGTCGTCACGGTGGAAAGCGCCCTGCTCGACGACATGAAGAAGAGCGCGGACGACTACCGGCGCAAGGACGTGTTCGAGTTCCGGCCGTTCAACGCGACACACGTAGAGATCACGCGCAACGGACAGACGATCGCGCTCGAGCGGACCAAGGGCACCGGGGACAACGCGCCGGACAAATGGAAGCGCGTCAGTCCGACGGCCGGCGATCTCGACAAGGAGAAGAGCGACAGCCTCCTCAGCAAGTTGTCGAACATCCGGGTCTCGTCCTTTGTCGACTCGACCGCCAAGACCGGCCTCGACAAACCGGCGATGACGGTCGTCGTGAAGTTCGACGATGGAAAGAAGGAAGACCGGGCGACGTTCGGACAGACCGGCGACGACGTCTACGTCTCGCGCCCGGGAGAGCCCGGCGCCGCGAAGATCAGCAAGGCCGATCTCGACGACGTGATCAAGTCGTTTGATGAGATTTCGAAATAGCCCGCGATGTGGGGCGGGGCTCAGGCCCCGCCACGCAGGCCTGAAGGCCTGCGCCACATTCCTGGCGTTCGCGACGGCCGCGTGTCATCCCGCCACGACGGTCCGGCTAAAGCCGGACACTACCGCGAAGGGCAAGCCGGACACTACCGTTACCAGGCCGCTCGACGCGCTGCGCCGCGACATCGACGCGGCGCTGGCGCAACCGCCGCTCGTACACAGCTACTGGGGCGTGCTCGTCAAGTCGTTGAAGAATGACGAGACGCTGTACGAGCGGAATGCGAACAAGCTGATGATGCCGGCGTCGAACATGAAGATCGTCACGCTGGCGGCGGCGGCCGAGAAGCTGGGCTGGGACTACACATACGAAACGAAGGTCTTCGCCGCCGGGTCGGTCAACGACGGCGTCCTCAACGGAGATCTGGTGGTCGTCGGCTCGGGCGATCCGAGCCTCGTCACCGCCGACGGTCTGGCCGATCGCGTCTTCGCCGACTGGGCAGGCCGCTTGAAGGAGCGTGGGATTCGCGTGGTCTCAGGCCGTGTCGTCGGCGACGACAACAGCGTCGAGGAGCCGGCGCCGGGATTGGGCTGGATGTGGGACGACCTCCCGACCGAGGATTCGACCAGCGTCGGCGCGCTGCAGTACAACGAAAACGCGTTGCGCGTGACGGTGTCGCCCGGCCCCTCAGCGGGCGATTCCGCGGCCATCAGCCTCTCGGTCGGCACGAGCGGTCTGACCATCCTCAACGCGGTGACGACGGCTGTCGCCGGATCCGCGACATCAATCAGCATGCATCGCCTGGCCGGGAACACGACGCTGACGCTGCGCGGGTCGATCGCGATCGGCGCCGCCCCGTCGGCGCTGGCGGTATCGGTCGACAACCCGACGCAGTTCTTCGTCAACGCGTTCCGCGCCGCGCTGATCGCCAACGGCATCGACGTGCGCGGTCCGGCGGTGGACATCGATGATGTGACCGACGTGCCGGCCGGGCGAAGCGCGCCGATCATCTCGTATCAGTCGCCGACCCTCTCGACCCTCGCCGTGCGGCTGATGAAAATCAGTCAGAACCTGTACGCCGAATCGTTCCTGAAGACGCTCGCCGTCGCGCCCGGCACCGTGCCGACCGCCGCGGCCGGTTGGAGCGTGGCGCGGGCGATTCTCGAGGGCTGGGGTGTCCAGCCAGGCGCACTGATTCAGCGCGACGGCTCGGGGTTGACGCGCTACGACTTCGTCACACCGGAAGCGCTGGTGACGATCCTCACGCATGTCGATCGCGATCCGCGTCTCCGCGAACGATTCGTCGCCTCCCTGCCGATCGCCGGCCGGGACGGGACGCTCGCGAACCGGATGAAGGGGACGGCCGCTGAAGGCAACGCGCGTGCGAAGACCGGTTCGATGACCGCCGTGCGAGGCACCTCTGGCTACGTCACGACCGCTGACGGCGAGCCGCTAGTCTTCTCCATCCTCGCCAACAACTACGACACGCCGCCCGCCATCATCACGGGTACGGAAGACGCCATCGTCGTCCGCCTGGCGACGTTCAAGCGCTAGCCCCAGCCGCCACCCGATTAATCCCGCCAGGATGGCGAAGACGATCAGCAGCAGCCGTTCACGAAGGACGCTCCGGTACCACGCGGGCAGGCCCCGATCCTCCGGTGCGACATACGTGGGATAGCCGGGATAGCGGTGCTTGAGCGGCGCGCGAGCACCCCGAATCACATCCGGCCACGCCCGGCAGTCGGGACACCCATCGAAGTCGATCGGTGGAACCTGACGACGGCCGCCGAGGGCGACAACGAAGCGGTCGCGTTCTGCGACCACGCTCCACCGGACAACGGCCGGAGCGATCCAACCGGAAGACGCAGTGGTCAGGATCGTGCCGAGGGCAATGGCCAGGAGCGCTGCACTTGGCGTGATGATTCCGCGGCGGCGGGTCGCGTACAGGAGCGCCGGCAACATCGCGAGCGGCAGGCCGAACGTCAGCGTCGCGGTATTGATCCGCGCGCTCCATCCAATGTACGACAGGTACGGTACCCAGGAGAGGACCCGGAGCACCACGTTCCGAACGCCCTGTAGCGTGTGCAGGAACAGTATTTCGCTGAGCGCGAGCGTGCCGACGACGATCAAGAACGCGACCGATGCTGAGCCCAGATACCGGCGCGACTCACGCGCCGCGGCGTCGCGCGCGAGACACCAGCCGAACGATCGCCAGAACGCCGCGTAACCGCCCAGGAGCGCGAAGAACCGTTCGGCCGCCCCGTCGGCATGCTCGTACTCGTGCTGCAGGTCGGCAATGACTGGTTCGAGCACCCGGCCGCACAAATCACATGAGCAGAGGTTGCGGCCGATGCGATGGAGCGCGTCGCCAACCGCCATGTCACGCCTCGTGTGGTTGCAGTCGCGCAATTGCGCGCGCGGCGCGACTCCACGCCCGGAACACGCCAACGCCGTACGCGGTCGGCCGATAGAGGCGCCGCGGCAGCCCAATCGCGCCGGGCGCGGGCGGCTCTGTGCGCGACTCGACGAAGCCCTTTTCCTGCATCCGGCCGAGGGTCACGTACACCGTGCCGCGCTTCAGCACGCCGCGCGATCGCTCGACAAGCTGCAGGCCGAATAGTTCGCCCTCGCTGACGAGGAGCTCGAGAATCGCTCGTTCTGTACGGGAGATGCGCGGATGGCCACTCACATCACTAATTATCGATCTTACATTTTGTAAGTCAAGCGGGCTGTCGACGCCAGCCGCGGCTCCGCGGCAACCGGCGGCCGAGCTCAGATTGCCGCGCGGAACGCCGCGAGGATCGCGTCCGCGGGAGCAGCCAACCCGCCGCCCCGCGCCATCTCCGGCCGGCCGCCGCCGCGCCCGCCGAATTGCGCCATCAATGACGCGAGCAGCTCCTGCGATGAAACGACGACGTCACCGGAGCGCGCGATGACCGCCAGCGCCGGCGTGGACGGAGAGACGAGGACGGCGAGGTAGCCCGGTTTCGCCACGATCGCCGATGCCAGCGCGGCGAGCCCGTTGGCATCGGCATCGACGGCCCGAGCGACAAGGCGGCACACACCCCCGCTCGCCGTGAGCCGAACCTCTTCTCCAGACGCCGCAAGTTCCTCGGCCTGATAGCGCGCGAGCTCACCCTGCAGCGCAACCATCGATCGCTTCTGCTCTTTGGCGTCGGCCTGCAGCCGTTCGATCGACGATGGCAGATCGTCGGGCAGGACCGACAGCAGACGGACGCTCGCTGCCATGGCCCGTCGCAGCGTCCGGTACCCGTCGAGCGCGCGGCCGCCACAGAGAAATTCGAGCCGCTGGCCGCCTTTGAATCGCTCCCAGGAGGCGACTGCAATCAGGCCGATGCCGCCGGTCCGCGCCACGTGGGTGCCGCCGCATGCCGAGAGATCGAAGCCGTCCACCTCAATCAGCCGCAGCATCCCCGCGCGCGCCGGCTCCTTGCGCAATGGCAGCCGGGCCGCTTCCTCTTCGTTGACGAACCGGATGGTGACCGGCCGATCCTCCCAGACGATCCGGTTGGCCTCGGTTTCGGCCTGACCGATCTCGGCGGGTGTCATCTCGCGCGCGAGATCGATGGTCGACATGGCACCGCCGAGGTGAAAGCTGACCGTCCGGACGCCGAACAGCCGGTCGAACGCCGCCGACAGCACGTGCTGGCCGGAGTGCTGCTGCATGTGATCGAAGCGGCGCGGCCAGTCGATCTCGCATCGCACGGCGTCGCCGGTTTTCAGTTCCGCGGTTTCAGTTCTGAGTTCCGTGAGATGGGTGATCGATCCGTCTTCTTCGTCGACGACGTCGACGACGCGAAGCGGGCCGAGGTGGCCGGTGTCGAACGGTTGCCCTCCAGACGTCGGATAGAACGCCGTCCGATCGAGGGTGACGCGGAGGCGATCGTCGCGGCGCTCGGCGCGTGCGACGGTTGCGTCAAACGTCCGGAGATACGGATCCGTGTAATAGAGGCGGTCGGTCATCGGACGTGGACAATCCCTCCGTCGTGGGCGAGGACGAGGGCTCTTCAGCCGGGTCGGTGACCGGCAGCTCGAAGAAGAACGTCGCGCCGCCCCATTCGTTGGGCTGATGGCCGATCGTCCCGCCGTACGACTCGACGATACCGTAGCTGACCGAGAGGCCGAGCCCCGTGCCTTTGCCGACCGGCTTCGTCGTGAAAAACGGCTGGAACAGCTTCGGCTCGTCCTCCGGCGCCACGCCCGGTCCATCATCCTGCACTTCGAGCCGCACGCGTTTGCCGGCGTCGAACACGCGAATGAGGATCCGGCCGCGTGCGCGATCGGCGGCCTCGATCGACTGCTGCGCGTTGATGACGAAGTTCAGTGTGACCTGCTCGATCTCGGTGAAGTTGGCGTACACCTGCCGATGGGTCTGCGCCTCCACGCTGAGGACGATGTTCGACGCATCGAGATCGCGGCGCCGCAGCTGCGCAACTTCGTCGATGACATCGCCGAGATCGACGACCGTCGGCGGTCCCGACTGTTGGCTGCTGAACCGGGACAGGTTGCGAATGATCTCGCGTGCCCGGCCGCTCTGCGTCTTGACGAACGCGATCTCTTCCAGCACCGCCGGCGGAATCCCGCCGTTGCGCTCCAGCAGCTCGAGGGTGCCAAGGATCGCCTGCAGCGGGTTGTTCAGCTCGTGCGCAACGCCGGACACGAGCACGCCGACAGCGGCGAGGCGCTCCTGGCGGACGACCTGGCGCTGCAGCGACTGCAGCGTCTCGCGCATTTTCCGCTCCTGCTCAACCTGATGATCGAGCGCCTCGTGGGCTCTGCGGAGGTTGGCGGCCATCGTGATGAAGGATTCCTGCAGCTGGGTGAGCTCGCGGTTCGGCGCGATTGTGCGATGCGGCGGCGAGAGATCGCCATCGGCGATCCGCTGGACCGCGGCGCGCAGCGTGTCCACGCCGCGCGTCATCGAGGTCGACAACGTGAGCGAAAACAGGAGCACGACGGCAATCGCCACGGTCACGATGGTCAGGTTCCGGCGGTACGTCGGCATGGCGCGCGCGGTCGCGACGCTGGTCGGGATGCCGATACTGAGCAGCCACGGGCCGCGCTCGACGACCGCGTTACCGTACGACCGGGTTACACCGTCGAGGCCCGTGCGGATCTGCGTGCGCGGCACGTCGCGCGGTGCAATCGGTGCGGGATCGGCCAGCTTGCCGATGTAGAGCTCGGCGTCGCGGCTGCGCGCGACGACCCGGCTTGCCTTGTCCGAGAGCGTCACGACCGAGCCTTCCGGCAGCGGAATGTCGCTGAACAGCGTCTGCAGGCGCGACACATTGAGCGAGAGCGCGAGCACACCGACGACGGCGCCCTCCGGGTTGCGCACGGGATAGACGAGGAGGACGGTCGGCTGGCGTGAGATCTGCCCGATGACGAGATCGCTGACCTGCGGCTTCCCCGTCCTGACCACCTCCTGAATGATTGGAACGCCGGCCGACGTCGCGCGCAACACAGTGGTGGGCAGGCCCGATCCGTGATACTCGCCGGCCGTGTCGCTCACGACAATGTTCAGAATCAGCGGCTGATCGCGGAGCACGGCGTCGAAGAGCGGATCGACTTGCCTCCTGTCGAGAGCTATCACGCCTGGATGACGCGCGAGCGCGGACGCCATCGAGTCGACGCCCGAAAGGTAGGTGTTGAGATACGCAGCGGCGGTGACGACGACCGACGCCGCCTGCTCGCGAAGCTCCGCGGCATGCTCCATGCGCGTCAAGTTCGCGGACCAGGCTGCGGCGATCGCAAAGGGCACCAGCAGGACGCACGTGATCGCCAGAACCTGACGCCGGATCGGCTGGTCTTTGAGAATGTGCACCTGGACGCGCGATTCTAGCCCAGGAGGACCGGGTCCGGGACGCCGGCCTCGCGAAAGCCTTTCGCGCGCAGCACGCAGCTGTCGCACGTGCCGCAGGGCCGTCCGGCCGGAGAGGGATCGTAGCAGCTATGGGTGAGGCCGTAGTCCAGGCCGAGCTCGAGGCCGCGCCGGATGATGTCGGCCTTGCCGAGCGAAATCAACGGCGTGTGCACGCGGAAATGGCCTCCCTCGACGCCGGCGCGCGTCGCCAGGCCTGCCAGCCGCTCGAACGCGGCGATGAACTCAGGGCGGCAGTCGGGGTAACCGGAATAGTCGAGCGCGTTGACGCCGATCACGATGTCGCTGGCGCCGACGACCTCGGCCCAGCCGAGCGCGAGCGAGAGGAAAATCGTATTGCGCGCCGGCACGTAGGTCGAGGGAATGCCTTCGGCCTGCAGATCGCGATCGCGCGGCACGGCATCGTCCGACGTCAGCGACGATCCGCCGATGGCACGCAGATCAACCGTCAGCTCGAGGTGCCGCTCGACGCCCAGCGCGCGCGCGACGGCGCGCGCCGCCTCGATTTCGTGCGCGTGCCGCTGGCCGTACTCGATCGTCAGGGCGAACAGGGTGAAGCGCTGCGCCCTGGCGATCGCGGCGGCTGTATACGAATCGAGACCGCCGCTGAGCAGAACGACGGCTCGCATACCGGATTCAGACGCCTCTGGTGCTCGGCGACCAGATGTATTTGTGGAGCTGAAGCTGCAGCCGTGCCGGCAGCCGGTCGGCCAGCATCCATTCCGACAGTGTTCTGGGATCGAGCACGCCGTGGACCGGCGACATCAGGACGGCGGCGGCCCGCGCCGGCAGGTCGTAGCGCGCGATCACGTCGCGCGCGAACTCGTAGTCGGTGCGATCCTGGACGACGAACTTGACCTCGTCGTGCGGCTCGAGCCGGCCGAGATTGCTCCAGTCGTTCTTCGCGGCCTCGCCGCTGGCCGGGCACTTCACGTCGACGATCTTCAGCACCGCGGCCGGCACGCGGGTCGTCGGCCGGTGGCCGCCGGTCTCGAGCATCACGGTGCGGCCGCTGGCCAGCAGTCGATCCATCAACGGATAGACGTCGTCCTGCAGCAGCGGCTCCCCGCCGGTGATCTCGACGAGCCGGGAGCCGTGCGCCTCGACAGCCTCGACGACCTCGTCCACCGACATCTTGCGCCCCTCGTGGAACGCATAGGGGGTGTCGCACCAGCTGCAGCGCAGGTCGCAGGCGGTCAGCCTGACGAAGACGCACAGCTCCCCGGCACGCGACGACTCGCCCTGTATCGAATGGAAAATCTCGTTGATCGTCAACATCGGTCGTTTCCATTATCCTACGGCTATGGCGAAGCCGACCTTTTACACCAAACCGACGTGAACGACCTGCAAGAATGCCAGAAGTTTTCTGGATACGGCGGGCGTCGACGTCAACGAGATCGACATCAACAAGGAACCGCCGACGCGCGAGTTCCTCGAGAAGCACATCGACCCGGAACGGTTTCTCGATTTCGTCAGCACGCGCAGCCCGGTATTCAAGGAACGTCCGCTGCCGAAGTCGAAGAAGGAGGCGATCGCGCTGATGATGGACAACCCGAACCTGATCCGGCGGCCGATCGTGATCAGAGGGTCGAAGGTCATCTTCGGCTTTGACAAGGATGAATACGCAACGCTCTGAGCTGCGCATCGGCACGTCGGGCTGGAACTATCCGTCCGGTAAGGGAACCTGGAACGGCATCTTCTATCCGCCGGCGCGCGGGCGGCCGAAGGGGTTCGACGAGCTCGCGTATTACGCCGAGCACTTCGACACGGTCGAGGTCAACTCGACGTTCTACGGTCAGCCGCGCGCGGAGATCACGCGCGCGTGGGCCGAGCGTACGCCGCCGCGCTTCGAGTTCTCGATCAAGCTCTATCAGAAGTTCACGCACCCGCGCATGTTCAAAGAGCGGCTCGCCGGCTCGTTGCCTCTGGATGCGCCGGCGGAGCCCGCGCTGCTCGACGCCCTCGCGCTGCCCAACGACGCGGACATCGACGCCTTCCGACGCGGTATCGATCCGCTGGCCTCGACCGGCCGGCTCGGAGCGCTGCTGGCGCAGTTTCCACCGAGTTTCAAGGACACTCCCGGATCGCGCGATTACCTCGCCGGACTGCTGCGTGCGTTCGCCGGTTATCCGCTGGCGGTGGAGCTCCGGCACAAGACGTGGAGCGACAGTATCGGCGGCACACTCGAGCTGCTGAATGGTTTCGGCGCTGCCTGGGTGCAGATCGACGA
>Ga0105247_10003021_pt1 | contig 11147 bp, 8 predicted proteins | sample KBSS24metaG_FD_81519 | JGI IMG/M metagenome (GOLD analysis project Ga0105247, IMG submission 81519) | Switchgrass rhizosphere microbial communities from Kellogg Biological Station, Michigan, USA - KBS S2-4 metaG | ecosystem: Host-associated > Plants > Roots > Rhizosphere > Soil | place...
AGGTCGTGCGAGCCGACCGTCGTGCGCACCTCGGCGAGCGCGCCGGGGGCGAGCGCGATCGCCTTGCCGTCGAGCGTCGCGAGGGCGGCGTCGGGCGCGACCTTGATCTTGAGCGTCCCCAGGTGGGTGCGGACGTCCCCGATCACCTGCCGCGCGCTCGCGACCTCGCCCTGGCTCGCGCCGCCGTCGTCGGAGAGGAAGCGCGCGAGGTCCTCCTCGGCGGCCACGTACTCGCCGGTCTTCGCCCGCGCGATCCCGAGGTTCAAGAGGATGCTCGGGTGGGCAAAGAGCCTGTACGCCTGCTCGAACGCGTCGCGCGCGCCGCGGTAATCGCCCTGCTTCACGAGGGCGACGCCGCGCCGGAACGCCGCGCGCGAGCGATCGCGCGACTCGTCGGCCTGCGCTCGGCTCGAGGCGGAGACGGAGGCGAGCGCCAGCGCCGCGACGAGCGCCCGTCCCTTCGTCGTGGGGCCGATGCGTCGCATCCCGTCAGTAGCGCGGCGTCGTCACGATCGTCGGCGCCGTGGAGGGCTTCTTCGCCGACGTGGGCGGCCTCCCGCCGCGCGGACGCGTGACGGCCCGCGCGCTCGGCGCCGCGCCCGCGGTCGCCGGATCGGTCTCGGCGGCGGCGCTCGCCGCGCCCGGCTCGGCGATCTCGACCACCGCGGGCTCCCCGGCGGCCTCGTCGGACGCGGGGCCGGTCGGCTCGACGTCGCCCGCCGCGCCGGCGCCCCGCCCGTCCACCGGCGGAGGGGCGGCGCGCGTGCGCATCGCGGTCAGCGCGATCACGCCGCCCACGACCACCGCGCCGGCCATCAGGAGGAACGATCGGCTCGGCCGCGGCGTGGAGCCGCTCAAGAGCGCGCCCGCGGTCATCTCCGTCTGCGTCGGCGGGTTGAGCTCGCCCTGCGACACGATCGGCACCGACGAAGGGAGCTGCGTCGCGACGCCGAGCGTGCGCCACGCCTTCAGCACGTCTCGCGCGGTGGGGAACCGGTCCCCCGGAGCGCGCGCGAGGCACTTGTTGACGAGCGCGTCGAGCCCCACCGGGATCGGCACCGCCGCCGCGGTGCGGAGCTGGCGCGCCGGGCGTTCGAGCTTGCTCGCGAGGATCGCCATCTGCCCCGACGCGTCGAACGCGAGGCGGCCGCTCACCGCCTCGAAGATCACCATCGCGAACGAGTAGATGTCCGCGCGTTCGTCGACCTTCGACGCGCCGCGGATCTGCTCCGGCGCCATGTACGCGATCGTGCCGACGGCCTCGCCGGTGATCGTCAGCTTCTCGCCGTCGGTCCCGTCGACCTTGCACACGCCGAAGTCGAGGACGCGCGTGCGGAACGTGCCGTCGTCGAAGTACTCGAGGAAGATGTTCCCAGGCTTCAAGTCGCGATGGATGACGCCGGCGGCGTGCGCGTCGATGAGGCCGCACAGCACGTGCTCGCCGATCGCCTGCACCTCCTCCCAGGGGAGGACGCCGCCCGCGCTCTTCAGGCGGTCGGCCAGCGAGTCGCCGCGGAGCAGCTCCATGACGAGAAAGAGCTCGCCCGTGTCGGTGCGGTCGACGTCGAGGAGGCGCGGGATGAAGTCGCTCTGGATCCGCGCCGCGGCCGCCGCCTCGCGCTCGAGGCGCGCCATGAGGAAATCGCCGGCGAAGGCGCGGCTCACGACCTTGATCGCGACGCTCGCGCGCGACTCGAGGTGAATCGCGTGAAAGACCTCGCCCATGCCGCCACGACCTATGGAGGCAACGAGCTGGTACTTGTCGCGCAAGACGTCGCCAGCGTGCATCTGATCGGTTGTGAGTGTAGCGCCGCATGCGCGGATGCCGGCCAGAATTTCGCCCGCCGCGCGCGTGGTCCGATGGGGATCCAGGACGCGCGCGACAGTTTCGCCGCGCGGCGTCAGCAGGGCGCGTGCGTCACGAGTCCGTGACCGACGCTCCACGGAGCTCTCGCTTCAACACCTTGCCGGTGGGGTTCCGCGGCAGCGCGTCGAGGAAGACGAAATCGCGCGGGACCTTCGGCCCGGCGAGGCGGCCGCGCGCCCAGCTCTTGAGCTCCACCTCGTCGACGTCGGCGTCCGCGTGCTTCACGACGAACGCGCGCACGCGCTCGCCCCACTCGGGATCCTGAACGCCGACCACCGCGACCTCGACGAGGCCCGGGTGCGCTTCGAGCGCCGCCTCGACCTCGGCCGGGTACACGTTGACCCCGCCGGAGATGATCATGTCGCGCTTGCGCCCTTCGATGAAGTAGCGCCCGTCGCGATCCTGGCGCGCGAGATCGCCGACGCTGAAGAAGCCGTCGCGCATGCTCTCGCGCGTCGCGGCGTCGTCTTTGTGGTAGCCGGCGACGAGGGCCTTGCTGCGCACGTAGAGCTCGCCGACCTCGCCGCGCGGGACGTCGCGCCCTCGATCGTCGAGGAGGCGCACCTCGTTGCCGGGCACGACGCGGCCGATCGATCCCGGCGCGGCGCGCAGGTCCTCGGGCTTGCCGAGCGTGACGAGCCCCGTCTCCGTCGCGCCGTAGAAGTTGAAGAGGATGTCGCCGAAGTGGTCCATCGCCGCGGTGCCCAGCGGCGCGGGGAGCGGCGCTCCGCCGACGAAGAGGATCCGCAAGGATCGCGTGCGGTACCGGTGGAGGACGTCCTTCGGGAGCGCGAGGACGCGGTGGAGCATCGTCGGCACCACGGCGGTGGTCGTCACGCCGTGGCGCTCGACGTCGCGAAGGAAGCTCTCCGGCTTGAACTCGTCCGCGATGACGACCGTGCACCCGAGGAGGTGGCTCAGCGTGATGAAGCCGAACGCCGTCGAGTGGTAGAGCGGGCACGCCACGAGGTGCACGTCGTCGGAGCGCATCGGCGTCTCCGCGATGAACTGGAGCGCCGCGGGGAGCGCCTCCGCGGGGAACTTGCGGACCGCGCCTTTCGGCTTCCCGGTCGTCCCGGAGGTGTAGATGACGACCGCCGCGTCCTCGAGCGCGCCCGGATCGGAGTCGGGCTCGATCGGCCCGGGCGTGAGGAGGCTCTCGAAGTCGACGTGCCCGGGCGCCTCGCCGCCGACGGTGACGATCGTCACGCCGGGCAGCTCGCGCGTCGCCTGCTCCGCGATCGCGACGAGCTCGCGCTCGACGGCGATCACCTTCGCGCCGGAGTTCTGCGCGAGGTACGCGAGCTCCGCCGGCGTCGACCGCCAGGACACGCTGACCGCCGAGCACCCGGCGCGGCTCGATCCGCACTGGAGCAGGAGGAACTCCGGCCTGTTCTTCAGCATCACGATCAGCTTCGAGCCGCGGCGGACGCCGTGGCCGCGGAGGCCCGCGGCGACGCGATCGATCTGCTCGTCGAGCTCAGCGAACGTGTAGGAGAGGTCGCGGAACCGAAGCGCCACCTTGTTCGGCGCGTTCACCGCGTGCATTCGGTAAATGAGCGCCGGGTTCTTCGCCGAAGGCGTGAAGACGGTCTTCATCACCGAGAGCCCGGGGCGGGTGATTTCCCACATCAAGCCCGTCTGGTTCGCCACGCGCGCCAGGACGCCGACACGCGTCGACAGATCCGCGAAACGCGCCCCCCACTCTCTCCAGCTCGGCATCGTGACGCCCGTGATACCCTCGGGTGGAGATGGAAGGCAAACCTCCCAGCAGCGACGACTGGCGGGAGCGACGCTTGGACGATCGGGCGGCGATCACGCTGCGCGTCGATTACAAGCGGCTCAACACCTTCTTTGCAGATTACACGCGAAACATCAGCAAGGGCGGCACGTTCATCCGCACCTCCAAGCCGCTCGACGTCGGGACGGAGTTCGTCTTCGACCTGTCGTTCCCGTCGCGCCAGGGGCGCCTCCAGCTCAAAGGCGAGGTGATGTGGGTCGTCGCCGAAGAGAGCGCGGACGACGAGCAGCCCGCCGGGATGGGCATCCGCTTCATCTTCGAGGACGCCGAGGAGCGCCGTCGCGTCGACGACTTCGTCGAGCGCTTGATGGCGGAGGCCCTCGGCGAGCACATCTCGCAGAAGCTCCTCACGCGAAAGACGTAGGACGCGAAAGACGTAGGACGCGAAAGACGTAGTCCCGCGACGTGCGGCGCGCGGGCGTGACCCTGGCGCGCGGCGTGACCCTGGTGCGCACGTGACTTGGTGCGCAGCGTCACCGGCGCGCGGCGTGGCCCAGCGGGCGGGGTCCCATGCCACGGCGCGGGGGGCCGTTGCGCCTTCTCGAGGTACCGGTCGGGCGGCTTCGAGCACGTCACGAAAGCGTTCGAAGCGGCGTCGAGAGCTTCGAGAACGGCGCGCGGCACATCGTGCACGAGCAAATCGTCGAAATTGGCCGAAATTCCGGGCGTCGAGTCGCAATACGGCTCGAAAGAGCGGCGCTTTATTTGGCATGAATTTAGCCGAAGGCAGAAATGAAGTTCTGCCGTAAAGCTCGGGGCCGTCCTCGAAGCTCCCGCGCCGTCCTCGAAGCTGCCGTCCGCGTCCACGAGGCAGGCGCGCCGTCCTTGCACGAGGGCGGCCTCGCTACGCGACGCGTCAGGTACGGACTGACTAGTGTGGCAATAAGGTACGCGTGGCAATTTTGCCGTGGCCATCCGAAAGCGCGCGTCGATACAGGCACTCTCGTTCTCCGGCGGCGGCGCGCTCGCGAACGAGGCCGTCGCGCCGTCGTAGCGGTTTTGCGTACCAGACGTCGGGGATTTCGACGCCGTGCGGAGCGCCGTGCGAGCGCCCTTCGCGGGCGGCTGGAGAAACGACGCGCGGCCGCCTGACTCCTGGTATGCCCTTCGCTAGCAGCCCGGTGCGGCCACGATTCGCCCCGTCCCGCGCATCGTGGTCGCGAACCCCAACTTCGAAAGGGTGACGGGTACTCGCGCTTCGGGTGCGAGGGCACCGGCCTGTACGACTCGCTCCCTGCCGTGCCTGGCGCGTGCGCCGCGCGCGGGCCGCGCGTCCTCCACGCGGCGTCGCGCGCGGGTGACCGGCGCCGGGCCTGTGGGGCTGTCCGTCGAACGCCTGACTACAGCTTCTGAAGAATGTAGAGCGCGGCGAAGGCGAGGAGGCCGATGAGCCCCGCCAGGAAGAGAATGAGCGAGAGCTCGAGCTTCTGGCTCTTCTTCACCTCGACCGGCAGCGCCGCGCCGCCCGGGTTCGGCCACGCCGGAGGCGGCGGCTGCGGCTGCATCATCGCGCGCGCAGACGGCGCAGGCATCGGCGGCCCGAGCGTCGTCGCGTCGGGGTCGAAGGGCTGCGACGGCTGATTCGGATTCATGGACGCTAGGGTATCGCGCTCTGGCGCCTGGCGCAAAGAGTGGCATTGCCCGAAGCGCGACCCTATGTTTTCGGCCATGCCGACCTTACCCGTCGTGGGTCATCGCGCGCCGCCGGCCGATTCGCGCATCGACACGATCGATCCGTCGCTCGACCTCGACGAAGAAGTCCGCCGCCTGAAAAAGGAGCGGAACGCCGTGCTGCTCGCGCACTACTACCAAGACTCGGACATCCAGGACGTCGCCGACGTGATCGGCGACTCCCTCCAGCTCGCGCAGGCCGCGGCGAAGACCGACGCCGACGTCATCTGCTTCGCCGGCGTCCACTTCATGGCCGAGACCGCGAAGATCTTGAACCCGCACCGCGTCGTCGTCCTGCCGGATCTCGAGGCCGGGTGCTCGCTCGCCGACGGGTGCCCCGCCGACAAGTTCGCGGCGTGGAAGGCGAGCCACCCGGGCGCGGTCGCGATCAGCTACATCAACTGCTCCGCCGAGGTGAAGGCGCTCTCCGATTACATCGTCACGTCGTCCAACGCCGAGAAGATCGTGGCGAGCGTCCCCGAGGGCGCGCCGATCCTCTTCGCGCCGGACAAGAACCTCGGGCGGTGGATCGAGAAGCGCGTCGGCCGCGAGCTCGTCCTGTGGCAGGGGAGCTGCGTCGTCCACGAGACGTTCAGCGAGCGCAAGCTCCTCGGCCTGAAGACGCGTCACCCCGAGGCGCTGGTCCTCGCCCACCCCGAGTGCGAGGACGCGATCCTCCGCCACGCCGACTACGTCGGCTCGACCACCGGGATCCTGAAGCACGCCGTCGCCAGCTCGAGGCGCGAGTTCATCGTCGCCACGGAAGCGGGGATCTTGCACCAGATGCAGAAGGCCGCGCCGGACAAGACGTTCATCCCCGCGCCGCCCGACGCGAACTGCGCGTGCAACGAGTGCCCGCACATGCGGCGGAACTCGCTCGAGAAGGTCTACCTCGCGCTCCGCGATCTCGAGCCGCGCCTCGAGATGGATCCGGCGCTCCTCGAGCGCGCGCGCGTCCCGATCGATCGCATGCTCGCTCTGAGCTGACGCCCCGGGCCGGCGCCCGCGGGCCGGCGCTCCTCTTCGTCCTCGCGGCGGCCGCGCTCGGCGCGGGAGCGCGCTCGCCGGCGCGAGCCTCGCCCACGAAAGATGGCGGCGCGCTTCGCGTCGCGTACGATGCGGACATGCGGCGGGTCGGACGGCTCGGGGTGTTCGCCTTCGTGGTCTCCGCGATCCTCGCCGCGTGCGGCTCGCGCACGGGGCTCATCGCCGACGTCGAGGACGAGCCCCCCGCGCCCGACGCGGCGCGCGACGTGTCGCTCGAGCGCGACGTCGCCGCCCCGCGCTCGCCGGACGCGGTGGACGAAGAGGCGGGCGACGAGGACGTCGCCGACGAGCCGATCGTCGAGGGCGGGCCGCTCGACGTCGTCACCGACTGCCCGGATCCGGCGTACTGCGATCCTTCGAACCTCGGGTTCGTCTTCCGCTGCGGACAGCCGATCTTCCAGTGCAGCTCGCTCGAGCAGTGCGAGGCGCGCGACGGCGTCGCCCAGTGCGTGAACCCGTGCCTCGACACGCTGGGGCAAGACACGTCCAACGGCTGCGAGTTCTACGCGAACGAGATGGACATCGTCGCGGAGGCGCGCGGCGTCTGCTACGCGGTCTTCATCGTCAACCAGTGGAAGACGGGCGAGCCCGCGCGGATCGAGGTCGACCACGCCGGCGACAAGCTGCCGCTCGAGCAGTTCGCCCGCATTCCTCAGGGGACCGGCACGCAGATCACCTACGCGCCCTACGACGCCAAGGCCGGGCTCCCCGCCGGGCAGATCGCGATCCTCTTTCTGTCGCGCGACCCCGCGGCCGACGCCGATCCCGATCCGGCGAGCCCGCGGCGCCTCGCCGCGTGCCCCCCCGGGATCACGCCGGCGGTGGTGGGGGACGCGGCGACGCACTCCACGGGCCTCGGCACGTCGTTCCACATCAAGACGAACGTGCCGGTCGTCGCGTACCAGATGCTCCCGTACGGCGGCGGGCGCGCGCGCGTCACGGGCGCGACGCTCCTCCTGCCCACCAACGTCTGGGACAAGAACTACGTCGCGGCGAACGCGTACGCCGCGTCCGGCCCGGGCGGCGGCCTCCCGACGCTCGCGATCCTGGGCCAGGCCGACAACACGCACGTGCGGGTGAAGCCGACCGCGGCGATCCAGGGCGGCGGCGGCATCCTGGCGAGCCCGGCGAACGTCTCGGCGGCGTACGTCGTGAACAAGGGACAATACCTCCAGTTCACCCAGACGAACGAGCTCACGGGCAGCGCCATCCAGGCCGATCAGCCGATCGCCGTGATCGGCGGGTCGACCGGGATGAACGTCCCGGTCGGGCGGATCCGCGAGGACGCGGCGGAGCAGATGCTCCCGCCGGTGCACGCGCTCGGCAGCGAGTACGTCGGCGTCCGGTACCGGAGCCGCGATCCCGCCGGCGAGGAGACGGTGCCGTGGCGCATCGTCGGCGTGGTCGACGGGACGCGGCTCACGTTCGATCCCCCGGTGCCCGGCGCGCCGGCCACGGTCGACGCGCGGCGCCTCGTCGAGCTCAACTCGCCGGGCCCGTTCGTCGTGCGCAGCCAGGGGAGCGATCACCCGTTCTACTTCGCGCAGTACATGACCGGCGGCTGCTCGGTGGCGTCGCCGAACGACTCGAACTGCAACGAGGGACAGGCGTACGACGGCATGGGCGATCCCGAGTTCGTCAACGTCGTCCCGCCGAAGCAGTACCTGCCGCGCTACACGTTCTTCACCGATCCGACGTACCCCGAGACGAACCTCGTGATCACGCGCTCGCGCGACGCCGCCACCGGCCTGATGCCCGACGTCGCGCTCGACTGCGCCGGGACGCTCGGCGGCTGGCGGAGCGTCGGGACGGGCGGCCTGTACGAGTTCACGCGGATCGATCTGTCGACCGGCAATTTCCAGGGACAGAACGGCTGCAACAACGGCGTGCACACGATCGTCGGGACGATCAACGGGGACGCGGGCGCGGGGGCGGCGAGCTTCGGCGTCACGGTGTGGGGCTTCGGGAACCCGGTGACGTGGCCGCCGCGCGGCGACGAGACGAACCCGCTCGCGACGCGCTGGGTCAGCTACGGATATCCGGCCGGCGCGAACTTCACGCCGCTCAATCGCGTCACCCTCCGCGCTCAGTAGCCGCGCGGGGACGAGCGCGCGCGCTCCGCCCGGCCGGGGCCGCGAAAGGAGCGGCCGCCCTCGCGCGCGGAGCGACCCCGGGAGGGCCGGCCCCGTCGCGACCGGCCCGCTAGATCTCGGTCATCAGCGTCGTGACCACGTAGTCGGCGGCGAAGATCGCGACGATGCTCGCCACCACCGCCTTCGCGGTCGCCTCGCCGACGCCGCGCGCGCCGCCCGACGCGAAGAAGCCCTTCTTGCAGCAGATGACGCTCACGATCACGCCGAAGAGCGCCGACTTCGTGCCGAGCATGCGCAGGTCGCTCGGCTGGACGAACTGCTGGATCTTGTCGAAGAAGACGCCGGGGTCGATCGCCTGCCACAGCACGGCGACCATGTACGCGCCCACCATCCCGCTCATCCCGAAGCAGACGGCGAGGAGCGGCAGCATCAGCGTGGTCGCGACGATCCGCGGGACCACCAGGTACTGCACCGGGCTCACGCCCATCGTCGTGATGGCGTCGATCTGCTCGGTGACGCGCATGTTCCCGAGCTCGCTCGCCATCGTGCTGCCGGCGCGCGCCGTGACCACGACCGCGGCGAGCACCGGCGCGAGCTCGCGCGCGAGGGCCAGGGCGACCACGCCGCCGACCATCCCCTCCGCCGAGAACTGCCGGAAGCCGACGATGCTGCTCACCGTGAACGCCATGCCGGTGAAGAGCCCGACCAGGCCGACGATGAACGTCGACCCGGCCCCGATGAAATCGAGCGCGATGAGGAACTGGCTCCAGCGGAACGGCGGACGAAAGAGCCATCCCGCCGCGCGCCCCGCGAGGAGCACCGTCGCGCCGAGGTCGTCCAGCCCCGCGAGGATCGCGTCGATGACTCGATCGACCAGCCCGGTGATGCCGCCCGACGGCGTCGAGCTCTGGATGGTGTCTTCGCTCACGGCTACGGCCGAAGCTTACACCGCGGGCGCGGTCCGCGACGCTCCGCGAGCCCGAGACCCCTCGCGCCCTCACGCGCGTCGAACGCGAGCGACCTCATTCCGCGGCGCCTCTCCCGCGACCCGCCGACGACCGTGTACTCCGAACGGCGTACACGGCCGGATTGCGCCTTGACAACATTGATATCTGTGTGAGAACTCCAACGCCAACAACGTATTCGCTCGAATACGCGCGCGAACGAGCGACATCGACGTCGCGCGTCACGCCTTGTTCCGCTCTCGTTCGTCGTTCTGGTTTCCCGTCGCCGAACGCGAGCAACGGGCCGGACGTCCGCGCGCGCTTCGGCGTCGCTCGTTCTTCGTTTTAATTCTGTTTCTTTTGCAAGGATCGTCTCTTCGCGAGGATCGACCATCGACATGCACGACGCCACACTAGCCGAGCAGGTGGAATCCGGGAGCGCGCGGTACGTCGAGGGGCCCGAGCAGTTCGAGAGGATGCCCGACGAGTACAAGGATCTCGTCGTCCACCAGATGATGGCGCACACCGAGGGCGAGCTGTCCGGCGCGGACGACTACCTCGAGCTGTTCTATCCGATGACCGACGATCCGTACGAGAAGAAGGTCTGCTGCGAGCGCGGATCCGAGGAGATCGACCATTTCCGTAAAGGGTCGAGGGTGCTCGCCGATATCGGAAAAGACGCGGCCTTCATGCTGGATATCCCGCTCCAGGAGCGGAGCCTGTACGCGACCGAGGCGGTCAAGCGGATCGACAACTGGCCGGAGCGCGGCTTCTTCTCGATGCTCGGCGAGGCGGCCGTGCTCGACATCCTGAAGGAGATGGCCGAGAGCAGCTACAAGCCTATCGCCGACATGTGCCCCGGCGTCATCGCCGAGGAGAAGGTCCACGTCGCGCACGGCCTCCGGATCGTCCGCGGCTTCTGCCAGACACCGGCCGGGCGGGGCGAGGCGCAGAAGGCGCTCCTCCGCTGGTGGCCCGTCGCGCTCGACGTCTTCGGCAAGAGCGACTCGCGGAGATCGCGCCTCCACGTGAAATGGCGCCTGCGCAAATATACGAACGAAGAGGCGCGGAGGCGGTTCGTCGAGTCGACGCGCCCGAAGCTCGAGGCGCTCGGGCTCGACGTGCCCAGCGACACCGAAAACCGCCGCTTTTTATGACGCCGAGGACGACGACCATGGAGCCCGCGATCAAGAGGCCATACAGCATCACCGAGCGCGCGATCTTGAGCCTCCTCGACGGCGACGTCGATTACCTCGAGCGCTTCCGCAAGGTCACCGGGCTGTCGCGCAAGGTGCGGTCGTCCGAGTACCTCTTGACGAACGCGTGCAACATCCGCTGCCAGGGGTGCTGGTTCTTCGAGCACGACTTCGACAAGGGGACCCACGAGCTCAAATCGGTCGACGCGATCCGCGCGTTCGCCCAGCGGGAGCGCGACCGCGGGATCACGTACGCGATCATCATCGGCGGCGAGCCGACGCTCATCCCCGATCGGATCCGCGCGTTCGTCGACGTGATGGATTACGTCACGATCTCCACCAACGGCCTCCGGAGGTTCCCGATCCAGGGGTTCGAGAACGTCGCGGTGCAGATATCGCTCTTCGGCGGCGGGAAGCTCGACGACGAGCTCCGCGCGATCAAGCCGGGCGGCGCGAAATTCACCGGCCTCTTCGAGGAGGCGCTCCGGAACTACGAGGGCGATCCGCGGGCGTGCTTCGTCTACGCGA
>Ga0105247_10003023_pt1 | contig 11146 bp, 10 predicted proteins | sample KBSS24metaG_FD_81519 | JGI IMG/M metagenome (GOLD analysis project Ga0105247, IMG submission 81519) | Switchgrass rhizosphere microbial communities from Kellogg Biological Station, Michigan, USA - KBS S2-4 metaG | ecosystem: Host-associated > Plants > Roots > Rhizosphere > Soil | place...
AGTGCCGATAAAAGAAGCACCTGACGTTAAAATGGCTCTTTTTCGGCGTTCTAATACAGCGTTGTAACGCGGCGCAACGAACTGCCAGAGTGACAGGAGGTTATTGCGTCTAGGGGCGCTTCCATAGCTTAAGCTGCTCGAACCAACCGCTCCAGATTCACGAGAAACTGGGCATACTCAGCTACGTCCGGAACGTTCGTTCGGCAGAGTGCCTCATCAAGTTCGCGTGCGCAAATCGACATATTGGCAAGACCCAGCATGCCCGAAGTGCCGGCGACGCGGTGGGCCAGCTTTTTCAATTCGTCTCTGGCGCTTGGCGAGCCAGAGCCAAGCAGGCGCTTGACCTCTGAAAGGTCGGCTGCGCATTGCGTCATGAATTCATCGCGCAGCTTTGCCAGTCCGTCGTCGGGCTCGGCAGTCTCACCCGATTGCTCAGATTGGTTGGTCCACTTTTCCAGCACGGCAAACAGCGCGGCGGGCGTAATGGGTTTGGCCAGGTAATCATTCATCCCCGCCTCGCGGCACGCGGCGATTTGCGAAGTCAGAGCCTGCGCTGTCATAGCGACGATGGGAAGATCCTCGCAGCCACTCGTCGCCCGAATGGCCCGGGTTGCGGCCAATCCATCCATGCCGGGCATTTGCACGTCCATTAGCACGAGATCGTAGTGCGCCGATTGGACCGCGGTCACCGCTGACGCACCGTCCGACGCCTGGTCGACCAAGTGTTCATGCGGAGCTAGTAAGGCGAGTACCAATTCCCGGTTCAGATCGACATCGTCGACAACGAGAATTCGCTGGTTGGGGGTTTTCTTATCAACGCCCGTGCCACTCGACTTTTCAACCAGAGCGGAGGCGTCAATCCGGGGCAAAGTCAGCGTGAACCAGACGGTGGTTCCAGCGCCTTCGACGCTTTCCACACCGATGTTGCCGTTCATCGCTTCGATAAGCCGCTTGGAGATTGCGAGGCCTAGTCCTGTGCCGCCAAAGCGGCTGTGGATCGAGGCATCCGCCTGCGTAAAGCGCAGAAACAAGGACTTCATCTTCTCTGGCGCTATGCCGATGCCGGTGTCGCGCACCTCGACACGTAGATGCTGCATTGAATCGGAATGCTCTTCGGCCGACAGAAAAACGGTCACGCTCCCCTTTGACGTGAACTTAATGGCATTGCTGATAACATTGACGAGCACCTGTCGGATTCGCATTTCGTCACCGCAATGTGCTTTCGCTACCATAGGCGAACAAACGATTTTGAGCGCCAGTCCCTTGTCCTGGGCAAGCAACGAGAGCTTCGTCGTGACGCGCTCAACGAGCGTCTTGAACGAGAACGGCGTAGGGTGAAGAACTAGACCGCTGTTTTCGAGGCTCGAGAAATCAAGGATGTCGTTGACTAGAGCAAGCAGGGATTGGCTTGAACCCTCGATAATCTCGACGTAACGCCTGTCGGTTTTGCGCAACCCCTGGCTTTTGGTTAGGAGGCCGGAAAACCCAATGATGCTGTTCAGTGGTGTTCTTAATTCATGCGTCATGTTGGCCAGGAAATCTGATTTGGCTGCTGCCGCCTCCTCGGCGGCTGCGCGGGCCCGCCGCAAGTGGCTTTCCAGCCTATTGCGCCGCTCCAAGTTCCGGCCCAGTCGATTGGCAATTACGCCGGTTCGCCATGCCACCACAGTAAGGAAAAGGACGCTCAACAGGGCAAATAGATCGACGCCCAACTCGCTCGTGATAATGGAGCCAATAATTGCGTGATTGAGCACCCAGCCGAGCGCGATGGGCAGTACAACGAGACTGGGCATGAGCCACGGCGCGAACGCGCCGGTCACCGAGTCTGGAGCTAGTAACGTCACCCAACCAATGTCTGGGCGCGTCATTGCTGCGCCTACAAAAAGCACGAAGAATGCCACGGCCGTGTGAATCGCGATCGAGCTTGCCGCGAGGGGCGCATAAAGGATCGGTAGATTGTACAAATACCCAGCAAAGACCAGGAGGGATATCAGTATTCCGAGAGAGGTAAGCGCAACGAACGCTAAGTCGAACGCATGGCTGCGGTAAGGGACAAACATCGCCGCGCCAAACAAAGCAAATTCCACCGCGGTCACGACTGACATCGGTTTGGTGGTTTCCCCCCAGCCACTCGGGATTGACACGCGGGCGATATCAAAGTTCCCGAGAAACGCAAATCCCGTCAGTGTGAGCACGGCAATCGCCATAATGAGGAGCGACAAGGCGCCTCTAAGTCGGCGGTTGCTTGCACTCCGAATGCTCGGACGACTGAGGAATAAAAGGATACCGCTCAGAATCAAGGTCGCGGCGGTAATCGGCTTCATCGTCGCCAGTCCGGGTAACACTCTCGTCAGCAGCTCGATGCCGAACAGCCAGCCGAGCAGGACAACAAATCCGAGTCGGGCCATGGCCAAGGCGGCGAACCTGGCCACGACGTCGAGCGCTGGTGCCGCGGTAGCCACCTGATCGATGTCGGAAGCAGGACTTCGATCCGATCGCCTCTTCGCTCCTCCGGCCGTTCTCGTTTCGCGCATTTCCTCAGCTTCGCGCCGCGCCCTCTTCGAAGTGTTTCTACTCACGACAGGAAAAGGCGAGTCGAGGGGTCCTGGATTTGGCAGCCATGCTGTGATTGTCTTCGTTCGGTTTACGATCGGCCAAAGCCAAGGAAGTTGCGGGCCCTTAGGAGTTCCCAGAGCACGGTCGCGTAGCGCGAGACGCTCACTTTCTGGTTCAGCGGGAACGCTGACGGCGTCGTGAGTTTGATCTTGGCAAGCTGGTTGCGATCAGACGGTTTGAAGGTATTCTGAAATTCCTTAGGCAGCGTGTCGGTCACTGGCAGAATTTCGGTAATGATTCCGTCCGCAACGTCTCGTCCGTCGGTGAGGCGCAATTCCATACCCACATAAATCGGGAATAGGTACCGACGCGGCAGATAAACGAGCACATAGGGGTCGCCGGAATAGATGGACAGAATGGGCTCGCCAGGGCGATAAACGTTGCCGACGAAGGGAACGCTGGCGCCGATAGATCCGCTAACGGGCGAGCGTACTATGCCGTCGGCGTACAATCCCTTCAGCTTGGCAATCGCGTCGTCGGCATCAGCAAGGGCATCGTCGAGGGAGGACAGTTCTTTCTCCAACACCTGACGCTGGGTGATGAGATTTACCCGGTCGTGGCTGGCCTCGTAGTTCACCCGCAGCGCTTCCTGATAACGCGCTGCGGTAACGAGCTTCGCCGCGGCCAGCGTGTCGAATTGCTTAATCGTGTTGACCGCTTCGGCGACCCGGCGCTCTGCTAACGGCAGCAACTGTGCAACGCTTGCGGCCTTGACCTTGAAGTCGGTTTCCTGGGCGACGAGGTCAGCGCGCTTGGTCGACAGATCGGCAAGACGCTCGAGGATTTCGGTTGACTGGAGCTTGACTAAAGGGTTCCCCGCCTCGACCGCTTGACCCTCGGTAACGTCAACGCCATCCACGCGCGCCACATAGGTGGTCGCTACGACATGTTGATCGCGCAGGACTAGACCGTCGGCTTCCAGCAGGACGTAGTCGCCGAACATGTAGTTGATCACCGTGAGGCCGAAAACGGACAGCAGCAGGAGATAGATCGTGCGCCCAGTCCGGCCATGCATGACGCGCTGCTCGCTGGGAATATTGTCGGGACGCAGACGCTTCTTGAGGGGCTGCATGATTACCTCCGCACCCGATGCACTTTGCTGGGCACGTAAGTGTCGCGGTAGGAGGCCTCAACGACCCACTCTTGCAGATAGGCGGCAAGCCGAACGAAGCGCATCACGAAGCCGTTGAACAGGCTGTAACCGACGACATAAGGGGCGAGCGGCAGCGCCTTCACCTTCGGCGATACCAAGGCTGCCAGCACGAAGGTGGCACTGTCGAGCACCAGCATGCCGGCTTGCGCGCCGATCAGGACCATCAACGCCAAGTCGCCATAGGTGGCGAACAGCCACATGATGTAGATCGGAAAAATGATTGCTGCGCCTACATTGAAGATAGCAAACTCGATTTCGTGCAGAAGCTCAGGCACGCTGAAACTTGAACTAAATGGGTTCATCAGGCCGCTGTGCTTACGGTAACGAAGCCGCACCGCGTCGCGCTCCCAGCGAAAGCGTTGCCGGACTAGGACGGCCAATGTCTCAGGAGCATTCGTGTAGCAGATCGCCTCTGGCGCGAAGAGTGTTCTCCATCCTGCGCTGCGCAGCCTCAGCGTAACGTCGAGATCCTCTCCCCCACCGGCGTCGAGGCCGCCAACCCTGTTGAGGGCGGCGCGCCGGAACGCCCCGAAGGCGCCCGAAACACATGTCATCTGATCAATAAGATCGGCCGCCTGTTTTCCCTGGGAAATGCTGATCAGATACTCGATCGCCTGGAAGCGGGTCATCAAGCTGCGGTCTGCGTTCCCCACGATGATGTTGCCAGCTACTGCGCCCACGCGCGGATCGACGAAGGGCTCGATGATCTTTTTTAGCGCATGCCGATCGAAAGTGCAGTCGCAGTCGACATTGATTACGACGTCGCCGGTGGCGCGGCGCAGGGCCAAGTTCACCGCCGCTGACTTTCCCGAACGCACCTGCGTGCAATGTCCCTCCTTGATCAGCGCGCGCTCTTGCAATTGACGCAGCTTCTCCGGCATCCGATCGGTGGAACCATCGCTGACCACAATGATCTCGTCAGGCGGACGGCTTTGCTCGAGCAGCGATTGAACGCACCGCTCGATCGAGTCTTCCTCATTGTGCCCGGCAATCAAGACAGTCACGCGGTCGGCGCCGGCGACGTGCCGACGTTCCGCATTCGGACGGAAGCTAAGAGCGGCAACCGATACAAAACCCAACGTGTAGCGCGGGATCTCGAAGATGGCGACGAACCAGAACAGACGCAGCAGACTTTCGCCGCTCTGCGACAGCAGATAAGTGATTCCGTCTGAGGTGGTCTGCCACATCAGGAAAAGTCCTCCGGGCCGAAGGCCTGGAGCATGACACCGAGGTCGACGCTGAGCGTGCGGCCGGCGCGCTCCTTGAGATGGTCAAAGTCGACTTGGGCTTGGTCGGGGCCGATGGCCTCGAGCAGCGCGAAGTCGTGCGACTGACCCTTGACTACTGTGCTCGGCTTGGGAAGTGCATTGCGGAGATTTTCGATGAACAGGTCACGCGCCTGTGCAAATCGCCGAGCGCCATACTCGGCTGCGACCTCGCTCTCATTGCGGTAGAGAATGTTAACCAGGGCAAACGGGGTCTTGTCCTCGTTGTAGAGCTTCGCTGCCGCATTCAGGGCGACCACGAGTTCGAGAGGCAAGTCTGCGAATCGCAGAACGTCCCTGGTATAGCCGAGGACGGCGCCCCCCTTCTCGGCGAAACTGATGCCCTGATCGGTCAGGTGGTAAGAGAACACGTCGCGTGTGGTTGCCAGATCGGAATCGGTATGAACGCCGCAGTCAAGGCAAACGAAACCCACGCTGGGCTCAGAGGCGGCATGGCCGCAGCTCCCGCACATAATCATGGTCCCAGGACGGTCATAGTCGAAGCCGAAATGGGTCAGCTCGTGGTGGCACTTGGGGCAGATGAGCTCGTCGCCGCGCCGGAAATCGCCTTCAGGGCCTTGGAAGGCGCAGCGGAAGTGGTGCAGGTACTGCTCCTCTGACAGGTTAGAAGAGCGGCATTGCGAGCATTCCTCGCGGACGTGGAGTCGATAGGAATCGCAGCTTGGACAAATGTGGAAGCGCTCGAAGAATTCGCGCTTGACCAAGCCATGCTCGCACAGAGCTTCGGCCTCGCGCGTCACTAAACGCCTGCCCAAAGGGACGTCATACGCGGCGAGATGGCGATAACGCGGATCGAAGGCCGCCGTCAGTGGGCGATTGGCCACAAACATACGAGCGAGCAGTTTCTCGCCGAGCTTTTCGCTGAAAAGAAGGTCGCGATGCAAACGCGCGCGGCGGTCCTGAAAGTCACGGACTAGGCGTCCCAGTTGCTCCGTCTCGGTCGCACCCAAGTCGGTCCCGTCGAAGTCCGCCATCCGGCCAAGCGTGCCGGTTAGGTCGACAACTGGAAGAACGTAGAGAGCCTTTCGCTCCCACAGACTGGTCAAGGCCTCAACCGAGAGCGGCTGGGTGACCAGGATGGCATCAAATCGCGGGTCACCGAGGGTCGCCTGCATAGCCCGCGCCGAGAGACGCCTGACGTCGATATCTTCAGGCCACAGCAGAAAATCATAGCCTAGACCCTCGACGGCGAAAGGCTGCCGCACGGTGGAAGGCACGGCAGCCCGAACGGGCGAAGGCGCAAGTTGGCTGCTGCCCGGTTCGAGAGACTCGGTTTGTTGCTCATCGCGAAGCTCGGCTTGCTCCTCAACGAGCTGCCCGAGGCGATAAATATCGAGCGGCTTGGCAACTACCAGGTCGAAATTCTCACAGTCCTCAGTGTGGGCGAGAAGGCCTGGAAGGTCGGCGGTAATGGCGACCAATTTCGGCAGATCGCGTCCATGTAGCTCACTTCTAACGGTACTGGCGACCCTCAGGCCGTTCATCTTGGGAAGATGGAAATCTAGTAGCGCGACATCGTAACGATTGAGGCGCAAAGCCTCGAGGGCCTGCTCGCCATCGGTGGCAATGTCGACGTGATGTCCGCGCTGCGTGAGCAGCAGCTTCAAGATCTCATGCGTAGTAGGACTGTCTTCCGCGACCAAGACCCTTCGTCCGGCAACGGCGTGTGATACGAGTTCGAGATTAGGCGCTCCGGCGGCACTCATCCTGGTCCTTGAGCGCCTTGGGCTTCTTGTGCTTGGCGCCCTGAGACCCTAGCCGGTGAACATAAACTTAAGGTGAATCAAGACACTAGAGCCGAGAAGCGACGGTGAATATGCTTAACAAGACTAGCTCCGGTAGTTGCGTCGGCGAACCCTTCGCCCGAGCCGGGGTTGGCTTAAACCCCCGGCAAAATGCGGGCCCCATTAATCAAATTATCGGCCCCAACTTAAGCCGGCCTTATGCAGTGAAATGCTAAGCAGAGAGCACGCCGGCGAAACCCCACGGCTATACCGACCAGAGAAACCTCGATGACCCTCCAGACCGCCACCCAATCCCTCAGACCCGTCCTCGATCGAACCAAACTCACCGGTCTCAAGGAGTTGATCGGCGAGGCGAAGTGCCACGCGGCAATACAACGTTTCAAAGCTGAACTCTTTGCGTGCTTGGCTGCGATAGAAGGGAATGCTCCCGAACGCGCCGTTCATGCGCACAACCTCGCCGGCGTGGCTGCTCTGCTTGGCTTCGAGGATCTCGAGGACAAAAGCCGCCGCTTCTTAGTGGCGTTGCATGAGAATAAAGAGGACGTCCGCCCGTCCGCTGAATCCCTCTTGGTGGCAGCGCAGAACGTCGAACGCGAACTGGATACGATCTCTTAATCCAACTTTACGGCGAAGCTGGCAGCCTTGGGGCGGAACGCCGCCCTGCATCAATAACCGCTGCGTCGAACATCCGCATTGGGTCTGAAGCGGACGTGGGCAATGTTCATTGCAATGTCCACTTAGTGCCAATAGCCGACATGTCCGTTCACTCGCGAACGGTAACCCGACACGCGTTGGGGAAACCGCGTTAGGGCTAGGCGGCTATGATCGCGCCACCACCGGCCCGCTTTACTCGGTACAGCGCGGCGTCGGCGGCCCTAAGAAGTGACTCTCCGTCGCGGCCATCACGCGGATAAAAGGCAACGCCGACACTGACACCGAGCATTTCCGCGTGAGCACCGGAAGTTTCAAACGGTTGCGCAAACGCGGACAAAATTCCTTCGGCAAGGCGCTTTGCCGAGGATGGCTCAGAGCCAGCCTGCAGGATAATGAATTCGTCGCCTCCAGCTCGAGCGACCATTGCTGTCTTACAAACGGCGTTCCGTAGTCTCTCTGCGGCTTGTCTCAAAACTTGGTCGCCGACAATGTGCCCATGTTGGTCGTTGATATTCTTGAAACGGTCTAAATCAAAAAAAACAAAGCGAAGCCTGACTTGCTGCCGGCAGCGATCGAACTGTCGATCATTCTTCTGATGAAGTCTCGGTTAGGCAACCCGGTGAGATGGTCGTGCTCTGCAAGGCGTCTTAAGACACTCGCGGTGTCCTGATTTATGAGAGCTGCGGTCAGACCGGAGAGAAGAACCAGCAACGTGACGCCGGCGATGGCCATCGCCAAAAGGCTGTTGTCGATCTGCACGGAGCTCACGATGATTGTGGGATCATATTCCACCGTCGCGGCTGTCATGGCCGTGAAATGTAATGTGCAGACCGCTGCCGTGAATAGGCTTGCGGCGAGCAATTTTGAATTCCGAACCTTGAAGCACCACATCGCAGCCGCAGTCAGAATGATTCCTGCCGCGATAGAGGCGATGACCAAGACTTCGTTCCAGCGGATATGCCCGGAGACGCTCATGGCTTGCATGCCAGCGTAATGCATCGTGGCGATGCCTCGCCAACCACCGTGCCGGCCAGGACGTAGATCCATGTGGGCCTATTGCCTTCGGCAATGCAGAACCCCGCTCCGCTTACACAAATGGCGATTAGTAGCGATGTCAGCGTCAGCAAGGGCTCGTAGGTGGTGGGAAGAGCCGATTTAAAAGCTAGCATCGCGATGAAGTGTGTGGCCCAGATGCCCGATCCTGTCGCCACTGCCGTTTGCAGAATCCACGCCCACCGGCTCAGTCCGCTAGATTTCGACGACAAAGCATACAGGTACCAAGCCATCCAGCTTGTCAGGGCGCAAATCGCCACCGCAAGCAAGACGAGCCGGTAGTCGTGCTCGTATCTAATGCACTCGAGCACCCGATACATCGGCGTGGCGGACCTGACTCAGGACCTGCACACATTAATCGAAGCGTCGAGCGCCGTTCGTGACGCTTTGTTTGCAGGTTATTGATCGGTTAAGCGGGTGCGTAGACCGAAGTGGCCTGCGGCGGATGTCCGCGCTCGGTACCGCTCAGATGGGGACGTAGCTCATGTCGCCGCGTGCGTGGGGGGTCGCGTCCCCGGAAACGTTTGCGACGTAGGTGGCGAGGATGCCAGTCGCATCAAATCACCTATGAGCCTCTTTAGAATCGCAGGAGGCAAAGAGAATACGACGTCTCCAAACTCTCGGGTGCGCAGCAGCAGGCCGTAAGCCTCGTGCGTTCGCACTGCTTGGTGGCCCAGAACCGTGAACGTCAACGGTCCTTCACCCGCATCCCGCGTTACACGGTGAAGTGTCTTGAAAGTCTGCTCGATAGCCTCGGGGCTCAACTCGATGGACTCCTCTGTGTCGCTGGAACTGAAAGTGAGATGCAGTCCCCGTTCCGTAGATCGGACGCTCTTAAGACGCTCGAGGTACATGACCAAGTCCCCAATGTTTTGCAGGCAAGACAGGATAAACGCCGCTCTCATGCCAAAATATGGCAATTGCCTAAACGAAAGGATTTCGGAGGTTTTTTTGGGCGTGCGTGTCACGCGTTAACGATAACAACGCCTGCCAGTTGCGAGCGCAGCTAACTCCTCGTTAAGGTTAAAGACTGGGCAGATCTCTCCCCTTTCTCCTGCCCAGAATGGTTATCCCTTGCACTCGCCAATATCCAAAGGTCCTAGCACGCGGGCAAATCTAATCGTGCGCTCGCGCGCCGACGCACCGCATTTGAAGAAAGCCGCGCTCGCGATCGAGCAGGCTGCGTGGAGCCATTTGGGCTATCTCAGCTATACACGATCGCATTACGAGTACTACACCGAGCTACTCGATGCGTATCCCGAGTTCCAACTCTGCCTCGTCGACGAGGAATCCGACTATCCGGTAGCGGTGGCGAGCAGCGCCCCTTTCGTCTGCTCGGGTCCTGAGGACCTGCCGGCCGAAGGATGGGATTGGGTAGTCGAGACCGCTGCGCGCAACAAACACATGAAACCAAATATGCTCGGCGGGCTGGCGGTTTCAGTCCCAGCCGTGCATCGCTCCAGGGGCTACGCGCGCGTGCTGATCCGCTCCCTTCTCCAACTTGCAGAGGCGAAAGGGTTGGACGGAGTTGTGGTGCCCGTGCGCCCATCGGCAAAGGCCATGCATCCCTGGGTCCCGATCGCCGACTACATGGCTTGGACCGACGACGGCGGCCGACCTTATGATCCCTGGCTCCGTAGCCATTGTTCCGTCGGTGGCAAGCTAATTGGGCCGTGCGAACGCTCCATGGTCGTGCATGAACCCATCGCGTTCTGGGAAAACTGGTCGAAGGCACGCTTCGAAAAGTCGGGCGCTTACACGCTTGAAGGGGCACTGGCTCCTGTCACAATCGACCTCGATAGCCAGAGCGGCACCTACGAGGAGCCAAACGTATGGGTCTCGTACGGCGGTTAGAGTCTGCTTTGGGTCATTAGCGGACTTATGCGAGACGCTTGCGATACGTCCGCTAAGTGCCATAAGCGGACATGCGAGCTGGGCGAGTACGAGCAAGCAAGCAGGTGCACAGTGGATATGTTGGTGCTGACTTAGACCGATTTGTCGATCAGTTTGATGGGCAGGCAGCGCCGGCTTCTACCCAAGCCTTGATAAGGGCACCAAATTCCTGCTGCGTGCCGGGAACGGGCGCGCGGCCTACTCCCGGATGCCACCCCCAGCCAACGAGCGAATCCTCGCCCATGTGGTGAACGATTTCATCCAGACTTTTGCCGCCGTTTCTCTTAGGGTCTTTAATTTGCTCGCAGATCTCACCGAGCGACTTGCCAGCCCAGGCCATCTCAATGGGCGCTAGGTGCCAAAGCGGATGTCCGGGTACGCGGCCCGGATCAAAATTCTCGGGTCCGTGGCACGTGGTGCAATGCATACCGATCGCGCCAAACCCGTCCATTCCGCGCACCACGAGCGGCTGGTGGGGGTGGCCGTCGTCGCCTTGGCTAGGTCGATCACCCGCAGGGTGGCAGTTCACGCAACGAGGATTCAGTATCACCTTGCCCGCCTCATTGAAGAGAGCGACGGCGCGCGCCTTATCGTCGCCAATGGTTGAAAACTCAGTCGCGGGCGTTAGTGTGCTGGCTGCTTCTGGGCGAGCGCTCGATAGACCAACGCCCAGCTTCTCAATCATCCCGCCGCCACCGAGAGAAACTGGCAGCGCGCTCATTTGCGTCTCCCTATGCCCTTAGCAG
>Ga0105247_10003026_pt1 | contig 11138 bp, 12 predicted proteins | sample KBSS24metaG_FD_81519 | JGI IMG/M metagenome (GOLD analysis project Ga0105247, IMG submission 81519) | Switchgrass rhizosphere microbial communities from Kellogg Biological Station, Michigan, USA - KBS S2-4 metaG | ecosystem: Host-associated > Plants > Roots > Rhizosphere > Soil | place...
ACGACCAGAACGATGACGAGTAGCGCCATCTGGCCTTCGGACAATCCTTCCTTCTGATCGGTGGCCATCTCGATCTCTACTGCGCGTTCGCGCGGCGCAACGGACCCAAAAGATTGCGGTCGTCGGCTTCAGCGCGCTGAGCCACATACACGCCGAACAAGCGCTTCGTTTCGACCTCCTCGACAACGTTCTCAAGGACAAGACGCGCGATGATCTGTTTCAGCACGACCTCATCGCGTGCCACACCGCCATCCGCGCTCAGCTTTTGAAGCTCTTCGATCGTTGGCTTGTCGAGGGCCTTGCGATAATCGGTGAACATCTGTTGCTTTTGCAGGCTGCCCGCGTCATTGAGCGCCAGGGCGGCAAGCTGCTTGCGAGCAATCATCGTCGTGCGCGCGCTTTCGTAGACTTCACCCAGAGATCCTGAGCGCTCCGCATACGCCAGCTCCGCCGGAGGCGTGGCTCCCAGCAACACTTCAGCAGCAAGTCGCCGCTCTTCTGGCGTACAGGAAATATTCGTCCCGGAACCATCCACGGGGGCAACCTGGATTGGTTTGCACACGCCCGTTTCGTTTAGCTTGCGAACCGCTTGGTTGTGCTGACTCACAACCGCGTTAGGGTTGTAAGTAGGCAGACCATTGCGCGAGTTCACCGAGGAGGGGCCTTTGACCGCGGTGTCGGCACCCGTCAGCTCGAAATTTCCTTTCGATTCTTTTAGGCCGGCAGCTTTGGAGGTGCCGGCGGACTGAACTGTCCTGGCGACATCCGCCTCCTTGATAGCGCCGGGCATCATGTTGGCCTCGACCTCTTTCTTATAGCGATCGACTTGCCCGTTGATTTGCTTTTCGACGAGCTTGTTGAATCCATCCTTCAGAGAGCCGGCCAGCGCCTCTTTGAGCGCCTGCTGGATCAGCTCGAGAAACGGGATCAGGATTGGCGAGTCGTCGTAGAACGCGGCTGCAGGACCCGACACCGCGAGGATGCCCAGCACCGTGATGCCGGCCATCTTCGTGGTATAGCCCACCTTGCGGCGAGCTGTAGACACAGCGCTCTGCTCGGGCGTTGGAGTCTGTTCGCTCATGACTGCTCCTTACTTGCGACGACGCAAGGCCGCGAGGTATTCACGATCATCCGTTTCCACCTGCTGCGCGACGACGGTGGCGACCAACCGCTTCGTCTCGAGCTTCTCGACAAGCGACTCAAGGAGAAGGTGCGCGGTGAGGCGCTGGAGCGCGATGCCGTCACGCTGCGCGGCGCCGGAGCCAGACTGTTCGTTCATTTGATCGACCGGCGCTTTGCCGAGAAGCTCGCGGACGGCTGCGATGAACGCGTCCTTGTCCGCGCTGGTAGCGTCCTGAAGCGCAAGAGCGGCCAGCTGCTTGCGCGCGATCGAGGTCGTACGAGCCGACTCGTAGACTTCACCCAACGCTCCGGCGTTGTCCGCCTCGGGGAGCTCAGGCGTCGGCGTTGCGCCGAGCAACACTGTCGATGCGACGCGACGCTCTTCTTGCGAACAGCTCACCTTTGCCGCGGTTGTGTCCACTGGGGTCACTTGAAGCGGCGAGCACGTGTTGCCCTTTCTTGATGCATTCTGAATGTAGGAGCGAACTTCCTTATTGTGCTGGCCGATCACAACGTTCGGGTTGTAGGTCGGTAAGCCATTGCGCGCGCCGACGGCCGCGTGTCCATTGACCAGCGTGTCGGCGCCCGTGACGGGGAAAATGCCCTTCGCCTCTTCGTATCCCGTCGAGCGTGCGACGCTACCCACCGTGATGGGCTTGATGACGTCGGCTTCGCAATAGGCGCCGGGCATCATCTTGGCCGTGACTTCCTTCGTGTATTGCTCGACCTGCGACTTGATCAGATTCTCAGTTGTCTTCTTGAAACCATCGGAGACGGTCTTCGAAAGCTGATCCGTGATCACCTGCTGGATGATCGTGAGATAGGGGATCAAGACGGCGGAGGTTGCGAACACCGGTCCCGACATCGCGATCATCGCGAGCACCGTAATACCGAGTGCCTTGATCGCGCCTCGCGGACTCGGAAGAAGTTTTCGCATTCCTGACAAGCGGATTTTCATTGGCATCCCCATCAAATAGTCGGCGTGAAGTCGTGCTCAATTTCTGATCGCGGTACGGCGGCCGACGAGGGTGATTCGCCAGTCAATGCCGACACTGCGGCACCGATCGTTTCGTGATACGCATCGAGGGTGGCTAGCAGCCTCTCGGGAGTCATACGCTCGCCGTCTCTGGCTCCCAGTAATCGGATAAAAATCAGTCGCGAATGACTCTTCGCGAATTGCGCGAGCAGGGAGAGCCGCACCGTACGGTGCTCCTCAGCAGACTGGGTTTCGATGCGATCCGCCGAACGCTCGACGCGATCGAGCAAATCTTTGAGCAGATCCCGGCCATGGACCTGAGCGAATCGCGCATCCACCATGAGGCTTTCAACGAGGCGCGCACTTGCCCGTGATACGGCCAATTGCCATTGGGCCTGCGCATCAAGGGAGTCATCGAAGAATGGACTGAGCCGAGCGCCAGGTACCTGGTCGATTACATCGTGAGCCAGGCGAACCTGGGCGATGAGCTTTGCGGCATCAATTTCCTCATCACGCTCGTGCGCGCGACCGATCAGATAGGCGACGTCCTGCGCGATGCTTCGAAGCAGCCGTTCGCGACGCGACACGTCCAGCCGTTCAAGGGTAGAGAAGACGGTTGATGCCAATCGATCGGTGAGATCACGCGTGAGATCCACCAATGTGATGACTGTCGATCCCGCATCTGAATCGCCACGACTAACCGCAGCCTGCGCAAGCGGCAGCGCAATTTTTAGGCGCGCAAGCGTGCCGTAGGCGCTGTCCACCGACGCGGTAACGGAGCCGGTCATGCGATTGGAGCGCACGGAATCAGTTCCCCAACCCAACCGTCGGCAAATCGAACTCTTGTTCCGGCGCGCCGATCTCGTGCTTGCGCGAAGGAATGTGACCGCTCATGAGGGAGATCGCATTGAGCGTGGCACGCTCCAGGGGAATGCGCTCGCCATGCTTCACGCGCAGCAGCTCATCGTGATACATGGCGCGATGAATACGCTCGAGATCGAGCGCGCCGTTCACGAGATAGCGCTCTGCGGTGGCCTTGACGTGAGCACCAACGAGCCAGGCCCGAGCGATGTCAGTCGTCGGCTCCTCCATCAGGCGCGTCAGAACGCCGCCCGCCGCCTTTTCATCGCGATAGAAGTCGATGTCGAAGGCAAATTTGCCGTTGTGCAAGTACTGATCGGCCGCCACTCGCAATGCGAGGTAGCCGCCGACCGAGCGATCCGATTTGAGGAGGCTCACATCGATCGTTGGCACGAGAGCTGCGAGCAGACTCAGAAATGCTTGATAGTCTCTCGGGGCGCTCACTTTCGCACCTCGAATTGAGACCAGTCACCAGAGACGCGATTGAGTGCCTCCTTCTTCCAATACTCGCGAATCGCGTTTTCCTTCTTCCACTCGCTATCAGTGGCCTCGCTCAGCTCGCCTTCCGGCGCACCGAACTGCGGAAGCAATCGCACGCCCTTGAGGAAGGTGCCGCGGCCCTTGTATGCAGAGTCATCGAGCTCGAGCAATCGCTCGCCAAGCCAGGTCGGATCTGCAGTGGGAATCCAGTTGGTGACGGCATTTGTGCATTCACCGTACAGAAAATTGACGAGATCCTGTGCGGGCTCCATTTGCGCTTGAGGCACGATCAGAATCGAGCGAATCAGGTGATGAAGCTTCCACTGCTCGGGAAGATCCTTTGCGGGATACTCAGGATGCATCGCGAGGACGCCCAACTGATGTGTCCCGCGAAAGCCAATGTGATGGCAGCCGTGACACCACGCGCACGCGGTGACGAGGTTGCTCACCTCATGACCGGAATGATCGTCGTTGAGGTGATGAGCCTCGAGGAATTTCGGGAGATTCAAGCCGCAGAATCGGCATCGATGGTCATCACGCCGCAGCACGGTGGTCTTGGCTTCCTTGAACGCCGGATCGAGCTCCATTGCCTCGTCGGACCCACGCCACTGCTTGCGCTTGATGCCGAGTACGAGCGGCAATAGCGAGCGGCTCCCCGAAGGAGCCGCCCGCTGCGCAGGCGCATTAGACGCTGCCAGGACCATTTGTCGATTACGGGAAAATGGTCGCTTCGCCCATGCCCATAAGGCGGGGAAGCATGTACAGGCCGATCGCGATGACGCAGGACATGAGGCCCTGGCCCATCAAGCCCTGGCCTGGCTGTTCCTTGTCCTTGCGGATCTTGGAAATACCCGACCACAGCAGAATGAACGCAGCTGCCTGACCGCACGTCAGCACGAAACTGAGCACGCCCTTGACTTCGCCCTCGAGACGGGCGGTCTTCTTCGCCACCGACTCATCGGCCGCGAAAGCGAGAACCGGCATGGCGCTGCCGATCGCGCTGAACATCAAACAAGCTATCCGAGACTTCAACGTTTTCATTGCAAACAACCTCTCCTGGCATAGCCGCACAATGCGCCTACGTAGTTATAGTGTACACTCTACCTCTGTAGTGACAACAAATAGCGGGGACCGCATTTGTGTGGTCAGTCACACATGCGCGAGGGAAACGCCGAAGAGGAAGTGGAAACGAAAAGGCGCGGCTCGGGGTTTTCCTGAGCCGCGCCTCTATGTAAGTTCAGCGGATTTTAGTACTGAAGTATCCGAGTGAGATCCGGAAACCCAGGAAAGGTCTCTGCAAGCGTGCCCATGGTGCGCTCAAGGTGGTACACGCAAACGCCCGCCACAAACATCACGATACAACCCATCCAGCCTTTGTCGCCGTTGCTCGAGCTTCCAGTGTTGGTAATCGAATGAGCCATGCTCAACGATTTCCATACCGCGATCACCCCAAGGAGCTGAGCGAAAGCGACGATCAGTCCGCCAGTGCCCGGGGGCAAAGCATGCCCGCCAATGTTTGGGACCTCGGCGCTGATGATGTAGCTGCTCGGGTCGTACACCATATTCGGAGGCGTGTAGATCATCTCGGAGGCCTGCGCCACAGCGCAGCCCAACAGAAAGATGATGACTCCGTACGCAGGTTTGTTCATGGGCCGAATTCCACATCATCGATCGTGACCGACATCTCGGCGACGCCATCGACCCTGCTCCCGCCAGTGAGCACGTCGCCGCGCTTTACCCGTAACAGGCGACCGTCGAGCAGAACTTCTGCCACCATCCGATCGCCTTCGCTGAAGGTGCCCAGATACTGAAGGCTCAACCGCGGCTTTCGGGCTGGTGCCGGCTCTGGTGCGATTTCGATCTTCTTCGCAACCGGCTTTGTGGCTTGCACCTTCGGCCTCGCCACGGGCTTCTGCTTGAGCTTCTGGTTTTCATCACGCAGATGGTCGCGCTCCGTTTCCAGAGCGCTCATCCTCGCGGTGAGCTCCGCGAGCTTCGCTTCAACCATTGGATCGATGCTCGGTGCTGCCGGCGTGACTTCCGGCGCTACTGGCTCAGCCTCCGTAGGCGTGGTTGGTTCTGGCAACAGAGTGGAAAGATCCTGAGCCGCATTTTGCGGCGCAGATTGATCTGTAGCCGACGTCTTCTCCGCAGCAGGATCAGACGGATTCATCATGAATGTCTTGAATCCGACCAGGCCTGCTATGAAGGTGCCTGCCACCAAAACCATCCAGTTTTGCTGAATGAACGATTTGCGAACCGGCGCCACGGCGACCTGAGGCTCTGCATCGTTTGAGTCTCGCTTATCGACCTCTTCGACCTGCGACTCCTCGATCTGTTCGCTCTCCCGTTCAAGTCCTCGATCTCGCATGTGCTGCTCAAAGGGATCGATCTCCTCGATCTCAGGCGTACGTGCCTCTTCGACGTCTCGAGCTTGCGTGTATGAAGGAGGTGAATAGGCTTCAGGTTCGAAGCGAGATTCTTCTTCCGGCTCGGGCGTATTTGCCAGTGGCAAGAAATGATCTAACTCCTCTTCTGATGCGGTCAATTGCTCGGCCGGGTGACGCTCGTGATCGAGTGAGGTCTGAGTTGATGCGTTCGAGCTTTCAACAAACGTCTGTTCGAATGGCGCGAAATCTTCTGTGCCGGTCTCCAGCGTTGCGCGCTGGTCTCCCGTGATAATCGGCTCCACTTCCTCAAGCGTCTGACCGACCGATGCCTCACTGCGCGCGGCGGGCAATTTGAAGTCGTCTGAGTCAAGCAGGTCCTCGTTAGTGACGAGCGCTTCCGCATCATTTGGCATGTAGCCTTCGAGCGAGCTCGGCAGTTTCGGCAACTGAAACGGCGAAGGCGCTTCACTTTCGAGCTCCGAGCCGATTCCACCAAAACCGCCGCTCAGAACTTCGTCCACGCCCTCATCATTGAGTTCGTCGGAAGCCTCATCGACCGGCTTCGTTTCTGAAGCAGCTTCCCCGGTGAAGGATTGAAGTCTCGTCAACGCATCCAAGACGGCCTTCTTCGCTACTGCGTCGCCCGCATCTGGATGGCCCGCCTCAATCGGTGCAAAGGTACTCTCGCCTTCCTCGCCCTCCGTCGAATCGGCGTCGGCGGCGGGGATAGACATTCTCGACAGCGGCGCTGCGGTGCTTTCAGGAAAGAGATCCTGCCCTTCTTCGTCGCGAAGCTTGAACTCAAGCGTCCCGTCACCGACAAGAAAGTCTTCGCCGCCCATCACGAGCTTGATGAGGTCCTGCTCTTCCTGTTCCTTTGAGCGTCGGGAGGCCTGGGGATCGAAATCGGAAAGATCGCCATAGCCGGCGAGTTCCGTGGACTTTCGATCGCGAGCGCTTGCGAATTCTTGGTGCATGATTACAGCCCGGTGGTGAGCATGAGACCGAAGCTCGTGCTCTGCGGCAGCGTCACCGTACGCTTCACAGCCTTCGCCTCGTCCTGAATGACCGGCGTGATGCCTTCGTTCACGCCTTCTCCCAATGCGTACTGAAGCTTCTCGCTGTCCGATAGCTCAGGTTGCTGCACAATCGATCCCGCGGAGGTAATCGAAGTGACGCCACCGAACGTAGCCGCCTCTGCATATTTCGCGACCGCTGAGGCCAGCGTGGGCAGAATGAGTCGCTGACCCCAATGATTGTTGACGTCACCTTCAATGCCGGCGATGCCATTGTTCGGATTCAAACCGATTGCGTCGATCGGATACTCCACGCCCTCGTGCACGATCTTGCTAAAGCTCATGGTCACGTACTTGCGTCCAGTGACCTCATAGCTTCCGAGCGCTTCACCTCCCGCAAACGGGCCTTGCTCGATGCGAGCCTTGATAGGGCCTGGCACATCCGAGTCGATCGCGACTTGCGTGGTCGCAAACCAAACAGTGCCGGCGGGATAAGCTTTCTTTACCGGCAATGCGTCCGCCGTCGAAGTCGCCGCTGCCGGAGAGCCATCGGCACTCGTTGGCGCCGTCGCGGCCGCCGTCGTGGTGGTCGATGCTGCGGGTCGTTCAAATTTGACTTCACTCACGACAGCGTACTTGGTCTCGCTCATGCGTGAGTCCAGACCTTGGAGCGCAGCAAGCTTGGCCTGCTGTGAAGCGGCACTCACCGTTGCGTGAACGTACTTCGGTTGGGACTCTTCACTTCTCACCGGCTCCGCGGGCGTTGAATCCAAGTCGGGCACCGGAGGTACATAGGTGCTGCCCTCCTCGATCGCGCTTTTCTGGCGCTCCGCTTCTGCCTCGGCGATCAATTGGTCCACTTCAGGGTTGGAGGCGGCCGCGCCCTTTTCGTCATCTTCGAGCTCGACTTCGCTGACTGCGACTTGGGATTTCTCGGCCGTGGTCGGCTCCTCCTTCTTGTCGTTGCGAACGATCGCGACGAAAGCGACGAGCAAGACAATGAAGCCAAGACCGACCAGCGCCTTGATCTTGTTCGGACCCGTCACACCCGCCTTCAAATTTCCGCTCATCGAGCGCGGTTGAGGCGTCGGGGCATCCGGTGGAGCACCATTCAAATCAGTCATGTTCGTTACTCACACTTTGTGAATGCCAGGATCTTTCCGTATCCGCCGCTTGGGCCAACTGGCGTGCCTGAGCCCGCCCGATAGATGTGCATGTAAACCTGCCAGTACCCGTTGTAGAGGTCAGCGGCATAGGTCTGAATACCGCCGAGCGCATCGGAGTAGGCGCCAACGGCAGCGTTTTGAACCGCGGTGTAGATGCGTGGGGAGTGACCCGAATAGCAGGCCGGCTTTGCGATCCAATCGCCATGATTGAGCGATTGCACCGTGTGCACCGCCTGATCGTTCGATACGCCTTTGGCGTAGTCGTACAGACCGCCGTAGACCTCCACGCGGTTCATGCGCGAGGTGGCATCGGCGTCAAGAAAGTAATTCGTGTTGTGATCGTAGATGATCGCGGCATACATGCCGTTCATGTACGAATAGTACGAGGGGTCCACGTAGTAGCCGGTGTTGTTGTAGTCGTAGAAGATCGGCGAGCGAATATCGGCAAAGCCATAGACGCGATCGGCGTGCACTTCATTCATGCGACTGACAGACCGCGGCCTCACGTAGTACCCGGAGTTGTAGGCGTCGTAGAACAGATCCGCCTGCATGTAGCTCGGCGTGTAAATGTATCCAGTCGCCGAAATATTGGCGGCGCCCGTGATGCTATTGCCGCCCATGTTCAAGTTGCCCGTCATCGCTCGCGAACCATCACGAGGCAACAGCGCATCGTGTGAAGATTCTGCGCCCGGCACGACCACTTCACCGTTGACTGTGTTGCCTGAAACGCTGGCGAGCGGAAGCGATGCTGAAATGAGGTTTGCGAATCGCGTCTCTGTTGCGGTGTATGACACGCGCAGGCGCGCGTTGCCTGAGACTGGCGCCACGCTGTAGTTGCCACCGAACGGCCCAGCGACTGCAGAGGCCGGCATGTAATTTCCCGTCGTGAGCACTGTGGTGCTCGCCGGCCATGCGCCCGTGTCTCGACGATACTGCATCGAGGCCTCGAGCCATTGCTTCATTTCCTGCTGCGCCTTCTCGACGCGCAACGTATCGCCACGCTTTGAGACAACTGTGATGCCCGCGCCGGCGATGATCGTTGCAATGACGATCGCAAAACCCGCTTCGATCAGCGTGTATCCGCCCTGGCGTTGGCGTGGACCTACCATTGATTTGCGAAACATCAGCAGCTGCTCCCGCCGTACATCGAAAGAAATTCACTCGCATTGGTCGCGCTTGTGGTGTCCGCGGCGATTCGAATGTTGTGCACCCAACTCACGGTGGCACCTGAAAACGTGTAGGCACCCACGTAACCCTGAATCCACGACACCAACCCTAGAGGGGCGCCCGGTAACGCTGCGCTGACTTGCGCGCGCTTGGGCGCATTTAGATAGGTCACCGACCAGCTCGCTCCCCACGGATCGCGCGGCGCTCTCGGTAAGTAGCCTTGAGATTGCAAGGTCGCCATGGTCACGCCGGCAGGCAACGTCCCTGAACGACATGCCGATCGGTAGTACTCGTCGGCCGCTTTGAAGATCAATTGCTCTTCGCTTGCGAGTTCCACGGCGTGCGCCCGGTCACGATTCTTTTGGACCACGCCGACCGCGGCACCAACAAGCAAGATCCCCACTGTCAATGCCAGCGAGGTCTCGACAAGACCCACGCCCCTTTGACGGCAGCGTGGGCTTAGGTGCTTAGCCATGACAGACAACCCCAAGCCGCCAGGGTTAGAACGTGACCGTGAATGTGCCCGAAGCGAACGTCGGAGCGGACGTCGCGAACGGAGTGAGCTTGTCCACGAGCTGTGCGCCCGGGCCCGTCGGCACGTTCGTGAGCACGATGTTGACGCGAGCCGAGTTGCCGCCGTTCACAGTCACCGTGTAATCGCCGCCCCATGGGTTGTCGCCCGTGCAGTCACCGATGATCTTCGGCAACAGCTGCTGCGTTACCAACGTCGCGCAGCTCACGCCCGTGAAATTCGGACGTGTTGATGCCCAGTCCTGAGCCGCCTGATAGATGTAGTTCACACCTTCGACCGCCGACTTCACCTGAGCCTTTTCGCGCTGAGTTGTGAAGGCCATGGCCGCCGCCGCAATGATCAGCAAAGCCACGACGACGGCCAAGCCGACTTCCAGCAAGGTGAAGCCGGCCTGCTTATTTTTCAGTCCACTGAAATTCTTCATTCCACGCGCACGCATCGAAAACTCCTGGGATGTTTGTGTCATTGCTATACACCAGCCCTAAATGGGCTCGCCTGCTTATAATGGCGTACAGTATATACTCTGTCCATATAATCCGTTTCACGTTACTCATAGGCGGATCTGGGTATGTGACGTAATTCACGCGTTCCCGCCCCGGTAATACTTCCAGTGATAGCAGTTTTCGCTATCATTCTCTCATTGGGTGGTTTCCGGAGCAGTCGCGACGTGAGTTCACAAGCCGAATTGTTTGAGCCGAACGAAATGCAGCCGGTTCTCGTGCGCGACGCCGCGGTTATCGACCTCCGTGAGGCGATGCGAGCTCGTGCGTTGGCGGCGTGGTCCGCCAGGCTCGCCGGCGCCCTCACCGCCGAGCAGGTTTCCGCGCTTCGAGCTGTGTTGGCGGGCAGAAAGTTCGTCGTGTGCTTCGGGGGAGGCGTGGACTCCACCGCAATGCTAGTGATTCTTTTCGCCGCGGGACTGTTTCCCGATGCTGTGACGTTCGCAGATACCGGAGGCGAAAAACCCGAAACGCTCGAGCACGTCTCGCGCATGAGCGCTCTTTTGAAGGAGTGGGCATACCCCGAAGTAGCGACAGTTCGCCATCAGACCCTGGCGTCCACTGATTACGCCGATCTTGAGGGAAATTGCCTCTCTAACGAGACGTTGCCCTCACTCGCATTTGGAATGAAGTCCTGCTCCATCAAATGGAAGACCGGCCCGCAAGATCAGTATCTGATGGGCGCCAAGAGCGGGGTGAACAAGCGCGATCCACACCCGCTGTGGATCGAGACGCAGGCGGCTGGTGAGCGCATCGTGAAGCTGATCGGCTACGACTCGGGGAAAGCCGATAAGCGCCGCTCAAAGAATCTCGCCAACGCCGATGAGCATTTCGATTACGCCTATCCGCTGCAGATCATCGGATACACGCGTGCCGATTGCGTAAGGGTGATCACGCAGGTCCTCGGCCCCGAGTTCGTGCCGATCAA
>Ga0105247_10003027_pt1 | contig 11137 bp, 6 predicted proteins | sample KBSS24metaG_FD_81519 | JGI IMG/M metagenome (GOLD analysis project Ga0105247, IMG submission 81519) | Switchgrass rhizosphere microbial communities from Kellogg Biological Station, Michigan, USA - KBS S2-4 metaG | ecosystem: Host-associated > Plants > Roots > Rhizosphere > Soil | place...
AAGCGGGAAGACCCGGTCATTTCTGACCAGGTCCACGTTTCGGGGGGAAGCACTGAAGGAACGCTCGGAAGGTTAGCTGGCGCAGCGGCAGGCGGCGCTCAGGGAATGTTGGCGGCGGGGGACTCGGTCAACTTTTTCGTCTTCCGTGTCGTGCCGCGTTCCCTTTGAGCACGCGCCGTGCCAAAACTCCGCTAGTTACCCATCGTGACCTGTCTTTGGAGCGCGATTGCTTCCTGATTGTTCGGGTCGATCGAGATCGCGCTCAGTGCGTACTTGCGCGCTTCGCCGCGGTCACCTCGTTCGAGAAAGATCTTGCCAAGGAGAATGTGTGCGTCGATGAGTTTGGGATCCCAGAAGATCGCCGTCTTCAACGCCGCGATCGCTGCTTCCTGATCGCTACGACGCAGGTTGATGCGACCGCTGAGTAGATACGCTTCCGCATTCGTCGGCTCGATCATCACCACGCGGTGCAACTCGGGCAATGCTTCCTCATCGCGACCGGCCTGGTAAAGATCGCGAGCTTTCACGAGCAGGTCCTGCGTTGCCGAGCTCGGTGAACCCATCGCGGCGGTGATGTTCTTTTCGCGATCGAGCCCAAACACTTCCTCGCGGTTCAGCACATCGCGCATGCGCAGGTTAACGGCGCTCGTGCTTCCCGACTTCTGCCATTCAGTTTCCCATTTCGCGTACGCGGTGCGGAGATAACGGCGCGCCATGTCGTCGGCGGCAGCCGCTGCCTCGGCGTTGCCGAGTTTGGCGAGCGACTTGGAGAAGAGGAAATATGCCTGGCCATCCTGCTGGTCCGACGTAATCACCGGACGAAAGTGCTCGGCTGCTTCTTTGTATTTGCCCGCGAGAAACAAACCGTAGCCGTAATTGAAGTTGACCATCTGATCTGATGGCGCCGACTTCGCCGCCTGGTCGAGGAAGTCCATTCCCTGGCTCAGCAGGCGCGTACGCTCAGCGTTGTTCTTGTTCTCTCTGGCCGCCTGAATTGCAACCGCACCGGCGTTGTTGTAAACCGCAATCAGCGGTAAATCACTCGAGAGCGGTACGACTGTCGCGAGCGCGTGACCATAATCGCCGAGTTTCGTGTAGCCCAGGCTCGCGTAAAAAGCAGCTTCGGCGTAGTGCGGCTCTTTCTTCTGGAGCTTTGAAAAGTACTCGGTCGCATCCTTCCAGTTGCCGAGTTCCATGTAACCGCGGCCCAGCTCGAAAGCAGCTTGCGGGTAGACCGCGCCACCGAGCGACTCGGCGTAGTAACGAAGCGCGTTCTTTAGATAATTTGCGCGCACATCGCTGCGCAGCGGCAACTGCACCGCCTTCACGTAAGCCTCAAACGCCTTCTGCGGAATTTTCGTGGCTTCCTGAACGAGCTGGTTTTGCGAGTAAGGAAGCGCCTTGTCACGTTGATAGAGAATCTGGTACGCGAGCCATCCCTGAATTTCCTGGAGCGCGGTCAGCGCGTCGCCGCGGTCAAACTGTCGCGTGATCCAGGCGCCGTCTTTTACTTCACCGAAGTTGCGGCCTTCGTTGACTTTAATCACACGCGCCGTCACCTGCACGTAACCGTCTGTCGGTTGTTTTTCGCCGTTGCTGTCGGTTTTGTCGGGAGTCGTGACCGTGTAACTGCCGATCACGATCATGGTCGCTTTCGCCTGGCGCGCCAGCTTGATTGCGGTGGCTCGCGAGGGAATCACCGTCTCGGGCAAGCGAAGCTGCTGGTATGCGAGCTCACGCTCATCGCTGGAAACGACCACCAGACCGGGCTTGTTCAGGAGTTCGGCGAGGGAGTCGGCAAAACTCTCGCCGACCCAATTGTACTCAGCACGGAACGGTTTCGAGGTGTTTTCAAACGGCAGCACCATGACCACGTCGGCGGTCGGATTCTGGGCCTGCGCGCTGGTTATGAACAGTGTTAATAGAAGAGCGGATATCAGTTTAAGGCTCAAAAATCGCATGCCTAACTTTACCATGGATGACACGGATCCAAAGACCGATCAGCGCTGATCATAAGGAAATCCGTGTAATCCGGGGTTACATCGAGTAGGCCACCGAAACGTCGTCACCAGCGTGGTCGAGGTTTAGATCGGGTTCGGTGTCGCGGTGGGCGTCCTGGGAGAGGAGGTGTTGGACGGCATCGTTGTCTACTGGGCGGGAGAACAGGTAACCCTGACCGTATTCACAGCCAAGCATCTTCAATTGCTGGTACTGCTCCTCAGTCTCGATACCTTCTGCAATCACTTCCATGCCGAGGTTGCGCGCGAGGGTTGAGATGGTGCGGACGATAGCGTTGTCGTTGTCTGTCGTCAGACGCATCACAAACGAGCGGTCGATCTTTAGATAATTGAGCGGGAAACGGTGCAGGTAACTGAGCGACGAATAGCCGGTGCCGAAGTCGTCGATGCTCAACTGCACACCGAGCGAACGCAATTGCTTGAACATCAACGCCGCTGCCTCAGCATTTTCCATCACGACGCTTTCCGTGATCTCGAGCTTGAGGCAATGCGGGTTCAGCTTGCTCGTTTCGAGCGCGGCTTTGATTCGATCCAGCAAGTCAGGCTGCGCCACTTGTCGCGCCGAAAGATTCACGCTGAGACTCAAGGCGCGATGACTGGGCGAGTCGATCTGCCACTGGCGCACGTGCGCACAAGCTTCATTCAATACCCACTGCCCGATCGGCACGATCAAGCCAGTCTCTTCCGCAACCGGAATGAAATCGGCCGGCGAGACTAAACCACGACGCGGGTGGTTCCAGCGCACGAGCGCTTCGAAACCCGCGAGACGCCCGGTCTGCAGGCAAACGATCGGTTGATAGTAAACACAGAACTCATTGTTTTCGATCGCCTGGCGCAGATCGCTTTCGAGTTGCAGTCGCGAAACCGCGCGCGCGTGCATGCCGTGATCGAACACTTCGTAACGTGCCTTGCCATTTTCCTTCGCGCGATACATCGCGATATCGGCGTCGCGCAGGATGTCGTCAGCACGATCGTAGCCACTCGAGCTGAGCGCAATGCCGATACTCGCTGTCGCGAAAGCCGAGTTTTTATCGAGCACGAACGGCTGGCTGAGCTCGTCCTGAATTCGTTGCGCGACTCGCACCGCATCTGTCGCGTCAGTCATGCCACTCAAAAGGATCGCGAACTCATCACCACCGAAGCGCGCGAGCGTGTCGATAGGCCGCAAGGTCCGCTCGAGTCGCTCGGCAAACGCGACGAGCAGCAGGTCACCGTGCGTGTGGCCCAAACTGTCGTTGATGTTCTTGAAGCGATCCAGATCGAGGAAGAGAACTGCGAACATGTGATCGTTGCGGCGGCTCGAGCTTTCGATCTCGGCTTTGAGCAACTCAGTAAACATCGCGCGGTTCGGCAGTCCCGTCAGTGAATCGTGAAACGCCGCGTGACGGAAGTGTTCCTTTGTTTCCTCGAGCACGCGGCTGATGCGTTCCTGTTCCGCGATGTAGTTGTTCAGCTCGTGAACGTGTCGCTCAGCCTGTTCCGCGCGCTGGTGTTCGAGCTCGGCGCGCGCGCGCTCAGCTTCTTCGGCGTGACGTGCTGAAGCTTTGACTTCGCGCATGTAACGGTCGTAGCTGAAGTAAACAATGATGATGACCGGAATGCAGATCAAAAACGCCCAGAAGCGAGTGGTGCCGAGACTGCTCACGATAAATCCGGCGCCCGCCGCGCCCGCGAAATAGCTGATCGAGATCCAGAGGAAGTTGCGGGTCCACATGCGCCAGATCGACTCGTTAGCTTTGAGGGCAGTGACGACAGCTCCGAGACCAGTATGGACCAGGTATTGGACGAGGCCCATCACGCAAAGTGCGATGATACCTATCGAAGCCCCGTTTTTCAGGAGCCCGGTGGTAGATCCGAAAGCAAGCGTGAGAATGGTTGCCGTGATGAAGATGGAAGTTGCCAACGCGGCGCTGCCATAGGCTACTGTTCGGACCTTGCGACTGATTCGCAATGCCGCGCAAATACCCGCGAGGGCGCCGGTGATGATGGCAGCTTCACCGCCGTAATGCAGGAGAGCGATGAAGACAAACGTGTCGTCGACCGTGATGTTGACGTTGATCTGTGGAATGCGGATGGCGATGCGCGAACCGATGACAGCCGTGGTCAGCAGCAACAAAAGGAAATAAACGTCGATGATGCCGCGCGGAAGTGCATAAGCGGCGTAGAGGCAACTGGCGATGCCGGCTGCCACCACGGCCCACATGTAAACGCTGGTTGAGTTTGGTTTCTTCATGTCCGCACGGTCTTTGGCGATGGGTTACTTCATGCCCGGTCCACTGTCGCCGAGTGAGCAGTCGCCAATCGCGTAACCATCACCGATCGCATAACCGTCACCGACTGCATAGCCATCGCCAATCGCATAGCCATCGCCGATCGCGTAACCGTCGCCGATTGCATAGCCATCACCGATCGCGTAGCCATTGCCGAGCAGCAGCACGTTGCTCAATAGGAACGACCCGCTAAACATCGTCGAGCCGTCGCTCTTCATCAGGTAAGTTCCGAGTGTCACAGACTTGACCCACATGTTGTAGTTCAAGCTCTGGCTCGTGAGTCCTTCGTTAACACCGTCACCGAGCAGGTAACCTTGTCCGTAACTGACCTGATACTTATTGATCAGATCCTTTCCGGTGATCGTGGTGCGCTTGAGCACGAGTCCCTGAGTCCAGGGAAAGGTGAAACCGGCAACTGTTGTTTGAGGGGCAGGAGCAGACTGGGTTAGCAGCGCAGATCCGAAAGTAGGTTTCAGAAGGCCCAGAAGATCAGTGCGAACGATCCGCGCGAGTGTTACCGCACCGGCGACGTTGAGCTGTCCGGCGCCCTGTTCGAGCGTGTTGAAGCCGGCCAGTGGCTGAGCGGTGTACATCAGAAGCATCTTGACCATGTTTGGCGTGAGACTGGAGTTTGCTTCGAGCAAGAGAGCGGCGGCGCCCGAGACCATCGGCGCGGACATCGATGTACCGCTGAGGTACATGAGCTTCATGTTGGTGGTGGAGTATTTGTTGGTTTCGAGCTCGGGATAATTCTTGAGCAGGTTGTTGCCAAGCGCTTCGGCAGCGATGATCTTGTTACCCGGCGCGACGAGATCCGGTTTGATGATGTTGTCGTAGTGAATCAGGCCGTATGAATCGACTGAATAGCTGCGCGTTGGACCACGTGAGCTGTAGCTCGTCACCGCATCGTCGTTACGTGGATCGGTGCCGTAGCTGTTGCTGGAGCCGACTGTGATCGCGGCAGGCTCGTTGCCGGGACTGTGAATCGCGCCGTAGATCTCCTGTCCTTTGGCGTCTTTGCCGTTGTTTCCAGCGGCTGCAACGACAACCACGCCCGCATCGACAAGCTTACGCACGGCATTACAGATCGGATCGTCTTCGTAGGAGCTGATCGCGGGAGTGCCGAGACTCATGTTCACGACTTTCACGCCGTAGTTGCTTTTGTTGGCGATGAGCCAGTCGAGAGCGGCCAGGACATTCGAAACTCGCCCAATGCCTTGCGAGTTGAGCACGCGGAGGTTGACGAGGTTCGCGGCGGGTGCGATTCCTTCGTAAGCGCCACTGGTCGGCGCGCCATCGCCGGCTGCGATTGAGGCGACGTGTGTTCCGTGGCCCCACGGATCGTCAGTGCGGTTTTCCCCGGTGAAGTCTTTGCTGAATTTGATCTTGCCGGTGGTCGCGAATGACTTGTGTTTGCTGTCGATGCCTGAATCCAACACCGCGATCGTGATGCCAGAGCCATCGAGCGTGCTGTTCAAACCAAGCAGTGATTTCTGAGCCCGAACCTGCTGGGCGCCGGTCGTGTTTGTGACGTGACCGCTGCTGCTCACTGCTGCGTCGAGCGAGATATAAGCGACGTCCGGATCGGATGCGAGTACCTCGACGTTGTTGGCCTGGACTTCAACAATCCTGATGTTCAGGTTTGAAAGAACGCTGACGAGTAGTCCACCGACTGTATTGAGCAGTCCGCCAAGCAGGCTCGGCGTGGCAGTTTTTGACTGCACGATCACTTTCACGCGCGCGTCGCTGTTGCCTGACAGGATGAGACGCTGCAAGTCCGGAGATATCTTGGTGTTTGCAGTGGTCGTCAAGGGTTTATTCTCGGCTCTTGTGCTGGTCGAGACGAACATCGCGGTGCACAGTGAGAGGAGCACAGCGATAGTTACAAAACGTTTCAGGGCATGGGGGCGAGACATTGGCTTCTCCAGGGCTGAGAAAATCGAACAAAAGAACAGTGCTCCAAAAATGCGAGCACGGCCCTAGTGCTAGCCCCGTGCCACGTGGTTTCGTGAGGGTTTTGTGACTTTTTACGGGTGGGGCGAGGGCATATTGACAGATGTGGAGTCAGCTTGAACTCTAATCGGTCTGGGGCTTGAAGAGGATTTTTCACGCAAAGGCGCAAAGGCGGGTCAAAGATCCGAACACGACCGAAGCACTTGGCCCGCCTTTGCGCCTTTGCGTGAAAAAAATCCCACTGGAAAACTTGTCGCGAAGGATCTTGAACGTTGCTATACTTCCCACGCCTTTCACCAAGGCTCCTTAAATTAGCCAGCGTTTCCCATCCAGGTAGCCCAGGAGAATTAACAAATGAAGAAGCGAGTTTTTGTTGCCGTCAGTGTGCTGTGTGTTTGCGCCCTCATCGTCGTCGGACAATCCCGCAAGCGACCATCGCCGTCACCATCGCCGGTGGACCAGTTCAGTTGGGAAAACTTCGAGGGAGTGAGTTGGCAAAAGGGACCGTCCGTCGGCGATCTCGGTGGGAACGCTCAGGTGAAAGTCCCGCAAGGTTACGTGTTCGCCGGATCCGCTGACACCCGGACCATCATGGAAGCGAACCACAACCCCATCACCGGACGAGAGATGGGCTTTGTCGCACCCGCCGGCGAAGACTGGTTTGCCGTGTTTGAGTTCGACGACGTCGGTTACGTCAAAGATGACGAGAAGGATTCTCTTGACGCGAGCGCCTTGCTCAATTCAATTCGTGAAGGGACCGAAGCGGGCAACAAAGAGCGCGTCAAGCGTGGCTGGCCCACGATGACGATCCTCGGCTGGGAAACACCGCCGCGCTACAACGAGACGACTCACAACCTCGAGTGGGCCATCAGGGCCACCAGCGAGGGCGCGCCCGTGATCAATCACAACACGCGCCTGCTCGGACGCGGCGGCGTGATGGAAGTCACACTCGTCACGAATCCGGCCACGCTCAACGAGACGCTGCCGAAATTCAAGACCATGCTCCAAGGTTTTGAGTTCAAGGAAGGTCATAAATACGCGCAGTTTCGCGCGGGCGATCGAACGGCTGCTTACGGTCTCACCGGCTTGATCGTCGGCGGAGGCACTGCCGCGCTCGTGAAGACCGGCGCCTTCAAGTGGATCTGGAAAGCGCTCGTGGCTGGCTTCGCGGCGCTTGCCGCCCTCTTTAAGAGGATCTTCTCACGCAACAAAAACGCGTGAACGTTCTCGATCTTATTGGCGAAGCTCAAACACTTCTTCTCATCCTGATCTTGCTCTACCTCTCGGAGTGTTTGATCTGGGTGAAGCGGGAGTCTGTCGCTTTCGTGTCTGCGTGGGGAAGCCGTTGGCGGCTCTCAGTTCCACCTTCATGGATGGGAAACGCGAGCGGCGGAATACTGATTTTGAATCCGCTGCCGCCCAGCGGAAGAGTGTTTCTCTCGCACTTGTCGCCGGTCTCGATCTCGCCATCCGGCATTTGCGCGTTCAACCTCCAGACACTTCCGTCAGAAACACATTCGCCTTATCAATCCGGACAGTTTCTACCTTTCAACGAGATAAAAGACTCGCGCTCTGACGGTTCTTATCTTGTTATTAATCAGGAGCGGTTCACAAAGTGCGCCACCACGAAACAGGCCCACGCGCTCGCGAAACTGATCGCCGCGATGGCGAAAGCGTCTGCATCGAAGCGCGAGAATATGGCGCGGACGTGGGTTGTGAAGCAGTTTGCTGCGGATGATGCCGCCGCACTCTTAAAGGAGAGTGCGCCTTTGATCGAGCCCATTCAACAGATGGGTGTGATTCTTTTCCTGTTCTTGTTTGTTTTCACTCCGAGTCTTGCTTTTACTTTCGGGTCGACGCCTTTGATCATTCCGGTGGCGGCGGTGATGGTGGCGCTGGCAGTCGAGATCGCGATCATGTTCCATCGCGCGCACAAGAAGTTATATCCGGCGGAGTCGTCAGAGCGTTTGGAGAGTTTGGTGAAGATGATTTTGTGCCCGCCGGTATCGATTCGCGCCGCCGACATTCTAACGAGAAACTTGCTCGCGCAATATAGTCCGATCGTGCTGGCGAATGTGTTGCCGGGATCGGGCGAGCAGCAGTTCGTGCGCGGCGTGATTCTCGATTTGAAGCATCCGTTGCGGCATGAGGTTACGGACGCGGATGCGGAAAAGACGATCGAATGGACCGCCAAAGAGCAATTGAATGCCTGCTTGCGTTATTTAACGCCGGAAGAGTTGCTCGCGCCCACACAGCGAGAAGAGAACTCAATCGCTTACTGCCCGCGCTGTCGTTGTCAGTATGTGGTGAGTGACGGTGAGTGTCCTGATTGCCCGGGCGTGGAACTGGAGAACTTTTAGCCACGGATCCGTGTGGATCCGTGGCTAAAAATCGTATTTCAGTGAAGTTTTAGCAACTGTTCGAGAATCGCTAACCTTCGTTCCAGGTCACTATTTGCCTGACGAAGTTGATTGACTTCATCGCGGAGTTGGTCGACTTCAACGGTACGTTTGTCGAGTTCCTTAATCGCCGCGAGACTCACGCCCGCGAGATCCTGCACGCCGATCGACGTGTTGCCGGTTCCAAGACGGAAAGCTTTGAAGAAGTCTTCCGCCATCGGTCCCATGTGCCGAACCTGGCGTCCTTCAGCAATGTAATTCCAGGTGCTCACGTCCATGCCGCGCAGCTTCGACAACACGTCGTTGCCGTTCACGAGCGAGAAGTTCTCCTTCGTTGTGCGGCTCGAAGTGCAGTTGAAAACGCCCGAGCCGGCCGGCAGGTTACAACCAGTCGTGCCCGCCAGGTTTGTGCGGAAACGGAAGCCGCCGGTCGCGCGCGCGGCAAACTCGTTGTTTGTAACCGCGTTGAATGCGTTCACGTTGCTGGTAGCTGATCCATCACCCCACACGAACGCGCCACTGAATCCATTCGATGAAGCAAAGTTTCCGAGTGCGAACGAGTGGTCCTTATCCGCACGCACGTTGTAGCCGATAGCAACTGCCGCGAGTCCCTGAATGTTGAAGCTATCCGGATCGCACGCGCCGTTAATGATGGGACCACCGGAGATCGCGTTGTTACCAAACGCGACGCCATACGTATCGCACACCTTGTTACCGGCGCCAGCCGAAATACCTGCTGCGCCTTTCACCTGATTACCGCTACCGAACGCGATACTGCTCGTGCTCAGAGCTTTGTTGGTGTCGCCGAACGCGAGCGAGTAGAGACCCGAGGCGGTCGAGTTGCTGCCGCCTGCCCAAGAGAAGAACCCAACGTTTGCATCGTTCCACTCAGTGTCGGCGTAACCGGAACGGAACGCTCCTTTGTACGTGTGCCACGATGTTCGATAGCCGGGACCTTCCATCGGGCTGGTTCCGATTCCCAGACTGCCGGTCGCGACGAAGCTGCCGTTCTGAAACACTTTGAAATCCGCAAAGCCGGTGGTTGGACCACAGCAGGTGCTCTGACCGCGCAGGTTGATCATTGCCGCGGTGCCGTTAGCGTCGCCGACCGTCAACTGTTGCACGGCCGGCAGGAATCGCACGACATTCGCTTCGAGATAATTCTTGTTAATCGCGTCGCCGCCGTTTACCGGATTGCCGACGTTTGTGATCTGAGCGTTGTTGGCTGAGAGCCCGGCGCTGAAAGTGTTGAAGCTGGACCACGTATTTGCCGCGGCGAGTCGCGCGAGATTCAAAGAGACGCGGCTGTCGCCGATGGTGCCAACGGTTGCCGGATCGTTGATCGCAGTGATGATGTTGGTGCCGGAAAGATTGCTGCCGCCCGCGCCGCTACCGCCCGGAGCTTCTTTGCTCGGAAGACCTTTCGCGGTGCTGAGCACGCTGCCGTCCTCAAACTGAATACCGCCGCGAGCTTTGATCGTACCGTCGACGTCGAGAGTGGCTTCGGGTGTTTTGGTGCCGATGCCAACCCGACCTTCCGGCGTGATGCGCATTTGTTCCTGTTCCTGGTTTGAAAAGACGTTGCCGGTCCGGAAGGTTAGTGATCCGCTCGTAGTGTTGACCTGACCGTCAGTGCCGTCGTGTGCGGTAACAACTGCCGCGCGTTCTTTGCCTTCCTTCAAGATCGAGATCGCATCGTCGCCGTCAGTGATCCGGGTTTTACCCTTGCGACTCTCCATCGTACGCACTTGCGCGGTAGTGATTTCCTCGCGCTTCTGATTCTGTAATTGAAGCTGGCCGCTCTGTAACGTCAGTGCAGCCATTCGTTGATTGAGATTTCCTTTGAGATCTTTGACGGTGACGACCACGAGGTAAGAGCCATCGATGATCGGTTGGGTAGCGTCGGTCTGTTTCCAGTCGATGATGTTGCCCTGGCGCAGACCAGTGTCAGCGACGAGCTCGCCTGCCGCTGAGTAAACCTCCATGCGAACCTGCAACGCTTCGCCGTGCGCGATCATGCGAACGGTGCCTTCTGGCGTCACGGATGCGGTGACTGATGGAGTTTGTGCGTGGATGTTTGCTGTTAATGTAAGAAGAACGAGGATGGATATGACTGCAACTCGGTTGATCGACATGATTTCTCCCTTTCGACTTTCAAGTGCCGCTTTGTTAGCCGATCGCTTTTGATCGGCTGTTTCTTGTCTAACTAACGCGACTTGACGAGTTGAAAGGGTCCTACCCATTTGGGTAGTAGCGAGAGATCCTGGGGTTGTGCGCCCCAGGATCTATTCTGTGGTTTGATTACTACTCCGTAAGAGATTCGTCGTGACAGATCTCCTGAAACTTCTTCTGATCTTCACGACAGCGCTCGCTGTTTGGGCCAAGATCGTTCCGGCAGTCTTTGATCAGCTCCTGCCGCAGTTCCTGACACTGCGAATGACAGTTTCCCTGAAAGGCCAGTACTGAAAACAATAGCGGTACCGCAAAAATATAAGCC
>Ga0105247_10003031_pt1 | contig 11130 bp, 5 predicted proteins | sample KBSS24metaG_FD_81519 | JGI IMG/M metagenome (GOLD analysis project Ga0105247, IMG submission 81519) | Switchgrass rhizosphere microbial communities from Kellogg Biological Station, Michigan, USA - KBS S2-4 metaG | ecosystem: Host-associated > Plants > Roots > Rhizosphere > Soil | place...
CGGCGTTCCTCGCCGAGACCTGGGAGCAGAGAGCGCTCAAGCTCGAGGCGCCCGCGCGAACGCGCTTCGCGAAGCTGTTCTCGCTCCATCGATTCGTCCGCTACCTCGCGAGCGGCGCGTTGCCGCCCAGCGCAGTCCAGCTCCGCGGGGGCTCGGGTCGCGAGGGCGACGCGGACGATCCGATCCAGGACGACCTCGGACGCCACCACGGAGCGCGCGTGCTCGAGCACGTCGCCGACCGTGGGGGCTCCGTCTTGCTGCACGGCCTCGAGCGCTTCGACCGCGGGTGCAACGAGCTCGCGCGCGACCTCTCGCGCGACACGAAGGCGCGCGTCTTCATCAACTCGTATTTCACGCCCGCGGGTGCGCAGACCCTCGGAACGCACTGGGACAACGAGCATGTCTTCGTCCTCCAGATCAGCGGACGGAAGGCGTGGCGCGTCTACGATCCCATCGTCCGGATGCCGGCGGGGAATCAGCCTTATTCGACGTGCCACAAGCTCGTTCCGCTGGACATGCGGCTTCGCGTCGAGTGCACCCTCGAGGAGGGGGACGTCCTCTACGTCCCTCGGGGGTTCCCGCACGACGCGCTCGCGACCGCGCCGTCGCTCCACCTCACCGTCGCCATTCCGTCGCTCGACTGGGGCACCGTCCTGGCGCTCGCGACGAAGCGCGCGCTCGAGCTCGAGCAGCTGTCCGAGAGCATGCGCCGCCCACCCGCCGGGGCGGGGGGCGCGCCCTTCTCCGTGCGCGCCGCGGAGCTGGAGGCGGACGCACGCGCCGGAGATCTCGCCCGCGCGGTGCGCCGCGAGCTCGCCCGCGCGCTCGAAGATCTGGCGGATATGGGCGACCATCCACCGAGCATCGCCTCGGTCGAGGCGGCCTGGCACTCCTTCCTGAGCCCGCCCGATCTGGAGCCGAGCGTCGTGCTCCGGCGCATGGTCCGTGAGGTGAGCGTTCGGGTCGACCCGCTCACCGATCTGCTCGAGGTGAACGCCGATGGGCGTCGGTTGTTCGTGCGGCGGGAATACGAGCGCGCCATTCGCCACGTCCTCGGCAGCCGCCGGTGCGCCTTCGGAGACATTCCCTCGCCCAGCGTATCGGCGCGGCGCGCGCTGGTGACGGCGCTCCTCCGCAAGGGCGTCCTTCGAGCGGACCGCTCGTCTCGTTTCGAGCGCCCGGCCCGGCGCACGAAGCGCGCTGTCGTCGCGCCGTAGGCCTCGGATCCGGAGCCGCCGCCGACATGCCATCCGCATTCACACGAACGCTCCGCTCCCTCGAGCTCGACTCGTATACGCCCGCCTTCGTTCTGGGGGGATTCGCGCTGCCGCTCCTGGGAGGGTGGCTCGTTTTGGCGACGACGTCGCTCGCGCCCGTTTACGCCGTCACGACCCAGGCGCGCACCGAGATCGAGGGGAGCGCCATTCCGGTCGACGCGCCCGAGCAGGGGCGCGTCGTCACGGCGAACGTCCGGCTCGGGAAACACGTCGACGCGGGCGACGTGCTGCTCGAGCTCGACGCCACGATCGAGAAGGCGCGGCTCGAAGAGCTGAAGGTCCGGAGGCGAGCGGCGTTGCAGCGGCTCGAGCCGCTCCGAATGCAGAAGGACGCGCTGCTCGCGGTGATCGAGTCCCAGCGCGCCCTCGGGGGGGCGACCGTCGCCGTCGCGGCCGTGCGCGCGCAGGCCGCCCAGCGCGAGGCGGAGCGCGGCCACGAGCTCGCGACCATCTCGGAGAGGCTCGCGAGAGAGGGGATGGCGACCAAGATCTCCGAGATCGAGTCGAGCCTCACGGCCGGGCGCCGCGACGAGGCTGCGCGGGAGGGAGCAGCGGAGGTGTCGCGCGCAGCAGCGACGCAGACGCTCGAGATCCAGCGCCTCGCGCTCCAGGACATCGAGCTCGCCCGCACGCTCGTCGACGCCGAAGCCGAGCTTTTGCAGATCGACGCCCAGATCCGCACGACGGAGCTCCAGGTGGATCGCAGGACCGTGCGCGCCCTGGCCGCCGGCTACCTCGGGGACGTCGCGCCCATTACCGTCGGCGTGGTCGTCTCTCCCGGCCGCGCCCTGGCCATGATCATCCCGGACGGCACCGTGAGGGTGGTGGCGTACTACCCTCCGACCGAGGCGGTCGGCCGCGTCAAGGTCGGACAGCGGACGCTGCTCCGGTTCCAGGCCTTTCCGTGGACCCAGTTCGGCATCGCCGAAGGCGACGTGACGTCGGTCGGCGTCGAGCCGCAGATCGCGGAGGAGCATCGGAGCGGCGTGCGCGTGGAGATCGCCATCGATCGTGCGACCACGACCCATATCCCGCTGCTGCACGGGATGCCGGCCTCCGCCGAGGTCCTCGTCGAGCACGCGAGCCCGTGGCACATGCTCATGCGGACCCTCGGCGGCATCGCCACGCCGCAAGCATCGAACGAGGGCGCGGCTCACGGGCCGGCGGAATGAGCCTGCTCTCGGCGGTGCGCGCCCTCCGCGCGCGCGAGCTCTTCGTCCCGGAGATCCTGCAGACATCGATGATGGACTGCGGGCCGGTGGCGTTGAAGTCGGTATTCGACGGGTATCGTCGCCCCATCAACCTCGAGCGGCTGCGCGAGCGGTGTCAGACGGACGTCGACGGGACGTCGATCTCCGCGATGCACGAGACGGCCAATCGCCTCGGGCTGGACGTCACGCAGATCTTGGTCCCGAAGGACAGCCTGCTCCTCCCGGAGGCGGCGTGCCTCCCCGCCATCACCCTCCTCGCGAGCCCGGGCGGGCTCCTCCACTTCGTCACGGTATGGAACGAGATCGGCGGGCGAATCCAGGTGATGGACCCGGCGCGCGGACGGATCTGGATGCGCGGGGAGGAGCTGCTCTCGCGCGTCGCGACGCCCACGCTGAAGCTCCCGAACGCGCGGTGGCGCACGTGGGCCGGCGGCCGGGATTTCGCGAAGCCCCTGCTCGCGAAGATGCGCCGCTGCGGCTTCGATCGCGAGGAGGCCGAGCGGCTCCTCGTGTCGGCGCGAGAGGACCCCTCGTTCGAGTCCCTCGCCGCCCTCGACGCGGCCACGCGCATGGTGCGGGCGCTGATCGACGGCGGCGCGCTCCGGCGCGGTGCCGGCTCGCGTCGGCTCCTCACCCGTGCGTTCGAGATCGATCGCGTGGCGGAGCGGCCGTCGATCCCCGAGGTCTACTGGATCTGCCGCCCCGCGCAGATCGAAGCGCACGTCGCCGTGACCGGCGCGCTCCTCTTGTGCGTCGCAGGTGTGAAGGACGGCGAGGGCGTCGCCGACTCGCTCGCCGCCCACGACACCGTGCCGGAGACGTCCGCGATCGACGCCGCGCGCCTCTCGGTGCCGGAGGCGCTCGATTCGCGCCGCTCGCTCGCGGCACACGCGAGCCGCGCCGAGCCCGAGCTCGTCGACCCGAGGGGCGTCCGGGCTGGCCCCGTGATCGCGCGCGAGGTCATCGAGGAGCTGCGCGCGCCGACGGTCCGTCCGTATCGAATCTTCGGGCGCATGCTCTGGGAGGATTCGCGCCTCGCCGTCGTGCTCGTCGGCGGGCTGCTCGTGCTCGGGATGACCACCAGCGTGCTCGACGCCCTCCTCATGCGCGGCGTCTCCGACCTCATCGGACGCATGAACCTGATCGCGCATCGCCTCGTCGCCGTCGCTGCCGTCGCCGTGTTCCTGGTCCTTTCGCTCTTGCTCGATCTCGCTCAGGCGCACCTCGTCCAGCGACTCGCGCGCGGGCTCGAGGTGCGGCTCCGGGTGGCGTTCCTCGAGAAGCTCCCGCGGCTCGAGGATCGCTATTTTCGCAGCCGCCCGATCAGCGATATGGCGTCGCGGGCGCACCTGCTGCAGACGCTCCGCGGCATCCCGCGGTTCGCCGTCGACCTCGGCTCCGGAGTCCTGCGTCTCCTGACGACGGCGGGCGTCCTCGTCTGGCTCGAGCCGAGGCTGTGGAAGCTCGCGGCCGCCTTGCTCGCGCTGTGCCTGTCCATGCCGCTCGTCGCGTCGCGGCTCCTCGACGAGGCGCTGGCGCGGATGCGCACCCTCGGCGGAGCGCTCTTTCGGTTTTACCTCGACGCGCTCCTCGGTGTCGTCCCGATCCGCGTCCACGGCGCGGAGCGCGCCGTCCGTCGCGAGCACGAGGCGATCCTCACCGAGTGGGTACGATCGAGCCTCGCCGTCGAGGGCCGCACGCTGGCGGTCCGCACCGTGGAGCGCCTCGTGGGCACGATGGTGGCCGTCGCGATCGTCGTCTTGTTCGTGCGCTCCGGCGGCGATCTCCGGGCCCTCCTCCTCGTCGCGCTCTTCGCCCAAAGACTCCCGAGCGAGGCCGAGGCGCTCGTCAACGTCGTCCGCCGCTACCCGCTCCTCAAGCACGACGCCCTCCGCCTCTTCGAGCCTCTCGCCGCCTCCGAGTCGGGACCGATCGACGTTCTGCCGCGGCGCCCCGAGTCGGAGCGCCCGGGCGTCGACATCGCGTTTCGCGAAGTGACCGCCGTCGCGGGCGGGCGCCGGATCGTGTCCGGCGTGACGCTCGCCATCCCGTGCGGCTCGCACGTGGCGATCGTCGGCGCGTCCGGCGCCGGCAAGTCGAGCCTCGTCAGCATCCTCTTGGGATGGCTGTTGGTGACGGAGGGGCAGGTGCTGATCGATGGGAGCACCCTGGACGCGCAGCAGCAGGTCCTCCTGCGGACGGAGACGGCGTGGGTGGATCCGGCCGTCCAGCTCTGGAACACCACGCTCCTCGAGAACCTCCTCTACGGTCACGACGACGACGGCTTGGCACACGTGGAGGAGGCGCTCCACCGCGCCGATCTGCTCGAGGTCATCGAGCACTTGCCCGAGGGGCTGCAGAGCGCGTTGGGGGAGAGCGGCGCGCGCGTGTCGGGCGGGCAAGGGCAGCGCGCTCGCTTCGGCCGAGCGCTCTTGAAGCGGAGCGCACGGCTCGTCATCCTCGACGAGCCGTTTCGCGGCCTCGAGCGCGACAAACGCCGCGAGCTGCTACGGCGAGCGCGCGCGCTCTGGTCCGGTGCCACGCTCCTCCTCGTCACCCATGACGTGCGGGACACCGTGGAGATGGACCGCGCGCTCGTGGTGCAGGACGGCTCGGTGATCGAGGACGGCGCGCCGGCCGACTTGCTCTCGCGAGACACCGAGTACCGGCGGCTCGTCGAGGGCGACCGCAGCGCGCTCTCCGAGGTATGGGGCCGCCCGGAGTGGAGGCGCCTGCGGGTGAGCGAGGGCACGCTCGTCGAGCAAGGAAGGGCAGAGGTCGTCTCGTGAAGCGGGCGAGGCTCGCCGACGCGCTCCTCTCGCCGCACGCCCTCGGACAAGCGGTGTCGGATCTCTCGTGTGCCGCCGGGCTGGAGCCCCGCCTGCTCCCCGTGCCGTCACCGACGGCCGAGGCGCTGGAAGACGAGCAGCTCCTGGAGCGCTGGGTCGAGGCGGCCGCCGACTACTTCGGGGTCGAGGCCGAGCCGGTGGAGACGACGTTCAGCGACCTGGAGGGGACGATTCGGCGGTTTGCGCCGGGCATCATCCGCGTCCCCAGGCCATCGGGCGAGCCGGGTATCCTCGTCGCGCTCGAGGGGGCGGGAGAAGATCTGGTCATCCTGCTCCCGGGCTTGGTCCGCGCCGCGGTGCGCACGGACGAGATCGTCGCCGCGCTCCGCGGCGAGCACGAAAGACCCGTGCGAGGCGTCCTGAACAGCTGGGCGGCCGACCTCCCGCTCTCGAAGAAGGCGAAGGAGCGCGCCTATCGAGCCCTCCTCTACGAGGTCGTCGGCCGTGACGCGATCGGCGGTTTATGGCTCTTTCGCCCGCGCGCCGGCGCTCCGTTCTTGACGCAGACGAGGCACTCGGGGGACGTCTTTCGTGTCGGGGCCTTCGTCGTCTTCACGATCGCTCAGATCCTCATCGGGCTCCTCGGCTGGAGCACGATGTTCGACGCCGCGCTCACCGGGCGCCTGGAGTCAGGACCGCTCGGCCGCTGGGTGCTCCTGTCGCTCACCGGCGCGTTCGTCGAGATCATCCGCAGCTTCTTCGTCGGGCGCTTGAACGTGAGCGTCGCTTCGATCCTCAAACGCCGCGTCCTCGCGGGCGCGATTCAGCTCGATCCCAACGAGATCCGCGCGCGCGGCTCCGGCGGGCTGCTCGCCCTCATCAGCGAGGCCGAGGTGCTCGAGACCGCGGGCCTGGGCGCCGTGGTCGGCGTCGTCTCGGCGGTCATCTCGCTGCTCTCTGCGGGGTTCGTCCTCCTGCACGGCGCGGGCGGCGCTTACCACGTCGCGCTGCTCCTCGCGTGGTCGTTGGTCATCGCGCTCGCGGTGTTTGCGATGAACAAGCGCACGCGGCGCTGGATCGACTGCCGGCTCAAGATGACCAACGGGCTCGTCGAACGCATGGTGGGCCATCGCACCCGGATGGCGCAAGAGCGCCGCGACCGTCTCCACAGACTCGAGGACGAAGAGCTCGAGCTGTACCTCGCGGAGTCGCGACGCATGGACGCGCTCGCGCGCACGCTCCAGGGGCTCCCCTCGCGGGGGTGGCTGCTCCTCGGGTTCCTGACGCTCCTGCCGTCGTTGTGGGCGGGCCGAGCCGACACCGCGCTGCTGCTCATCGCGATAGGCGGCATGTTCCAGGCACAGAGCGCGTTCGGAGACATCGCGGACGTCATCTCGAACTTCCTGAACCTCGCCGTCGCGTGGGACCGCGCTGGAGACCTCTTCAAGGCCGCCTCCGTCCAGGAGCCGCACGGGTTGCCCGCCGCGTCGGTGCAGGAGGTGGGCGCCGCCCGGGGCGCGGCGGGCGCCGAGAAAGACGGCGCGACGGCGCGCGCGGTCCTCGAAGCTCGCTCCGTTCGATTCCGTTACCGGGCCACCGGCGAGCACATCTTGAGAGGGGTGAACCTGCGCGTCGTGGAAGGCGATCGCGTCCTCCTGGAGGGCGCGTCGGGAAGCGGCAAGTCGACCCTCGCCGGCGTGCTCGCCGGCCTCCGCGATCCCAACTCGGGGATGGTGCTGCACCACGGCCTCGATCGCGCGACGCTCGGCACGTCGACGTGGCGACGGAAGGTCGCGAGCGTGCCGCAGTTCCACGAGAACCATATCCTCTCGGGCTCGCTGCTCTTCAACCTGCTCCTCGGACGCCGCTGGCCGGCAGGGGAAGGCGACCGCGAGGCCGCCGACGCGGTGTGCCGCTCGCTGGGGCTCGGGCCGTTGCTCGAGCGAATGCCATCGGGGCTGGACCAGACCGTGGGCGAGACCGGCTGGCAACTCTCGCACGGAGAGCGCACGCGGGTCTTCCTCGCGCGCGCTCTGCTGCAAGGGGCCGATGTCGTCGTCGTCGACGAGAGCTTCGGCGCCCTCGACCCCCACACACTCCGGATTGCCATCGACGCGGCATGGCAGCAAGCCTCCACCCTCATCGTCATTGCGCACCCGTAACGGCGTACGGACACGGACGGCGGTCGTCGGCGCGGCCGGATCCGTGGCTCCGATGGCGCGCCCGACGCCGCGCGACGCGATCGACGACTCCTCCGCAGCAGCTTCGTGCGCGTCCGTCGGACGGACGGGCGGGAACAGCGGCGCTCTGGCGCCGGGACCGCGCGCGGCAGCGGCGGAGTCGTGCGGCCGGCTCCCACGTTTTTCATTTCCAGATGTCCTCCACGCGTCGCCGTGGCGGCGCGGGACCTGGCCTCTCCGCCGCCGCCCTGCGCAAAGCGCGTGCGCGCGCGGGCCTCGCCGAGCTCGCCCTGCCATAAGATGGGACGGTGAGCATCACGAGAGCCTTGTTCGTCGCCGCGCTCGCGCAGCCCTGCTGCGCCAGCGGTTCGCCCGAGCCTCCGAAGGTGGAGCGGGGCGACGCGAAGCCGACGTCCGCTCCGAAGGCGCCGCCGCCCGCCTCGCCGCCCGTCGAGATCTCCACGTCGACGCCGCCCGACGGGGGCCGCGTCGAGTCCGCGCCGCTTCGCGACATCGCAACCGGTACGCGCGACGGCGGTCCGCCTCACGTCTCGCCCGACAAGGTGCCGCTCGGGCTGCCGCGCGGGCCCGGCGGCGATCGCTGACATCGGCGAGCGTCCCGCCGCCGTGTGCGTCTCCGACTTCGCGACCCGTCGCGAGCATGACGAGCATACGGACGAATGCGAGCGAGGCGTCTCGCCCCATGAGTGTGCCGCGCGCATGATTCGTTGAAAACGAGAGCTGAATTACGAGTGCGTCAAAGCTGGTGGGAGCACCCAGCTCGATCGACTCGTCGCCTCATTGGCAAGTGTTTGGTGCCCCGGTGGCTCGCCGTTCGATGCGTGTCTTCCCGAAACACCGAGCCTTTTACTGGTACGTCGACTTCCCACCACCCGACCCGTTTTCTGGAGTGGCGATTTCCCAGCAGCATTGGTAAATCGAGGAGAATCGATCGTTCGCCATCGCGACACGCCATCGCGACGCGAAGACGATGCAGAGTAAACCCAAGGAGGCTTTCATGAGCTCATCTCCACGGCAGCGACGTTTCTCTATTTTGGGTATCGGGGCCTCCTTCACCCTGGCGCCCGCCACGGCGTTCGCGACCGATTCGGTCGAGGTCTTCTTCACGACGCCGACGAACGATATTGCCGCCGCGGAGAGCGCGAGCACCGTCGGCGCCATCGAACAAGGGGTCCTCAGCTCGATCGGCGCCGCGACGACCTCCATCGACGCGGCGATCTACGAGCTCGACCGGACCAACATCATCAACGCGCTCATCGACGCCAAGAAGAACCGCTCGGTGTCGGTGCGGGTCGTCGCGGAGTGCGAGAACAGGCTCGGCGCCGACAAGCCGAACTACGACCTGCTGGCCGCCGCCGGCATCCCGATCGTGCACGACGGCTCGTCGTTCAACGGCACGGACCCCAATTGCCCGGACGGCAACGGCGGCACGATGCACGACAAGTTCATGATCTTCGACGGCGGCACTGTCTGGACGGGCAGCGTGAATTACACGTCGACCGGGTTCAACTACAACCGAGAGCACGCGGTGAAGGTCGTGAGCGCCAGCATCGCCGGTCAATACGCCGCCGAGTTCGCCACCATGTTCGGCAACGGCGTCCCTCTCGAGAACGGCGGGACCGGCAGATTCTCGCGGAGCAAATACGCCGACGGCACCTCCTCGAACATCGTGGTCCACAACGTCAACGGCGTCACCGTGCAAACGGCGTTCTCGCCGAGGGGCTACAACAACACGTACACGTCGAGCAAGCCGACCGGCCCCGATACGATGAAGCTCCTCCGGACCGGGATCTTCTCGGCGAGCGGCGATCTGCGATTCGCCATCTTCTTCCTGAACCACTCGCAGATCCGCTCGGACCTCGTCGCGCGGAGCGCGTTCACCAACGGGATCATGGATGCCGTCGGCGCCATGGACTCCGGGAGCCAGTTCGGCGCCCTCTCGGCCGGCGGTATACCGGTCAAGAACGAGAACTTTCCCGGCAAGGTCCATCACAAGCTGCTCGTCGCCGACGCCGGGACGACGAGCGATCCGCAGACCGTCGTCGGCTCGACGAACTGGACGAGCAGCGCCTTCTCGTTCAACGACGAGAACATGCTCCTGATTCACTCCGCGACGATCGCCAGCGCCGCGAGGAGCGAGGTGACCACGCTCTACAACGACCCGGCGAACGTCGGAATGGAGGCGTGCGGGCACACCGCGGAGGCGTTCAACGCCAGCAGCCCCGTCGATTTGCAGGGGCGGGTGGCCGTGTGCAACGACGCGAACGACAACGACTTCAATGGATTGATCGACGCCGCGGACGCGGCGTGCGGGAGGATCATGACCTGCTGCGGGGCGAGCGGGGCCGTGTGCGCCACCGGCGGCGACTGCTGCAGCGGCACCTGCTTCAACGGGAACCCGAAGACCTGCAAATAGGTGATCCGGCGGTCGACCTCATGTAGCGCCGGGACGGCCATTCGTCATCGCTCGGCAGCCGCCCCCTGTCGGCGCGCGCTCGGGTCGATGCTCCCCCGCCCCGGCGTTCTGCACGTGGCCGCGCCGCTGGTCACGCGAAGAGCGTCAGCTCCGCGAGACCGCTTCATCGAAGCTCGAAACGCTACGGCGACCGCGCGGGCGGAGGGAGCTCCTGGTGACCGAGGCGGACGTCGACGCGCGGGTGGCGCGCGGCGAAGGCGCGCAGGCGCTCGAGGTTCTTCGCGCTGCGCGGGCGGTCGGCGGAGAAGCTCCCGGGCTCGACGCCGTTTCGCCAGCCCCAGACGGTGTGCGACGCGTCGCCGGTGAAGAGGACCGGGCCCTCGGGCGTGCGCGCGAGGTACGCGGTCGATCCCGCGGTGTGGCCGGGCACCGAGATCGCCCAGACCGTGCCGTCGCCGAAGACGTCGACCACCGCCTCGAACGCGCCGCTCGGCTCGGGCTTATAGCCCCACTCGTGGATGTCGCCCTTCCCTTCCAGCGCGGCGTCGGTGGGCCCCCGGACGAACGCGTTGACGAACCCGCCGGCCGACGCCTCGCCCGGGCCGGTGAACACCTGCGCGGAGCTCGGCACGTCGCGCAGCCCGGCGATGTGATCGAGGTGCATGTGCGTGAGGAACACGCCCCGCACCGGCTCCTTCTGCTCCGCGATCCACGACGCCGTGTCGGTGCGGACGCGGATCTTGTCGACGCCCATCACGTCGGCGGCGAGCCCGCGGAGCGCGGCGTGATCGGGATCGTCGCGGAGGGCGTGCTCCACGCCGGTGTCGACGATGTACAGGCCGAACGCCGGGTGGTGGAGCGCGTGGAGCATGATGATGATCGGCTCGGGGCCGTCGGCGAGCTTCGCCTCCTTCGCCCTCGGGTTGTCGAGGTTGATGAGGCCGGCGCGCGGGACCTCCCAGTCCGCGCCGACCACGGTCTCGACCACGACCGGGCCGGGCCGATCGACCACCGCCTCGAGGTCGGCGCTCGAGCGCGCGACGCCGAGCGAGGACGGCACGATCGCGTGGCTCGTCGGGGTGCACGACGACAGCGCGAAGGCGGCGGCGGCGAGCGCCGCGGTCACCGCGGCCGGCGCGAGGCGGCTTCGTCGGGACATGCCGCGATCAATCCGTCGCCATGATGTCGACGTCCTTCGTCTCGCGGACCACGACGAGGCCGACGACGACGGTGATC
>Ga0105247_10003033_pt1 | contig 11127 bp, 10 predicted proteins | sample KBSS24metaG_FD_81519 | JGI IMG/M metagenome (GOLD analysis project Ga0105247, IMG submission 81519) | Switchgrass rhizosphere microbial communities from Kellogg Biological Station, Michigan, USA - KBS S2-4 metaG | ecosystem: Host-associated > Plants > Roots > Rhizosphere > Soil | place...
AACAAGCTCATTTTCACATTATTCAACTTGAAAATTTATCGCCTTCGGGGATGATTCATCACATTCAGGCATTATAAGGATTCGTATGAGAAAACTTGTTTCTATCATCATTTTACTGGGCGTAGCTTGGTTGGCTAAGCTCAGTTACGATATGTGGCAAATTTCTCGTACTGTTCCCGAGCTTAAGCAAAGTCTGCTTCAATCAGAACAGCATTATGCCAATCTAAATGATCAATTGGTTGCCTTACAACGACAATTACAGAATCAACCCGTAAATACAGGCAATAAACTCAGTTCAGAGGGTCATCCAGATGCCCCGCCGACAGGTATTGCACCTACAGTTTTAATTAAACAAAAGTTAGATTTAATTCAATTTGCAATTGATCAGCAACAATTGATTTACGCAGTTGATCAATTAAGTCAGTTACAGCAATCCCTTGTTCACTATGAAATTGCCCCTGCATTGCAACATAGCTTGAACCAATCGCTTGAGCAGGATAAACAAGCAGTTCAACAATTCAGTTTGGCCCAAAATCAACGCCATCAATTGATTGATGATTTATTACAGACGATTGATAAAAATATTCAGCAAGCCTTAGCTCAGCCTAAACTTGAGATGGATCAATCGGAGTCTGTATCTTGGTGGAAAAGATGGTTCCGTATAGAAAAAGTAGAAACGCCGTCTATTAATTTAATGAATCGAAGTGTGGTGCTCAAAGAAGTGCAATTAAGATTATTAATTGCTGAACAGGCACTCAATCAAGGGAAAATGACAGAGTACCAGAACGAGTTGCAATCTGTGATGCAAAAGCTAGATGAAATGCCTGATGCAACGAGTCAGCAGTTAAAAAAACGTATTGCTAAAGTGGCACATTTATCGATAGTGCCTGTTCCTAAATTATCTACACTTGGTCTAATTGGCTCATAAGGAGGAGATATGAAACACCTCCTGTCGGTTTATTTCGTAATTAGTTTAATACTCTTTGCAGCTTTAGCTTTATTGAGTTATGGCTATGGAATGGGGTATGTCTATATCTACTGGCGACAATTGCAGTTGCAAACAAATGTCTGGGGTTTAACCCTCGCTTTTGTGGTAGTGAGTTTTATTGCTCAACTGGTGTGGCTTTGGGTTAAACGTTATTCCTCTCGTGAACAGCGGAAAAGTGAAAACATTTTCCAGTTTAAAAATCTTCATCCCTATGAACAATTAGGTATTGTCTGGTTATTAGAGGCCGCCGAAGATCAACGTGTATTCATTGAACGTGTTTTTACTCAGTCAGCACTTTTAAAAAATATCATTGATGCCAAGTTTTTAGTTTTAAACGGAGACTATCCTAAAGCATTAGAAGCTTTAGACCAGTCACCACCCATGGCATTTGAATTGGCAGAGTTAGAGCGAATCGAAATCTTTTTAGCCCAAAACGAAGCTGACCGTGCATTAACTCATCTTGAGTTTTTATACCAGCATCAGTTATCGCCTTGGCTTGAGGAAATAGAAACCGCCTACCAGCAAAGATTAACTGCTTTATGGGGGCAACTAGCGCTGCAACACCCATGGGTATATTTACGTTCAATGAAGTATGGATTGCTAGATGCTGAGCACCGTGATTTATGGTTGCAGCAACTTCTTCAGCAGTTTGATCAAGCTTCAATTGATGACCTACATGCCTTGCAACAACGTTATCTGGATTTAGAGTCCGAGATTCAAACTCGACCTTATAGTAGTAAGTTGTTATGGCTCAAACTATTGGCCCGTATGCCTGATATGAGCATGCAGCATGCAGCCTTAACACTACACTTATTAAAAGAGCAGTTCGATCCAGAAGTGTTTTATCTGTGGTTTCAGCAACAATTGCTTAAACAGGTCCCAGACTATGCTGATGTCGAAGAAAAAATTATTGAGTTTGAAAATCAATATATGAATTTGCCAGTTTTAACCTTTGCAAAATGGCACGTCTATATGGCAACTGGACGTCAAGCAGAGGCTGAAACATTATTATCATTATATCCAGATAATATTTTAATGAGCTATTTACGTATTAAGTCTACGCTTAATGAAGATGAAGTGTTAATCAAACAGTTAAACCTAATCTTTGAAAATGATGCGAATTTTTTAAAATTTAAAATATGAGGCAAAAATGAAAGAACTGTCTGTCTACCCGATAATATATGAACAGAAAGTTGCGTGGGGAGATATGGACGCTTTTGGTCATGTCAATAATGTACAATATTATCGATATATTGAAAGCTCACGTATTTTATATATGGAAGCAATAAATATATTAACCCCACAATTATATACCGTTGTAGCCTCAAGTCAGTGTAAATATTTAAAGCCAGTTTTTTATCCAGATGTATTGAAAGTCGGTGTTCGCGTGGAAGAGCTCCGTAATAGTGCATTCCGTATGGCTTATATATTATGGAGCGAGACACAACAACAAATCGTAGCTACGGGTGAAGCTGTTATGGTCTGCGTAGATAAATTAACAGAACGAAAATGTGAAATACCTCAGGAAATAAAACAAAAAATTATTGAGCTAGAAAAAACTGTTGGCCATGACTTAATACATTTATCTTAAATAAATATTAATAAAATATATTTCATTTATAATTGATAATGTAATTAAAAGGTAATTTTTTTGGTTATTCTGATGAACACGGCTTTCAAACTATTGCTTATTGAATAGATTATAAATAATATTGGTCTTGATTTTATGTTTTTAAATTTTGTCTGTATTATTTTGAATTGTCTGTAAGACTGGAGTATTTATTAATGAAACCGGATATCAGTGAATTATCTGTTGAAGAGTTAAAACGCTTACAAGAAGAAGCGGAAGCTTTAATTGCAAGTAAAAAAGATCAAGCAATCGAAGATGCTTATAATCAAATTATCGAGATCGCTGAAAATGTAGGTTTTAGTGTTGAACAACTTCTTGAGTTTGGCGCTCAAAAACGTAAGAAGACAACACGTAAATCTGTTGAGCCACGTTACCGCAACAAAAACAATTCTGAAGAGACTTGGACTGGCCGTGGTAAACAACCACGTTGGTTAGTTGCTGAAATTGAAAAAGGCGCAAAACTTGAAGATTTCTTAATCTAATTGTATTGCCGATAAAAAAGCCAAGCTGATCTGCTTGGCTTTTTTTATGCGTGAAAATATCTAAAATTTTGCTGTAAATATTATTTAAGAAATTGAGTGTTTAAATTCATCTTTAAAAACATTGTTGAGATCAAATGTGCATTTAGTCAGTCGATTAACAAGTTTTCATGATTTTGTCATACGTTCAACTTATAGTCTTAATATCGAAGCCAAGCCTGATTGCTTGGTTTTTTTATATGAAGTGAATTGGCGATGTTGAAAAAGTATGCATAATGTCAGACTAGGGAGCTACTCTCAAAATAAGGACGATAATTTGCATGTTGGTAAGGCTGAATGAAGAAAAAGTCTAAGCAATGGAAGTGGTGGTTATTTGCCCTCATTGCATTTTTAATTTTTATTATTTTACAGATCCCGGCGACGTGGCTTATTTCTAAATTTTCAAAGAATAATCAAACTCTACACAATGTAAGTGGAAATATCTGGCAAGGCCAAGCAGATTGGCGGCGCGGTACTTTGAGAGGCTCGATTCATTGGAAAACTAGACCTCTAGACCTATTTTTATTAAGGTTCGCTGCTGATGTAGATATTCATAGTGGAAATACTCAATTATCTGGGGTCATGGCCTATGGTGTGGGTAAAAAAGTACTTGTTAGAGCAATGAATGGTCAGGTTGCACCTGAAACATTAAAACAAATTGTGAACTGGCAATGGCCTGTGAACAGTATCCAGTTAAAAGATATTGATTTTAATTATAAAAAAGAGCAAGGTTTCGCTGCAGTTGATGGTCAATTGCATTGGGGTGGCGGTGCTTTAATTTATAATATTGGTGACCGTCAAGACCGGATGAATATGCCTTCTTTAAATGGGCAATTAACGGATCAAAATGGTCAGTTACAAGTTGATATACGTGATCAACGTAGTCAAAAAATGGCGAATCTTTTATTAGATGCCAACATGATGCTTGATGTGCAGCTTACGCAAAGATTACTACTGAATATTCCGTCTTATGATGGAAAAGCTGGTTTAGATACATTTGTCATTAGTTCTCGTCAGCCCCTAATACAAGGGGATAACTAATGAAAGTATGGATTGAGAAATTACAGCAATTACAATGGCAAAAATTAGATCGGTTAAGTGTTGTTGTATTTGCCTTTTTAGTTTTATGGCTGTGCTGGAAATTGGCTTCATTGTTTTGGTGGGTGATTGCACCTCCTCAAATGATGCAGTTTGATCGGGTAGAGTTAGGATCACAGCAACCGCAAATTCCTAACATTAGTACTTTTTCACTTTTTAATGAACCTTCAGCCAATGCAGCTCAGGAAAATGTCAACCTAGAGTTGCAGGGTGTGATGGTGGGCTATCCGAACCGTTTTTCTTCGGCTGTTATTAAGCTTGATAATACTGCTGACCGCTATCGGGTAGGAGAAACCATAGGTTCTACATCCTATCAGCTAGCAGAAGTTTATTGGGATCACGTGATATTGCGTCAAGGTAATGGAAGTACGCGTGAACTTCAGTTTAAAGGTTTGCCAAACGGGTTATATCAACCTATGACGCCAGATGCCTCACAACCAGCTGCGACTGCGCCTCAATCATCGGCACCTGTTAATACGACTCAAGAGGCGTTAGGACAGGCTATTCAGCAAATGCAGGGGAACCGAGAGCAGTACCTCAAAGATATGGGGGTAAGCGGGAACTCAGGCGAAGGTTTTGAAGTTACAGAACGTACACCCACTGCGCTTAGAAATAAGTTAGGTTTAAGGCCGGGTGACCGGATTGTTTCCTTAAACGGTCAAACGGTTGGGCAAGGACAAACGGATGTGCAGTTACTTGAACAGGCTCGTCGAGCTGGGCAAGTGAAATTAGAAATAAAACGTGGTGATCAAGTGATGACCATACAACAAAATTTTTAGTGATAACACGTCACCATAAGAGTTAGGAATTATCGCAAGTTATGGCTTTATTGAATCATCAACGTCCACTTTGGGCATTACTTGCAGCAGCCCCATTGATTGCGACAGTGAGCAGCAGCGTTTATGCCCAGACATGGAAGATCAATTTACGTGATGCTGACTTAACTGCATTTATTAATGAAGTTGCAGACATTACGGGGAAAAACTTTGCAGTAGATCCGCGAGTACGTGGTAATGTCACAGTCATATCGAATAAACCACTCAATAAAGATGAAGTTTATGATCTGTTTCTTGGGGTCTTAAATGTAAATGGGGTGGTGGCAATCCCTTCTGGGAACACCATCAAACTGGTGCCAGATAGCAATGTTAAAAATTCGGGAATTCCTTACGATTCTAGAAATAGGCTGCGTGGCGATCAAATCGTTACCCGAGTCATTTGGCTTGAAAATACGAATCCAAATGATTTAATTCCAGCGCTTCGCCCTTTAATGCCTCAATTTGCACATATGGCTGCAATAGCAGGCACAAATGCACTGATTGTTTCGGATCGAGCTGCGAATATCTACCAACTTGAAAATATCATTCGTAACCTCGACGGTACGGGACAAAATGATATTGAAGCTATTAGCTTGCAATCGAGTCAGGCGGAAGAAATCATTACTCAACTTGAGGCAATGAGTGCAACAGGAGCATCTAAAGATTTTAATGGTGCCCGTATTCGTATTATTGCAGACAACCGAACAAATCGTATTTTGGTAAAGGGCGATCCTGAAACGCGTAAACGCATTCGCCATATGATTGAAATGCTGGATGTGCCTTCGGCAGATCGTTTAGGCGGCTTAAAAGTTTTTCGATTGAAATATGCAAGTGCAAAAAACTTATCTGAGATTTTGCAAGGCCTCGTAACAGGGCAAGCTGTTTCTTCATCAAATAGTAATAATAATTCTTCTAATTCGCCGAACCCGATCAATAACTTAATGGGTAATAACCAGAATTCCAGCTCATCCTCGTCTGGATCTAGTGGGACCTCAATTTCTACTCCTGCAATCAACCTAAATGGTAATTCAAACAATAATAATCAGAACAGTATCTCTAGCTTTAGCCAAAATGGTGTGAGCATTATTGCAGACAATGCGCAAAACTCGTTAGTGGTTAAGGCTGATCCACAATTAATGCGTGAAATTGAATCTGCTATCCAGCAGCTTGATGTCCGTCGTCAGCAAGTTTTAATTGAAGCTGCCATTATTGAAGTTTCAGGAGATGATGCAGATCAACTTGGAATTCAATGGGCGCTAGGTGATCTATCTAGTGGAATAGGCTTGCTTAGCTTTAGTAATGTGGGTGCAAGTTTATCTTCTATTGCTGCTGGTTATTTGTCTGGTGGTTCGGCTGGAGCAGCGTCCGCTATTGCTGGTGGTGCTAATAAGGGTAATGGTGCAACTTTTGCTGTAGGTAATTTTGAGAATTCCCGTAAGGCTTATGGTGCATTAATTCAAGCCCTCAAAGCTAACACCAAATCAAATTTACTTTCGACACCATCTATTGTGACTATGGATAATGAAGAGGCTTATATTGTTGTAGGTCAGAACGTTCCATTTGTAACAGGGTCGGTTACTACCAATAGTACAGGTATTAATCCCTATACAACTGTTGAACGAAAAGATGTCGGTGTAACATTAAAAGTTGTTCCACATATTGGTGAAGGCGGTACGGTTCGTCTTGAAGTTGAGCAAGAGGTTTCGAATGTTCAGACCAGTAAAGGTCAGGCAGCCGATTTAATTACTAATAAGCGTGCTATTAAAACTGCTGTATTGGCCGAACATGGACAAACAGTTGTTCTAGGTGGTTTGGTGTCTGATGATGTTGAGCTCAGTCGTCAAGGTATTCCTGGATTAAGCAGTATTCCATACCTAGGTAGGTTATTCCGTTCAGACAGCAGAAGTAATACGAAGCGTAATCTACTTGTCTTTATTCATCCAACAATTGTGGGTGATGCAAATGATGTGCGCCGTTTGTCTCAGCAGCGTTACAACCAGCTTTACAGCTTACAATTAGCGATGGATCAAAATGGCAATTTTGCCAAACTGCCTGAGCAGGTCGATGATGTCTATAATCAAAAGATGACAGTGCCAAGTGTAACCTCTCAGCCAAAAAATTATCAACAGGTTCCTTCAGGTGGCAAAAGCTCGACAGTAATAACACCTGTAGCAGTAGAGCCTGTGGTTCGAAAGCAAACCTTACAGTTGCCCGAACCTGAAGTTAATCGTACTAAAAATACCGTAACAACAACGACACTGCGTCCAAGCACAGCACCGTAGTAGCATGTTATGATTGATAAAAAATGAATAGGACATACGCATGACTTGGAAATTACAAGCAATTACTGGCGAGATTACTGGCCAAGAAATTAGTGTTGATCGTGATATGTTAGTCGGGCGCCATCAAGATGCTGATGTGTTATTACAAGCCGCTGAAATTTCACGTCGCCACGCTGCATTGCTTTTAAAAGATCAATTGCTATGGGTGCAAGACCTTAATTCATCAAATGGCACATTCATAAACGATATTCGTATTGAGCAAGAAAAACAGTTGCATGATGGTGATATTGTTCAATTTGCTAGCTTCAAATTTTCTGTATTAGCACCTGCGCAGGAAATATTAGATTTGCCTGAAATTGAGGTGGAACCTGTAAATACGGCATCAACGCCAGATTTAAGTGATCAGGGAATGCCAAGCCTTACAGAGCGTGCTGCAGAAGTGGAAGTTCGTCGCGATGGTATGCCGCAGAATATTTCTATTCCAAAACCTGCACCTATTCCAGAGGGTGTAGATATCAATGCCCCACAGCAAACACCTATTGCTTTTGATGAACCAGTTTCTCGTGTTGCTGAAGAAAAAGAGCAACAGAAGAATGCCTCAGTTGGTTTAATCACTATTATTATTTTAGTAATTTTGGCTTTATTGGCATGGTTGTTCTTTAAATAATCCATTGCTGCTTTTACAATCAAGGCATGCTAAACGCATGCCTTTTTAATTTTGAGAAGAAGAAGATGTCTGTTGCACAACTAAATAAGCGCGATTTAATTTTATTTGATCTAGATGGAACACTGGTTGATTCTGCTGCTGATTTATATCGATCCATGAATTTAAGTTTGGAAGCGCTAAGTTTGCCATTGGTAACAGAAGCTCAGATACGAGAATGGGTTGGTAAAGGAGCTTCAAAACTTTGTGAAAGTGTTTTGTTTCATATTTTTGGAAAGTTAGATCTTGAACAACATAAAGTGTTATTACAGAAATTTGTTGAAATATACGGTGCAGAGCTTTGTGTAAATACTCAAATTTATCCGGGTGTGGCTGAATTTTTAAAGCATTGTGAAAAATTAAACATACAGATGGCATGTGTTACCAATAAGCCTGTTCAACTTGCTCAAGGACTACTTGATGCATTAGAACTTTCTTCTTATTTCCAAGTTGTACTTGGTGGAGATAGCTTGCCAGAAAGAAAACCGCATCCATTGCCTTTATTGCATTGCATGCAAAGTTTAAAGATATCTGCTTCGCACTCTTTAATGATTGGCGATTCAAGTAATGATATTGAGGCGGCGCGCCGTGCGGGAATTGATTGTATTGTGGTTAGCTATGGCTATAATCATGGAGAAAATATCTATGATTGCCAACCTCAGCAAGTGGTTGATAGTTTGGCTGAGTTAATTGTCTAATGAGTGAAATGGAGATCAGCATGAATAAGCGTATGGTTTTTCGATGGCGTGTCTAAATCGAAACTAGAAAAACACCGTTTTAAATCGAAACCATATTAGAGAAAAATTCATGACTACTTTAGCGCAATTCGAACAACTTAAAGCATCAGGTTACAACACTATTCCAGTTTATCGTCAGCGTTTGGCAGATACGGAAACACCTTTATCTGTTTTTGCTCGTTTTAAGGAGCAAAAACAAGCTTATTTATTTGAATCGGTTGAAGGTGGTGAAAACTGGGCGCGTTACTCCATGATTGGTTTGGGTGAATCGACAGTTTTTTCATGTAATGCAGGCGTTTTATCTATACAGCATGCTGATGCTTCGATCACACAAGAAGATTGTCTAGATCCATTTGAATATATTCGTGAATTTCAGAAGCAATTTACAGTTCCACCAGCTGAGCTTCTGCCTGACTTGCCAAGTTTTACTGGTGGGCTGGTTGGTTATTTGGGCTATGATGCGGTTCGCTACATAGAGCCACGTTTAAAAAATGTTCCTGCGGCTGATCCAATTACATTGCCGGATTTATGGTTAATGCTATCAAAAACGGTCATTGTCTTTGATAACCTTAAAGATACTCTGTTTTTAATTGTTCATGCCGATACAACACAGCCAAATGCTTATGAAGATGCACAGCAAAAGTTAGATCAATTGGAACAGTTGTTGGCTACACCAGTTAGTTTGCAAGCTAAGCCGCATACGCCGCCTCATTTTGAATCGATTACAGGTAAAGCAAAATTCCTTGAGACCATAGAAAAAGTTAAAGAATACATTCGTGCGGGTGATGTTATGCAGGTTGTTCCTGGGCAACGCATGGTTTCTGACTTTGATGGAGAGGCTTTGCAGGTTTACCGCGCTTTACGTCACTTAAATCCGTCACCTTATTTGTTCTTGGTACAAGGGCAAACAATTACGGATCAAAAACCATTCCATATTGTAGGATCATCGCCGGAAATTCTCTCTCGTTTGGAAAATGGTATTGCGACAGTTCGTCCACTTGCTGGTACGAGACCGCGTGGAAAAACTAAAGAAGAAGACATCGCTTTAGAAAAAGACTTACTTTCTGATGAAAAAGAAATAGCAGAGCATTTAATGTTGATTGACCTTGGTCGAAATGATGTTGGTCGAGTTTCTAAAATTGGTAAGGTCAAAGTGACTGATCAAATGGTCATTGAGCGCTATTCGCATGTCATGCACATTGTTTCAAATGTACAGGGTGAAGTACGTGATGATATCGATGCGCTAGACGTATTTAAGGCAACTTTCCCAGCAGGTACTTTATCTGGTGCACCGAAAATTCGTGCAATGGAAATTATTGACGAAGTAGAGCCTGTGAAAAGAGGTGTTTTTGGTGGGGCGGTGGGGTATTTAGGATGGCATGGTGAAATGGATATGTCGATTGCAATCCGTACGTGTGTAATCCGTGATAAAAAAGTGTATGTACAGGCTGGAGCGGGCTTAGTTGCTGACTCAAATCCTGAATCAGAATGGAATGAAACCCAAATAAAAGCACGCGCAGTGATCAAAGCGGTTGAATTATCATCAAACGGATTGATTTTATAAGTTTTTAGCAGTTTTTTTTAAAAAACTGCTTGCATCGTTTGGAAGTTTTGCTAAACTGCACACCGTTCCGATACGAAACGTACGAAGCACTAAGAAGCGCCGGCATAGCTCAGTTGGTAGAGCAACTGACTTGTAATCAGTAGGTCCACAGTTCGAATCCGTGTGCCGGCACCATCTAAAGTGTGAAGTTGTTAAGTGAAGAATAACACTGAAATAAGTGTGAAGTGGTGAGATTCCCGAGCGGTCAAAGGGGGCGGACTGTAACTCCGCTACGAAAGTTTCGAAGGTTCGAATCCTTCTCTCACCACCATTAACTTCGATTGAAGTGCTAAGTATACCAGCATCGTGCGGGAGTAGCTCAGTTGGTAGAGCGGCAGCCTTCCAAGCTGCATGTCGCGAGTTCGACCCTCGTCTCCCGCTCCATCGAAGGATAATCGCTCTTATAGCTCAGTGGTAGAGCACTCCCTTGGTAAGGGAGAGGTCTCGAGTTCAAATCTCGATAAGAGCTCCAGATACAGTTTAGTAGATTTTCTACAAAGATTTAAAAAGCAGGCTTATTAGTCTGCTTTTCAAGTATTGGGTGTTTGATTTTTTTGGCGATATGTCGATGCTGAGTCTTACTCAGAATTGTGTTCGACGTAAACGAGGACTATAAACATGGCTAAGGCTAAGTTTGAACGTAATAAGCCACACGTAAACGTGGGCACAATCGGTCACGTTGACCATGGTAAAACAACTTTAACTGCTGCGATTGCAACTATTTGTGCAAAAACTTACGGCGGTGAAGCGAAA
>Ga0105247_10003040_pt1 | contig 11111 bp, 12 predicted proteins | sample KBSS24metaG_FD_81519 | JGI IMG/M metagenome (GOLD analysis project Ga0105247, IMG submission 81519) | Switchgrass rhizosphere microbial communities from Kellogg Biological Station, Michigan, USA - KBS S2-4 metaG | ecosystem: Host-associated > Plants > Roots > Rhizosphere > Soil | place...
CCGAATCTGATAATCAGATACCATCACGGTATGCGAACCATGACGGCGACCGAGGCATCCCGGAGGTTCTCGGACCTGCTCGACGCCATCGAGGCCGGCGAAACAATCACCATCACGCGAGGCAATCATCCGATCGCGGAGATCGGGCCGGCGCGGCAACGGACCGGGGCCGATCTTCGAGCCGCGCTTGCCGACACCACGCCGCCGGATGACTCCTTCGAGAGGAACGTCGTTGCGGCGCTCGGCTATGTGACGGCGAACGAGGGTGATCCGTGGGCCGCCGCCTGATACTCGACACCAACATCCTGATCGCCTACGAACGGGGAGCCGTCGACCGGGCCAGCCTGGACGACGACGAGCTTGCGATCGCGGCCGTGTCAGTCGCCGAGTACCGCGTCGGGATCGAGCTGGCCGACACCGTCGCCAGGGCCGCGGACCGCGCCAGATCACTGTCCGCCATTACGTCCGTGCTGGAGGTGCTCGACTACACCGAGAGGACGGCCGTTCACCATGCTCGCCTCATCGCGGCCGCGCGGCAGATCGGACGGCCTCGCGGCGCCCACGATCTGATCATCGCGGCGCACGCGGCCGAGACCGGTCGAACCATCATCAGCCGCGACGCCAAGGCACGCTTCGCCGATCTTCCGGACGTCCTGGCAGTCGAACCGTAGGCGCCGTTCGAATTTCGGAGCTGTGCGGCGAGCGCGCGAGCAGCGGCCAAGTTCCGTTCTCACCTGGAGTGACGTCGCTTCTGGCGGCTTTGTCCGGATTCCGTGCCGGCGCACGGTAAACCTGGTCCTTCTATACGGTCCCGCGCCCGATTTATCCGTACAGAAGAACCATGAAACACCGGTAGCTTGATCATCGATGGCGCGGGCGAGTACCGACTTTCACTCGGGCCACCCGACGGCCGACCATCGGCGGCCTTCATGGTCAACGCCCTAGCCTCGCTGGGCGCCCTGATCGGCACCCGCCGCACCGGGCCTCCCAGGCGCCTGGCGAAGCTGTGCCGGCGAAAGGCTCGGAGCGTTACTGCCCGGCCGCGGTACTCGTCACCAGGGGACGTCGCCGTTCTGGTCGAAAAGCGTCCCCGCCGGTCATTTCGATCGGCTCTCGACGACGCCGTTGAGTGCATCACGGACGACGGCGCGTCGAGCGGCGCGCGCGTCGTCGCCCTCGCCGGCAGCGAGACGAAGCTCGCCCACGCCCGCGCTCTCGGGGCCCACCCCGCCGCGAACTACTGCGACCCCGGGTAGGAGCGAGAACTCGCCGCGGCAGGCCGCGGCACCATAGGTCGGGCTGATGCTGCTGTCCCAGTACGTGGAGGTGCACCACGCCCTTCGACCGCCATCCCAGATGTAGAGGGCTCGGATGGGTTGCTTGCCGGCGGCGAAGTAGAGCTCGGGGTCGGTGATGACGTGATACAGCCGCCCGCCGACGATCCCGAACGGGACTGCCCAGATGGCCACGTCGAGTACGTCTCCGGAGCGCCCGCCGCGCGCGGTCCAGCGTCGCTGTGTGATCAGGACGGCGACGATGATCCCGGCCAGGATGCACAGGGCGTACGCGCGGATCGGCACCAGCCCCACGTGCCATACCCCCTGAGATGGGGCAGGTAGGTCAGCACGAGGCTCCTCCGACGGCGTGCAGTGGACTGGTGGACAGCATCGCAGGCCGCTGATCGTCGCGTTGAGGCAGGTCACCCGGTCGGTGTCGGACGTCGTCGCCCGCCGGTGTTCATGCTCCGGTCTCCTTGTCATCGGTGCCTCGGAGGCCAACCGGGTCGGCGACAAGGTCTGGGTCTCGGGTCAGGTCGGCATCGACCTGACCACCGGCGACGTCCCGGCGGACATGACGGGGCAGGCTCGGCTGGCCTTCGCCGGCGTGCAGTCCGTACTCGAGGCAGCAGGGGCGACCCTGGGCGACATCGTCGAGCTGATGACCTTCACACCGACTTGCGGGGTGACATCATCGACTTCGTCGCGGCCCGCATGGCGAACCGATCGCTCGAAGGTGTCCTCGCCGATGAGTTCGCGGCATGACCCGCACGCCGGAGCTTTCCGACTTCCCCCGGAGCGCTACGGCGCCGTCTCCGTGCTCATCGGTCCCCGCAGCGGTGCATACCCTCACGCGAACACCCTGCTGGTGCCCGGTAGGGACTCGACCTTGGTGATCGACCCGTCACTGACCGTGGCGAGCCGGGCGCCGTCGGCCGACGTGGTCCTCGTGAGCCATGGCCACGAGGATCACATCGCGGGGCTGTCCGACTACGACGGACCGATTCACGCCCATCACGGCGACCTCAGGGCAGTCCGGTCTCCCGCTGCTCTCGTCGAGTGCTTCGGCTTCACGTCTGAGGACGCGGTCGCGACGGAGTGCATCCTCCGCGCGGACTTCCGGATCGAGGATCGGCCGGAAGCAACGGCCCTGGCGGACGGAGAGGTGTTCGATCTAGGCGGCCGCACTGTGACCGTCGTGCATCTTCCGGGTCACACGCCGGGCACTGCGGCTTCCTCGTCGAGCCTGACGGGCTGCTGTTCGTTGGAGACATCGACCTCACGTCCTTCGGGCCGTTCTACGGCGACATCGGCAGCAGCCTTGCCGAGTTCGAGAGCTCAATACGCCGTTGTGCGGACATCGAGGCCCGGTGGTACGCGACGTCCCACCAGAAGGGCGTGATCGACGGTCAGCCAGAATTCCGGCGCCGGGTCGCCGCCTTCGCCGATGTCATCGAGCAGCGCGAGGAGCGCCTGTTGGCCTTCCTGAGCCTCGCGCCATGGCGAAGATCGTCGATCACCGCTTCGTCTACCGACCTCACGTGCAGGGCGCTCATGTCCCGCTGGTCGAGCAGCGCACAGCTGCCCAACACCTGCGCCGGCTGCAGGACGACGGCCGCGTCGTCCTTTTCGCGGACGGCCGCTATCACTCTCCAGGAGCCTGATGATGACCGACACCACACTTCTCTCCGACCACGGTTGGGTCGAAGCGCCCGATGATCTGGCGCCCCACTGGCCGGGGCGATCAGCTGCAACGTGGCCGTCGTCGGGGGCGGATATGCGGGGATGTCCACCGCGCTCCGGCTTGCCGAGCGAGGGGCGGACGTCGTGCTGCTCGAGGCGGCATACTGCGGCGCCGGGGCCAGCTCCCGCAATGCCGGCCAGCTCGGCAGCGTCCCCGGCGGTGACCCGCAGATACTCAGGCTGATGCATCCCCGTCGCTTCGAGGGCATGGTCCGGCTCGCGGAGCGGGCGGTCGACTTCACGGAGAAGCAGCTCGGCAGCAAGGGCATCGACTGCCACTACGAGCCGACGGGCAACGTGGCCGCCGCGGTCACGCCGGGCCAGCTCAAGATCGCAAAGCAGAAAGCAGCGATCTTCGCCGGCGCCGGTGCTGATGTCCGGTACGTCGAGGGTGCTGACCTGGGCCTCCCGGGCGCCTTCCCCGGCGGCATGCTGGAGCCTGCTGGTGGCGTGCTCGACCCCGGCCGGTTCGCGCTCGGGCTGCGCAGCGCGCTTCTCGGGACGACGGCGCGAGTGTTCGAGGGTTCGCCGGTCAGCAGCGTGGAACCGACCAGCGTGGGTGTCGTGGTTGCCACCTCCCTAGGGCACGTCCTGGCCGACCGCGTGGTCTTGGCCGCGAACGCCTGGGCCAAAGGCTTCACGATCGCCCCGAAGCGCGCCGCGGCACCGGTCTTCGTCACGATGGTCGAGACTGCGCCCGTCGACGGGGAGCGGCTCGCAGCCACGGGGTGGAGCAGCCGGTCGGGCATCGCGACGCAGCACCAGATCATGGAGAGCTACCGGCTCACGCGGCGCAACACCATTGTCACCGGAGTGCGGCAGCTGCAGGCCGCGCGGGGGCGCGTCGCACCCCGGACCCCCGACCAGGGGATCGTCGGCGAGATCGGCAGTGCGTTCCGCAGCCGGTTTCCCTCCCTGCGCGACGTGCCGATCGACCGGGCCTGGGGCGGCTGGATCGCGATGACGCCCTCGTGGCTGCCGGTCGTGGGTGAGGTGCACCCGCGGGTCTCTTACCTCGTGGCGTGCAACGGCCATGGGCTTGCCCAAGCGCCGTACCTCGGCACGCTCCTCGCCGATCGCCTCCTGGGTGAGCGGTCGCACGAGGACCTGGCTGCGGTGTGGCGCGAGCGACCGCGGTTCACGCCGGCGTTGATGTTCAATGGTCCGGTGATGGCGATGTGCCGGCTCGACCGCTGGCTCGACCGGCGGGCGCTGGGCGCCTCCTCACGGCGCTTCAGTAGTCGCGAGCCGGGCCGTGCGTCCCGCGGAGGCGCAGCTCGACGGGCTCCACCACCCTGGTCGGCACGACCTCGGGGTCGCGCGCGCGGTCGGCAAGGTGCCGGACGGCCCTCCGGCCCAGCCGGTCGAGGTCGACCGCGACCGTGCTGAGGTCGATGGCGCTCAGGGACGCCATCGGGATGTCGTCGAAGCCCACGACCGACACGTCGCCGGGGACCGCGAGGCCGCGACGGGCGAGCGTCTCGAGGGCTCCGATCGCGAGCACGTCGTTGGCGCAGAAGATCGCCTTGACCGGACGACGGTCCAGCAGCCGTGCCGTCGCGGCGGCTCCGTCGGCCATGGAGAACGGAACTCGTTCGACGGCCTCCGGATGCAACGCGATCCCGCGACGAGCCAGGGCATCGCGGAATCCGTCCAGCCGTTCGGTGCCAGTGCTCGTCTCGGCCGGCCCGGCGACCATCGCCACGGCCCGGTGGCCGAGGTCGACCAGCAGGTCTGCGACCAGGCTGGCCCCGGTGGCGTTGTCCGGTACGGCGGTCGACCGGGCCCGACGGTCGACGACGAACTCGCGATTGACCATCACGTAAGGGATGCCGCGGCGCTCGATCTCGCCGGGTAGCGACGACCCGAGCAGCGTCGTCGTCAGCAGCACTGCGTCGAACGAGCCGTCGAATATCGGCTCGGTCGTGGGCTCCTCCAAACCGTCGTCGTGGATGAGGACCGGCAGGTAGCCCTGTGCCTCGAGCTCGCGGACCATCGGGTCGAGCAGCGCCGGGTAGAAGGGGTTGGAGAGCTCGCCGACCACGATGCCGATGCGGCGCGAGCGTCGGGTCGACAGCGAGCGACCGCTCTGCTGTGGGACGTAGCCCAGCTCGCGCGCGGCCTCCTTGACCCGGCGCCGCGTCGCCTCCGACATGCCGGGCTGATCGCGCAGCGCCCGCGAGACCGTCGGTTGGGACACCCCGGCCCGACGGGCGACATCGATGCTCGTCACGGGCATGGAGTCAGCCTATACGTATGCCCCAGAGTACTGGTGCGTCGTGCAGTTGACAGTTATACGTATGCGTTTCACCGTGCTCGACATGACAACGCCCACCGCCTCTGCGCACACGACCGTGCTCAAGGCAGCAAGTCCGGCCACCACGGCCGGGACTGCCGACGTTGCTTCCATCGTCCGCAGCGTCATCGACGACATCCGTACCCGAGGCGATGCCGCCGTTCGGGAGTACTCCGCGAAGTTCGATGCGTGGGATCCGCCAGCCTTCACCCTCGGTCCGGCCCAGATCGCCGCGATCATCGACGGTCTGCCCACGACCGTGGTCGACGACATCCGCACCGTCCAGCGCAACATCCGCGACTTCGCCCAGCGGCAGCGCGACTCGTTGCTCGACTTCGAGGCAGAGGTCCGGCCGGGGGTCTTCCTTGGCCAAAGGAGCCTGCCGGTCGACCGCGCCGGCGCGTACGTTCCCGGTGGACGCTACCCGCTGGTCGCGTCGGCCCACATGACGGTGGTGACCGCGAAGGTGGCCGGCGTCGAGCACGTCGTCGCCTGCACCCCGCCGATCAAGGGAGAAGTGCCCGCCGCGACCGTCGCTGCGATGCACCTGGCTGGCGCCGACCAGATCAACCTGCTGGGCGGCGTGCAGGCGGTGGCCGCGATGGCGATCGGCACCGAGTCGATCGCGAAGGTCGATATGCTGTCCGGGCCGGGCAACGCCTTCGTGGCCGAGGCCAAGCGCCAGCTCTTCGGAGAGGTCGGCATCGACCTGTTCGCGGGCCCGACGGAGATCATGGTCGTCGCCGATGAGCACGCCGATCCCTTCGTCGTCGCGGTCGACCTGCTCAGCCAGGCAGAGCACGGCCCCGACTCGCCGGCGGTCCTGGTCACCACCTCGGAAGATCTCGCGCGGGAGGTGATCCGGTTGGTGGACCTCATCCTTCCCGGCATGCCCACCAAAGACTTCGCAGAGCCGGCCTGGCATAACCACGGCGAAGTCGTGGTGGTCCACGGGAGCATCGAGGACGCCTACCGGGTTGCCGACAGCTACGCCTCCGAGCACGTCCAGATCCTCACAGCCGCGCCCCGCGGCGCCCTTGACGTCATGCGCAACTACGGCGCGCTCTTCCTCGGCGAAGGCACCTGTGTGTCGTACGGCGACAAGGTGATCGGCACCAACCACACGCTCCCGACCCGGGGTGCCGCGCGCTACACCGGCGGCCTGTGGGTCGGCAAGTACCTCAAGACCGTGACCTACCAGGAGGTCACCGACGCGGCCGCGAGTGCCGAGCTCGGCGACCTGTGCGGCCGCACGGCTCGGGTGGAGTCCTTCGAGGGGCATGCCCGCTCCGGTGACGTCCGTGCCGCGAAGGTGCGCGGCAAGGTTGTCGCCTGGGACCCGCGATGAGTACTTCCGAGCCGATCCCGGCCGACTTCGGCGGCTGGTACGACCTGCGCGTGCGGCTGGCCGATGACGACCATTACGGCCACGTCAACAACGCCCGCTACTACGAGTACTTCGACACGGCGGTCAACGGCTGGCTGATCGAGGCAATGGGTGTCAGTGTGCGAGACCTGCCCGCGCTCGGCGTCGTGGTCGCCAGCTCGTGCCACTTCCTGCGCGAACTCCACTTCCCGAACCGGCTCAAGGTCGGCATCCGGGTCGGGCGGGTCGGCAGCTCGAGCGTCACCTACACGCCGGCGATTTTCCGGGTCGAGCCTGAAGGAGCGCTCACGCTGTGCGCGACGGGGGAGTTCGTGCACGTCTATGTGGACCCCGACTCGCGTCGACCAGTCCCGATTCCGGCACAGGTCCTCACGGTCGTCGGCGGCGTCGCACGAAGGCCGTTGGCGCGGACACCTCCCGCGGTCTGACGGTGCGATGGCGGTGGCGGACTTCTCGTGGGAAGCAAGCGTCACCAGCAGGATCTGGTCCGGGCCGCCGTGGAATGCTTACCAGGCGTTCCAGGAGAAATTGCGATTCGCCCAAAGCTGCCGTCCGTCATATTCGACGAATATCTCGGCGATGCGCACGCCACTCTGGACTCGGTGAGAAATCTATGGTTCCACACGGATGACTCCGGAATATGCGATCTTACAAGGGCTATACGGTACGAAAGGGTGCCACGGTCATCGAGCGGGTCGACGTGTCGCGCGACGCGGGACACGTCGTGGTGACCGTGAAGGTCCGCCCGGTCAAGCATCGCCGCTCCCGCTGTCCGCACTGCGAGCGGCGCTGTCCCGGCTACGACAACGGCTGCGGTCTGCGCGCTGGCGTGGCCTGGACCTGGGTCCGGTCTGGGTGTACTTCCAAGCCCAGGCGCCGCGGGTGCGCTGCCCGGAGCACGGGGTGGTGGTCGCCGAGACGCCGTGGGCCCGGCCGGGTGCCCGGTTCACCCGTGCGTTCGACGAGCAGGCGGCCTGGCTGGTGGCGCGCATGTAGGTCACCACGGTGGCCACCCACCTGCGCAGCACCTGGCGGTCGGTGATCGGAGCGGTCGCCCGCGTCACCACGGAGTTTGGCCGGCACGACCGACCGGCTGACCGGGCTGCGCCGAGTCGGCATCGACGAGATCTCCTACCGCAAGGGCCAGCGGTATATCCTGCGCGTGGTCGACCACGACACCGGCCGGCAGGTGTGGGCCGGTGAGGGGGGCGCCAACCAGGGCACGCTGCTGGCCTTCTTCAAGGCGCTGGGGTGGAAGCGGGCCCGCCAGCTCACCCATGTCACCTCCGACGGCGCTGAGTGGATCCACACGATCGTCAAGGCGAAGGCCAAGCGGGCCAAGCTGTGCATGGATCCGTTCCACGTCGTGCAGTGGGCCACCAAGGCCATCGACGCGATCCGCCGACGGGTGCAGGGTGACCTGACTCGCGCTGGCCGGCCCGAGCAGGCCAAGTCGCTCAAGGGCAGCCGCTGGGCGCTGCTGAAGGACATCCACGAACTCGACGCCGGCCAGAAGGCCACCCTGGCCGGCATCCAGCGCGACAACAGGATCCTTTATCGGGCGTACCTGCTCAAGGAACAGCTGCGCTACGTCTTCGCTGCCGCCACGCCCAGCCGGGCCAAGAGCCTGCTCGCCGGATGGCTCGCCTGGGTCAAGCGCAGCAAGATCCCCGAGTTCGTCGCCGTCACCACCACCGTCGAGAAGATGCGCGACCTGATGCAGGAGGTCCGGTTGTCGTTACCTCCGCGAACTGCACTTTCCCGGGCCGGTCGACCTTGGGTTGCGTGTGAGCAGAGTCGGAAACTCCAGCGTCCATTATCAGGTCGAATTTTTTGCCGAGCATGAAACACCCGTCGCTTCTGCTTGGTTCGTCCATGTGTACGTCGACGCAGCGACCCGCCAGACGGCCAGCGTACCCGAGGATGTACGGCGCGCTCTCACACGCCTCAAAGCACCAAACGCGCCAGCTCGCTGACAACATTCCCCGCCCGATAGGAAGATCGGTCTCGTCGCGGCATTTTCACTATAGTCTGAGCGACCTACTAGGGTTCGCTGTTTCGCTGTGCGACTGACGTCTCAGCACGGGGTACCACGCTTCGAGCGAACTCCTTAACTGCCCCCTTCGCCTGAGCCGCACAAGATCTCACCACGCGTCAACGTATCTCCGTGCTCCCTGGCGAAGCTGAAATCCTTTGATCGCGGAAGCGATCCATCGTCTAGTATCGGCGGGATCAATCACATCATCAAACTCCACCGCCGTCGCAACGCTGAGGGCTCGACCAGACTCATAGTGCTCAGCGACGAGTTCGTCATAACGCCGACTTCTTTCTTGGGGATCAGCAATGCCCTCAAGTTCACGCGAGAACCCGAGTTGGACTGCGCCCTCAAGGCCCATCGCGCCAATCTCACCCGTCGGCCAGGCAACAGTCGCGACAGGACCGTGAAAGCCATGGCCCCCTGCCATGGCGTTCGCGCCTAGCCCGTACGCCTTTCGCACGATGACAGTAACCATCGGGACTCGGAGGTGCGCTCCGATGACAAAGAGTCGACTCAGATGCCGCACTGACGCTGTCGACTCCGCGGATGGACCGACGATGAATCCCGGGGTATCGCATAGGGATATGACAGGTGTCTCGTGTGCATCACACAGCTGCAGGAATCGAGCGAACTTGTCGGCCGCAGGACTGTCAATCGTGCCTCCTTGCTGCGCCGGATCATTCGCGATCAGCCCGTATGACCGGCCTTCGATCCGAACCAGCGCAGTCACGGCTGCCGGAGCAAACCCGCGACGCAACTCGAGCACGGAGCCGGTGTCCGCGAGCAAGTCGATCAGACGTCGGATGTCGTAGGCGCGTCGCCTGTTCTCGCCAACCGCGGTACGTAGCTCACGTTGATCTTGGACCGTCCATTCCTGCATGTTACCCTGGAAATACGACAGATAGCGCTTGGCCGTCTCAATGGCCTCCGCGTCGTCTTCGACGATGATGTCGACGACACCGTTTGGACCCTGAACAGACATGGGCCCCACGTCTTCGGGCTCGTAGTGACCAAGACCAGCGGCCTCGATCATGGCCGGTCCTGCCATGCCCAGGCTCGAATCTCGGGTAGCGATGATAACGTCGCATGTGCCCACCATGGCTGCGTTGCCGGCGAAACACCGCCCGGTCACAACCCCTACAGTCGGCACCGAGCCGCTCAGATCGGCCATCAAGCCGAACGTATGCGTGTCCATGCCGACGATACCAAGTGGAAAGGTATCGACATCACCGGGTCTACCGCCTCCGCCCTCGGCCAAAAGAACGACCGGAATGCCCAACCTATACGCCAAGGCGAGAATCCTGTCGGCCTTTTTGTGACCGAAATGACCCTGCGTACCCGCCAAAACAGTATAATCGTAGGCCAAGACCGCTATCTTTCCTGCCGCCGGACCATGAGTTGCAGCATTGGCTGTCGCCAGTCCTGTGATTAACCCGTCAGCAGGAGTCGAACCAATTAGGTCTTCGACAGAGCGTCTGCTTCTCTGCGCGGCTAAGGCAAGCGCGCCATATTCCACCAGGCTTTCTTCGTCACACAAATCATTGAGATTTTCACGGGCAGTGCGATGGCCCGAACTGTGCCTACGTGCAACCGCTTCTGGGCGAGCGGCATCTTTCGTGGCCTCATGCCGACCAAGAACCTCAGCAAGGTCAGGCCGAACATGGTCGGGATCTGGTTCTGGTTCAACGCAATGCGCCTGCCCGCCTTGCCCAGACAACACGTCTGCCAGCTCCAAACGGACAAGTTCTGATTCCTCCGGGACTTGCTGGCCTACTTTGACCATCACATCACGAACAATCCCGCTGATCGGTGCGGTCACGAAGTGCTCCATCTTCATTGCCTCAAGCAGCACAAGCGGTGCACCTTTCTCCACCTCATCGCCAACTCGGACGTCGATCGAAAGGACCAGACCTGGGGACTCGTTACGTACCGTCCGTGAGAATTCCTCACTTACCTCCGATGAAAGAGAGGCCTCTTTCGCCATCCACAGACTTGAATGATTATCAAGGAACTCGTTCGTAGCTCTACCGGCTGTGAGCACTGGATCTCTAAGAATCGCGCTTAGGGTATTGAGGTTTGTTTCGATGCCCAATATATGCGTTTGATCAGCGACGTGAGCCGCATATTCGCATACCCGCGAAAACGGACCTTCCCGCGTCACCACGATCTTGGCAAGCAGAGGGTCGTACGTGCCGTCTACATATATTCCTGGCTTAGCATGTGTGTCGACCCGAATACCCGCCTCCGAGGGGAAGGAAACTTCATCCAAACGGCCGGTGGAAGCCGCGACCTGACCACTTGCTTTCCGCTGTTCGGCGTTGACTCTGAGCTGAATCGAAAAGCGCGACGGATCCCCACCGAGAGACGGCG
>Ga0105247_10003047_pt1 | contig 11095 bp, 7 predicted proteins | sample KBSS24metaG_FD_81519 | JGI IMG/M metagenome (GOLD analysis project Ga0105247, IMG submission 81519) | Switchgrass rhizosphere microbial communities from Kellogg Biological Station, Michigan, USA - KBS S2-4 metaG | ecosystem: Host-associated > Plants > Roots > Rhizosphere > Soil | place...
AACCTGGTGCCGGTGGGGCTGGATCAGCTGCCCCACCTGGAGATGACCCGCCTGATCGCGCGCCGGTTCAACGAGCGCTACGCGGACGGGACGCTGTTCCCCGAACCCGACGCGCTGCTGACCGGCACGCCGCTCCTGTTGGGGCTGGACGGGAAGAAGATGAGCAAGACACGCGGCAACGGGATCGTCCTGCGCGCCTCCGAGGACGAGACCACCACCGCCATCCGCCTCGCCCCGACCGACGGCGACCGGCACATCAGCTACGACCCGGACGGGCGGCCGCGCGTGGCGGCACTGCTCGAGTTGTTCGCGGCGGCGACCGGCGAGGACCCGCACGTGCTGGCCGAACGGATCGGCTCGGCGGGGTCGGGGCGGCTCAAGCTCGCACTGGGCGAGGCAGTCAACGAGCTGCTGCGGCCGCTACGCCGACGCCGGGCCGAGATCGCCGACGACGTCCAGTTCCTGGATGGCGTGCTCGACGCCGGCAACCGGCGCGCCCGCGAGATCGCGGACGGCACCCTCGCGGATGTGCACCACGCTCTCGGGATGCATTACGCCACGAGGTGACCTCGGGCCCTCAGAGCAGGACGATGTCGTCGCGGTGGACGAGGGCGCGGCTGAACTCGGCAGGTAGTTCGGAGGTCTTGTGGCCGAGCAACTGGGGGATGTCGGCGGCGTCGAACGCGACCAGCCCTCGGGCGACGACGGCACCGTCCGGCCCGGTGATGTCGACCGGCTCGCCGGAGTAGAACTCCCCGTCGACGGCAGTGACGCCGGCCGGCAGCAGCGACATGCGCCGCTCGACGACGGCGCGCACCGCACCCGCGTCCAAGGTGAGCCGGCCGCGCGGACGGGTCGCGTGCCGCAGCCAGAACAGGCGGGACGCGGAGCGGTCACCCGAGGCGTGGAAGAGCGTGCCGGTGGTGCCCGCCAGAGCCTCCTTCACGTTCGCGGCCGAGGCGAGGACGACGGGGATCCCCTCGCTGGTCGCGATCGCGGCGGCATCGACCTTGGTGACCATGCCACCGGAGCCGACGTGCGACCCGCGACCGGTCACGTCCACCCCGGCCAGCTGCGCCAGCGAGGTGATCTCGGGGATGAACTCGACCCCGGGCTGTCCGGGCTTGCCGGTGTAGAGCCCGTCCACGTCCGACAGCAGGACGAGCGCGTCAGCCGAGACGACGTGCGCCACGAGTGCGGCGAGCCGGGCGTTGTCGCCGAAGCGGATCTCGTGCGTGGCGACCGTGTCGTTCTCGTTGACGATCGGGATGACGCCCAGCGCGATCAGCCGCTCGAACGTTCGGTTGGCGTTCACGTAGTGGCCGCGGCGGTGCATGTCGTCGGCGGTGAGCAGCAGCTGCCCGACCGTCAGTCCGTACCGGGCGAACGAGGCCGCGTACCGCTCGGCGAGCAGCAGCTGCCCGACCGAGGCGGCGGCCTGCTGGGTCGCGAGGTCCTTCGGGCGCGTCTTCAGCCCGAGCGGACGCAGGCCGGCCGCGATCGCTCCGGAGGAGACCAGGACGACCTGCGAACCGGTGGCCTGCCGCGCGGCCAGGGCGTCGACGAGCACATCGAGCCGGGACGGGTCGAGCTGACCGTCGGAGGTGAGGGATGACGAACCGATCTTGACCACGATCCGCCGCGCGGACGCGACGGCGTGCCTGCTCATGCCACTGCTCGCGCGTCTCGCAGGGTTAATTTCCGCGCCGGGATTTCACCCTGCGAGACGCGCGAGCGGGTCAGTCGTCGGACCATTCGCCTTCGATCTCCTGGTGGCGGCGGCGGGACTTCTTGGCGGCGAGGCGCTCGGCCGGGCCGGGGCGGGTGACGTTCTCGAGGCGTTCGTCGGTGCCGCGGCGGGTGGCCACGTAATCCTCTTCATCGATGCCGGCGGTGGGCTGGAACTCGAAGGTGATCGGGCCGATCGTGACCGGCGCACCGGGCTCGGCGCCGAGCTTGGCCAGCTGCTCCTCCACGCCGAGGCGCTTGAGGCGGTCGCCGAGGTAGCCGACGGCCTCGTCGTTCTCGAAGTTCGTCTGCTTGACCCAGCGCTCGGGCTTGACGCCGCGCACGATCCAGCCGGCCTCGCCGGGATCGGAGTCCGGGTCGGGCACGATCGTGAACCCGGCGTCGTCGACGGCCTTCGGCGTGAGCACGATGCGGGTGTTCTCGGCGATCGGACGGGCGGCGCGGTCCGCCTCGACCGCCTGCGCGAGCGCGAAGATCAGCTCGCGCGTGCCGGTGCGGGCGACCGCGGAGATCTCGAAGACACTGGAGGGTGGGTAGCCGCGCGCCTCCAGTTCGGGACGGACGAAGTCGGCCAGCTCATGCGCCTCGGGCACGTCGATCTTGTTCAGCGCGACGAGGCGGGGTTTGTCGAGCAGCGCGCCGAGGCTGCCCTCGTACTGGGCCAGTTCGGACTCGATCGCCTCCATATCGCTGATCGGGTCGCGGCCCGGCTCCAGCGTCGCGCAGTCCAGGACGTGCAGCAGAACCGCGCAGCGCTCGACGTGGCGCAGGAACTCCAGGCCCAGGCCCTTGCCCTGCGCCGCGCCCGGGATCAGGCCCGGCACGTCGGCGACCGTGAAGGTCGTGTCGCCGGAGCTGACGACCCCGAGGTTCGGAACCAGCGTGGTGAACGGATAGTCCGCGATCTTGGGACGGGCCGCGGAGATCGCCGCGATCAGCGACGACTTGCCGGCCGACGGCATCCCGACCAGGCCGACGTCGGCGACGGACTTGAGTTCGAGCAGGACGTCGCGCTCCTCGCCCGGCTCGCCGAGCAGGGCGAAGCCGGGGGCCTTGCGGCGGGTGGAGGCCAGGGCCGCGTTGCCCAGTCCCCCACGTCCGCCCTGCGCGGCGACGAAGCGGGTACCGATGCCGACGAGGTCGGCCAGCACCTCCCCGTCCGCGGACAGCACGACGGTGCCGTCCGGGACGGGAAGTTCGAGGTCGGCGCCCTTGGCGCCGTTCTTGTGGCCACCGGCGCCCTGTTTGCCGTTGGGTGCCTTCTGGTGCGGCCGGTGGTGGAAGTCGAGCAGGGTGTGCGCGTTGGGGTCGACGACAAGGACGATGTCGCCGCCGTTGCCGCCGTTGCCGCCGTCCGGGCCACCGAGCGGCTTGAACTTCTCGCGGTGGATGGATGCCACACCGTGGGCGCCGTTACCGGCCTGAAGGTGCAGCACGACGCGGTCGACGAAGCTGGCCATGCGTCTACCTCCTTCGGCTGGTGGGGAAAGCAAAGGCGGGCGGGCCTCCAGTCGGAGACCCGCCCGCCTACGTGCTGTGCGAGGTCTCTCAGACCTCGGCCGGGACGATGTTGACCGTCTTGCGGCCCCGGTGGCTGCCGAACTGGACGGCGCCGGCCGACAGTGCGAACAGCGTGTCGTCGCCGCCGCGGCCGACGTGCGCGCCCGGGTGGAACTTGGTGCCGCGCTGGCGGACGAGGATCTCGCCGGCCTTGACGACCTGGCCGCCGAAGCGCTTCACACCCAGGAACTGGGCATTCGAGTCGCGGCCGTTGCGGGAGCTGGATGCACCCTTCTTGTGTGCCATTTCAGTACGTCCCTTACGCCGAGATGCCGGTGACCTTGACCTGCGTCAGCTTCTGACGGTGGCCGAGGCGCCTGTGGTAGCCGGTCTTGTTCTTGTACTTGTGGATCCGGATCTTCGGGCCCTTGGTCTGGGCGACGACCTCGGCGGTGACCGAGACCTTCGCCAACTTGTCGGCCTCGTGGGTGACGGCTGCGCCGTCGACCAGCAGGATGGCGGGCAGCGTCACGGACGCACCGGCGGCGGCATCGAGCTTCTCGATCTCGATGACGTCACCCTCGGCGACCTTGTACTGCTTGCCGCCGGTCTTGACGATGGCGTACATGACTGACTCACTCCTGCTGTAGCTGATTGGGGCCCCACCGCGTCAGACAAATGGGCCGTTGTACAGGTTACTTGACGCCCTGCCCTGGAAGCAAAACGCCTGTTGCCGGGACGGGGCGGCTCAGCCGGCGTCGCTGGTGACCGGCGGTCCGGCCGGACGGCTGGCGGCCCGGCGACGGCGACGCGGCGCAGTCCCCGGCGTGCTCGCCTCGGTGAACGGCACCCCGTTCGTCCCGGCGCCGTTGACCTCCGGCCTCGGCTCGGCCTCGGCGACCGGCTCGACCTGCGCGACCGGCTCCTCGGCCGCCACGGCAGGGTGCTGGAAGTCCGCGGCCTCTGCCTCCGCCTCGGCGAGCTCGAACACGGCTGACTCGTCCGACGTCTGGTTCGCGTCCTCGGCGAGCTCGGCCACGTCGGCCGAACCCGTCGCCTCGGTGGTCAGGCTGTTGCCGTGCTCGTCGTACTCCTCGGGGTGTGCGGCTTTGTGAATGGCGGCCATCGCGGCAAGGCGCTTCTCGCGGACCTCAGGGTCCTCCTCCGGCAGCTCGGCGACCGCCTCGGCCGCCTTCTTGGCACCGTTGGCACCGCCGCGCTTGCGCTTGGACCGCGGCGGCATGTCGTCCTCGAAGGAGGGTGCCGAGTTGTTGCTCTTGGCGACCGGCTCGGTGTGGACGATCACGCCGCGTCCGCGGCAGTGCTCGCACGGTTCGCTGAACGCCTCGAGCAGTCCCTCGCCGACCCGCTTGCGGGTCATCTGCACCAGGCCCAGCGAGGTGACCTCGGCGACCTGGTGCTTGGTGCGGTCGCGCCCCAGGCACTCGGTCAGGCGGCGCAGGACGAGCTCGCGGTTGGACTCGAGCACCATGTCGATGAAGTCGATGACCACGATGCCGCCGACGTCGCGCAGCCGAAGCTGGCGGACGATCTCCTCGGCCGCCTCGATGTTGTTGCGGGTGACGGTCTGCTCGAGGTTGCCGCCCGTCCCGACGAACTTGCCGGTGTTGACGTCGATGACCGTCATGGCCTCGGTGCGGTCGATGACCAGCGAGCCGCCCGAGGGCAGCCAGACCTTGCGGTCCAAGGCCTTCATCAGCTGCTCGTCCACGCGCAGGTCGTGGAACAGGTCCGACTCGGCGGTGTGCCGGCTGACCCGCTCGCGCAGGTCGGGGGCCACGCCCTCGACGTACTCGCTGACGGTCGCCCAGGCGCCCTCGCCCTGCACGACGAGCTTGTTGAAGTCCTCGTTGAAGACGTCGCGGACGACGCGGATCGCCAGGTCCGGCTCGCCGTGCACCAGCAGCGGAGCGGCCGAGGTCTTCCTGGCCTTCTCCTGGATCTGCTCCCACTGCGCCTGCAGGCGCTGCACGTCCCGCGTCAGCTCCTCCTCCGTCGCCCCTTCGGCGGCGGTGCGGATGATGACGCCGGCGTCCTCGGGGACGATCTTCTTCAGGATCGACTTGAGGCGGTTGCGCTCGGTGTCCGGCAGCTTGCGGCTGATGCCGGTCATGCCGCCGCCGGGGACGTAGACCAGGAAGCGGCCGGGCAGCGAGATCTGCGAGGTGAGGCGCGCGCCCTTGTGACCGATCGGGTCCTTGGTGACCTGGACGAGCACCACGTCGCCGGACTTGAGTGCCGTTTCGATGTTGCGGGACTTGCCCTCCAGGCCGGCGGCGTCCCAGTTGACCTCGCCGGCGTAGAGCACGCCGTTGCGGCCCTTGGCGATGTCGATGAACGCCGCCTCCATCGAGGGCAGGACGTTCTGGACGCGGCCGAGGTAGACGTTGCCGACGTAGCTGGTGGCGCTGGCACGGGTGACGTAGTGCTCGACGAGGACGTCGTCCTCGAGCACCGCGATCTGGGTACGGTCGCCCTTCTGGCGGACCGCCATTACACGGTCGACGGCCTCGCGGCGGGCCAGGAACTCGGCCTCGGTCAGGATCGGTGGACGGCGGCGGCTGGTGTCGCGGCCGTCGCGGCGGCGCTGGCGCTTGGCCTCCAGGCGGGTCGAGCCCTTGACGGCGCGGACTCCGTCGTCGCCGTCGTCCTGCTTGGCCGGACGGACGTGCACGACGGTGTTCGGCGGGTCGTCCTCGGACTCGGCATTGCCGCCCCCGTTGCCCCCGCCACCACCGGAGCGGCGGCGCCGACGCCGGCGCTTCGTGGAAGCGGATCCGCCGGCACCGGTGGTATCGCCCGTGTCGTCGGCGTCGTCGCCCTCATCACCCTCGTCGGAGCCGTCCGCGGCGTCCGCGGCCGCCTCGGCGGTCTCGGTGTCGGCGGGGCCGCCCTCGCCGGTATCGCCCTCGGTGTCGTTCTCGTCCCCGTCCTCGGCACCGCCGGGACCACGTCCACCGCGTCCACGGCGACCGCGGCGACGGCGGCGACGGGCCGCGCCGGTGGCCTGCTCGGCGGCGACCTCGCGGGCCTCCTCCTCGCTCACCTCGACCTCGGCGAGCACGTCCTCGACGAGCTCGACCGGAGCCTGCTCCTCGTCGACGCCGATCGCCTCGAGCACCTCGTGGGGGTCCGCCAGGACGGTCGCGGGCTCGGCACTCTCGTCCGGCTCGGCCACGGGGGTCGAGCGCGGGCGGCGACGGCGCGTAGGCGTGGTGGCCGCGGGGGGCTGGAACAGGACGACCGGCGGCGCGTCAGGCGCCTCGGCCGCGGGCTCCGCCGGGGCATCGGCCGGGGCATCGGCCGCCGGGGCATCGGCCGCCGGGGCAGCATTGTCGGCGGGGACCGCGAGTGCGTCCCGAAGCCGGTCCGCGGCGGCAGGATCGACCACGGACTGGGCACTCTTGACGACGACGCCCAACTCGCCGAGCCGGGTGATCGCGGCGCGACTGGTGATGCCGAGTTCCTTGGCGAGCACATTCACGCGCAGCTTCGGAACGCCCACGGGTGCCGGCTCGGGTTCGGCCAGCGGCTCGTCCACCGCTTCGGCGGCGGCGGTCACGTCGGCGATGTCCGGCTGGGCCGGGAAGTCGGTTCCGAGGCTCTCGGTCGAACCTTCGGTGTTCTCGTTGTCTGGATTGTCGGTGTCGAGCATGTGCCCGGGTCACGCTCCGTTCTGTGGCCCCCGGGCGCGGCTCAGAGCCGCGACCGCGCGGAGGCGGTTGTGGCGGCGGGCCCAGTTGGGTTCGCCGCAAAGTCTTCATCGACCGGTGTCCTGACCTGCTCCACCGACCGGCTGTCACATCTTCGGCTCGGCCCGGGCTGTGCCTGCATTCGGACGATCCCAAGCGCCGGACACCGCACACGGGGTGTCAGGGCGAGACCGCCGACCGTTCGCAGATTGCCTGGACGTCGTCGGACCGTTCTGCAGGGATTGCCCGCCGGACGGTCACATCGAGTATGGCACGTCCCCCCTGAGATGCCTTTCCGACCCGCTAGCCCCGGTCGGCGGCGAGTGGGTCGAGGACGCTCGTCCCGTCCAGCGGGCCCTGCGCGAGGCGGGACGCGACGGGGACGGCGGGGTAGGTCAGGCCGCCGACGCTCGCCAGGGCAGTGAGGACGTCGTCGGGACGGACGGTGGGGACGGTGATCCGGACGATCAGGTTCAGCGTCGTGCCCTCCGCCTCGGCCCGGACGACGGGCCCGCGGGCGTCCAGCGTGCGTTTGCCGTCCTTGGTGAGGCGCTCGACAGGCCACTCGGGCTGGATCAGGAACGCCTCGAGGGCCTTCTCCAGTTCGTGCGGGTCGACGCCGGGCAGCTCGACGCGCCACTGGCTGGCCTGCATGCGCTCGGCCAGCGATCCGGCCCCCTCGGCGGCGACGGCGACGGCCTCGATGACGTCGATGCCGTCGGGCAGGGCCTGGTCGAGCGCCTTGCGCAGGGTCTCGACCTCGACCTGACACTGCAACCCGATCTCGACGAATTCGGCCTCGCTGGCGACGCCGGTGGGGGCGGCGCCGATGTAGCTGATCTTCGGGTGTGGGTGGAAGCCGGCGCTGTAGGCCATCGGCACCTGGGCACGGCGCAGCGCCCGCTCGAAGGCACGGGCGAAGTCGCGGTGGGACGTGAACCGCAGCCGGCCCCGCTTGGTGTAGCGCAGCCGCACCTTCTGTACCACCTGAGCCGGCGGCGGCCCTTCGGGGACGCGCTTAGCCATGCGAGTGGTCACTTGCGGGTGCGGGTGGCCGCGTCTGAGCGACCACCGGTGCGCGTAACTGGCCACTCGCGAGAGCCAGCGGCAGGAGCGACCGCCCGGTCGGGCCGATCTGGATGTCGGTGCCCATGTTGGAGCAGACGCCGCAGTCGAAGCACGGGGTCCAGCGGCAGTCGTCCTGCTCGAACTCCGACAGGGCGTCCTGCCAGTCGTCCCAGAGCCACTGCTTGTCCAGGCCGGAGTCCAGGTGGTCCCAGGGCAGCACCTCGTCGGCGTCCCGCTCACGGATGGTGAAGAACGCCAGGTCGACACCGAGCGGTTCCAGCGAGGCGGCGGCCAGGCGCGTCCAGCGCTCGAAACTGAAGTGCTCGCTCCAGCCGTCGAACCGGCCCCCCTCGCGCCAGACCGCCTCGATGACGGCGCCGACCCGGCGGTCGCCGCGGGACAGGAGTCCTTCGACCAGGGACGGCTCGCCGTCGTGATAGCGCATGCCGATGCTGCGGCCCAGCGAGCGGTCGGCGTTGATCGCCGCGCGGAGCTTGCGCAGCCGCTCGTCCACGACCTCGGGAGAGGCCTGCGCCGCCCACTGGAACGGGGTGTGCGGCTTGGGCACGAACCCGCCGATCGAGACGGTGCAGCGGATGTCCTTGCTGCCGCTGGCCTGGCGGCCTGCCCTGATCACGTCGTGGGCCATCGACGCGATCTCGAGCACGTCCTCGTCGGTCTCGGTGGGCAGGCCGCACATGAAGTAGAGCTTGACCTGCCGCCAGCCGTTGCCGTAGGCAGTCGCGACGGTGCGGATCAGGTCGTCCTTGCTGACCATCTTGTTGATCACGCGCCGGAGTCGCTCGCTGCCGCCCTCAGGGGCGAACGTCAGGCCGGAGCGGCGCCCGTTGCGGGAGAGCTCGTTGGCCAGGTCGATGTTGAACGCGTCGACGCGGGTGGACGGGAGCGAGAGCGAGACTCTGTCGGCCTCGTACCGGTCGGCCAGCTGCTTGGTGATCTGCGCGATCTCGGAATGGTCCGCACTCGAAAGGGAGAGTAGGCCGATCTCCTCGAAGCCGGTCGCGTTCAGCCCCGCCTCGACCATCTCGCCGATGCCTTGGATGGAGCGCTCGCGGACGGGGCGGGTGATCATGCCGGCCTGGCAGAAGCGGCAGCCGCGGGTGCAGCCGCGGAAGATCTCGACCGACATGCGCTCGTGGACGGTCTCGGCGAGCGGGACGAGCGGGGTCTTGGGGTACGGCCACTCGTCCAGGTTCATGACCGTGTGCTTCTGCACCCTGGCCGGGACGCCTGCACGGTTCGGCGTGACGGCCCCGATGCGGCCGTCCGGCAGGTAGGTCACGTCGTAGAACCTCGGGACGTAAACGCCTCCGGTCGCGGCCAGGCGCAGCAGCAGCCCGTCCCGCCCGTCCGGCTGTCCTTCGGCCTTCCAGTCCCGGATGAGGTCGGTGATCGTCCCGACCACCTGCTCGCCGTCACCGAGCACGGCAGCGTCGACGAAGTCGGCGATCGGCTCGGGGTTGAACGCGGCGTGACCGCCCGCGACGACGATCGGGTCGTCGGCACCGCGGTCGGCGGCGTGCAGCGGGAAGCCGGCGAGGTCGATCGCGGTGAGCATGTTGGTGTAGCCGAGTTCGGTGGAGAAGCTGACGCCGAGCACGTCGAAGGCACCGACCGGACGGTGGTTGTCGACGGTGAACTGGCTGAAGCCGTTCTCCCGCATCAGGGCCTCGAGGTCGGGCCAGACGGCATAGGTGCGCTCGGCGAGGGCGTCCTCGCGCTCGTTGAGGACCTCGTACAGGATCTGAGTGCCCTGGTTAGGCAGGCCGACCTCGTAGGCGTCCGGGTACATCAGTGCCCAGCGGACGGACACGGACTCCCAGTCCTTGCTCCGGGCGTTGAGCTCACCGCCGACGTACTGGATAGGCTTGCTGACCTTGGGCAGCAAGGCCTCCAGCTTCGGGAACAGCGATTCGGGGGCGGTCACGGAACCCAATGCTACGGCGCTGCCGGTGGTCCTCAGCCCTCTCGGTCGTCGCAGCCGCCCGTACCTGCCGGCGACGTAAGCGGTCCGTAATCGCTCCGCGGTCACGGCCGGGGTCCGTCGTGCGACGGTGAACCCGTGGACGTACTCGTCACCGGCGGAGCCGGCTTCGTCGGCCAAGCGGTGGTGGCCGCGCTCGTACGGCGTGGGCACGCGGTGCTGGTGCTGGACAGCCTGCGTCCGGACGTGCACCGCCGGGGCGTCCCGGAACTCCCGGTGCCGCTGCAGGTGGGGGACGTGCGGGACGAAGCCGCGCTCGACGCGGCCCTGCAGACGGCCGACGCGGTGGTCCACCTGGCCGCGAAGGTCGGACTCGGAGTAGGGGTCGCGGACCTGCCGGACTACGCGTCGACCAACGACCACGGCACCGCGTGCCTGCTCGCCGGGATGTCGCGGCACGGCGTGGGGCGCCTCGTCCTGGCCAGTTCGATGGTCGTCTACGGCGAGGGGCTCGGCAGCTGCGCCGAGCACGGCGCCGTCCGCCCCGGTGAGCGGCCGCTCGCCTGGCTGCAGCAGGGCCGTTTCGAGCCGCCGTGCCCGGTGTGCGGGGCGCCGCTCTGCCCCGCACTCGTGGGCGAGGACGCACCGCTGGACCCCCGCAACGCGTACGCCGCGAGCAAGCTCGCGCAGGAACACCTCGCCGCCGCCTGGGCCCGCCTGACCGGCGGCTCGGTGGCCGCCCTGAGGTACCACAATGTGTACGGCCCCGGCCTGCCGCTGGACACGCCGTACGCGGGGGTGGCGGCGCTGTGGCTCGCCCAACTGCGGGCCGGGCAGGCACCGCGCGTGTTCGAGGACGGCCGGCAGCGCCGGGACTTCGTCCACGTCACCGACGTGGCCGCCGCGACCGTCACCGCCCTGGAGACGCACCGGGAAGGGGTGCGTGCGTTCAACGTCGGCTCCGGGGTGCCGCGGACGGTGCACGAGGTGGCCGCGGCGATGGCGCGTGCCGTCGGCGGGCCCGCCCCGACGGTCACCGGCGAGTTCCGGCTCGGCGACGTCCGGCACATCACCGCGTCGAGCGACCTCGCGCGAGAGGAGCTCGGCTGGTCGGCCCGGG